>Ga0163217_1013402_pt1 | contig 10349 bp, 12 predicted proteins | sample SynspAceP_FD_185933 | JGI IMG/M metagenome (GOLD analysis project Ga0163217, IMG submission 185933) | Saline lake microbial communities from Ace Lake in Antarctica - Synechococcus sp. Ace-P (PacBio error correction) | ecosystem: Environmental > Aquatic > Non-marine Saline and Alkaline > Saline ... | reverse complement strand
CCGGCTCGATCTTGGTCAGTGACCACTGGGCGCTGGCCGGCGCCAGCCAGGATGCGTTGCCGGTTAGTGCCCCGCAGGGCCAACACCAGCCCCGTGCTCCGACGGAGCACCTCGGTCGAGGGCCCGGGGCGCCCCGGTGCTGCCGATGGGGCCTGGCGCCGGAAAGCCCGTTGCCACGCCGGCTCCACCAGTTCGGCCTCACGCAGGCCAGGCGGCGCTTGACCACCGAGCTGAAGCAGTGGATAGTTCCAGGCTCTGGGGATCGGACGACTTGTCCCGGCTCCAAGTGGCCCCCAGCCACAGCCTTCCATCCGGCCTAGGGACCAGTGTTCACCCTTGCCACACCCACCGCCCCCGGCCAGTGCGCGAAGCCGTGGGCGCCAGCCGGGAGCTGCAGCGCTCCACCGCCTGGCCGAGACCACCCTGCCTCAGGGGGCGTTCATGCCCCAGGGGGCTCCAGCCAGTGCCGGGGTTGAAGCCGCTGGGCCGCAGCACACCCAGCTGGCTTTCAAGGGTTTCACCGCCTTCCAGCTCCCACCTGCCAGTCAGCCGGCCGGCGAGGCGCGCCCGGCGGACCACGGCCCCATTGGCGCAGTTCCAGGCCTTGCGCGTTGTGCATCGCTGCGGAGAGCCCCATGGCTTTCAGCGATTCCAGCTGGCCGTTAATCCCGGCGGGGAGGAAACAGCCGCCACAAGGGCGGCCAAAGCAGGCCAGCGATGGTGTCAGAGCGCCGGCAGGCTGGCTGGCTTGGACCAGAGTTCGAGGGGCCGGCCTGCCCTGCTGGCCGTTCGTGCGCCAACGCGTTGCAGGCGGGACCTTCCTGCTCGGCTGTTTGCGGCCAGCAGCAACAGGCCGGCCTTGGAACAAACAGGGGGCAGGCCCTTGGGCTGCCAGATCCGCCCGACCAGCGGCGCCATAGATCAAGGATTGCTGACGCAATCGCCAGGCCCGCCCGCTTGGCGCGATGGAAGACATCGCCATTGAACACCCCGAGGGGCGCACTGACGCGCTGGCCTGCGTGGCTGGGGCCCGGCTGCTGCGGGTCCACGAGTGGTCACGCATAGCCAAGGCGCTGCGCCTCCAATGCTGGCCAGAGCCGCATTGCGGGCCGCCGATGCCCAAGGCACGCGCGGTCACGTCGCGACGGGTTTGCCGATCACCGTGCCAACCGAATGGCCCGACTCGCTCAGGAGATGCCGTCGGCGGTGCAGCACTTCGCCCGTAGTAGTTGCCCGAAAAGCCGCGCCACCTTTTGACCTGCTAGCCTCTGCGCAAAACGCTCGCCGATCTGGAGCGGGGCGACTCGTCGAGTCTCAGCCAGGGCGCCCTTGAGTCTGGCGGCAACTTGTTGGCCTCGGGGCGGTACGGCGGGCAGGCAGGCGTTTGGTTGATGTAGCAGCATCTGGACGCCCCAGCTTCCTGCATTGCGGTCCGTGGATCATTTTGCGGTCCGTGGAACACCCAGTTGCGTTCGTTCACCATCGCTCGGCCAGCTCGGGCAGCCGCGTCTTTGGCGCAAGGAACCTTCGGCCTGGCGCTTGGATGTCGCGATCCTCGCGCTGATCGTGGGGGGCTTGGCTGGGCCGCCCGCAGGCGGGGTGAGGCCGAACGAGGCACCAGCCAGGACAGAGAAGGGCGATTCGCCTTCAACAGGGCAGCCATGGCGTCTGAGCGGTCGGCGGGACTTTAGGCCGGCTCCGGGCGGGCACAATCCGCTTTTGGCGTGCGAGCCGATGCGCGATGAGCACCCGAACGGCGATTTCAGCTTGATCTTTTTCATATGCCCGGCACCGGCCAGGTCGGTCAGGCGCTCTCCGGTTGGGTGGCCGCCAATTTGCCGGCAACATCCCGCCATTGCCCGATCACCCACAACCGATTGCTGGGGCCGGGTCTTCTTCCTCAGCCCGCACTCGAATGGCAGCTTGAAGGGTTTCGGCCTTGCCCCCGCGGACCGCGATTCGGCCCCAGCCGCTCTGGCCTGGCCGAGCGGGACTCGGCGGCGAAGGCCCAGCTCCACTTCTCTGATTCCCCTTGCCCCCGGGTTGGCGATCTTGGTGGGCAATTCAGGGACCACTGCCTGGTGGATCTGCTCTGGCGCACCCAAGGGCCGGTGAACTGCCGAATGCACGGTGCCGCCTGGTGGTTCTCCAACCATCCCGACCTCAGGCCTTGGCGGACGACGTTGCGGTTGCTCACCCCGCTTCGCCCATCGGCCCGCACTCTCCCTGCGGGCCAGCCGCGGAGGAGGCGAAGCGCGCCAGTTTGGCCCCGCCTGGCCGAGGAGGGCATCGAGACTGGTGGTGCTCGCAACACCTACATAGCAGTTTGCTCAGTCCCACCTTCCCTGGCCGGCTGCACCGGTGCATCAACAATCCACCATTCCTTCCTGCCGGCCTTCCAAGGGCCCAGCCCTTCACCACACGGCCTGCAGCGACGGCGTCAAGCTCGATCGGAGCGACGGTCCACTACCGTGACCGAGGTACTCGATGCCGGCCGATCATGAGGCAGGGCCCACCCGTGGCGGTGAGTCCCGCGGATGAGGTGAGAGGATTGTATTTCCTGCAAGGGCCGCGACAGCGGAAACGGCTGGGGCCCGGCCCGCGCCTTCGGGCATTCACCTGCGCCGGCCACGGTGAGTGTACGGAGCGCCGCACGGCGGTGTTTTCTCCTCAGCGATGCGCCGGCCTTGGACCCTGGTGCTGTTCTGCGTCGTTCGACAGCACCCAGGCCCGAGGCGGCTCGCCACTCGGCTGGAGGGGCTTCTCAGTCGGACTGTTCCCCCTGCTTTGCCAGCAGCGCCCACTGCTCGCGTGGCTCCGGCTGCTGCTGATCGCCCTGGTGCTCGGCGCCGCGGGCGCCAGCCGTCTCCTGCGCCGACGGGTCAACGCGGTGCTGCTCTTGCTGGCCGGCCCTGCTGGCTGGGCGGCGGCTTCACGGCCAGCACAGCCGGCTGGCTGCCTGGGTTGGGCCTGGGGCAACTGGCCTCCCATTCTTCCTGGCCTTCTTGGATTTTCAGGCCCTACCTGGCGAACGCGCAGGCCCGCCGCCGTGGTGGCGCTCTGGATTACTCGGCTGCACGGTGCCGGTGATCCCACCGGCCTGGGCCAAGCTCTTCTGGGGCGGGAGCGTCGACCCTTCCAAAGCCTCGGTGGGGCCTGATCATCTGGCACCTCCAAGGCAGGCGGCAACCCCACGGGTCGGCCTGAGCGGGCCTGTCTCGATTTACGCCCAATTTTCGCCGCGCGCCCTCGGCTGGCCCTGGCCTGGCCATTCGCCTGGCGGCCCTGATTGCAAGCCCCGCCACCGGTGTGGCCGCGCCGTCTGGCGGCCCTGGCCGTGGCAGCTTCCCTGGTGGCAGCCCTGCGCTCACCGACTTCGCGCAATGCCTGGGGGCCCCCCTGGTGCTTGTGTGCCAGATCGTGGGCCGCGTCCAGCCCAACTGGCTGTGGCTGCTGCCCCTTCTTGTTGCATACTTGCTATTCCTGTGGCTTGGCCAGCCTTTCCGGTGTGCCAGCAGCCATCAGGCAACCGCCCGGAGGCTGCGTTCCCGATGGATCTGGGTGGCCGGTTGACGATCTCACCTCGCAAGCGCAGCGCCCCCTGCGCGAATCACCGGCTGAGCAGTGGGGTGTGGCGCTCCAGCTGGGTGGCGGAGCGCCCTGGCTCGGGCTGGGGTGCCGGCCGCGCTTCAGCGTGATTACCCGACTGCGCACAGGCTTCTGCATGGCCAATCTCCCACAACCTGCACGATTGATCTGGCCCTGAGCCATTGGCCCTGCCCGGTGGCGCTCTGGCTGCTTGGGTCGGCTGGTTGGCCTGGTTGCCTGATCCGCTGCCGCCCAGTGGGGCCATGGCCACCTGAGCGGTTTTCGAGCGGGCCCTGTTGTGGGGCGGCCGGCCGTTGGTGCTGGTCGCGCCCATGCCCACCGGACATTGCCGCTCTACGGAACAGCAGGATCAATATAGAGCATATATATACATAGATACGGGGGATCAGGGCTGACCCGTCTGCAGCCATCACATGCCCGGCGCCCAGCGGGTGAGGCCACATGGCCTACGGGCGTTCTCTGTGATCGGCCGGCAGGGTAGGCTTTTCGGCAGGGGCCGTTCGAAGATGCGTCCCAAGGTGAGACCCGATCGGGGGCTCCAGTTGCTGGGCGTGGATCACCTCCTTGCCAGGGCGCGGCAGGGGAGGGCTGATCCGGCCGCTGGCGTTCGGCGGGCCCATCGGCGCGATAGGCCTTCTCTCCAGCCCCCAGGTGTTGTTGTTGCCACGCACCGCAGCATCACGGCCCGCCAGACGGCGATTCGCTCGCGGAGAGCGCGCCTGGATGGGACGCTGTCCAGCCATAGCTCTGGGGCGGAAGCGCCGATGCCTTGGGTTGGAGCCGCTTGGCCAGCAAGGCTTTCAGCCGTTTCTCTGCCTCCAGGCCCGCCCCCCTTCCCACTGGAAGGGGTGTGGCCTTGGCACGAAGCTGCTCACCCCAGCGGACAGGCGCAGACCTGGGGTGCGCCCTTGAGCCAGCGATCAAACAGGGCGGTGGTGGCCTCGATGTACGTCGTGGTATTCGCTGGGCAAACCGGGCATGCCATAGAGCATTCAGGCCGCTCAATTCCGCCCTTCTTTGCGTTAGCGGGCGGCCGCGAAGATTCTTACCCTCGCTACTCAGGCTTTTGATTGACCACCCGCCGCAGGCGCTTTCGCTTGGCCGCTTTCGATGCGCGATCGTCACGAGTTTGCTGCCCCGTCCGCGCCAGATCCGCCCCAGCTGGGGGGGTCACCGTGGCGGCGCGCACCGAGCTGACGCTCACCCGGGTGTCCTCGAAGCGGTCGCCATCGAGCCAGCTCAGCAGTCGGCGAACTGGGGGTTGCTGGGTGACCGACGCTCCCAACGCAGCCCAGGGCGCTGGGTAGGCGACTAAAGCCCTTCTCCATCGCCGGCATTAGAGTCCGTCGTGCGCGAGCTATGGGCGTCGTGAGTGTTGATGCGGTACGCAGGGAGAATAGTACAACTTTTTTAAAACAAATCTTGGTCTTAATTAACATTCGTAGGTAGCTGCCGTTCAGAATAGAATTGAAAGGCGAAGTTACCCCTCACTCACGCTGTTTAAGCACGCTGCGGATTAATATTCGACACTGCTTGACAAAGAGTCAAGTTCATCTCGGTAGAGAGCAATGGGATCTCGCCAGGCTTTATACTGGTCAGCTTTCTGCTCGGAATGTATAACAAGACCAAGTATAGAAAGTCCTCACCAGTCGTATGCCCATGCCATAAGAAGTGGATGGTGTAGCCTCGCCAGGTCGTGATGATCGAAGCCACTATTATGCCTATTTTCGCACACATGAGTGCATTATGTCTGAGAGATGACCGATAGCTGTTGTGACATATAGACAGTAAACTTCTACTGATTATTTTTTGCTGGTGTTGGTGCTGTGTGTGACAACGTTTATGCAGGGCAAGTTGTGTGTGGACCACTACAGTAGGGGCAAAATCGACGCCCCACGCCAAGCTAGTTAGTCTTCGGTCGTGCCTCCAAACTGCTCAGCGAGGAGAGAGGTGATAAGCGTCAGTCGACACTAAAGGTCATAGGGCTCGTAAGCCACTTCGCCACTGGCGCACACCTCGAATTGTCCGACCTCTCTGCAGCGCGCAGGATATTATACTCGCAAAACCGCATGCCTACAATTCAGACCGCTTGTACGCTCGTCGTGTGTCTCACTAGGGGCGCTCTCCCGTGTTGCGCCCTGCCGTTCTCAAGAGTGCCAAATTGCCGCTGATGCGAAGGCGCCTAGCAGGGCAGCTCAAAGGCGTCCCCGTGTATCTCGCACGACTATTTATCTCTGTTACGCTAGAAACACAGGTGTGCGTAGAACGAAGAGCCGTGACGTCGCGCCAAAACGCGCCGATTTGGGCGTAACGCGCTTTCTCGCGCGAACCAGAGATTTCCTCAGCCCTCTTGCCGAAACAAACGGATGTCGAAGAGATTGCGACTCGTGCTGGCGCTCTACCGCTCGCGCCTCGCTCACACGAGGCTCGGTGTGAGTGTGGTGCGCGTGACGCTCGGAGACATAGAAGATTCTGGAGCGGAAGTCTACGACTCAAGGACCATGAGGCAATTTTCACCTTCTCAATGCAGTGTACGGCTTATGCAGGCTCATTAACGATGGTCTGGTTCCTGTAATTAGCTAGATTGGTGCGCAATCTCAGCTATAGGCTCGTCTTGGATGGCTCCGCGCATCAGGGCCATTTGAGTCTCTAGATATGAAGCCAGAACGCCGCACGTCGGGTGAAGAATCACCCCCGGTGGCTGCCAGGGCCTCGCTCTCAAGAAGCCACCTTGTCAAAAGACCCCGCGCTCGCCAGAATCGACTCCAGTGACGAGAAACCTTGAGTGTCGTAGCGCGTGGATAAAGACCAAGCCGCCATAATGAGCAGACGCACTATGGACGGCCAGGGTTGGGGCCTCTGTGTCCTCTCGCCAACTTAGAAGTTGCATTCTACCTGGTTCAGGGGTAACAAAGGGATGGTAGCCTCTCGTAAAAAGTGTACAGGGCACTCCTCCAGCGGTGGAGTCATTCCCAGATACGTGACTGGGAAATACGTGTAAATGAGCTGAACAGTATCATACAGCGGCGGAGTGATGTTAACGCAGGTTGTATACGACGCCATCCAGCTTGATCGCTAATAGCCGCGCCCTGTGCATGAAACACTGGTGTGTTCAGTTCACCAGGAGCTGGACCGAACGAAACCGGTTGGCCGCTACCGCAAAGTTATGTTCTAGCATATTCAGGTGGTTGTCTGGACTCGGGCCGTTCCTTCCGATGCCGGAGAACGGCGATATCGCCAGACATCAGGAGCCTCTTGTGTATGACTCCCACAGCGCGCTAGATTGCTCTTCTCCCAGAGCGGCTTAGATGATGACTCGTGGAGTCCTCACGTGGCGCTCTGCGTCTTTTCTGTGGACTCTGACACCAGAGAAGGTGAGGGTCTGGCGTTTCCCTCAGATCTTCGCGCGTGCCTTCTCTGGCGATGTCATGTTTCGTACTGTACTTGCTATTTGACGGCTGGGAAGGCAGCGGGCACGTGCTCCCACGATATGGCCAAGCGAGCCGGGTTGTGACTGGAGCCCGTGTCTAGGGCGGCGTACTTTGCCATTGCATCCAACCCCTCTCTCGATCAACGAGCTGGTATCTCAAGGACTCCTTGGTGCCCCTCTGCAGCTCCGCCAAAAAAGGCCGACCACGAGGCCATCTCAGAAAGCGCGCCACGGCCGGGCGACGGAGGGCCGGTGTGGTCGTGTAAGTGACCCCGAGAAGCACCGAGCCAGACCATTTCAAGGTCCCATACCAGGAAGGTCAATCTTCGTGTGTCTGCATGGCAAAGCCCCACTACAGACTCCTGCGGCAGCCTCACCGCCCAGCCGGTTCCGCTCTTCTCTGACATTGGCTGCTCTCCCAACCAGCACTCGTTCCGCCGCAGGCCGCTCCCGGGCCTTCTCCCCCGCCTGCGCGCCCCCATGGCTGGCGGGCCAACGACATTCTTACAACAGCCACCGCCCTTTGACTCGCGCGCTTCCTGTAGGCGGTGCTAGAAATGCGGAAACAATCGTCGCCTGTCAATATCCGACGTTCTATGTATAACATCTCAGGAACGAGTGAGATATACTCTATGCTGCACGATAAGGCCGCTTCGGCAGGGTGCGAGTTACGCGGTCTCTCAACGCGGAGAACGCAAGCTTGCAACTCAGTAACCCTTGGGGTTGCTTCACGCGTCACCCTTTGTTTGTGGTAAGACTAACAGTCCAGAGGGTACCAGGGTATATTTAGCAGGACGCGCGGCTCTGCAACCTATATCATCCTCTCGCGGGCGACATGGTTTTATTATAACGGGCTGGCGGGGCCTTCTATCACGATAGTGAGCGCCACGGTGCGTACCCATCGACAGGACGGCTGTTTGCTCGTAGCCTTGCTCTTCTCAAAACAGTCCAGTCCTGGAGTCGCAGGCGCGAGACACTCTCTGATTGTTAGTCTTCTCCATGGTATCCTCTCGGTGTATGGTTACGCCGAGCGCCGTAGATATTTCAAGTTGGAAACGATGTGGCCGCCGTTATCCCAAAGCGTGATCCGCGCTTAATATAGCCCGCAGTCGCGTTGGCTGTATGGGGCTGCATATGTGAAGGCACCCCATGCAGGCAAAAATACAGCACTCTTGATAGGTGCGGTGATGGCAGCCAAATGACCGCCCCAGCTGTCGTTACGCATCAGATTCAGGGCTAAGTGGGCTCATGATCGGCGCATATTGAGCTCCGCAGGTAATGCGAATAGGCACCGGCTCCAGGAGCCTTTGTCAATGCTCGAGGATCAGGCATCAGCGATGTTAGCCGAAAGCTCTCATGTCCGCGGGGCAAGGGGGTGCACCCCGTGTTCCCGTCCGGCGGCGCGGCCAGGACCGGTGCTGTAAGAACAAGCACCACAAAAGAGAATCGCAGCGCAAATTGCGACGTCGCCTTCCACCACCACCTGGCGGGAGAATGCCGGCGGGTTGATGAAGTCAGTCGCAAGCAGCGCGTCGCTCGACCAGTCGCATCAAGCACGCCTGGCTGCAGGGCCATGGCCCGCCGCTCCCAGTGGCACCTGCTCATTGGGCGGCAAGGCGTAAGCCGTCATGCAAGGCACCACGCACGAAGCCGGCAATTAGGCCCGGCGGCGAAGGCCACCAGGCCTCACGAAAAGCCGAACAGCCACCACCAGATCGATCGGCACAGACACCTCTGGAGCTCCGATGAACGGGCAAACACCTGGCGCTCCAGCTCCCAGCCGCGCCTGGATTCCAGCCGGGCGTGCCGGTCCCAGTACTCGGCCAGGGCCCAGCAGTCGACCCAGGGTGTCGGCCCAGAGTGGGTGACCAGCACCAGCAGCATTCACCACGGGCGGCGGCTCCTTTAGCAGTTCCTCGATCGATCTTGATAGAAAAAGCCGGCGATCGGTGGCATTCGAGACAGCGGGCAAATGCCGGCGCCGCCACCGGCGGCCAGCGATCATTTGGCGCAGGAAGGAACTGGGCGCCTTGATTCCCAGCGCGGCCACCTGCCAGCCCATCGAAGCTGCCCAATCTGATCGAGGGCTGAGAGGGCCAAGGGGGGAAGCCGCTGTCGATCGCCCACGATGCTGGCGATCAAACTTGACCACGCCCACCTGCAGCCCCATCGGAATCCGGCTGCCGGCGCAGGTACTTGGATCACCCTGGGGGATGCCGGAACCCTGGCGCTGGGCCAGGTCTGCACCAGCAAACCGCCGATCAAGCCGCCAGCGCCGCCGATTTGCCTGGCAGCAGCAGCAGGGAAGGTCCAAGCTCAAGCAAACTGCAGCCGGGCCCGGGGCCGAGGTTGTCTGAGGGGCCCGAGTTTGAGAAACAAGGCGGGCCGTGCGGCACCCAGACCGGTGAGCTTTCAGGGCCAGGACACGGCCAGCACTTGTTCGTCGAGGCAGCCGCCGGATCGTGACGCGTCTGAAGGCCGTATGCTGCTGCAGGTTTGCGTCCTGGCCGCTGGGCTTATGGCGTGCATCAGGGGCCCGCGCCTCCCCTCAGACCTCCCCAGCACGTTGGCGTGCCGGCGCTGGCTCAGCACCCGGCCCTCGTCACCGGGAACCGCCTCCGATGCTGATCGAAATTGAGGAGGTAGCGGTTAGAAGATCGGCCGGCCAGCGGAATCGATCTTGGCGGCCCGCGATCTCCAAGATGTCGGCCGGCGTGGTCTCATCATAGGTGGGGATGTGGGCCCAGCAGGGCTGCATACGGCGGCCAGTTCGGCGCTGCCAGGTACCACCTGGGCGCCGTTGCCGAGGCGGTCCTCGGTTGAAGTTTGGCGGGTGCTGGTCGAGGAACACGGTTTGGTGTTTCGTCGAGGCCGCCCAAGGGCCTGGAGTTTGCCCATGCAGAGCGAAAAACAGTCCGGGCAGTCCATGCGGGCGCCGCCTGGGCCTTCGAATGATCGCCGATGTAGGCCCTCTGCCCGTCCAGCAGTCTCGGTCGGTCCATGCGGTGGGCGGGCAGACCCAGAGCCTGCCTGGCTGTGCCGGCCCCTTGAGCCACGTGGCGCGCGGCCCGGGGGGTTATGGCCGATATGTGTGTCTACAGGAGCCGATGAACACGCTCATTCGATCGCTGCCGGCACCTCCGAGAGCCAGTCTTGGACGTTCTGATGTTGTCGGGCATGCTGTGGGCAGGCCAGCACCGCTCGGTGACGGCGGTCACTCGAGGTTGCATCTCCGATCATCCTTTTCGGCGTTACTCTGCACGTCACCGCGGCACGCGCGCCATCAGCGAGGATGCCGGTCAGGGCCAGG
>Ga0163217_1112863_pt1 | contig 10350 bp, 13 predicted proteins | sample SynspAceP_FD_185933 | JGI IMG/M metagenome (GOLD analysis project Ga0163217, IMG submission 185933) | Saline lake microbial communities from Ace Lake in Antarctica - Synechococcus sp. Ace-P (PacBio error correction) | ecosystem: Environmental > Aquatic > Non-marine Saline and Alkaline > Saline ... | reverse complement strand
CAAGTTGAGTTTTGTGCCAACGCCTCGCCGGCGCCCGTTGGCTCGACACTTCCTCGGTCTCGACCGAACGCCCTCCTGTGCCGCTAGAGGGCACGGTGGAAGAAAGTATCAGCAGAAACGAGACGGGGTACGTGGCGACGCACGTGAACAATCGCCTAGCAAGCTCGCCTGGCTTAGCCCTGTGAGGGGAGCTTGTCATCCCCGTGTCGGCGTTGGCAATACGTGAAACTGGCACGCGCCAGACCATATGTTAGCTCTTACTGACTGGGTAGGCGGGCGCAAGTCCAGTGCATACTCTTCGGGTCGGATCGATGGTATTTTAACGGGCCTTGCTAAACCCCGATTGGCCACGCGGTTGCTCGCGCCAGGCACAAGCGCAGCCAGCCGCGCCGACACAACATGCGTGAAGATTTTTATCGACGGATATGGCGAGGCACGACACTCTCTGTGCGCTCAGTCGAAGACGACGCGCCCTGTGTCACTTAGTGAGCAAAGTGGCCGCCCCTCGATGCTTGTACTTCAGGCGAACAGCTCTGGTCGGTACAGACCAAAGGCGTTTGTGACGGATGTGGATGCGCTGCAGCGGCACTTTATCGAGTGTTTCACAATTTGAGTTCGTCAGCATTGTGGTGCTGTAAAGTCAAGGGCGGCACTGGAGCAATTGTAGAGGGTGAGAGGGCTGAACTTCTGCGCTGGATCTCGATTGTCGTCGGTATGTGGGTGGAGGCGTACGATTGTATCCTTTGACGTGCGGTATAAGGCGTTAGGTGACAAGATATTGTGGCCTCATTGGCGGTGGTCGCCGACCCGCCTGATCGGCCACTAGCGGCACGCGCTCAGTGAGTGCGGAGGCTTGGCACGACCCGCTCAGCGGTGGTAGCGGCGTATGACTTCTGCAAGGCGGCCAAGTGATGCTGTCCATTGGTATTCCAGACTTAAGACGGCGCACTTTATAGCGAATTTACGCCAAGCAGTCGGACCTGACCTTTGTGCCAATACGATTGCCGGCCATGGTGGAGAAGGCGGCAGTGGCGTTGATACCGATGCCGGCTTGGCATTCACTACCAGTCGATAGAGCGTTTAACGTTGCTTCTCGGTGCTTGCATAAAGCGTTGCGGGTGATTTACGGACGTGGAGCAATGAGACAACCAGCTTAAGCGATGAATCGTGAACTAGCCGCTGGTGCCAGCAGTTACCTATCACAAATAAACAGGTTTATCGCGCAAAGCACAGAGGATAGCGTACACGGTCATCTTGAACTTTCGGGGTGCCTGGGTTCAGCAAGGCGAGTTCTACAGGTTGGCGCGGAGGCATTTTGGCAGCCGTGGCACTTTGGGGGGCGAGGTGCTGTCTACTTTACGCGGACAGTAAAAGGCTTGCAGGGGCATTACCGATACCGATTGCAAACTAGCCTGGACCACGACGCTTTGGAGCTAACGGGAGTCGGTTGGCAGCCCACGTATTCTGGCGCGACCTGCCTGCTCGCGGCCGCAGAGCAACGAGCTTGGCGAATTGGTCGTCCCATGGCGCAGACTTGTTAGACGGAGGGCGTGAGGTCAATCTGAGATCCGATCGCCGAAGTGTTTACCGGCGTGTAGTTGTTTTCCCGCTTAGAACGTGCCAAACGGTGTCCATCAGATGGGTGGTTGTAACAAGTAGGCAGTCTCGCTGGCACATGGTGCGGAATCCGAGCTTCTGTCTTATCGAGCATTGTTTCGAATGGCAGAATTAGAACTTGTTATTCTTCATGCACTTGATATCGCGCTTAGCAGACGCGTGGATTTACGAGTTATTCAGACTACGCCAGTGACGCCGCGCGATCACTGGTTGAGGTCTGCCCAACAGTCACAGCCGGTCGAGTACATTGATAATGCGCTTAGCCTTGCCTTTGGACTATCTTGCGCGTTGCAACAGAGACATGGCGCGCGCTTAAAAGAAGGTTCTCACGGTGTTCATCTTTGGTCGGCCGCGCGCATTCTTCTGCACGCGTGAGCGACAAGTGAGCGGTTAAGTGGAATCGCCCTTGGACATTATGGACCTGAGACTTATATTTACCGCGCTGCAGATTGTATTTTAATTTCACGTTCTTAGAGCGATGAAACCGCTGAAGGTTTTAGGATTACAGTTGCGCTTCTAGCTTTTCATTGTGGGTGTGGCATGATGTGGGTTTCAGCCCTGCAACGTGAAATACAGCTATGTGTGCCCCCCTGCTTGAATTGATGGCACAGTAAAATGTGCGTTGCCTGGAACGACGGTAGTAGAGGAAGCCTTCTTTAATCGCCAGCGATCAGAGAAACCTGTAGGCTCCCCGGATTGTTAACACTCGATTTGATTGCCATCTCGCTTCGCCGGCTCAGCAATCACGCTCTCTATATCGCGCGTGGCTTCCCAAGGGCCCTGCTGAATTACGCGCCGCCTGCGCGTGAACTTTGGCCCCGCTGGCAGGCGTTCATTTAATAGTTGAGGGATAATCCACGCTTTGGCGCTAAACGCGTGAACTCGGCGAGGCATCATAGGCGTCACAAAAAATTATCATCGGTATTGTCTTGTTTGTAGGTTTTCAAACCCTTCGCCTGTCATGCCCGGCGGTCTGAATCGAGAAACACCGATCAGGGTATACTCGGCTATTTGCGCTACGCTCTTTGCCGTATATTGACCAGGTCTGGTACCAACTTTTACCATGCGGAAATTTTCTTAGGGGCTGGCTCAGACCGTTGCGTGCTAGAGTTCATCTTCGGATTGATGGCGGGAGTAGCTGGCTCGTGTGTACTTTTGTCTTTTTCATTAAGGCAATTATCAACGTTTATGATACACCCTTGCGGGGTGAAGTGAAGAAAAATTGCAGATAATGGGCATCCGAGTGTAGGTGTCTCTTTAGACGTGCTTTCTGTATTTTTTTCGACGAACGCCCTGAGAGCTAGCCGCGCGCGGCCTCGAGCTAGGCCCGAAACATATATTGTATTCCAGGGAGTCGTCTCTCGCCGGTGCATGACGGAGTTTATCGCCACTTACTCTGCTTTCTGCACGTCATATTTCGGCGCATCTCAAACGGACGTCATTGCTTGTCGGCCACTGCATGTGCTCTCCAAGCGGAGGGTATGTTGCGCTCCAGCGCGCTGCAGGTATACTCATACTTCGGCTCATCGCTTGCAAGCGCGTCTCAGGCAACGTCTTCTCTTGCGCAGGCGTTCTTCAAAGGCGGGGACTTTTTTCGATGTACTCTAAATTACAGCGCGACGCGCGAATGAGTTTTCAAATACTGCTCGACACTTTATCTAGGAGATCTTATCGAGGGAAATAACCGTAAATGCTTGTAATTTAGTCGAGGCATTGTGTTGGTGCTGACTCGTGTTCTTATTGCGCCGCACTGACATGATACTGCGATGGCTGTCTCGTGGGGGAGGTATTGAACAAAAATGCGGCTCTCTCTCAATCTGTAGCTGCCAGCCTCGGGCACATGCCTTCTGGGCTTAAAGGACTCTGAGGCGCACCGTTGGTTTTTTTAGATCTTGGAACATCACGATTCGAACAGTCTTATCAGAAGTGACCAACAGCGCTCCAGCAATGGAGCAGCTGAAGATCTTTTCGCAGGCAATTAAGCTAGTGGACTTGTAATGCGACGAGGTAGGACCATGTGAGTCGCTGAGGCGACTCGCACTACGGCGCTCAGTCGAAGTGTACGGGGCCTTCATGCGATCCGATCGATCGCGCTGCTAGCAGGAGCCAAGTATCTACGTTAGATAGCGCATTGCGCAGAGGATTCCACAGGCCCGCGACGGATTAGCGACGATGACCACGTGGAGAGCTCACGCGCCTATACCCGCATCGCGCGCCAAACACCAGCACGGCAGCCGCATTATTTCGCGGGACAAGCGTGTGAAAGTGTCGCGTGCTGATCAGCACACGTCTGCGCTCTGGATTGAGAGACGACAGTCGCAAACTGAGGCAGCTTGAGATATAGGGTGTTATATATGTGTTGGTCTGCAGACGAACCTCAGGCGGACCTAAGGGCAAAAGAGAGCGCGGGCGATATCTATGACATGCGGGCGCAGGTTTCAGATTCCCTGGTAGCATGCCGTACTGCGTATTCTGTCTCTCGTGGTTCTTTTCTCAGTTTTCTGGCATCACTAGCTGAAGTCATTCCGTCTATGACCTTGCAACAGTGTAACACCGTTTTCAAGCTCAATGGGATTGAGTTTAGATAAAGCCTTTAGGCAATCCATAGTCGCTTCACTGTGGATTGCCATGCTGACAGTTTTGACGTTGTTTGCCAATACTCCAGTTCTGGAATATGGTCGATGGCGGCGTTCGCTTGCTGTGCTGCCACTCGTGAATAGGCGCAAGTGCTTAATGATTGCCGCCGCCCGCTGCTGAAACTTGTTGGGCTGAAATCGTCACTAACCAGTTTTCATCGACGATCTTGTGGGCGTTTTGCGCAGCGACAGTAGTGTGATGGAACGTCTGGGTTACTGAGGTTAGAGAATGGTTACCCAGTGTCAAGCCGTTCAGTCTGTGTTGTGTGCCTTCTTTTCAGCAACTGTGCATCGCACGGTTGTGGGTTCAAGACGAGTATCGCAGGAACTGACGCTCTGTGGTCTGGCGCTTGCGGTAAGCGATCAAAGCTTGGTGTTAGCGCAGGGTTTGCACCAATACTTTCAGTCACGGCTGGGCGGTGACGTGATTGCCTTGTGCTGAAGAGGAGATTTGCCGCGTTAGCTTCAACAGATTTTACGCTCATGGCCGGGCACGAGGACGGCGCGCCTACCGATGGCAGATGTTGCATCTTTGAATGCTACTTCTGGCTTGTCAGATTGACGATGGCCCTGAACCATGGAATGACGTCTTCTAGCCTCCATTACCACGCTTGAAGCGCTAGTTGCTGGGTGATTTCCACAATTGTAGGATTACAGGGTGGTCTTTACGCCACTGTCGCGGGCGCGATCGAAGGCATGATAAACTATTTGGCAGCTGCACCGGTGACAGCAACTCGTTACGGTGATTCATGCGGGTCTCTGATCTTTGTAAAGGAGGGCGACGGAGTCTAGGCAAGTTTTCTATCTATTTCTATGCCGCAACTACTGTAGGGCGGGCGCCCCGGAGGGGTTTGGTTTATCTTCTAGGACAGATTTCAACCTATTAGATCGTGCCGGCAGCCATTGGATCATGCACATTCCGGATCAAGCCACATTCCCTTCGCTTGCAGGCAGCCTACGTCAGATACCGTTTTGTCCTGGCATTGCGGGGCACCACTGTGAGGAGCGGGCCTGCCGCGCAGGGGGTTTTATTATCTAGGCAGTTCCACACTATTTAGATTCAATGCCGCAGCCATTGGATCGATGCAGCGATTCACGGAGATCAATGCATCATCTTACCTTTGCGGCGGTGGCGGGCGACTCGCTATAGGTGGCTCGCTCCGAAATGGTAAGGGACGGCTCTCTCGGCTCGTAGCGCTCTCGCGTGGCAGCTAAGGGCTTGAATGTGTTCCCTAGTTGGGATGTGGTCTTGATTTCCAGATGGCTGCGGCCATTGATCAATAGGTGTGGAATTTCTGTCTAGTATAACCCACCGCGGGTTGCGCGGGGAGCGCCTCCGCGCTCCTTGCGCTACAGAGGTGTGCGGCTCCCCATGCAGTACAAAGGTAGTCTGGACGTGTAGGGCTTGCTCGCGGAGCGGGTCGTGGATTGTATCGCATGATCTCGGTGAATGTGGCATTTGATCGAGATGGCTGCGGTTCATCTATTAACTCGCGGGTGTGCGGCTGGTGTCTGATAGGTACTGCCCTGTCGCTGGGCGGTGCCGCTCCTATACTAGGTCGTTGCTGCATTCGCAATCAGGATAGAAAATTTGCGATTGACTAACTCACGTCGCCCTTCTTTGTTCGACGCGTTTCAGTCGGCTATGCAGAATCATCCTCTCGGAGTTGCGTCACGGATGCGCCTGGCAAATTAGTTAATGTATTTTGCTTCTTTCTATCGCCTCTGGCGCAGTTGGGTAAGACCGCTTGTACTTCGTACATTGTTGGGGACTCGACAAGCATAGCGCTCGTTGAAGCGCGCCGTGCGTGCGTACGGTATGGAGTTAGTGACTGTACTGGTGGACTTGCCCATTGGGTCAGGGCATTCGTGCAATTTTGACAAGCGAAGGTTGGCGGCGTAAGTTGACTCTTTCCAGATTTGCAGAATTGCCTCCGATTAGAGCTAGGGCGACGTTTTCTCTGTGGTGCCGGCGGCGATTTGGAGACGTATTTGCTTGATAGCTAGCTGCAGCGCTTGGGCAGATCTTCTTGTACGGCAAAGCAATCTGACTCGGAATCACGGCTCGGTCCGTTCGCGTGTCTTAAAGTATATTGGTGGTGGCACCTGCTTCATACCACGCTTTAGGATATCGCATCCTCAGTACCGCCGCATCTGCGGCAGACCTACAGAGCGGTCAACGCGTCGCACATGCGATGCATGCGTCCGCACAAACCGTGGACTTGCTAAGAGTGGCTGACGACAAAGAGCTGGCGGACAACAACCAGACGTTGAAGGGCTTCGATCAGTCCTGGGGTAACCGATTCTCTACTCGTACCAGGTATCGTTCATCACTCATACTGTCGTGGCAGAACGCCAGCAGATCTGTCGCTGCGAACTGGTTCGCAGAGTGGATGTGTGTTCACCTGCACAGTTCTTTCAGCAGCGGGGCGGGGATCATTTAAGGCAGCGGTGGCCTTTCGAGATGCAGCATCAGCAGCGACGCCGCATCGTATCGCAGTGACTTCATGACTGGCGTATTGGGCACCGAAACGAACGACACCGTCGCATAGGGACTCCACTGTGGAGGCGATATGGGTATTTGCTAAGGCTTCCGATTACTCGTCAGCGTGACTTGGTAGTATCCAGGTGGTTACTCTGCTGTGGTCGCAGGTTGGACGCGAGTGACATGACTTCATCGTGGCGTTGTTGCTCGAAACTGAGAAGAACTTCTCTCAGAAGGCGAACGCCGTAGCGGGCTTGCTACCGGTGGCTCTGAGATGCGGCGGACGGATGTGTCAAATAGTATCCGCCGCGTTTCTCTTTTTGTCGTTCCTTTAGGGCTGTCGCTCTGGGGTTTCGTTGCTATGTGCAGTGCTCGCCATTAACCCGGCAGTGCTCAATTTTGGATCTTGCGAACTTCATGGTCGGTAGGGCCTTTTGGGTGGTGCTGTTAGTTTTCGTCGAGAATCTTACAAGATTTGTGGACTGATTTGACGGCGTTGTGTGCGGCTTTTTTGGGCCTCAGATTGCTCTGTGTGGCGCGTCGGCCTTTGCTCTCGCTCAGTGGTTTCGCTATGGCCTATCGGGGCCGTGTGGGAATCTCTGGCGTCAATTGCGTTCCTAACTGTGTACTTGGCTCCTTGTTGCGTCGATGATCTGGCGGATGAGGCCGTGTCATTTCGATGAGGTGGGTAGTGCGGTTGATTCGCGGACTATGGTGTTCCTCTGTTGCCTTTTATTCTTCTGTTATTATTTCATGTCATGTGGAGCGTGGTGTCTTCTGTTTAGTACTTTATCAGTTTGTCAGTTGGAAAACAGGGTTTGCGCTCAGGGCCTTAGCCTGAGGCGCAGTTGCGTATGTGTTGCGCTATCAATTGCTATCGCGCCATTTTTTGTTCTACTCTAAACGCCATATCGACATTAAGTGGTGCGAAGAACGTGGGTCAGCCAACAATGCTGCTAAATTAGCAAGTGTTTTAGATTTGTGTGTGTTTAATCTGCCTGTTAAGGTTTTAGGATCACAGTGTCTTGAGTTTGAACCCAATTGGTGCGGGCTTGTCATTTTGCTGGATATCCGAAAATTTCGCTGTGAGCCACGTGTTGCACTGGCATACGCGGTTGAGCGTTGCTTGTGACGCGCTGCAGCGATGGTGCCGGGATGCTGATTCGCGCGTATCGAACTCTTATTGAAGAACATGCACGAAGCTCGCTCGCAGCGAGCGGCGTTTTGCGTATTACGTGCTCAAGTGCCACAGAAAGAGGACTGGCGATTTGGGCGTCTTCATGTGGGACAGTGCGCACTGGAAGTTGGTCCAAATAGGTTTTTGCCTTAGTTGGCGCGGGGCAGCTCCTTACTGGGTGAGGGGTTTCGGTCTTTGAAAAATTCGCCCGTTCTTCAGAGATTTTACCTCGGTGCCCTTCTTGTGGCATTGACTTCTTAGGTTACGGCGGGGTGTCTGTTAAGCCCGCGGTTGTCGCTACTCGGTTTGAAACAAATGACAGCTCGAGGACTCAGCGTAGTGCGCCATATCGCGTGGGTGAGAATCTTGCACGGCTCTCACGTCTCGACATGGCAGTAAGATAAGTGTTCGGGCCGTCGCTGAAGTGTTCAGCTTCTGTCAGAACGCGGACTGGGCTGGTCTCCGCTCCTGGCGTAATTCGCGAGTATACCGCGTCTACTTCTGGTGTTTTTCGATATGTTCACTGTGCCGTGCATGTCGCGCGGCTTGCAGTGGTGAGCTAACGAAGCACGTGTGCTCCGTACTAGCTCATTTTGTGTAGGGTGACGGCCCTTGATGCGCCTTCGCTCTGTTGACTTTTGGTTTAGCGCCAATGCGTGGGTGGTTATTGCTCAGCCTATTGAGATGAGCCTGGCCGTGGGCGTGGCCCAGTACGGGCGGGCGGCGGCGATCGCAGGGGCTTTGAGAAGCGCGATTTGAGATTCGTGATTGGGCTTAGTGGGGCAAGTGGAGGCGTCCGTGAGGTTGTTTCTCGCAATCGCGAATAGTATGAGCGCTACGGGTTCTGTGCTGGCCGCTCGCTTAGAAAGTTGGATCTCTCCTCACGACTTATTCGTTCAGTGCGGACATTGATGGTCGATGCGGGGGACTACTGTGTGTGCCGTGCGGGTTGGCCATCATTGCGCCACGTGAAGAGTAGAGCGCAACTGGAGCGTCGCTAACTTCTTTCGGGGTGCTCGCTCGCGGATTGTCTCTGCATCGGGTAGAAGGTCTCTCCCTTCATGGGCGAGTTTCTGACTCGTCATTGCGGGGTGCATCGTTTGAAAATGAGCGGTCCTCTACAAGGATACGTGTAGTATTCTCTTTAGGCGGCTTTGCTTTGACCACGGACATTGTTCCCAAGGAGGGCTTCGTTTGCCTTTATCAAATGTTATCGCGGTCGTTCGCTGATGTGTGCGTGGTTTAGTCTTGCGGCTAAGCCGTGTCGCGGCGTCTCCACGTCACTGGTGTAGTTGATACTGTATCCCACGCCTTTGCTAAGGCGCGGTTCAGTGCGTGTGGGTTATGAGTGTCTATCGGAATCAATAAGCTCGCTCGTGTTCAGGTTCGATATGTTCGTTCCCTTTGCCGGCTGAACTGACTGTAGACATCCGTTTTGGTCTGGAAATTGAAATCACTAACACTGCGGTAACCCAGCTGCCGGTTCATGCCTTCACTCGTCGTCTACAAGTTCTTGCAATGACCACATTGCAAGTGTTGCTCGCCGCCGAGCAGGATGTCGTCGCAGAATTGGTGCCCACCGGTTCTGGTAGTCCCAAGTCTGGTCGGCTAGTTTTTGCCTCGGTTATCGGTAATGCCCTGAAGCTTTTACTGTTCGCGCGTAGTAAGACAGACTCGCCCAGTGCACGGTGCAATGCTCTGCGCACTTTGTGTTACTCGGCGCTGCTGAACCGGGCACCGATGGTTCGCCGATGCCTAAGTTGTAGATCGATCCTGTGTTGCATATTCGCGGCGGAGTAAACTGTTTTATTTTGTGGATGGTTATTGCTGCTCCCGGGTGTTCAGCGGTGTCTCGGCTTAAGGCCTCTAGGGTGTGTCATTGTCCACGTCCGGTATGCCGGCCGGCTTTTATGAGCACGAGAATCAACGTTTTAACCGCTCTATCGATGATATTGTGAAGCCAGCGCGCATTCGGTATCAAGCACTGTCGCCTTGCGTCACCCATGGCGGCCATTCGTTGTTGGCACAAAGGTCGGTCGGGGACTGCTTGGCGGTATTCGCTTTAAAGTGCGCGTCTTAAGTTGGAAATGTACCATTTGCAGATCACTTTGGCGCTTTGCAGATGTCTCGCCCGCTGCCACCGCTGAGCGTGGGTGTTGCCCAATGCTCGATCACTAGGGTCGTTGCCGAGTTGCCGAATGTGGTTCGTCACCACCCAAGGATGGTCCAATATCGTCACGCTTCGCCGTAAAGGTATCGGGTCGCTTGCCATACTCAACTTGACCTAAGCCCGGATCGGCCCACGCACTTATTGCCCGTGCCGCCCTTGACTTTACAGCCCCTACAATGCTGGACGAACTCAATGTGACTGCGATAATAGTGCCGGCTTTTTGGCAAATGCGTGGACATTCCGGATTCTCAGACAAGCTTTTGGT
>Ga0163217_1117779_pt1 | contig 10351 bp, 4 predicted proteins | sample SynspAceP_FD_185933 | JGI IMG/M metagenome (GOLD analysis project Ga0163217, IMG submission 185933) | Saline lake microbial communities from Ace Lake in Antarctica - Synechococcus sp. Ace-P (PacBio error correction) | ecosystem: Environmental > Aquatic > Non-marine Saline and Alkaline > Saline ... | reverse complement strand
CGCTTGGTCGGCAAACAACGTTTGTATGAGAAAAAGGCGACGGAAAGCATGATTAATCTCACGAAGGAACGAGAATTTTTGTCCTTCATAGACAATGGGCAGGTACTCATCGATCACATTTGATCTAGAAATACAGCGCAAATGATGATAAATAACCATCCGAAATTTTCTTGCTCCTACAGGCGTGAAACCTCTATTGGTATAAGAAATCTCCTCCTGGCTCAAACTCCATCGGCTGATTCGTTTCCCAATGTTTCTATCAACCAGATTAAAATTCTGCAGGCCAGAGAAGCAATGCGAATATCCAAGCTGGCCCAGTTATGCTCAAAGTCAGAAGAAAAGGGATGCCTTTCAGGAAAACCTAAAATAACGGTGGCATCTCCGATTGGGAGTCAAAGATCGCCTATATTACTGACCATAAAGATGAAGAAGATAATATGGTAAGCTGAATATTTCCTTTGTTTTAATCGGATAAAAGGCCCGAATTAACAGCATTGAGGCTCCAGTTGTCCCGATTAGATTAGAGATCAAGCACCAATTTATAATGTAGGGTGACATTTGCTAGAGGGAGTTGCTTTCTGCTCGTCTCTGATCAAAATCCCCCCTGAGGCGACGTTAAAGTGAGGCAAGTAGTGCAATAAAACTGAACGTATACTCTTGCCATTGTCATGTTACAGGACCATGGACATTTATCCAGGTAATGAAGAGGTGTAGAAGACGCACGAGAATCGCAAGTCCCATCGCTAATCTTGGGGTAATTTTTGTGCCAAAAAGTTGCTCGTAAAAAACAGCGGGCCTAGTTGCAATCATTAGTAGGCAACATCACAAAATGGAATCCTACCAACTGAGCAGCATTTTTCCGATTCATGTGCCTCTTTCCCCCTTCTCCCATGAGTTCAGCAGAAGATTCATGAACTTAGTCATCCACGACTGGACTCCTGCGACACTCAATAGCAGTGGTTTGTGCGAATTGCAGCTTGCCCTTGGGAACTCCAAAGAATAAAATTCCGAAAAGATGGAAAAACTTTAGATAAAATTCTTCATTTATTGAATAGGGTCTGCCTGGTATCAGATCTGCTATTTAAGAGCATAATATTGGGGAAACAATTCTACTAAACAGGGTCTGCTAAAACTACAGATTTTGGGTGAAAACTCCACACCACTCTTATTTGACCCGCAGGAATTAATTCAAAAATAATACCTGCAGGCCAAAGAACAAGGCCGAATTTACACGAGTTGTGGCTAAAGCTATTTTTAAAGAGCTTTCTGCGAGTTTGGTTTTTCCTGGATTTTCTTCGACTGTTTTTTCCAAAGCTATTCTGATGGTATGACTGGACATCATTCGAAAAATGGCTTGATCATAACTTCTGCTCTTTGTCACTCATTAGATGGCAAAATTACTCTGGCCCATACCACATATTTAGCAAGTAAAATCTGGAATCAATGCGATCGATCACTATCCAAGCTCCAATTGCGGCCAAAGAAGATTTCAGAATCAGCGAAAGGAAACATTTGCACCACATTTTGAGATTACTTCTAGGCAGCAGCGGACCATTCGCTCAGCTTGGTTTTGGGTTGATTATCGTGTGGGATTGCTGCTGCGGAATGAAAATTTTCACTTGATAGGTCCAGATCTTTTCATTGTTAATTCGTTCAAAGGGAATTTAAGTCAGGCGCAAACCCAATATATTTGCCTAGGCGATTAGAAATAGCTTCTGATTTCATCTTAAAAAGTTATAAAACCTTCTTCGTTGATGAGTCCGCCCTTCGATCAATGATTTCCTACCAATCTTCAACTTCCTTCAGACTTGCCAGAAAGGCATTGCGCTGCCGCGCCTACTTTCCCCAGCCCTGAATGATCGCACGTTTGCCTTTTAGCTCACCGCCCCCAAATTGATAATAATGTCTCACCGCTTCCGATACTCCGTTATCCAGTAATCATATCCGCTACCGTGTAGCGCTTTTCGCATTTGGGTGAAAATTTGGATCTTCCAAAACCTTGGAAACTCCTTGCCTTAATTGGCCTATTTTCGAATTTTTTGAGGTTCTGTTGGCATGAAAATGTCCATTCAACAATTCCCTTCCTGTGGTGCCAAAGTCAATGATTCGGTGATAGGATAACCTCATGGATCTCATCCAACATTCATAATCACCCCCTGTGCCGTAGTAGTTTTTTTAGCAAAGGCGATCACATTGTTTCATACCATCTTTCCAATACAACCTGCCTTCCGTGGGTCATCGGATCAAAGAAGTTGATTCCTGATTTTTGCACCTCAATTAGCCGGACCCGAAAACGGTGAATTTTAACCTCCATGTCTTGGCTAAAGATTCAACTTTCGCGCTTGGTTCTAGCCCTTTTCTTCATTCGTTGTTACCGCCACTGCAGGGCTTCCTCCCTCGAAAGAGAGTTAATCACTATCCACGCCTTCTGCCTCGGATCGCTGTCCGCTCCACTTCGAAGACAAATCTTCAGGTGTTTATTTTCAAAACTTTTTTAATAATTCTTGCATGCATATTTTGGTTTATATCACCCAGCAAAATAGAAAAATTAATAGCCCTAACCTAGTCAGTCTTGGCGATTTGGGTGACTCAGCCAAAAATCATCCCTCCGGAGGAAATCTTTGACTTGCAACCCGTTACGGAGCGGAAGACATTATGTTTCGCCACGCTAGTCGAAGTACCTAGAAATCCAAAAACCAATGCTCCTTAAATTCAATAAGTTTGGCTATCTGCTGCCGGTAAAGCCAAATCTTACCCTCCAGTTTCGCGGAGTAGTTCTTGGATAAAAAAAGTAGATAGGCGCCAACCACCGTTAGCAGTACTTTTAGGCTTTGGGAGCTCGATTAAAGTTCGAATGAACTTTTCCGATTTTGAAATGCAAAATGGACGAAACCAGAGTTGCCAAATTGATTTTGGATCAAGACCGAGTTTTTTGATAAGTGGATGGAAAGCCAGCTCTAAATCCTGCTCGTTGCTAAAGATTGCAGCAGTTATTTTTATAGAAAGGAAAGGTCATTTAGCTAGTGTAGAAGTGCTCGTCGCACTTCCTTCACTGGCCCATGTTCCCCTTATCATCATAATTTTTTACGAGTTTTCGAGCCTGCTCATTCATAAGAAGATTAAAGGGACACGGTATCAAAGGCCGGTGTCGCTGGATTGATGATCCATTACTGATATTTGCTCGTAATTCCTCCAAGAGTGATACAGAAAATCTTGGTTTCTTGAAAATAAAGTCTGGTCCCCAATAGGAACCAAAAGGTTGCTTCCCTGACCTCCAAACTTGTACATCCAACATTCGGAACATCATTGATAACCTTTAATCCGTTTTGTCGATGAAGTGACCAGCCATTGCCGATTTGAAGACTCAATCCTTTGCCGGGTTTGGTGAAAAACAGTATGGACCATGACTGCAAATCGCATCGGTTTGATTTGGGCTTTAGGCCTTGAATGTTATTCACCTGATCCCCCATCCATTTCCCAACAGGAAACGTCCAAAAGTGCCCAAATCTACGCAGAAAGCAGGTGGGAGGCATCAACCTTCTTCAAGTTCTGAGGGAAAAGATGGCTGTTTCAGCTGCCAGAATCTTCATAGGACCAAGCTCGATCGATTAGATAAACCTAGCTAAGGCCAGGTCTAGCACCTGTCTCCTGAGTGTACCAGAACAATTAGTCCTATTACTGTCTGTAGGCTTTTGAAGGGCATGGGTTAATATTTGTTAAGTAGGGCAAGCTCAAAGATTTAAATTTAACAGAGATAAATGCCTCTTTTTTATAATAGCTATTTTGCACCCTAAATCTAGTTCACTTGGCTTAATCTGTATCATTGACATCGGTAATACTCGAATTTCCAAATCGGCTCTTTTTGAAAAGAAAATGAGCTCAATGATGAATTTGTGGCATTTAAAATTCTTGAGGGAAGCAGCTTGAGTTTTGGAGTAAATTAATTTTGAGCAATGCATGGGAGTTCGGTAAATGGTCTGAATCGGAATTGAATGCAGTACTTCCCTTCGAGGTTTCGAATTCTTAATCACGATACCCAAGTTGCCGATTTAGAAATAAGTTACGGTTCTCCTAAAACGCTCTGGCTTGGATCGGAATCGCTGCCGGCTATCGGTGCTTGGTCTATGGTAAAACCAAAAAACCAGTTTTGTCAATAGATTTTAGGGAGCTGTATCACATTGATCTGGATGATTCAGTTCAGGATCCATTCTAGGCGGGGCATCAGTCCAGGATTAGCGATGCGAGCGAGAGCGATGAATGAGTTTACAGCACGATTCCCCCTTGTTGAAGGTTAAAATAAGCCAAAAAGAATTTAATTGGCGACTCTACTGTTAGGTTGTATGCAGATTTGGAATCTGGTCTGGAGTAGACTATGAAATCAGTAGTCAAATCAAGGCTTATCAAAAAAATATCCACAAATAGAGGTCTTTGTTTGCGGTGGGATGCCACAATCTTTTGAATTCATTAGTATAAACAAAGAATCCACATATTTGTAAGTCCAAAATTTAGTCCTTCATGGATTGAATGCCTATGTCCTATAAACCACAATGTTGATAAAGTCAAAATTGCAATTTGGCTGGGTTGTATTAAGGCACCCTTTCTTTATTTAACGAAAGCCATGGACAATCCAGTGCTTCGAACTACAGGCCTTGGCGTATCGGGAATTTAACTATTCTGGAGTCCACCACAAATTCAGGGGAATGCGGTGGGCTGGAATCATTATGGCACCGGGTGGGGGGTCAATGTGGTTAATTCCTGCTTTTATCTACCCGAAATACCATTTTTCAATTTCCAAGCGGCAATTGAATTATGAAAAAAATCAAGGCCAATAACGGGATTCGAACTTACTTCATGTCGATGGGGGTGGGTTTCTTATGTGGCCTTTTCACTTTGCCTGTCAAGTCAGAAAAAAACTACCCTGGGGTTAGATTGAATCAAATCACCAGCGTAAACTATCGGTGCTGATCAGAGATCAGGTGAATAATGGGCCATTTCAACGCATTTGGAACTACCATCGAAGGCGATGGGGAATCTCGGAGGGCTTATATAAATATGTGGGTTTTTTGGTTGCCCAAAAACTAAGTCTTTGGTATTTCATGGCTTCTCTACCTTTTGCTCAACTATTCGAAAACCCAAGTCCAATTGGACCGCTTACCGTCAGGAAGGTGTTGATGTAGGGATCCCTACACTTGAATTATTATGGAAAAGATTAACAGTCTCTGATGTGGGCTTTAAAATTAGGTGCACAGTTACATGATCCCCGATGCTCAGAAAAGACCAAATCTTTCACCTTGGTGCCGATTCTTGAAAATCCTGGGCGGATGTCAGATGGTTAAAGCCTTCGTCAAAACTTGCGGCTTCGGACAGGCAAATGACTTGGGGATATCCGACGCGGAGAGTTTTGATCGCGAACGATGAAGGCCTGGAAGTGTTTTATATTCCCAAATCCAGTTATGGATTCGGATTTACCTTCGGAAAAGGTAAATAAATAGTGCGATTGGATTGGACAGCGCAGTTTCAAAGATTTGTAAGAAGTATCGCTCATTTTTGGATGACCAAACTCAAATTGAAAGAGGCAATCAAAGTTGCGGTTTTGGAAGCATAATCGTTCCCAAATTATTTGGCACTAGATAGTCCTTTGAAGCGAATCGAGTACTTACCGATTGTGGATAGTTCGAGTTTATTCCAGGACTCCTTTACTACTTTGAAACACCACGAATATCAATGATCTTGCATCAACTTTTGCGTAGCATCACTACCACTGAATCAAATTGTCTTTATTCGAATCTTGCCATGAAGGCTAGGTCAACGAGGAACGACCACCAAATAAAAAAATTGGTGCTTATCCGCGAAAACTATATCAATTTCACTTTGGGATTTTCGCTGAATGAACAAATAGTTGCCGTTCTACAAGCGTGTATTTGATATAAACAAAACTAACATCTTGCCACTCAGGTTTAAATCCTTTGCACTAGAACGACTTTTATATCCTTAAGAAATTCGGCTTCGAATTTAAACCGCGAATAAAGAATGAAACTTAAAGCCGACACTACTAAGTCTATCTGCCATCCTACTTCTGGCAGGTGGTATGGTTCAAGCTCAAAGATGGCTGGGAAATTGGCCATTCAGAGCGTAGCAATGGAAGGAAAGGCTAGAGCAATATTAATGTGCAGCCTACGTAGACTAGCATGAGAGTCTTGACCAATTTGTGTATGGCGGACTACGAGCCCTTATATATTGATTGCTTGAAATGTTTCCAAAATTTGAATGAATCCATTTATATTCAATGGTCAGTGGGCTATCTACGATGCGTTGCTGCCAAAGAATACGCGATGCCGCTTAAAATCACTGTTTACCAAGATTCTGTTATTGCGCCTATTCCAGGAGAGGTGAGCTGTTTATAATGATGTCAAACGTGGATCGAGAACAAGGGCGTATTATGGATCAGTATTTACAAAAAGACGCAAAGAAAAATGAAAATCCTGTGGGTCGGGATTTCGAGAAAGCTTGGGAGATTTAAATGGAAAAAATTAGTTACCTTTGGTTCCTGCCTTATTTTAACTTGGTTATAGAAATTTTTGCATATCCACCAAGCCTTATACAGGAGATGAAAATCCTGACTATTGTATGATGATTTAAATGCAATTCTGGATGCTGGAAGGCACTAAAAGGAAACTGGATGTTTCCGGTCAAAAGGCAACTGGGGAGGGCAGCTTCTGTGGCTATTGGAATTGATTGATTTGTGATTTCATCGAGAACCACTATGGGAACGAAAGTTGAAGCAGGGATCCAACGATAAGTAAATGGGCTGATCAAGATTTTCAACATATTCTGTGCGAGTATAAGTGCTATTCTTCTGCACGTCTTTCTTGCAAGGCATTGGAGATGAGCATGCCAAGAGCCAGCTTTTCTTACTTCGCAGGTAACGCAATGCGATACCATGCAGGAAGAGAATCAGAAAAGCTAGAAAAACATTGTGGGGTCAAAGCGTTACGTCGGCTGAGAACCCAACGCAGGAAGTCAGATGCTAAGATGGAGCTAGCTAAGATTCTTTGCAAGACAAGATGGCAAAAAGGTTCTGCTGGTCAAGGCTGCCGCAAAGAGAAGCTGCTGATCTGGATAACTCTAAGACCTCTTATGGTATATTCGCTAATCGGAGGAATGTATATGAAACTCTTTTAATGACTGTAAAGGTGGAGATAAAGCAGTAGCCAGAGATATTCAATTTACATCGCTGCTTTACAATGCTTAACCCAGCCCGGCCCGTGCGGAGTGATTGCTCAAGGGAATGGCAAATGCAAGAGCTCGATTCCCTGTCCAAGGAGGAATTATTTACAGAGGGTCTTTTCAGGTTAGGTTCTTCACGTAAAAATACCAGACTTGGCTGGGTTGGTGAGTCGGTTACTTTGGCCAACTAGGAGACTAGGTTATCTAACACTATTAAAAAAGGCAGTTCGAATCGACTGCCTTTTTTAGTTTACAGAACATTGTGGATATCTATTCCATCTTTAACAAGATGAAAGTCAGATTCAGTAGCCGCTTCTTGTTTTCGTTCTCTTTTTTAGCAGTTTTCAGTTTCTCCTAGCCGGAAAGATGTGGATAAATCTGTCTTTTGCAGGAATACGTGGACGCTAGATAAGCAGCTCTATTCAATATCCATCTGGTCACAAAGTGATTCTCGCGATCATTCGATCAGATCTTATGAAGCACCAAAGCAGCTGGAGTTTGCAAATGGAAATTATTGAATTTCCGAAGGATAGACATCCAATTGTTCGAAAAAGATGGCTCTTTAGGTACACAATGCGTGTGCTGACAAGGGTATTACTTAAAGGAAGAGAATCTTTATAAAGTGTGCGGGGATGTTTGAAAGTGAGAACTGAATCAAGGATGCAACAGCTTCAAACCGAAAGAAATTTTTTGGAATCGAATGAGAAGCGAATCGCTTATATCTGATAAATTTGTGACGCCGTGTCAGGTAGAATAACATAGACACGACTCTTTTTCAATGGTGATACTCGTGGATGGAAGTGCTGATTGATTCCTTTTCGAACGTATATAATTGAAGAATGTAAGTAGATTCTTAGGGGACCCATACTCTCGTGCGATAACGGAATTATATTAGCAGAAATCGGCGTGAGCCGTGGTCGCCTTATTTCTCATTCTAGACTCAATCAACACTTAGTTAACCTACTTTTTACAATTGAATACTCGCAGACCGCACCTAATTCTCTCACTCTAGTCCCTTGCTCTTAATTTATTATTGGAGTGCATGGCCAGTCTCTGACCTGTGTGGGCCAATAGAATCGTCTTATGCTATTTGTATGTTTGCAGTGGCCTCGTTATCCTTTGTGTCACAGTACCGTAAAATATAAAGATACCTGAAAGACCCTCCTGCCGAAAGAAGAACCATCAAAAGCAAGCCAAAAAAAATCCTAAAATGGTGGCAAGTTTCCCTTAATTCTTCTTACATTGTATCCCGTCGTGATTATCCGCTGTGTTTTTTGTTCGGGGCATTTTTTCTTCAGTGTGAATGGAGATTGCGTTTTTACTGTCTTCTCTAATTAAGTCTCCAAATTGAGCTCGCCCTGAGAATAAAACCATCGAGGTTGATTTGACTGCGAAAAGTTGCTAAGCGCTTTGTGCAGCGACCTCGTGCGTCAATTTATCCGGGTCACTATCCCTGATGAGGTAATACTTATTTCCTTGGTTCTCTATGGAAGTATTCATGGCCTTATTTTGATCGGAGGACCATTGAAGATGAATCTTCCCCCAAGCTTTAAATACATGAAGGCTTTATTCTTTTTTCGCACGACCATTTGTGTCTACGATGTTTGTATTTATTACTGCTGAATTTTTGCCAAAGAGCCTCTTTATGCTGAATCCAACCAGTATGTTGGAACTTCTTGTTCATACCAATTTTGAGGTGGTTTATATGTTGATTTATACCCCATGTAGTTTGGGCGAACCGTTTGGGTTTCCAGATTTTTATTACAAAAGTTTTGCGATTGGATACAGCGAAAGATAAAGCCGTTTTACCGTAACAGATCTGAAATAGCTTTGTCCAAACCACCTATTCCAAAGCCAAAGAAGAAGGACATGTAGATATTGATTCCAAGATCTTTGACAATTTGCAGTGAGCCCCTTCAAAACCGTCGAGGACGTTGAAATCGCATAGGTTCCCCGTACGATGTAGTTATCGCTGGGGAGATCGATGATCCCCATCGAAGATCCTTAAGGCTGTTTTACCTGAAGAAAGTGGGGGCATTCGAAAATGTCACAGTCTATCGGGAAACTATCGATTGATGTAATGCTATTTGCCACCAGCTGGAGCTTTTCAAAAAGCCAAAAAAAACCATCGAAGAAATCCTTAAACTCCAATCATCATTGCTCCGGAATCGGGCTTTGGCAAATGAATTATGAATCCATTTATTCAAGAGCCGAAAAAAGCTTGGCTATTGGGTGGTGGGATGATTTGGTGAGGGACGAAGTGCGGATTGTTTCTATGGAATATTATTATTGAAGAAATTTCGGCCGAGATTGAAGACGAATATGACAGCGATGCAATCTGATGGAGGCAAAAGCTTTCTTGATCAGGAAATATGTCTGAGTGCAAGACAGGAAATTCGATTATTTGAATATTAAATATGATGGGGAATTTACCGATAGGAGGACTTGTGAAGACCTTTTCTGGTTTGATTTTGTCCTTAACTGAGAATCTTCCAAAAAAAAGGAGAATCTGATCACAATTGGTCCTTATACCTCAATCGATCTGATACCAATGCAATGAGCAGCATCGGAAAATTGAAAACAGGTTTAGGCTCCAAACATGTAATAAAATCTCTCCTCTGGTATTCTTTTATCAGACTCATAAGGCTTTGACTTCACAACTTATATTTTGAATTTTCTGTTACAATTGCTATTATTTTGCGACTCCTAAAAAAAAGCCGTTCAGTAACAATAATAGGCGTTAATTAAACAAATAAGGACAAGCGGGGACAGGTTCTCGCAATCGGGACAGGTAAATTTGCCGGCGGGTTAATTTTAGTCCTCCTTGGAGGGTGATTTATTAAGTCCAAAATTTTCCTTTTTCACTTCTCAATTTTCCAAGCCCAAAAAAACATCGTTCGGAGAGAGATTAGGCCCGGTTTGAGGATTATTACCGTATGGGAGGGAGTACACCAAAAAGGTTAAAGAAAAGAAGTGAAAAAAACTTTGCTATTCAGCAGCGGGACAACTGGGAGAAGTACCCTCAGATAAGTTGAAACTGGTTTACCCGTGCGGAAGGGCAAGCATGCCCAAAGCAATTGGATTCGGTTTTTACAATCTCTTTTTTTCTTTTCGTGGCCCGGAC
>Ga0163217_1080078_pt1 | contig 10351 bp, 9 predicted proteins | sample SynspAceP_FD_185933 | JGI IMG/M metagenome (GOLD analysis project Ga0163217, IMG submission 185933) | Saline lake microbial communities from Ace Lake in Antarctica - Synechococcus sp. Ace-P (PacBio error correction) | ecosystem: Environmental > Aquatic > Non-marine Saline and Alkaline > Saline ... | reverse complement strand
AATTTTACGCATGTGGCCACTACCGAGGAAACGCGCATATAGAAGCTGATCATGCATCCCCTCCCATGAAGAAAAGAAGTCTTAAAAGAGTGACTATAGAAATTTTGGGGGAATTGAGGCAGATCTTAAAAAGATATGTGATTTTCTATAAACAATACTAGGCTACATGTCCTGTTTACGCATTACGCCCAATGGAAAAAAATACAGGATAAACACTTGATTTAATGAAAAATTAACCGCATAATTAAGTTGAAATTCGAAATTAACACTCTTGTTTTATAGGTCAAAACACCAATGAACTTATTATTTCTTCTAAACTTTGCTCTCCTTCAAAGTCAAGAAGTGCTGTTTCTAACTCAGTTTAGTTTTAATTTTTACATTCACTCACCAACATTTTTCAAATTAATTTAGATTGCATTTGTAAAGTGTTGTAATCGTTAGTCCAAGTAGTTTGAAATGAACTTTTATATTTCTTTCTGCATTTTTTTCTTTAAATAAAGGTATCAATAAATCTTAGATAGTACAACGTCTCTGAAATAGCCATTATTGTGCTCTTTAAATCATATGTTTTCTATTGAAAGTTTTTTTCGGAAAAAGAATGATTTTATTTATCGTAAAAAACCTGAAACAAAACCCAAGTTCCTTTTGCCTGTTGTCTGCAGAAATACGGATTTTATGAGTTTTCTGTTTTCCGTCCCCAACTTTTACATTTTCTGGAGCATTTTTTGAAACGAGAATTGTCCCTATAATAGCCCACTTCTACTGCATCATAAAAATATGTTTGCCATATCCGTTAGGTGCATAAAATCGAAATAAAATTAGCAGTGTATCCTTATCTATAGTAAAAATCGAAGTAGAAATCTTCTAATCTATCAAAAGCTCTTAAATCTAAATTTTTCAATTTTTTAATTTTTCATGATTTAATTTTACTTTTCATAATTCGTTTTGTAATTCCTTATTCCCAAGATGTTCGATTCTATTGATTAGGCGCCAATTTTTCGTTTTTTGGAGGTAAAGTCCCTTTCAGTGGAACTCCGAGTAGCTATTACAAGTTTCTATTAAAATCTGTGTTTGTTATAGTTTGCCAATAAAGATTTTGCTATTTCATCAGAAGTTTCGATTGGTGTCTTCAACAAATTTTCACTTGAGAATTATCGTTTTCAATAGAGCTTTTAATTCTTTATCCACTTATCTATACTAATATATGATGTACAGGTTCCATTTAATTCATTTTGGTATCATATCGCTTATTAGACATTTGACACCGCACTTGAACCTTCTCCCATTTTTATCAAGTCAATCCCAAAATTTGAATGAAAAAAAGATTACATTATAGACCATGAAGCACATTACGATATAATGAGATAGAATTTTCCATAAATTCTGTCAATTCACTGCAAATTTCAACTTTCGAAAAATCATTTATTTTAACTTTTAATCATCAATTATACTCTGAATTCTATTCTGATATTTCATCAAATGAGATTGGATCTAATATAACAACATATTCAAAGGCCTTATATGAATTATTCCCTTAAGTGACCTGATTCTATTAGCTGATTCAATTTGTAATACCCCCTAAATTCTGTGTCCACTGCAAAATATTTGGAATTACATCATTTTTAAAACCTACGCTGGTAGATGGGCTATGATTGGGCTGATTAGAAAGGACTAGGTTTCCTCTATATCAAACCAAACAATTCTAAGTATTTCTGGAATTATTTCAAGCCAACTAGATTCGTATCAGAATGTACCAAAATCTTTTAGATGAAACAATTCTTCAATACGTTTCAATATTTATTTCCTTATTGTCAATAAAACTTAAAAATAGTTAAATATTTCTAATCATGAAACCCATAATTTTTTTGAATAAGGGTACCGAACTCAAATCAACTAATAACTTTTTGACTAAATTTTAGATTTGTAAATTGATAGTGAGTTAAGCCAATAAATTATTTCCCTTCATTTAAGAGACTTAAAGTTTCCAACTAAAGAAGATTAATTGCCTCTCAAGTTTAATTATCTCATCAAACTAAATAAGAAAAGCCCCCATAAGTACGGAGCATCAGAAAAGCTTTAACTACCTTCATTTTCAGAGTAATTAATAATATCACGAATGAACCTAATTGGCACAAATTCTATTTGTCCTAGGAACTTAATGAAAACTTTCACTTGAATTCCAATTAAAAAATTACTCCATGCTCATATTCTCATTAACCTCCCCCAGACAGTCCCCTATTTCCGATGTTCCTTTGGTTTCACTGTTATTGTGCTTTTACAGAAAAAGCCAGTTCATCAATGTATCTCGTAGTCATAACTTTAAATTTGTTTTCTTACGCTATATTTTCTTATGTAGGTTGGAAAACACAGACAAAAGAATCACTCATGTTGTATAAGAGGAGTTTGTGAATATGCTTTCCATAACTTCGATATAGTCTATCCTTTAGAATTGCAATATCAGCTCAATATAGGAAGTTAATTTTCATTATTTAAGTCTATTTTTAAGGTCGATTCGTGAAGCTTGGAATAAACATCAATCTTTTTAATAACAAAATTTCTGATTTATTTCCTTAACTATCATTATCTTTTCTTCAAATAAAATTATGATAGCGGTTAAAAAATATATGGTAGCCGTTTATTCATTGGTAAATATACGCCACTGCCTTGCCAACTTGCACTATAAGCTAAAAATTTCATTTACGTCCATTCAGAAATGCTTTTAACTTTAAAACCTTCAATTTTCAAAATCCTCATCCATAAAACACATTCCCTTTTAACATTGATCATAATTAAAATGGAATATCGAGTTAGGATTATGATTTATTATTCGAGGCAATTTGTCTTGTTGGTAAACCATGTACTTTTCACTATTTGCAGGCTAAATTGGTGACCCCTATAAAACAGAGTTTATTTCGGAAAAAAATTTCAACAGATTATTATGCGGTTAATTTGTTCATTTAAAAATCAAAGTGTTATCCGTCATTCTCCATTGGCGTAATGCGTCCCACCCTACAACCAGTAGCCTAGTATTGGTATAGAAATCACATATCTTTTAAGGATCTGCTCAATTTCCCAAAGATTTTCTATAGTCCACTCTTTTAAAAAGACTTCTTTCTCAGGATGGCCATGATAAGGCTTCTATATGCGCTTTTCTCAGTGTGCCACATGCGTAAATCCTGTGACACCTATCATCCAAGATATCCCGAACATTCCAGCAAGAAAAAAAAAAAACTGCTTCCATATCGCTTCTGATAACAACACTTTTCAGGTATGTAATCTAAAAACAAATCAGAAGGGACTCTATTACCTTGCCTGCTTATAGAAAAGGAAAAAATATCTTTAAGTATCCTGACGCGTGTGACATCTTAATAAAGATAGCAAATAGCGTTTTTTGCCGGCACTGGGATCCAGACCATTTTTACGATCCATTTCCAGCAATCAAAAGGCTTCGAGTATTTACTTTCCTGCTAACTTCACAAAACTTCCGTCCGGAACCACTTCTGGTTATCCGGTTTTCTATTCATAGGCCTTCTCCGCTCATAATCCTACACTTTTAGTTGATCCTATAGCCATCACGCTGTAGGTACGATGGTCATCAAGCGATAGCCACAGTCTATTAAACTCATGACTTAGAAATCCGTGATGACTCGACCAAAAGCACCTTGTCTACCCTAACCCCCTAATTCATATAAGTGAATTTTACTGGCCTGTCCCTTTTTGCCAAGACTGGGTGGCGGTAATAACTGCTATGGACCATGCCGAACCAATCCATATCTTCGTTTTGCTGATCTTGTGTCCATTAAAATACTGGGACTAGATCTTTCTGATCGGACGTCCCAAACTTTTTTTTTAAAAGCTCCACGTTTGAACTCCAGTTCGATCCTTTTACTTAAACACTACGAAGATCCTGTTTTTTCCTCTGCCTGCTTTAACTTGCGGCGAGTGTCATAGGTTGACTTTAAGCCCGCTTCTCCCTGTGTGTCATATTTCTTCTTCCAAACTATAAAAGTGCCCCGTTACTACACTGTATGACGGACCAGGTCTTCCACTGTTCCAATTTCTTCCGATGATGGCTAGGATCTCTAGCTTATCTTCAAACTCCATTTCTGATTTCATATCTCAAAGTTTTATTTGAAATCAAAATATCACTCCGAACTTATTGGGGCTTAAAGTACTGATAATTATAAAATTGAATTCCGATTGTGATTTCAAAGACCAATAAATCAAGCTTCAGATTTACACGTCAGATTTCGAAAATAAGAATCAGTCCTTCATTTATACTTTAGTCTGCCCAAGATTAATAACATTTTTGCAGCTTAAGTATATTCCTAGCAAGAGCGTAAAAGCTTCCGATGCAGAAAAACAAAAGAACCTATAGAATGCATTTTCATTGATATCCAATCAGTCCATGGATAGTAAAATATATTATCATTCATATTTTATTTAGAAGTCTTACAGTTAATCTGGACAGACAATTAATCGTATCAACACATGAAGAGGAACTCCATATACTTAACAAAAAAGAATACCATCGAATTATTTAAATCTAAATTTATTACCAGTTCGAAAACTTGTGAAAATTATGAGAAATGGCAAATCATGACAAACCCTAACTGTATTTAAATCAGTTTAGTCAAAACGTGTTCATTAAAAAAAAAACAGAAACATGAAACGTAAAAATATGTCCAAATTGTAAAAAGTGCTTTTTAAAGTTAGAGAGCTGGATTGCCGATATTCTTAAGCAAGTTCGTAATTATCTATCTTGATGACGAACTGCAATATAGTATTGAAAGTGGCATCAAAACAATGTAGACGACATGCTACATCGCATATCAAAACTACCAATGAAATGAAAAATTTGTGTAAGAGTAATATCAATACAATTTCGTTACATAATAAAATGTGCTGAAAGTTGCTAAATCCTTGTATTAAGGAAATTACTCGCATCAAAACAAAGGACGATCAAAAACTAATGTTTCTACCAGTAATTACTGAATTTATGGTGAATAAAAAAAAATTGATCTACATAAACACAATCTTATTATATGGACAACGTAATAATGGCCCGCGTACTACACACAAATTTGAACCATAGGCATTATGATAAAAAAATTCACATAAAAATTTACTTCTTTGTTTTTGCATTATACTCCTGTGCTGTAAGATTCAAGGATTCGAAAAAACCCCCCTCCAATTTAAGGAGGAAAATAGCGCATTAAAAAACGTTAGTTCCAAAAGAAGGCTATTTGGAAAAAATATTATATCAGGCAGACCAAGACATCAGAGATGGTAAAAGCTCAGAATTGATTTAAAAATATGGGCTTGATTCCCCTGAGTATGAGTTTCAATTCCGAGATGGATCCATAGATTAGGCTAAACTTAAAAAAAGTGAGTTTTACCTTAAGGATTTGGATATCAAAGTACGGATTCTGTTCACAAGAAGGCTCCATGGCACCAGGATTGTTATCACCACTCGACGATGTAGATAAAAGAAAACGCTTTTTTACTATCTATTCCAAGCCTATATATATGTATTTATTCAATACAGACCAGTGCGAATGTATACTTGCAGGACAGAAACAAATTGGAGTTCGGAACTTATCCTTTTGGCGAGGAGCTTATGATCCATTGAAAAAAATAAACGGAGCTGATTTGAAGCGCTGAATCTGAAAAATAAATGTAATAGATTCATGAACATTTGGTAGCGTTAATTATTGACCGGTTCCCAAAGGAGATTCAGAAATAACTATCTTAGGAACTTTGCGGTCACCTTCCTTAAAAAATGTCCTGGAACAATAGGACCTGTGTAGGTATACCACCTTTTAACAATCTTTACCTAAGTCAATGAATAAGTTAAATTTGATTCAAAAATATTATGAGTTCGCCAACTTTCTGCTTTGGCTCTTAATCTACTTTCTAGTCAGAAATTAGAGGCCCTGCCGGAATCGGTTTGATTTATTTTAGCCCTTATTATGAAACCGTGGGATATGTTTACTCATAATAGTCTTCCCACTGGGTTATCTGCTGCTACTTGGTATTTCGAATTTAAAAATACAAATTGCCTTTATAAGCTTTTTTAGTCACTTCTACACTATTGTTACCCTATTGAATCGTACCTGGCCCTATCGCGATAGCGTTTACAAAAGTGTTCCATGGCATTTGTAATACTCCTAGCACTGGGAATTATTTATTCGTAAGCCGTTACAATCAAAGACAACATTAAAACGGTGGTTTCTGGGTAGACTATCGGTCCCTTTAAGAGCTCATTTATTAGGACTACAGTTGTGGGCTATGAAACTGAAAATGCGCTATCCCGCTTATTATAGGCCAAAGTTTCGCTGTGATATTTGGTGCTGATAATCTTCAACATTGATCTTCTTATTATATTGAACTTTAAAGGGAAATGGACATACTGAAAAACGAAAGCTAAGCAGGACCCTCCAATTTATGACCGGTATCGTGTGGACTTAGCATTGTGTCCATATTTGGAGTTTTCATTGTTTGAAATTAAGTGCCTCCTCTGAATAGTTTGGAGAAGGAAATCAGAGCCAAGATCCAACACTAATGTTGGGAGTTTTGAATGCCAAAATTTTATGTTAAACCTCAAAAATGAATAACGCTCCTGTACCGCTGCTATTACCAAAAGATTACATAGCAAGACTGGTAGTATCCTTTAGTAGTTCAAGCTTACATAAGGAGGTGTAGGACGGACAACTTGATCCAATGGATGCCACCAACACCGCCCGGCCAACTATTGTCTACTGCCAAGAATCGTGAAAAATTATCCTGGCTTTTTATTGTTTAACCCCAGAGTCCTACAAACACGGTTTCGGAAGAATGTCAGATGATCCGTGAGTTTCTGCCTGTATTCGAGGCCATGGATCAAATCTGCAAAAGAAGATACCATATTGATACAAAACGGGACGCTAGTCGTTAGTAGGAATGTCCACCGAGGCCGATGTGCTGTATTTAATGGGAGTTAAAACACCAGAAAAATTTGCTGCGGCCAACTATATGCGAGGAGAGATCCAAGCTGCAGCTAGGACCCAGTATCCTTATTCTGGCATTCATGTAAGACGATTAAAATCGTACCGTTCCATTTAACACAAAACCATGATCAAGCCATAAGGGCAATGCAGCGTAGCCCAAAGTATAACAGAATTTTCGCCCGGGCATCCTTATATGGGCAAGGGCCCAAAGTAACCCCTGGTTACTTGGATTGTTATTGCCCAAAAAAAGACTGATTAATGTGGAAAGTACCCATAAAAAATGAGGTATACATTTAAACTGAATGCGAAAAAAGTCAATGGAATTTCAGTTGAATTGATTGAATTTATTAAAGTTGACACGGACTTATAGCCAAAATAAAAGCAAAAAAACACGAATTTAATGCCTTGACGGCGAAAAAAAAAGATTCTAGCCTCCACCAACCACTCATGCTTACCTTAATAAAGTCATAGAATAAAAATATAATTATGAAAAAATATTCAAATATTCTGCTAGTTCATAACGGTAACGCCCAATTTTCCTATTCCCAAACTATAAATAAGAACTTCAAAGTGGCCCCGATAAAAAAAAGCCGCTGTATGTCTTAACGTTTGATGATGGTTTCAAATTCCCATCTGGATAACGCCATACCTACTGGACTCTTTTAATGTGAAAAGCCACTTTACTGTCCCAGGAATAAAGAATCATTACATAATGTTTACTTCGGAATGGAAACAGATTGTTGAAAACGGACATGAACTTGGAACCATTCGCTATTTCATCCATGTGATGGTAGTATTTGATTGGGGTACACCAAATATGAACGCTAACAATTATTACTTGGAACAGATACGTAGGAATATATACAGCCAAACACCCTACTTTAAAAGCTGTGATGGAAAAAACCCATAGAACTTACCTATACTGCTCAAACTTTAAAGTACAGGATGCGCCAACCTACGTAGATTGTAAAAAGAACTATTTTCTCAGCCAGAAGTTGACGGACCAACAGACACTATGGAAAATATCGACTATTAATTATCCCAAGTTGGTATGTGAGACAGTCATACGGGCAAAGAACTGATTATATGTAAAAAGTGCAAGAGAAAAAGGACTATTGCCACTTTTATGGTTCAAGTTTGGAGGTTACTTAAACGTATCCAATGAAGCCTTAAGGGATATACATACCTAAAAGAAAATTGAAAAATTATTGGGTAGAATACCTTGTATAATGTTTACCCATATTAATTATCAAACCAAACAACAATACAAATAATATCAGTGAAGCTCAGATTATTAAAAGGTTTCAACTTAATATATATGATTACTATTGTAACAAACAAATACGTAAATTTGCAGGTTGGATACTATTAATTTAATGGTGCACTTTCAAGAGGGTGGTTTGTTGAGGAAGATGGCGAAAAATGGTGTAAATTTAACTTTTATTGATCTTTACCATTTTCTAGTATTATTACCCAAAATTATTCCCACCAAACAAATAACGAACCAGTTAAACAATAGCTATAATTAACCAAGCCTTCAGAGTCGTTCCCGCTTGCCACTTTTGCAAACGTACCCGACTTAATACGGCACAGCGGAACTGGCGGTGCTCAATTCCCCCTACTCCAAAAACCAACACTGCATAAAATTAACTCCATTACTAATTTACATAACACACTTATTTACTGTATATGCCGGAAGAAGAAATTTTCATCAGTTCGAGGATATGCTATCCCACCATTTTAAAATATAAGGTAGACTTTTTAGCCTTAAGATAGGAACCCACAGAAATGTCCGTAATCGAAAAAAAAATATAGAAACCCCTTATGAAATCATTGGTGAATTTAATACTCAAGAAGACTTTATATTTTTTAAAAAAATTACGAGAACAAAAAAATTCTGCATCTAAAAGAAAAAGTCGATCAAATCTTTCCATTTTAAATCCAGGGAACTTAAATTATAAGCGTGCTATTTCCCTAACAGGTATCGAACCAATTTAACGCATCGTTTGCATCTGTATATCGAACTTATGTCCGCATCATAGAATTTTCCGACTATACCTTTCAGGAGGCCCCCCTTTTGTAAAGGACCCAGCGGAGTATGTCATCGGGCTTTTTCATTTCTGGCCAAGTGCTACATAGTCTTGGTATTCGCAGCAACCATGTAGGAAGTGGTACCCGCAGCAAAAATTTCAGGAAATCCAATATTCGCCAGTCCCGGCCATAGTCATCCAAAGAGGTTAGACTTGTCAAAAAAAATCTTTCAATGGGTCATAAAACCTACACATACGCACATTTATCCGAGCATCCATGCCCCTAAAAAAATGGCATACGCAGCCCCCCACCGAGAGTCCGGCCGCAAACCCGATACATCCGGATCCACTTCTTTTTAGCCTCAGGAATATCCCAAAGCAATCGTCTTCGGCAACACCATAACCGGGGACCGTGCCAGCCGCTCAAAAAAGATTTCGCCTATACATGTTCATGTGCCGCCCATCGTTATAGGCTTCAATGTCCAACATCTTCAGGGTTTTCATCTTACGCCCCTCCGCTTTCAACGCCCCCCATTCAATCCGGCCATATCTTCATAAGAACACCCGTTCGGCTAGCAAAGGAAAAGCACATGGTATTAAAACGGCATATCCCTTGGCCATCTCGTTCCCCATTGCCCTACCCTCATTTTAATAACTGTTTTGGTGCGCTTCTATGAGCGGTGTGCTGAGCATCTGAAGTCTTGATCTTTCTTTTGCCAAAGTATTATACCGCCATGTCGTGCAGGGGCCAAAAATGCGGCAAACTTCCCTTGTTACTGTTTTCGGGTTTAAAAAAATAGCTTTCCCACAGTTCTTCCAAGGGCAATTGCCATGTAAGTTCCTCAATTCTTAGTTCGTCGTAGTGTATTTCCTTTAATGGTAACTATCAATTATCTTTTATCCTAGGCTCTTTGACTTATCTGTTCGCGGGCCTTGGCATGGCCGGCTCGGTTTCCAGTTCTCAATTTGACCAGGTGGTCGTTCCGAAAGGACAAAACTTGCGATCTTGCATTTGCGAAAGGCCAAACCAAGCCGTATGCCTATTAGGGCTTTTTGGCGGATTTCTGGCATATCAAGGAAGGTTTATGGTTGTAGCATTATGTTTAAAAAGCGGCCGGTCATTGGTACTGGCAAAAAAAGTGGGCAAAGGGCCACCGTAGCCAAAAGCAGGTCTTGGAAATAAAAAGCCCTTCTGGAACCTTGGGATTCAAGGGGGCATCCGTTATTTTTTGTTTTTTCCATGTTTATTAGTGAAAATTTAGCCGGGGGGAAAAAATTTTTAAAAAAAAGTTTTTACCTTTCCATCCCTCTCTTTCTTGTGTGATGTGATGT
>Ga0163217_1067463_pt1 | contig 10351 bp, 4 predicted proteins | sample SynspAceP_FD_185933 | JGI IMG/M metagenome (GOLD analysis project Ga0163217, IMG submission 185933) | Saline lake microbial communities from Ace Lake in Antarctica - Synechococcus sp. Ace-P (PacBio error correction) | ecosystem: Environmental > Aquatic > Non-marine Saline and Alkaline > Saline ... | reverse complement strand
CTCCTGTATTGCGAAGATGGAAAACGGCTTATGTTATGGGTTTCAGCTTTTTGCGTTTTCGAGCACAAGCTGGACGCTTAAAGATCCACGAAAAAGGTTAAAAGAAAGGCAATAAGGCGAGCCTTCCATTTATACTAAAATTAACTTGATTGGTCCAAAAAGTTAAGACTTTCTCTCAAAAGTACCCATCAATGTTGGCGAAATTGGATGTAAGCTTAAAAAACAAAACCACCCTTCCTATAAAAATTTTTTTAGATGAATTTTTCTAATAAGTCATCTCTGTTAGATTCTTCCTCTCGTATCTTCATATAGAGTAAAGTGCATTCACATATGGTTAAACTAATCAGTTCTAATAAACATCATATAATAATCATGACGAGTTAGTTCAGCTATCTATATAACCACACCCTGCTTCCATTATAACTTCCCATCCTGTACTGCTGAAGATTGGCGGATCTACGCCAAGCTGGAGACGACAGGTGTTCAAGGGAAAGAATTCGTTATTCAAAGCGCATGAAACCTTATTCCACGGACGCTTTCAAGTCCTAGTAGAAAGAACCGTACAAGAGTGCGCAGAGCTTACAATCTGATCAAGAATGCGAGAACTTATGCTAATCTCCAGATTTCGCCAATTGGCTTTCCTATGCCTTCAAAGCACTAAATGGATGATTGGTTAATTTTATAAGAACTCAACCAAGATCCTGATCTATTGTTCTCGAGGATTCGGGTCAGAAGAGTGACGTGTAAAAACCTTTGAGGATTTAATTTAATTAGTAGATACGATGACAATAGAACGCCTGGGTTAGATAATCGTCTTGATGCCATGATCAAGGAGAGTTTTGATGGCGGAGCCGAGGAATGAAATATGTCAGGGCAAAGGGTACTACGTCTTCCTGAAGTGGTAAAGATTTGAACCGGATTTCAATGCAGTTGGTAGAAAGAAAGATGAAGTTCTAATTACGTGCGCCCTTTTCAGTAGAGATTGCGGCTCTCCAATATCTTAGTGTCAAGTCGTATATAGATAGACCTCGACCAGATTTGTTTGGTGTGTGGCCATGACGAGAACGACCTAAGAATAGTGTATTTCGTCTTTTGGGACTATGAACGAAGTTGTGATATGGCGTTCGTGGATTATGTCAAACTTTGCTAAGTTGCGCCTTATCACAACAGAGAGTTATGGGAAGCAGCGCCAACCATGATCTATAGTGTGGAAACATTCAACGTTCGCGCGGAAACGGGCAGTGAGAGCGGCTTACGGACATCATCCTGAGAAACCCGATGGCAGAGTTTTCTACCCAGATAGCGGAATATTCTTTCACACACATCCTGAATTGGCGCAGAGCTAGTGTGGAAAAATCATCGAAAAATCATGTTGTGGTCGGAGGGGCTTCCTCTTTTAATTTATTGCTCGCGCCTCAGTTTCGGCGGGGTTTGATTTCGAATTTTGTGTCTGTACATTTGGTTCAGCCATAGATCTCCATCCACTCGATTTACTTTCGATTCGAGCAACTTATCGACGACATTTCAGGTAGTGAAGTATCCATCGCTCTGTAATAATAGCAACCGTCATCGGAGGCGGAGACTATATTCGGAAGCTTTGGGTAACATTCGGCTAAGGGATAAGTGTGTGGTGATGGTACACCGACTTCTTTATCCTCAGAAAGAACGTTTCAAGAGGAACAATGTGAAATGGGATAAGAATAATGAGATATATCTTTCCCTCCTTTCTCACTATGGAGAGTCAAGATTACACGGGGTCTTCGCCCCATAGACAATAACTTATGAGAGTGAATTCAAATGTCTAGTTGATAATTGAGCTTTAGGTGTTGAAGGAATATCGGATATCTACAGCAATCCTCCACATTGCTACTACCACAGAGTTTTCAGAAGCCTCCCAAGGTAAGATTTCATCTGCCGGGTGGTTTAGATCTAGGTGGTCCTCCACATATTGGATGCACCTTGCACATGTGATTCACAGCTTAACTCATCCCCATATGCTTAGGTATGTGTGTACTGTTAACGATGCTCCAAGTGTCAAATGTATTCTTTATTTCTCAGAATTATCGTGCGATTTTCTGCAAGTCCTACTCGACGCACTCTCTCCGCGAGGTTTTTCCCTTTCCTAATGCCGGGCACCTTTCAGCATACGTCACAGCCCAAGAGCACTTATTAAGGGTTAGGAATTTGAAAACGCTAATTTGGAACACATCGCCAGATCGAACTGCCAGCTAAATTAGCGTTGGTTTTTTACGAGCGCAAATTACTCAGAAGATTGATTTGGGAAATCGTCAAGTAGGACCGGGACATGATATCATACATTTGGGACTGCGATTATCTGGGGGCTGGAGTTACTTCTCCTACTATACTCTTTTGGGAATAAAGAACATTATTTGGGTCAGGGTTTTCCGGACTATCGAATATTTCAAAGGAAATTATATTATCGCTCAGAAATCTAAACCGCAAGGTGTTAGGGAGATGCTCAGGTACTTTGAAATAATTTGAAACCTTTTCGTCTAGAGGTACTTCTTAAGGTCGAAGACAATGCTATGCCCCTAGGGATTTTATCGTAGTATCTTCTAGTCCATTATTTTACGTAATCCGCAGCATTTTGTAGAGATTTGTCATTGTCTCTAGTCCTTCGCCACGCTGACAAAGCCCTCTTTTGCTTTTTCGGACTGGGACTTCTGCTTTTGGAGAATATTTTGTTCTCGGACGGTATTGACTAGGAAATCCTATAATACACTTAAATGGCGCTTCAGTTGCCACACCGTCATCGTTCCAGTAATACGTTAGAACACGAACCTGGGGTTGCCTTTTGCGTATAGCTATTGGAGAGAGCCAACTTATCCATTTGACATGAGGAGTATATTGAGTGTTACACTCCAACTGTTTGTCAGCCATACTTATTCGATCCCTCGTTTATGAAAATTTACTGACTGTGACTGCCTCAGCCGGCCTCAATATCTGAGGCGTTATCTCTGATTCCGAATTCTCAGGATGTTCCAGAAAGGAGTTACAGGTATTCGATTTGTGTTTACGTCGGGGAACAATTCGCGTGGGCGTTGTATTTCCTAAATTGATGAGAGTTTTTTCTACTTGAACTATGCTCAGAGATCGAGAGTCGCGGACCCGCATTAACTTCAGCACGGGCTGCCTGTATCTGCACCTCCTTCGTCTATGTTCAAGGATTCAAACGTACCCAATCTTGGAATCCTCAGCTCTAGCCTAGAACGGGAATGTAGAACCGGCATTTTGTAGAAGTATTGGACCCGATTACTGCATCATTCTCCGCTGTAAAGGCAAATAATATACAAATCTGGTTAGGGCTATCCACTTTCGCCTCTCCCTCCCCTCTTGCGGATCTAATTAAGACTTCTTGCAAATCGCCAAGATTCGACGTATCCGAAGATTTTGAAGAGAGACTCCTGGTTTCGAAATTCTTCGAAAGATCAGGATTAGTAATAAGCGGACCGGGAATGAATCGAGTCAGAACACTTGCAGGAGAGGAACCTTTCTAAGGTGCGTTAAGCAGATTTAACTATCCTTGCACCTCAGAAACACAAGATACGTTAGTAGGAAACGATTATGGTTCGTCGCTCGTAAAAGGCTCTGGCGAAATCGATTGCCGCAGCAAATTCCTTTAAGCTCAACCACGCTTCCCACAGATCAAGTGTTTATTCTCCTCTCCGGAATGAATTGCTTGTGGCTACAGCATCAAATAATGATTGTATGTGCGGAGACACCTAGTTTTATACATAGTCGATGCTGTTCATATATTTATCTGTGACGTTAGTCCATTGAAAAATGGCAAGCTGCACTGACACATACCCCTACAGGTTTTGATTCCCTCGGCCCTGATGTAGTACTCAGAGTATCTCTCTCTGCAGAAAACTCAGGCTGCAAATCCTTATAAAAAGAAAATAATAGTCTTATGGAAGTCAGAGTGTGTCAAATAACCTAGCTCAGTGTATTTATTTATGTAGCTCATCTTTTTCTATCACGTAGTGTCTGTACAGAGAAGAGTCATGATTTTTATCTCTACTCGGACCCAGTGGGATAATCATGAAACCTAACAGATGGGTAACGGACTATCTTTGTGGTGATTTCAATGTACCTTAAACGGTGGAAGTGAAGTTTTATAAAACGTTCTTTCTTTACCTTCTTGTTGTTAAGATGCCAAACATCCTAAATTGTGGGTTGGGGCTATGGTCCTTTTTTTTCCTTTTATTTAAAAAAAGAATAAAGGGTGGGAGAATGGCCACATACCTAAAATTCACAAACAGAATTGACGTTAGATTTCTGTGAGCTTTAATTCAGCGATGAGCAAACGTATGCTTATTAGTGAAAATCCTGTGAGATGCCCTGCGGAATTTTGGGTTCTAAATCCTTGGATTTATAACTGAGTATTATAAAGTTAAAAAGACTCGTTTCGCCTGATTGATGGACTTCCTACTTGCTACAGCGTTTTATTACTTTTCTTCGTGAGCATCGATCTTAACGGTCTTTGGAGTCGGAACTTTCATTGCTTCGAAATGAAGTGGGCATGGATTTTTTTTAGTAGCAATTCACTAATCCCATTTGCCTGGCATCCAACGAAGAGGTTTGATCTCCATTACGGACACGAATTTACATTCTTTTAGGTGATATAGAGGAATGATGGCTTCATTGCGTATGCTAAAAGACCTCCCCCCCCTTTTTATTGGCGCCTGTCCAATTGATGAAATAAGATCTTGCTTTTTTGCTAAAGATTGAAGGATTTTTCGGTGAAATGGCTCAGGGGGTTCCAATTCTCAGCTCGGCAATTTCTTTTGCGCTTACTTTTTTTTAATCGACCAGTACTTTTGGGTATTGTAAATATAGATTAAGCTGCTTGATGGCCATGCTTGGATGCTTGGGAAAACATGACTAATAAAAATTTCATTCAAATTGTAAGTTATGTTTTTTTAAAAAAATGCAAAAAAGCCGAAAATTTTTTTTTTTTTTTTCCCCCCCCCCAATACAAGATTCGGCATATTTCGCTATCATAAGAAAACCACAATCCTTTTTTTTGGTAATAATACTTTGCGATCAATAATTCGTTGAAATGACTCCCATTGGATGCTTCGTACTCGACATAATGCGATAATTAATTTAGCACCGGATCGTAACCGATCCATCTTCTGCAACAGCGATAATTTACGATTCTTCCATCGCAGTGCCTAGTTTTTTCCATTGAAGGATTGCCGAATTATCTTCTTCTTTTTGATATACTCTTCTAGAGCACATTGGGTACTCTAAGATTATCTCTATAGCTCCGCTGATTTTCGTGGCTTGACCAATTCATCCAAAGTTCCTGCCGGAAGTGATCAAATGCGCTGTTCTGGGAGCGAAGACTGTAAAAGGGCCTACGTTAGAAAGTTTTACATCGACATAAGCGGCAGCTTTTAAGGCAAGCCTACCAGTGGGGTTGTGATCAGGGTGATCCGAACCGCTACTTGTACCACATTAGGATTTAAAGATACATTATCCACCCACTCCAGACTTGGTTCCCAGCATTGGTCGGTGGTGTACATTAGCGAAGTGCTTTTCTGTTTCGGTCGTTGGCCTCCGCAAGAAACCCATGCTGCGAGGCGCATATCTGAGTAAGATAAACTAGTTAAGGTGCATTTTTCATAATGTGAGATCAATGATTGAATATTTGTTAGATAAAAAATTATTTGAATGGTGATTTTTACAGTGTTTTTAATTTCGATGAAGCTATGAATATAAATATATTAAAAGATATAACTGCCTAAAATTTAATCAACTCAAATCGGATTTAGTTTTAAAAGAGTCTCATAAATGGCATATTTTAATAAAAATAACATTAATTTACCTTTTTTAAACCAGATATTTTAACATGAATAAAAATTCAGATTTTTAAACTGATAAAAAGGAATAAAAGATATTTTTATTACCCTACTATTAAATTTCCTTAGTTTTGAAAAAATATTCGACATGGCTTATGTTTCAAAGCCTGGTAACATACCGCGATTCAACTCCAATGATATACTATTTTAAGCCACAATCCAGAAAATATGGGAGCGTGTGAAGCCTTAAAGGAGAAGTCTGCTGCGGCCATTCGATTCGCCAAGAGCCATTTTAACAGCTAAGATTCTTCAAACTATTGCGTTAGGGAAAAATTGCTTAGGCTCTATTCAAAAGCGTCGGCTAGGTGGTTTCTGAATTTCGGAAAGAAGAAAAAGCAGTCTCTCTTCCATCGCAATTTCAGCAATGGGTGCTATTTTTTCAGGAAGTGTCCTTGGCTTTCCAAGAGTGTTCCGAGAGAGGCCCTTGTGCGCTTCACACAAATTCCACCAGCCGATCCGAGATCATCATTAACCGGTACCGATGATGTACTACAACTTTAAGAGGTATGCACAAGAAATCCAGTGGTGGTGAGCTACCTAAATTTATGAATGAAGCGAATAAAAAAATTAAACCAATAAACTCAGGTCATGGATCGGCGAATAGCAATATAAAAAAAAGTTAGAGATATGGTAGCACGGCAAATTTAGTGTCTGCGAAAGTTATTTTACTGACTATGGTATTTGATTTACTGCTGCAAAGGTGGGATTCAACGCTGCTCGGATCGGTTTGTTCAAGCTCGAGGCCTAGAATTACTCGAAGAAGTTGCGTCGAAAGGTGCAAACTGCAAAAAAACACGGACGATACAAACTACCAATCAATGGGGATGAGTAAGCTGGTGAATCATCATCGTGGCCCAGGTGCATTCACAAATATCGTGGAGGACAACTATTCCCGGCAGTGAAAATCTTCTTGGATAAAATCCGAGAAAAGTTGCATGGCTTGAATCATCCTGAGCTGAAGCAAATCCAAAGAAATTGTTTTTTAAGGGGGCAGCCGATGCTGTGAACCTCTCATATGACAAAAAAGGAGGAAGTTTTTATTTTTTCATATGTTGAAAAGCCAATGTGAAAGAGTCAAATTTCAAAGCAATTCAAGCTTTCGCCTCCGCATTTCGGAGCATTGATAATTCCAATTGCGATGACTGGAGCATGAAAGCCATGATACGAGGGAGAAAGATTTCCGCCAAACATCGCACGCGAGTGAGCAATAATTACACACCCCTTCCCGATGCTTGCCAGACTTACGTATAGTTGCCTTCTCCATGTTTGAAGGAATTTGAAAATGATCTACACACGCGCACTATCCATTTAGAGAACCATATTCTTTTTCCTCTGCAAAAGAAATCTTATCAAGAGTCTAAATAATATAGCGATGTAAGGCATCTTAAAACCCCTTTAATATTTCATATTTCCTTCCTGAGGATTTCACTCTCTGGATGAGTAGGGCGTTGGATTTTTTCTTTATAGCCATTGGCTAGGCCTATTATGCGGAAGCATTTACAGTGATGGGATGTTCCGCTAGTGGATTATAGAAATTATTCTTCATAGCCCCACTCTCATGTGGCCTTTACTTGGTTGGGTTTTATGTGCTGATGTCTGGTATAGTCTTCTCTATCTATTCAAGCCAGAGGATCAAGCTCAAAAGAATTTGTGGGCTTTATCTTTCCGCATTACTTTCAGTGTTAGGCATGCTGGATCATTCAGTCAAGGCTTATGGCATGGTGAGTACAGCTTTCTCCCATACTACAGATACTAGTAACCTCGGATTACTGCATTATAAGGATCCATCCGTCATGTCAGAGCTTATTAGAAAAGACGGATTTGGTGATTAGGTTAAAAATTCGGTTTCTGGCAATCATTTTTTCTGTTGATTTCAACCTTGGCTTGTGGCTTTTGCGAGGGCCAAAATCATGTCCTCCAGTTGGGTAGAATGCATGAGCTTCTACTTCATGAGTATACAATGTGGTTTCTCATTTCCAACTCAATGGTATGGTTTATGCTATGGGGTTTTGGGTTTAGTGCGTCTTGCATGTAGAAAAGCAAAGGTCATACGCTTACGAAGGTCGCTCCATGGAAACTGCCACTAATTTGGGGACTATCTGTAGTTGTTGACTTTTCGCCTTTAGCGGTCTACTTGGCGACCTTCATTTATGGGCTTTTTCGTGTCAATGGATAGGCCAAGTGAGCCTGCAGTTTACCTACGTATGGATTATTTCTTCCGTCTTTCAAAAGCGAGCTTTTAAAATAAAAAATGAGCTTCCCGCGGTGACTAGCAGTGGTCTGCTTCCGTATCGGCTTTGCTTAGTCCTTATTAGTAAAGGGGCTTATTGCAAAAGCCTTATTAGCTCCTTCCTCAAATGCGGTGATGTCCTACACGATCGAAATGTATGTATCGCGGTTTTTACATCTCGGTCTGTTAGGGATTATGAGTTTTGGATAGGTCGCTAGGCTGTCGCTAAGGGGTTGGATCCCTGACAACAAAGTATGGCTCAAATTTGGAATGGTTAAGTCTTTTTAATGGATTTGTGTTTATTCGGATGCCTACTGTTATTTCACAGGGAACACTCATCTGGGGCACCTTGGATTTCTAGCCAATATTCACTCTATCGGCTATTTTCATAGCATTTCCTCATTTCCTTACTACGGACTCGGAATTCTTGCTCATTCTTTAATGCTACAAATAAATCAAAACTCCATCTTATCAATCAAAAAAATCACCTCTCTCACCCGTTCAAAAATCCAGACTATGAAAAATTCTTCATTATGTTCTGGGTATCCTAGGGATACTCATCGATATCCATGGGATGGCACGGCAGCTCTTTGGAATAGTAGGCAACTCTCCCGCCAAGTATCGTCCCGCAGTAAGAAGAAGTGAAAACCACCGATCCTGAAGAGTCGAGAAGCCGATTCCAAGATGTAACATCTCGGGGGCTGGTGAGATCCGGCATTGCAAATACTGGCCAAAGCCATCGTGGATATGAAGTCTGTACTGCTTGCCTCAGCTAAGAATGATAAGCGGACTGGTCGAATCCTGGATTTTCAAGGAGGTCACTAATCGCCGTGCAGCACCGGAGTGGGTATCTATGACACTATGAAATCACCAATGGTCGATTGTAAATGCTAGGATTCAGGATCCTGAAGCCATCAACAAGCTATCCTGGAAGAATGTTTATCGCGGATGCCTAAATACCCAAAAACATCATATGATGATGCACGTGCCCCCCCCCCATGGCATCTGGAATTTTTCAGACCAAATGAGAAACCAAAGCAGGATGAGCTGGAGATGATGCTGCATACTAAGTGATTTTAATAAACTTATTCTACTAAAATGAAAACAAAATGTATGGCTCTTGGCTGTGCTGACACGCGCGGCTCTTAGCAATCAAGCTGTAAGCACTAAAAGTGCCAAAAAACGACTATTTCTGGCGATTGCTGCTATCAAGTGTACTGTTAGCACAGAGTGATCACGATGAATTGAATATAACATCGTCATCTGGGTGGATTTTACGGGACAGATCTCATGTTCGAGGGATTACACCTCCGGAGAAGAGTTCGACAGGATCTACCTGTATTCTCTGTAACATCCTGAAAAGGCTATGGCATACTCGAAGAGTCCAAGCGTCTATGTCAATACCTCAAATGGATTTGTTTGCCCTGGCGAGATTATGCCACCACATCGCAGTCATCACTTACGAACTGCAGAGCATCTGGAAACGCTAAATGGGCTCTCGCCCTAATAGTAACAATAACTCCTGCGCAATCGCTTCGGACTAGGCACTTGGACTAACTTCAGAACAAACCGTCGGCATAATCCAGTAGAATTTCAAATTCGCGACTCACAAAAAGAGAAATCACTCCTAAATACCATTCTCATTACCCAAAATTACGGCCCAGTATGTATAAAAGCAGCAGAGTAGAGCCAGCGTACTCCGTCTTCTCCGGTTCCTTGTAAGAGGCAAAAGAAATAATAAATATAGCATATTATAATATCGAAATAGTATAGACCACTCACTTAAGGAGAACTTCAAAGGACATAAATCTCCTCCCTTATGGTTTAGCTCGAGTCCTAAAATCATGTGAACATGAAATACTTCAAATTCACAAGATTGAGGTCCCCGAGACTCTATCAACTCTTGAATTCTGACAAAAACGTGCAGTGACTGGCGCTAAAAAAATCAAAAAATCATGCCAAACTCGGTATGGTTGTTCTACTTCTCTACTTATAATACTCGATACGAATGGTTCACAACCTTATTGGAAGTGAATGCTTCTAAAAGGATAAGGATTACATCATGGCGATCCAATTGGAAAAAAAGCTGAAGAGTACGTCAAAGCTGGCTAAAGGAAACCAAGGAGAAAGTAAGATATGCGCACAATCGTGGAGGAAAGAACTCATTCGGCGACTTCTGTAATCAAAGAAGAGTTTTCTAGTCTTTGATCCCAAAATCTTGAAAGAACTTGGT
>Ga0163217_1059012_pt1 | contig 10351 bp, 9 predicted proteins | sample SynspAceP_FD_185933 | JGI IMG/M metagenome (GOLD analysis project Ga0163217, IMG submission 185933) | Saline lake microbial communities from Ace Lake in Antarctica - Synechococcus sp. Ace-P (PacBio error correction) | ecosystem: Environmental > Aquatic > Non-marine Saline and Alkaline > Saline ... | reverse complement strand
TTACTGCTAATTTCCCTTTTTCGCCAACTGCTGGTCAGCGCTGATTTTGTTAAAAAATGGCATCAGTACCTGCTTTTACCAGCGAATCAAAACCCACTTTTGTGCTTCGGGGATATGCAGGTTACAGGAAAGACTTCTGTTGATCTCTGCTTTGGTCAAGTCTCTTCCCAAACTATCCATGCGCTCACTGCTGCTGGCTTCCCACTTGGTCGCGCCTGCGAAAAAGTGATGAGTAATTATAAGTGCAGCCAGCTTATACCATTCACAAAAATCATCTAGAAGCCCAAGGGCGAGATGGTCGCCTAAGTGAGATTTTATCCTTCAAAAAGAATTACTACAGGATTACCGTTTTTATTATCGATGAATCTTCCATGCTGGCAGTTGATGAGGAATGTCGGCAAATCTTGTTGGCGGATTCTCATTACATTCGTTTTTTATGATCGGGTAACAGATTGATTTTGGTTTTTGCGGATACTGCCCAGCTTTCCCCCGGTGGGAAGTTGATTTACAGTTCCAGCACTCGAGGCCGTCTTATTTATTAAGGCCTTTAATTAGACGCTGATTATATCGAGCTCACTGAGGTTATGCGTCAAAAATTGAATCTGGGATTTTATTTAATGCAACTTAATCTCCGAGAGCAACTTTAAAGCTAGAAAGCCAGCGATTCAGATTGCCACCAAAAGCTTATCCGGATATTTTCAAATGACTGGAGAGCGACTTGGAAGATGGCTTGCGCTATTCCTATTGATAAATATGGCACTGAGAATACTTGACCCATTAATTCACGCGCCTCTAACAAGCTGCCGTTCAGTAATCAGTTTACATCCGGCGAGTTAATTCATTTCTTTTGAAAGACAAATCAGCTCGGAGATCTCTTGATGATTGTAAAAAACAATATACCTGTACATGCCAGAATCAGATCGCGTGAATTTCTTGGCGAATGGAGATTATGGCTGAGGTGATGAAATTAGAAATTTTGAAGAATTTTATGGATTTCGGTTTGCAACACTTGAATTGAGAACTGCTAGGACTATCCGGGATGAGCCAACTTTGAAGCCAAAGTGATTTTGGATACACCTTCATCCCAAAGCCTTCGCTGACCAGAGATCAATACAGAGATCTTTATATCGGCAGGTTTCGGGGATATGAAGATGTGGCTAGCAAAGTGAGCGTAAGGAGCTGATAAAAAAAAAGATCCCCTTCCTAAATGCGCTTCAGATCAAATTTTGCTTATGCATTTGACTTGTCACAAAGCCTCAGGGTGGGGCAGTGGGAAGGGCTGTTTTTGATGGATCAAGGATATTTGCCTGGAAGCATCCAAGTAGACCGTGATTTACACGATGGCTTTTATACTGCAATTACTCGGCGCTACCAGAAAAGAATTGTATTTGGTAAAACTTTTGACCAGACCTTTTTCTTAAGAACAAAGTGAGAAGATTTTAACTGATTTTTTAGGGAAATGGAAATCTATTAGGAATAGGATTTTTGGCACTATTTTTTTCTACTTAGTATTCTTCAATCGCTATTTTGGTTTGTATTGAAATTTCAATCGCATTTAAGACTTAAACAAATATAAAATTCATGAAAAAAATTTAAGCGTTTTATTTACACTAATTGCTTTGGTCTTTTGCATTTCAGGCAAATGCACAGGAGTCGGGCAACAATCATATTTAAGGAAAAGTCTATTCAATTTGGGGATATTACTTCAGGGTGATAAAGTATCTCATTACTTCTCCTTCACCAATTCTGGGAAACGCGCCATTGATCATCTCGAATGTATGCAGTGACTTGTGGATGTACTGCCAACCAATTGGCCAAAAGAACCAATCGCACCAGGTAAAACATCAGCAGAGTTCGGGTTTCTTTTAAACTTCCGCAGGGAAAATGGGCGGCACAAACTCCAGTCATCCGGATTTATTCAATGCCTCTGAGCCATTAGAGAAATATCTTTTGATCTCTAATGTATTGCCAAAAACAAACTAATCGAACTAACTCCAAAGGATTATATTCACTCGAATGCTATTCGGCGGTTTTTTTATTGAATAATCTAGATGTCAGAGAACTTTACCCTTGATCTTTGGTGTTGCCACTTTAGTTACTATGAAAAAAAACACCAAGAATGCCGAAGGAAAAGCGAGTCACCATGAGCTCGCGTTTTCAAAACAATCATCTGGCCCAAGGAGGAAAGCACCTTTTTTTTAGGCCTATTCCTGGAGTTACTATTATAAGCCGGACTAGCCAGTTTAGTGCTTCCAGGAAGCGTCAAAAATCCTAATTGATGATGTCATCCCAAGCAATGACTAGACAAAAGCTTCAAATGGCTTATTATTGTTGTTGTAGCAGCGATAGTAATCCAGTCGGTGACTTCTTATGCCTTGACTCAAGATATAAGTGTGGAGGCTCCAAAAAATCTGATCTCCAAAACTCGATCACAAGTGCAAGGCTCATATCTTAAGCTACCGATCCGATTCTTTTGATAATACCAAGACAGGGGAATTGGTTTTCCAGAAATTATGACCGATGTAGAAGGCGTCAGGAATTTGGTTGGAAACCGGTTTTTGCCCAGATGATTGGAGGAATATTGGACCGCCATAATTTCATTATTTCTTTTGATCAGCATCAGTCCAAATGATGACGCTTTATGTGCTTGCTCCAGCTTGTTATTTTCGGCGTGGTTTCTTGAAAGCTTTTGGGAAAGATCAGACCAATCTTTAGGGAAAGAGGTAAATCAACGCTCAGTGTCCGGTAGACTAAACGAAAAACTTCGGAGGAATTCGAGTGGATTAAAAGGCTTCAATGCAGAAGCACAAGAAATTAAAACTTTTGCAAAAGGAGTGATGAGCTTTTTTCCAAATGTGAAGCAAGCTTAACGCGACAAGTGTGGTCACCTCCGCTGGTTTGCGCGTATTATTGGGGCCTGCCTCCCGCAGGAATCATGGCGAATGGGTGGTTATATGATCATTGCAAGAGGATAACTTTCGGAGATTTTTCTTGCATTCACTCTTTATTTTGGGATTTATGATTGCTTCCGGATCGTCCAGATGTAAAATATGGATCTCAACTCACCGAGGCTTTGCAGGACTTGACGAACTGAAAAGAGATTATGAATTCTCCGCTAGACGAATGTCATCAAAGCGGACTTTGGCAATCAAGATTCAAGGGGATATCGTTTTTGAAGAGGTGGTCATTTTTGCCTACGAAGAAGATAAAGAAGTGATCAAAGGAGTGAGCTTTTTGCTCCAGCAGGTTTCAGTGACTGCTTTGGTGGGAACTTCAGGAGCTGGAAAAACGGACTATTGCTGGCCTGCAAGCCACTTTTTTTTAAATCCTGATTCCGCGGAAATCACCCTAGATGGTTTATGATTTACAGACCTATTAACCCTAGAAATCGTTCCGTCCAGATTAGGCGTGGGGTACTGCAGGATGATTTTCTTTTGGAAGGTACGATTCGGGAAAAACATCCTTTTTCAAGGCCTGATGCATCTGGAAGCCAATTAGCCCAAGGCAGTCCACGCCGCGCTTTGCTTCAAGATTTACAGACCGATTTGAGGGTCGTTGGACACGTTAATCGGGCGAAAGAGGAGTTAGCTATCCGGCGGGCAAACGCCAGCGTATCGCTATCGCTAGAGCTATTTTAGCAGCACCCCCGAAAATTTTTGATCTTGGATGGAAGCAACCTCCAATTTGGATACCGAATCAGAAACGCTGATCCCAGGCGAGTTTGGAAGAATTGATGAAAGGTGCGAACCACCTTTTGTGATTGCGCACCGATAAGTACGATTCGCCAAGCGGATCAAATCTAGTGGTAGAACATAGGAGGAAATTTATTAGAGCGTGGCAAACATGACGAGTTTGATCGCTTTTGCAAGGAAATATTATTTCAGCTCTTTACGTATCATGTCCAGAATTTAAGTAAATGGGTTTTACATTTTCCTCAAATTAGGCTTTTAGGGAAATAGGTCTGTCGAAGAGGAGGCTTTGGTGTTTTTTGCTTTAGTTTTTCGTCAAAAGCGTGACTGTGATTCAAAAATAAAAAAGCATTCCGATCCAAATCCCATCAATCAAAATAAAACTCCAAGCCATACTACTGCGTTCCTGCAGCCAGCTAATGGCTCGGACACTACATGCAAACTGGCGTAGTCGCTCCAATAATACTTACTGGCTTAGAAATAAGTAAAAAGCGGCATTCACTGTTCCGGAAAAAGATTTAATATTCCCAAAGCAAGGAAGGTCTGTACATCCCAAATCCCTTGAATCTCCCAAGGTTCATGATTGCACCATAATTAAAACCACCTAAAACATGGCCCCATCCAGTGACAGTTGCTGAGAGAATTTGCGCAAATAAACCTCAGGATAAATTTGGTGTAAAAAAGCCAATTGCTTGCTTGCGGAAAGTAATCCCCAAAGAAATTGCTTCAGTGCTAATCACCAAAGGTGTCAAAAACTTCCATGGGTCACCAAAAGGAATGTCCTGCGAGGCGCCAATCCAGTGCGATATATTCAGGCCATAATGGGCCATCTTCGGTTTTGGCGGCAAAGTGTAGACTACCACGATTGGACCGGCCCCCAAGTATTGTAAAACCGTAAGCGGTAGGGCATTTGAAAAGAGAAATGCTGCTAGAAATAACTGTGAATTGGCGACGGGCAACCATACCGCAGAATTACTTAAAAAGGAAAATTTGAAGTACATCGATCGGTTTTTTTCCAGATTTGGAAAAGTGTCTCTTGACTTCGGGAAAGTGAAGGAAAATCAGAAAATGACACCCCCCAATAACAGTCTCCAACATACTAACCAAGCCGGATTCAGGACCTTTTTCCTCAAAAAGAAGAAAAACTGGGGCGAAAGTGCCTGAAATACCCCAGAAAATAGCGAAAACAATTACCATGATCACTCCTGGGACTTTTTGATAGCAGTTGGATATTCATCGGCGTTCGAAGGAGGAATTTTTTAGTGCTTAAGAAAATCAATTTTCATAATCAATTTTTTAAAGCGCTTTCATCCAGTTCTAACCAATACATTCGCGTGCCAGTTTTCCACTGCGTCCTTTCCCATTCAAAGCAAATCGCATGACCACCTTTAGGGTAATACATGAAGCGAGGCAGAAACTCCCTTTGCCCGAAGGGCGGGCATAATAAAAGCAATGAATTTTTCCACCGGAACTTCCAGTGTTCATCTCCGGCGTGAACCTAAGAAGTGGAGGGGTTCGGAGGTAACATTCAACTCAGCAGAAAACGGTCCTTCAAATCGTTCCGATCATTTCTTCCTTAAAAGCGCTTTTCATCGAATCCAGAGTGTATGGCAGGATTAACAAAAGTTAATGACTGGATAGGGACTAATACTGAAAAATCAGGTTCGCGCGAAAGTGCATTATCTACCGCATCCATAGTCCGGTTCAACTGTATGTGGAATATTTGGATCGTGCTGAGCGTGGAGGAAGCCAAATGTCCACCTGCTTGAGAAATCCTGATCCCAAACTTGGATTGGGTCAATTATTCCAGGCTTGAAGCATTTTTGCCGAACCAAGCGAATCGCGCGTTTGCGCAATCCATTAGGGGACTTCTTTCGGACAGTCAGCTGAAGCGGATTTGGAAGGCGGTATTTAACTACAATTTCCAGCCAATGCCTTGAGAATGAGCCATTGGCAAAATCCGTCCCTTCCCAATCGTAGCGCTAAAATACCGTAAACCCCGCCTGGGAAAATAACGACAGCTTTTCAGTTGCAATCTGTTTGCAGGGAAGGTATACTTCGATAGTTGGATTTGCACATTTCGATTCGACGATTCCTTCTGAACACGACTTCTTCCTTGAGATCCATTTTCCCTTTGAAGTGGAGGGTTTCCATTCCAAAGTGGAAGCGTAATATTTGTGCGTGAAAGGAAAAAATATCATAGCCGAATGCAAATAGGATAAGAAGTGATTCATAGGTTTGAATGTTAAGTGTTACTAAATTTTTGGCTCGGAGGACTGAATAGTAAAACCATTAACGAACAGCCTAAAGGCAAAATAAAATGAAAAATTGACTTTCGGATACGCCGAGAAGTTTTGAATATCGTCATTCAGTTGGACGCCCAAGATCTGGATCATTCCTTGTAAGTCGGCCATGATTATGATTGCTCCTCCCACGGCATGGCCCATGACGAGAATAAGGCTGCTGCAAAATTTGGATCCTTCCAAGTCCTTCAAGCGCGATCCATAAATGGTGGGAAACATCAACGACATGGCAAAATGAGATCGCCACTAAGCTATAGGAGGTCCCAGTCATGCCAGGTAAGAAGATGGCCCCAGCAGTAAACAAATTGCCAGAATTTTGAGAAAAATAGTTAACAACTTTGCTTGGCTGGATTGAACCGAGCAGGAATGTGCAAATCCCAACGGCGGCAAGAAAAACCAACAAAGCCGCATAGCCAAAATAACCGCCCTCCGCATTGCTTTGATCCCAAGTACCTCGGCATATTGATAAGAATACGTCCAAACCATGAATCGTGCTCCCACATAAAAACATTTGAGCCGAGGTGCCTTCCACGCAAAGTTTCGATTCTTCAAAAGGACGAGGCGCATGGTATTTCTTAAAATCCAACTTTGGGAATTGCGCAATCATTACTTTCAGCATTTTAGCTAGGACAATCAAACCAAAATTACCCAAGGACACCCAAGCCCACGCATCACATTAAGGAATCTCGAATTAACCATTCAGATCTGCTGTTTCGGATCACTGCTTTGGCAGATTCATCCAGGGAATTGAAGATGATGTTCCCATCTGCTCAGTGTTATTCGTTGTTAGGCATTGGGATAAAATTCTTTGGCAACAAAAACAATTCCTTGCCAAAAGCTGTCCCATTGGTTGAAAGCTTGGAGCAAGATTTAGTCGTTTGGGTGGCGGTAAGATTCGGGTTCCCCATAAGCCAAAATATATTGATTGGCGGTAGTTTCGGAATGCCAACAAATGTCAAAAAGGTAAAGTTGAAGCCAAAAAGAAGGCCATAGCTTCCCAAGGCTGGCTGTGGATAGTAAAAGCATCGCTTCCTAGAAAGTATAGGCCTAGACCTAAGAGAATTCCAGTTTTATAAGAATACTTTTTAATGAAGGGGGGGGGAAGGGGGCTTTGGGGCCCCTGCAGGTAAGCATGCGTAAAGTACCCGCCCATAAAAAGGCAAGTTGGACAAATGAGGCTTTGCGTTTATTATATCAACTCCAAGACTCGCTTGAAAGCCGCAAACCATTGGATTGGTTGATATCATTGGCAAAGCCCCAAAGAGCGATAAAGAAAGTTGCATCCAATATAAAGGAAGGGGATCCAATTCCTTTGGGACAAGAGCGGTTTTGGATTCATAGAGCGCGGTTCAAGGCATGGGGTAAGCCACCAATCTACATGGAGCTGCTGCCCGGTGATATGGCTGCTTGTATTCAGAAAAGTAGAAGATGGAACCATTGCTGCAATTTCTTCCGGAGTGGTCAGCGATTTCCCTAAGGGTATTTTTAGAAGCGACAATAGCTATTTTTCTTGAGGTTATTCAAAACTCTCAAATTCCATCTTTCATAAACATCGGAGTCATCACTTCGGCAGGAATCACCGCATTGACGCGGATTTGATAGGGGAGAGCTCCACCCCACTCACGGGTGAGGAAAGTATGCAAACCTTTTGCAGCGGTATTAGCCAGAAGTATTCCGTTGCTCCAGTTAGGCTGTTTTTACTACGGGATGTTGACGATTGCTGCCTTTGCTCGATCTGAGCTGTGGCAAGGCAAATGCCACTAAATCATAATAATGATTTAGATTTGTGTCCACGGACTCAGCGAAGCTTTTGGGCTTTCCCTTTTCCAAAACCCACGCCACATTGATTCCAGCATTTATTTACAACCCATCTATTCTTCCAAAGGCTTGGAATTGTCTTTTTTACTGCCATTTCGGAACTTTTGCTCGGTAGAAAGGAGTATTGGGATCTGAAGTCCTCGGCTATTTTTCAGCAGTTCGGCCCAGCCTGTTCATTCCGGATCGATAATCACTGGAATCGCCCCCTCTTCTAAAAGGCGCTTTGAATAGCTCCGCCCAATTCCATTTGCTCCGCCGGAAATCAGGATTGACTTTATTGGTTAGGTTTAGGTCATATTATATTCAATTTTCTTTTGTTTCTTAAATCTTTCCTTGGCTCTAGATATGCCGACTCAATTTAGCTTCTAATTCACTCTTTGGGAAAGGTAATTCCGTTCCAGTATCTGCTTTACATAATCCCCTCGTCTTTCCCCATTTCCAAGCAATTCTATTTGTTCATTGCTTTTTTTCAGCACAAAGTATCACCAATCGGAGCGTTTTCCCCTTCTTTGTTTTTCATTTTTTAGTTAGCCATTTCAAATACAACTTCCATCTGTCCTTTGTAGGGCAGGTTTGAACTTGTTTTCACAATTTCAACTTCGATAGCCACAAAGACGCTTTACTTTCGAGTTTTGAAAAACAACCAGATCGAGTAAAAATCTACACCAATCAGTATGATTCGTTTTTGCCGCTCCACCAAAAAGTCAAACCTTTTGCCCAGTTCTAAGATAAATGCTCTAGTTCTTTGAGAATTAGCGCCTTCCAAATCCATTTTCTAAATAAGCCTTCTTTCAATCCAAGAAACTCCAAAAAATAAGGGTCTTATAAAACTGGTTTGTATTTCACATCCAGTTTCAGATTAGATGTAGCTTTGCTATTTCCTTTTCCTCTGAAAGGGATTTTCGTTTCCAATTGTCTTCGAAAGTTCTCTTTTGCTCCATTTTGTTCTATAGATTAGTTGTGCGGGGTAGTAAATCCCGCTCATTCTTGATTTTTAGGGGTATAATATGTTAAAATGTGTCAGCTTAATTGTCGTGCCAGTGGTGCGACAATTTGATAATCTGAAAAAACCTCGGCAAACTGCATCATTCTTCGAAAGATTTTTTCCTTGAAATGACTTTGCCATATGCGTTTTTGCCAAACGCATTGCTAACTTGGAGATGACTCTTTTTCCATATTCTGCGCGCTGATTTTCAAGTATATTGCGTGCTTATTTTTATTGCCTACTTTCCAGGTAGGCTTAAGGTTGATCACGCCTGTTTACTTGCGCAGGACACTTGACGTTGCCCCTTTGATCAATTGATTGCTTGCCAAAATTCTTGAAATAAAGGATTCGGTTAATCTTTTTCTTTCATAAGGTTTCAATTGCGAGCAGAAATACATACACCTTAATTTTTTCCAAACGATTTGTCTCATGTTTTATTTTGATTCTTCCAAGGCGTGCCGGAATTTCAGGGCAGGCAAATATTGCTTTGTTTTAGAAAAACAGGCAGGAATTGCAAGAATGAGCCATGGCTAGATTGGCGTAAGAGTAGGAAAAATTACTTTCGCCTACAGTTTTTCAAATCTTAGCTGCCATTTCCCGATTTTTTTTAAGGGACTTTTATTTCCATAAAAAATCCATCCGCCGTTCCAACCCATGATTTGAGCTTTTTCGCTGGTGAAAGAGGCTGATGAACAGCTCATAATTTTCCAAAAACTTGGCTTCATAGGACCAGCGACTAAGGCATACGGGCCAATCACTACCAAAACATCAATCGCCTTTGGGCCAAAAGTAGGTTCGAGTGCGGTATCGAGATAGACTTTTACTTCCTTCTTTTCTCCCACTTTTTTCCAGTCTGCTTCAGTAATGATTCCTGAGAGTTTGCAAAAGATATAGGTTCCCCCGCTCCGGCGAGTAGGACTTAACTCCTTTTTCCATTTCTCGCCAGATACCTTAGTTTTCACCTTGGCTTGCCAAGTGATCGATTTACCCAAAGGGTTGTTCAGGAGGCTTTTTTCACAAAGTGATAGTAGCTTCCAGTTGGATTTGCCAAAGATAAGAATGTCGTAGGTATAGCTCTTTTTTTTCCGAGTTTTATTAATTCCCTCTTATAAAAACCCTGGGCGAACATAAATTCTACATTTTTTGGGATTTTGAAGTTTACTTGCGGTAGCCCTTCAGTTTGGACTTGGTCCCAGCCAAAATTGATCCAAGCTCCTTATCCAAATCATCCAGGAAGCCACAAATCTACCAGGCCGGACCACGCCTTTGATTAAAAATCGTATTTCCAGCGCCCAAATCACACAAAAAAGGCAGTTTCTCGGAGTGCTTGTTCGTCCAGCCTGAACAGCTATTTAACCATCCTTCGATTTTTGGTTCTGCTCCCATCCAATGGATTAAAGAATTCTTTCTGGAAGGAAAATTTTTTTTACCGTATTCCACTTTTCAATTTCTTTCAAGTGATCCCAGCTTGGTTCTTTTTTTTGGATTTTGTTTCCATTTTTTTTTAACTTTTCCCCCAAGGGAATTTTTTTTCTTCCTTCCTTTGGGGGGGTGTG
>Ga0163217_1059002_pt1 | contig 10351 bp, 11 predicted proteins | sample SynspAceP_FD_185933 | JGI IMG/M metagenome (GOLD analysis project Ga0163217, IMG submission 185933) | Saline lake microbial communities from Ace Lake in Antarctica - Synechococcus sp. Ace-P (PacBio error correction) | ecosystem: Environmental > Aquatic > Non-marine Saline and Alkaline > Saline ... | reverse complement strand
TACCGGCTCACCTACATCGATGGTGATGACCTGATCGAGCTGGCCCCACCCAGGACGCCGACCTGCCCAGTGCATCTGCTGTTGCAGCAGCGCCGGCAGTGGCGGACTGCCAGCAGGAGCCCTTCAGATGCGACACCTGAGGGCGATCCGCACCGACGGCCAGCGGCGAGCTGGAGAGTCACCGAACACAGCGGCGCGCCCTGGTGGCCGAGCCATGTATCCTCAACGGAGCTGTTTGCTGCCGAACACGGCGCCAGGCAGGGCCTGCTTTGCCCTTATCCGCGCCAGCCCCGCTGAGTTGCAGCGGGACGCCGATCTCTGCCTACCTCCGGGGCCCGTGCGTCATGCAGCCCTGCGCTCGCTGGCCTGGCGCGCAGGCAGCAGTGGCGTTCGCCCCCTCAGCGCACTTCAGCCTTGGCCTGCCGCTATGTCCAGGCCACCGTCTCCGATCCCCGCTACGGTGATCTGGTGGTCCAGCGCCAATGCTGCGCCCTTGCTTCAGGAAGAGAGCCGCTGGGCGAAACGCCCTGGTCTGAGTGCTCAACGAGCTTGATTCCGTGTAGCGTGAGGCTCCAGATCAGTCCGCGAAATCAGCCCACTGGCAGCATGTTTTGTTCGAGCAGCATCTCAGCGAGCAATTGCAGGTGTTCTGCGCTGGGCTCCGCCCCCAGACCGGCTCGGTTTGTCCATCTCGAGCGTCTGGCCAGATCAGGCGATCGCTGCCCGGACTCTGCTGCCCCCGTGATGGTTCACTCACGTTGCAGCAGGTGGATCTCTCTCTGACCTGCTCCGACGGGAAGCCGCTGATCAATCGCCATCGGAAGGCCCGCAACCACTGTCCCCAGGGATTCGGCCACGGCAATCAGGCAACCTGGCAGGGACCCTGCTGGGCTCCAGCCAGCTGGCCAAAGACAGCTCAAGTGATGACGGGCCATCTGCTTGAGTTTGTGGCCAGCCTGTAGCCCCTGCGCCTCGAGGGTGCAGTGGCCGCTGAACCTTGGGGCCTGGCCTCTTGGCGTGGCGTGGCCCCATCGCGGCGCCTCCCGCTGGCCCACACCACACCTTGCGCTGATATCAGCTTTGATCGCCAACGCTGCGGCTGGCGCCGAGCGCCGATCGGTATGTTGCCAGGGGTATCCCAGAAGCGACGGCTGCCGCTGCCTTGGATCATTATCATGGCCGTTGCATGGCCGCATCGCAGAGCGCCGGGGGCACCACCCAGCGCCACTGCCAGGGCGGCCGCCGCTCCTTGCTGCCTGGCCGATGTTGAGGTATTCAAGCGGCTTGCAAGCCGGGTGGCGCCTTAAAACCATGGCTGCTGCTGAAGCACTTGTCGGGCCTTCAAACAGGTTGTCCAAACCGCGCACTCACAGCGCCGTATGGGAATGCAGAAGGGGCCGCTCCAGCGCGCCCCAGCGGCAGCTTCTTGGCGCCAGGTCCAGTCTTCGCGGATAGTGATCTTGCGTTAGTTGCGACGGCAAATCGATGCACGCCTGGGACCAATCCGACGCGCCATCAAAAGAAGCGGCGCGATCAGCTCCCGGCCGCCGGGGGGGGGGGTGGGGGGACCAGCAATCCTGCTCTTCACCCGTGATCTCCCCCAAACGCCTCCTGCCCTCCGCCATAAGTGCATCAGGCGAGCAGAGCGCCGGTTGTGGCCGGATCGCCGCCTCAGGGAAAACACCGAGCCCAGCTGCAATCCAAACCGTCTGTGGGCCTCCACGCAGCGCGGCAAAAGCGTGGCTATGGCACTGCAATCTGGCCTAGAGGTGGCTTTCAGCGACGCGGAATCGCCGCTGAAAGCTCCCAGACTCCGTGCCAGTCGTTCCAGCAGCGGGCCAGTTCAACATTCACCTGATCTCGCCAGCAGCGCCGTAGGTGATGGTCCGCTCCATGCCGAAGTGCTCTGGCCTGCTCAAAGGGCCCCCAGCCGCCGCCCGTCGGGCAGCGCCCTCTCCCCACGCCATCACCACCCATGGGATTGCAAGCCCTTGCGCTGAAAAATGGCTCCCGCCTCCATCGCGCGCGCAGCGGGGCACTGGTTTCATTCCATTCCTCGCGGGCTTCCCACCCAGCCGGAACTGCACTCCGCTTAGTGGCCAGGCAGATCGCCCCGGCGCTCGCATTCGACCAGCACTCGAAGGAGCCCGCAGCAGCTGGCCGCCCCGCTCCACGTCAGGCTACAGGCGCCGAGCCAGGCACTCCCCATGTCCCGGAGCGGAACATTTACCCACCACGGGCCGGTTCTGCTGCCAGCCAGCGCCGCAAGATGGTTCTGCCGTGGCTGCCGCCAGCCCGAGCAATCTCACCCAGTTCTGACGAGCCCTTCGGTTCCTCTTGCTTGCAAACTGGCGCAGCAATGCTCCCCACAGTTCCGTCTGCCAGGGCTAGAGCTCGTTTGCCATCGGAGCGCAGACCCGCAGCGCTCACCATTCCCCCAACCAGAGCCCGGGAAGCAAGGTGTGACGTCCCTGCGGCCGCCTGCAGCCCGCCGCCCACACACCGCGTGCCGCCTCCCCACACACCACCTCAGCGCCTCTTCGATCCTGTGATAGCACTCCGGGGCGAACGCGCCGATTTGAAGGACGCAGCGAGGGTAAATCCGCTCCATGACCTACACCCTCACCACCCGCTTTATTACTGTCAACGACCAAGCCACCTTGGCAGCTGCGCTGAACCCACCCTGGCCTGTGATGCCCAGCCCGTTTCCAGCGTTTGAAGGGCGAAGCCGCTGTTGTTCATCACCGGATGTGTATGAACGATGGCCTCAAAATTCAACGCACGCAGAAGCCAGCGGTTTTCACCCCCAGCCCACTTGCGATCAGTTCACGCGAAACGTAGAGGAAGCTCTGGCAAACGCTGGACGATCAGCAACCGACGCTTTCATCCGCACCACATCCTCGCCACAGCAGATTGTCCGAGCCAGTCTCGGACGGGTTGGCTTCAGCTATGTTGGAAGGCCGCCAGCAGGCTGTACTGCCTGCTGCGAAAGTTCCAAGGATGATGCCCTCGGGCTGAGGAGCCGGAGTCTCGATTCACCGCGGCCCTGTAGTTGGCGCGATGATGCTCAACTACCTGTGTCCGCCTGTCGCGTTATCAGCTCAGATCGAAGCTTTTCGGGTGAGCCAGCCGGCTTCATCGCCCCACCAGCCAGCGCGCCCGCGAGATTGGAGAACTTCTTGCCCAAGGGACTAACCGCATTCTCACGATCTCCCGCCTGCACCTGCCCTGGATCCCCCTCCCGCCATGCCGATCACACTTTCTATGTGTGGGTTCGATGCCGCTGGGTACACACGCCCTGCTTGAGCCAGCATCCCGCCGATCTGCGATCTCCCATCACCCGCGTTGGCCAGCCATGCACTGATCGGCAAGGACATCCCCGCTTCCATGCCGGCTACTTTGCCCGCCATGCTGCTCTCGGCGGGCTGGAGCCGCCCCAGCAGGTTTGGCATGGCTTCCGAACCCGTGAGGCCAGAAGATGGTTAAAAATCATTGGCCAATTGCTCGATTCCAACCGAGCCTTCTGAGCATACGCCGCGACCGCGTCGCTGTATCTGCTGCCGACATCACCTTGGGTGATGACGGGGATTCCAGCAGCAACGCTTCCTCATCTGGTCAACATCGGACCTGCCATACGACGGCAACCTGCTCAACGCACCACCTCAATTGCCGCGCTGTTGATAACGCCGTGCCTCCCGTCCCCTGATTCAGCCACCACCCTTTGGCGGCGCGCGGCTTACGGCCCGGGAAGTGGCTTGCTGGCATGGAGCGCCTCGACTTCCTCAGGCCCGCTGAAGCCCCGCGCTTGCAACTGCGGATCGCCCTAAACGGACCTCAACGAAACAGGCCCCTGCAGTCCGGATCAAACAGGGGGACGGTCGCCTGCAGGTGGCCATGATCTCTTATGTCGTTCTGAGGCCAGCGGCCATTGGCCCTCTCCTCGCCCCCTGCTGCCGATCTCTGCGAAAGATGTTTGAAGCAAACTCGGTCACCTCCACTGTCCAGTGGCGCTGCCGGCACTTGGTGAGCAACTGCGCTGGGCTTCTCGGAAGAGGTTTCTCCCTTGCCCCAGCCTGAGCCGCTCATGGCCCCGCTTGAGCCGGGGAATAGGATGGCCGTCTTTTGGCATCCCTGCTGCTATCGCCCTATGCGCTTACGCCTCTCCGGATGCACCGGACCCAGGAAAAGAAACAGAACGCAGCAGTTCGCCTTTCAGTGCTCAACCTGCCGCCAATCCCGATGACAAAAGCCTCCCTGTTGCCTGGTCGCTGATCAGCCCTGTAAGGCCAGCTATGACCTCAGCGGAAAAATGCCACAGGTCAAAACAGCCCCGGCGTGATCTATGCCAAGCAAGCCGCAATACAAAATTTCCGCCACCAGGCGGCACGGTGACAACGACGGCCGAAATATCAGCTGGAGGGGAAGGTAAAGATCAGGCTGGTTCGCCCAAGCCTCGGTGATTCAGGGGGAACGGCTGCCTGGATCCCCAGCCGGCAGAGGATTCTCCATCGATCCCGCCGTCCGATGTTGGATCTTCCTTCCCGCCTCCACGGCTGAACGGCCCTGTTCTTGCTGGACCAGGACCAATATGCAGCTGCGGGGCCGCACCCGCTGGTCAACTCCCACATCGACCTGCAGTTGCCAGCCGACTGTTCGCTGCAGTGCTCCTCAGCCCCCGCCGGTCAAAGGATCCCGCGACTCAAGAACAAACAGAGCAGACCCTTCACAGCTCCGCCCGGAAGGGCAACACCCGCACCGAATGGAATCATGCCTTAGCTCCAGTGTCGGCTTTTGATCCTTCCCAGGACGCGTTTCAATGGCCAGCGCACCGGCTGGGACAGCGCACGGCCAAGCGGCAGCACGGCCTTGCCCTTCGTTTGCCCAATTGGAAACCAGGAGGTGCGGGGTGGCCAGTCTCTTGTAACTGCAAACTCGATGAGAATGCCTGATTCGCCCGCTCTACCTGCGCCAAACCGGGCGAAGCCTGACCTAACGATTGTCTCTACACTGGGCTGAAGTCGGTGCGGGCCCGGTGGAAACTGTGTTTCGTCGCTAAGCCAACAACCAGTCACCGCAGTGAAGGTCTCAACTGCAAGCGTGGATGGGAAAGCGTCTCCCTTGTTCACGACACGCTCGGGTAATCCCAGCTTCAGGTCGCCCGAAGAAGAGTCTCCACAGTGGGAATCGGCGGCAGCCCTCTCCCCGCCTCCAGGCCTCCAGTACTTTCTGATCTTCTCCTCCAGCCACTCAGCCATGTTCATCGGCCTTGCGAAGCAGCGTACCAGCCACGAGCCACCAGCCAGGCCGCCGCCCGATCGCTGATCGAAACGGCGGTGGTGCCGGCGGTAGCCAAGTGAAACCCCTGCCCGGGCCCGGGTAGAGCGCCAGGTCACCAGGGAATCGCCTTTCCGTTTGGCGACCTCTCCTGATGCACCGGGGCCGCCAGCGCTCCGTTCAAAGGCACCCCCCGCCGGCAGGATTCGCCCACTCCTGCCAATGATCAGCACACGGCCCGCTGATTGGCCGTGACAGCAGCCGGCCCCCCCAAGCCTCAGGCTCGCAGCCACGCTTCTGGCAGCCATTGACAACTCCAGCCCTCCCGTCCCGCCAGTGGACCAACCCGTTTCCGTGCTTCGTTGCCCGGCTCCAGAGAGGCCACCGAGCATTTCAACCCCACGTGCCATTCAGGCTGCAAGCACGCCAGAACCTGCAGCAGGGCTGAGTTCAGGCCGCGGCCCTGTTGATCAGCAAAGCAATCAGGCCAGGCAGCACCGGCTGCCAGGCAGCGCGGGCGGGGCCGGAAGCCGTCACGACGTGCGCTGCATGGTGTGACGGCCGAGCTGGAGGCGACGCGGGTCGTGCAATACGCTACACATTGATCACCCAGGGGCCTGAGCCAGACAGGTTTACATCGAGCCCTTTGCATCCACCTCGCCATGAATGCCCAGCAAGGGATTCGCCGCGATCCCTTGCGGCGTGGCCTTGAGGAGCCATGGCCTGAGGAGGCCAAATCCTGCCCACCTAGCCATCACCGAAACCCCCTTCCCAGCCTGCCGGAGCAGACCATCGCGACGAATTGTTCGATCATTTGCCGCAGATTCTGCGCAATGACGCATAGAGGCTCTCGTCTCTGCCGCCATTCTGGCCCTCAAACCAGAGCAGCGCGAAACGTGCCTGCTGTGCGGCCCCAACTGGTTCCATCGATCGTGTGTCGAACCGTATAACAGGTCTTTCTCCGACCGGCCTCCTGCAGCTGAGCTCCGATCAGAGCGCAGCCAAATCCTTATGATTCATATCCTCCACCGCGACAGCCTGCCGAGTGAAGGCAGACTGAAGTCAACCGCCCTGCCAATCGTCAATCCGTGCGCTTGCCCCGCTCCTGCCCCGATCCTGCGCTTGGCCTTCTGTGTTCCTGTCCTTCCCTGCAGCCCTTGCTGCAGCGGATGATACGGAATCTACCCCCGCCAGGCTCCCCAGCAGAGTGATCGATCCGGCCAGCTGTTCAGTCGCTCCACCGCCAAGGAGTTGAACATCGCCTCGAAATTTCGAAGCGGGCATGTCCAGCCATCTGATCACAGTCGTCGCCTCGATTTACGGACTTGAACTCTAGAGCCGGCGCCAGAGAGAGCGCTGAGCCAGGCAACCCCGCCGGGATTCCAACCTGTTGCTGCTGTCGACGCCCAGACCAACACAGCCTCTGTGTGTTCGCCAATTCTGTTATGCGTGCCCCCAAACCTGTTGATCAGCACGGCGGGGACACGACCATGGGCATTTCCTATGCGGATGATTCGCGCTACCGCCAGGCCTAAAATAAAAAATTTAAATATAAAAATAAATAAATAACCAAAGATTTAGAGACTCAAAATAACTATATATAACCAAAAAACAAACACGAAAATATGACATAAAAAATATTTAAACAAAATAACAAAAAAATTCTTGACAAATAAAAACCTACAATAACAAAAGACTCGATGCGCTCAACCGCCTGGAAAGTGTGCTCAACGCGCCGATGATCCTCCTCCCGAGCAGCAGGTGCAGGCGAGATCTACCCCACATCCTCAACCCAAGCTGAAAACCCTGCGGGAAGGCTTTACCTGGGTGTCGCATGTGGGTCGCACGATTTGCCGATGCTACTGTGGGTCTTCTCACGTGATCTCGCTATGACCCTGCGTGATTGATCGGGACCTTTCGCAGGCTCCTCGGTTATCTCACAATGACTTAACTGCCTATAAGCGGCGCTGCTGATCCAACCCACACGTGCGAGTACTTACTAACCATCTTCCGTACGCCCCGAACTTGCCCTGAGCCTGCCCCTCGCACGGTGCAGGCTCAGATTGCTGCGCCGCTTCTTTCGCCCGCCCGCAGACTCACCGAATTTTCCGAATGCCGCACCCCGCCCTCCAAGAGCTCGGAGCAGCCAGGAGCTGCGCCAGCTGCACTGATCTGAACCGGTTGAGGGTCTCTACAGCAAACCCACCCCTGCGTCTATGAGCCTCTCTCTATATCTCCTCTCTCCGCAGCCTATTTCGCGTTGTGGACGGTCCGCCGCCAGCTGGATCCCGACACGCCGAGGCCAATGTGGTCGCCGCTTTCGTCGTCGCCCATCACCTTGTTTCCTGCGCATCTCCGCTGTTGGTTGCTCGTGCCCCTGTTTCCAGCAGGTCAGCGACACCCGTTCGTGATTTTCTCCGGTGTGCATCGCTGGCCCCTGACGTCCATCTTACTGAGCTACCACCAAGCCCCAACTGGAGGATGCGTCGTTGGAGAAGTTACGCATCTTACAAGCGGAGGATCGAGTTCGATGCCCTGCTCAGGCGACGATCTGCCCAGCCCGAACTCTGCACAAGGCCTCTCCTCGCAGCCGCCAGAGCTGAAGCAGGAGGCCGATGGCAGAGCAACCCGGCGATCAAAAACTGCTCTCCGATGGGTGGACTGCTGGGCTTCGTGCTGGTCGCTTCCTTGCAGGGAGAACTGCGGTGCTTCGGGCTTCCTTGATGAGCAGATCTATGGCCTCACGACAGGCGCCAAAGCCTTTGCCATTCATTCTGTCACCGATATTTTGGGTTCAACAGCCCGAGTTGACGTGCTGCTCGATGGGTTCGAACCCACCTCGTTGCCCCAGCGGAGAATTGTGCTCCGTCATCGCCACCTTCCGGATCCTGCACGATCTTTCGTATTGGATCTTCCGTTACTCAACGGTGCGCCCTCTTCGTCCACCCTGCGCAACATAACGCCGTGGTGAGCTATCCAGCCGTCCCAGCCTCCCGCCTGACCGTTGAACAGCCAAGCCGCAGTCAAGAAGCCGCTGGCCAGCATCTCGCACCACCACGGTCTGCCCGTTTGTACTTGCCACAGGATCCCCTCTATCCGGGTGAATCTGGCCAGCAGCAGCGCCTGGCCTACCGCCAGCAGCGTCCAGCAGCTGGCCCCACCTGGAGTGAGGCCCGGCTAGGCGCTATCGGTTCCTCCCGCTGTTGTGTCTATCGATTCCCTGGCAACCTTGGCTGAGTCACACTTGAGCTGATCCGGGACTGCCACGCCACAGAAACGGCTTGTGGCGGCCCCTGACGTTGCTGCAGCCCGCAGCTGTCGGTTTGAGGAACCGCTGGGCGGTGCCCCCCACCGATCGGTGCCGTCCGGACCGCCTCGGGCCTTGACAGCTTCTTCCATGGCCCGGTGCGGGCGCCAGTTGCTGGTCCACGGCAGGCCCTCGACTTGCTGCGCTCAGCCGCCTTTCCCCCTGAAGCCACGCCCCACAGCTGGTGGGGCCACGCCCTGACTTCCCATGCCCCGTCTGGTCTTTTCATCCCCAGATCTCCTCCCAACACCGGCAACGTGGCGGCTACCTGCGCCGCTACCCAACACGAGCTGCACCTATCTGTCCCCCTGGCTTCGCTATCACGACCTCAGCTCAAAACGCGCCGCTCCGACTACTGCCTTGTGTGTCGCTGCATGTCACGCCGACCTTGCCCCTTCGAGCTGAGCCTCCAGACGGGTGCGACTGGTTCCCTACCACCAGGTGGGAACGCTCCTACAGCGCCTTCGCTTTCAGAGGCCAGCTATGCTGTGCTGGCGAGAAAACGATGGATGCCTCCGACCTGTTGAAGCCGCCACGTGCGGCTCACTATCCCGATGACCGGATCGGTGCGCTTCCGGCGGAGTTTCGCAGCCGAATCTCTCTTCGCAGCGGCCGTTGCCCTGTTGAGCCCTGCGCCAGCTGTGAGACCAATCGTCGCTGCCAGCCCGGCGTTGAAGTCATGACAAAAACCAGTCTGCGAACCAAGCAACGAAGACCAGTGCCCAAGGATTGGGGCCGCATCGGCTGCTTCAGTTCTGATTCGGGTTCAAGGGTGGGTCGTCTGGCGCGCTTGGATAGCTGGATGGTTGGTTTCGGAGTGCCCAGCCGCACTCTCAGCGCGCCGGAATGGCTTTCTCCACCGGGCCTTGTCCTTGGTGAAAAAACGCATGAAGCCGTTCCACTTCTTTCTGCAATGGCGGGCCGATTCCGTCCTCTCGCTCGTGGCTCAAGCTGACTGCCCGGTGTAGGCCGATTCCCGCTCGCTCAGCTTGGACGACTTGCCCGAGCCTTCTAGGCTCACTGCGCTAGCGCCAGGTGACCTTCTGCCTAATCGCTTTTCTGGATCAAAATCAGCAAGGCCAATCAGCATAGGAGCTGGCGATGCCTTGACGCCTTGTGCCCACAGACTAGGCCCAAACTTCAACAAGCGTTTCAGGTGCCATCCCTTCAACCAGTTGAAAGAGGTTCAAATTGCCGGCGAGGTCCATGGAGCTGCCGGCGGCTACTCACTCAACGCCGGACAGATTCCGCCGTACGGCCACCCGCTTTCGGTTTCTGGCCTGTTGCTCACTTGGAGTGTTCGCTTCGGTGATGATCTTGGCAAGCCTTGGCGCACGTTATATCTCAGGATCTGTTACATCTGAATCCAACTCCCAGCTGCCAGCCTGGTAACCGGCCACTCCAATTCGTGTCCGCTAATTCTTCTCCGGCCCGGCCAGCCGCATGTGCTGGGACTCCAATCCTGTACGGTAGCGTGGTCTGAGCTGGCCTGGGAAACGCCCCAAGCTTCGGCGTAAGCTTAGGTTCGCCTCGCCCCGAAAATCCACCACCACCTTGGATTCTGCCAGCGAAGGCGTGTTCACTTCGGGGATTCGTTGGGCGCTGGGTCGCCATGGCACCAAGGGGGGGGCCTCGACAAAGTGCCACAAACGTCGCCACGCCGATCGGTGCAAAGCCCGCTTCCCCAGGGGCCGCGTTCAGTTTATGCGGGGGGGATGCCCCCCCCCAAAAAACATCTCCTTTCCCTTTTCTTTTTTTGTGTTGTGTGGG
>Ga0163217_1056534_pt1 | contig 10351 bp, 12 predicted proteins | sample SynspAceP_FD_185933 | JGI IMG/M metagenome (GOLD analysis project Ga0163217, IMG submission 185933) | Saline lake microbial communities from Ace Lake in Antarctica - Synechococcus sp. Ace-P (PacBio error correction) | ecosystem: Environmental > Aquatic > Non-marine Saline and Alkaline > Saline ... | reverse complement strand
TCGCGCTATTTCACGAACATGCGCGCTGGAATGTGCGATGGCGACCTTGACCGGCGCATGCCTCGGGGGAAAGGCTGGTGTGGATCGAATTTTCCGCCGGGTGCTTAGGGCGTGATCTTTGATTCGCGGCGACCCGGTGCAGATCGGCGCCTGGATCGATTGGATCAATGGCCGGACGAGGCAACGAGGACGGTGCGCGCCTACATGCAAGGGCCTTGCATGGCCAGTGGCAGACGACGGGCTCGGCGGGCGTTGGGTCCAACCCATGCCGCCTCCACCAGCGACCATCCGAGACCCGCTTTTCGCTACCAACCCCCGACATCCTCAGCCTGGTGGCGATGGTGCGGCGACGATTTCCGATCCTGCTGCGGTGATAATTTCCCGGCGATCCTGGCGGCACTCTCGGTGGTGCGCGAAAAGGAAGCTGGCACGATTCGTCAACCTTCTATGCCACCCCCGTGACCCGGCCTGGAATTCCTGGTTGGCAAGCAACTGCCCTACGTCGGCCCCTGGCGATGGTGAAATTAACGTCTTGCTCCCTTGATGCGTGACCTGTTTTCGCCGTACCCCTCAAAGGCAAGTGCTTATGGCCCAGCAGCGGCGCCCTGAATCTATGTGATCTGCCCACGCTGGGGGGCTGTTTGATCTCGGACCTGGTGCGCACCAGATCGCCGCGTGTTCGGCACCGCAGTGCTACGATCTTCCGGCAACCTCTTTCTGCGCGGCTGCTTGATCCGCGTGGCGTCGTTTGCAGGGGGGCCGGCGCGGTGATCGGGGCGATCTACCCCAAACATCCACGACCTGACCATCTCCACCGGACCTACCTCAAAGGGACTCGGGCTTCAGCGATCTGCTTGGCTCCTTCGCCTCACTGCTGCTGGGCTGTGCCGGTTGCTGCTGGGGTTGTCCGTTTCTTTTGGCTCAAAGAAAACAGGAGGACTGAGCGAATTGCGCGCCGGCCAATGTTGTCCAGCTGGGCCTTCCAAGGAGCTGGTGGAGTCTGGCCCGCGCCCGATCATGCTGCTGGCTGATCGTCTTTGTATTCACAGTGTCGGTTCTATGCGGGGGCCACGGTGTTGCCGGAAATCGCTTGCCACACAGCCCGATTGCGATCGTGGATGAAGACCACTTCGCAGCTCTCAGAAGCGCATTCATTGATGCGTTCGAGCCGCCCTACTTCCTGCCACCTCAGCTGTTGGAGCAGGCGCGGATTGGGACTCGAAGCTCGATGGATGCAGGCTCGACCACCTTCGCCCTTGGTGATTCCCACCGGCTTCCAGCGCGATGTGCTGGCTGGCCGTTCGCCGGCGGTCAGCTCAAGTTGTGACGCGATCCCGCGTGAGCCAGGCCTCAACCGGCAGTGGTTTATTGTGCAGTCGATCGTGGCAACCGAGGTGCAGACCTTTTGCGCAGCGCGACGCAGGAGCGCTCTTTGCGCGGCGGGCGGAACTGGTGGTACGCATGCGCTTCAAACCCCCAGCTCACCAAGACCTGGTTCGGGGCCGTGAACAAAGTGATCGACAACATCACCGCTGCTTCTCAATCGTGGCTCATCCTCGGTGCGGCCCTGATCCGAGGCGCGACACGGGCAGGATCGTAGCATCTGCTGGTGATGCCTGTGAGCGCCGTGTCGAGATCATGGCCAAGCAACGGTGTGGTCGATGGGCCTTTGTGGTGGTGCTTCAGCGCCGGCTTGCTTTCCTTTATTGATCGTGGGTTGCGCGGCTGGCTGGGGGTGCGCTGGCCGGCTCGCTCGCCGCTGTTTGCCAACGGTTGCGTGCTGTATTCTGTTTGCCGCCACCTCGCTGGGGATCCTTCCTGGCCACCTTCGCGCGTTCGATGGCCCAGTTCGGGCTGTTTGTTTTGATTGATGGTGCTGCTTGCCACTGCAGATGCTCTCAGGGCGGTAGTCGTCACCCACGCTGAGAGCATGCCCGAACTGGTTGGCGCACCGCGTGATGGGCTGGCGGCACCGGAATACCCACTTCGTGATGCTCGCCCAGGGGCATCCTCTTCCGCGGCGCCACGTTCTCGGTGGTCGTTGGCCCCATTTCTCGCCTGCTTGCCTGTATCGCGTCGGTTCTCTTCGGCGTGGCCCATGCACGCTTCCGCAGCCATTACGGCGATGGCTTGAGTGGGGAAGGTTTGGTTCGGCCGTTACCAGAGCGGGCGATTTTCAGACTGCCCAACCCATCCCACCCCAGGCCAGCGTTGGTCGCAGCACACGTGCAAGTGGTTGGGAGGAGATCGGGAACCTGGGACGAGAGCTAGCAGAAAATTGAGACGATCCCGATCAGGAAACAAGCGTGCGGTCCATCACGGAAACACTGAGGAACGAGCTGTAGCGGAAGCCAAAGCAAAGACCTCCATAGACCATCACGGCCGCCATGCGCTGTGTACACCCACCCGGGCTTGTCCAGAGTTGCTCGTAGGGTGGGAATGTGGGCCGTCAATGCGTAAAGATGAGTGAAAGCAAGTAGACAAAGCAAACCATTAAAGGGAGTGCCCCTATAACAAAACGAGTCCCCACTTTGCAATCTGGGGGCGCTGAAGGGCGTAGAGGCCAAGCATTATTGCTGGCATCGGTAGGAAGGCAGATAGTTCAGCCAGAGTGTGCAAGGCTGAAAAGCCCACCCTGGAAGCATTCCATACCATCGCGTGATGGGTGGAGGATTGAAAGACGATTTGTCTGCGATTCCCACTAGACTGCCCTGTTACGCGATCTATCACTTGCCTCAGCGGTATTGGACTGGAATGGAGAGTGCAGCGAAAGAACTCGCCTTCGCTGTCGAAGGCGGCGGTGACGGCCAGGAAGATGATTGCGCCTTGCAGGTGATCAAGCGGCCATGGCCAAACGTTAGCTGTTTTCCTGGCCAATTCTGGTTTAGGTGTTCCACACATTCTTGTTTGATGCCCAGCAACTAATCTATTCAGCCCCAAGCGTTGTGGATATCTCTTAAAACGCGCCTGCTCGTACCATGGGCACGGTGTGTCGGCCAGATCTCCAAAGCGGGTAAACGTTTCATGTGGTTACTGGGTACGGTTTTCCTGAGGAGGGGGAAGGGCTCTGACCGCTGCGGGCTTCCTGGGAGTGCATTCGTGAGCAGGATCGCAAGCTGGAGCTATTGGCTGGAGAGGATTGCCAGCACCGGCAACTCGATTCGTTGAGGCTCGTTGAACAAACGTGGGGCACTTACAAAGGCCGGAGCGGCAGGTGAGCGCTGCGACGTCAAGCTCCTTCACCCAAAGGCCAACGATGTAACTTCGGCAGCAATCATCCTGCACTTCAGATGCCTGGTAGCTGTTCAGGTTGGCCCTTGCTGCGGGTGTGGCCGATCGCCGGCCCAGGGGGCAAGGCTTAGAGCTCGGCGAAACCCGCCAGGATCCGCTTTTTGCTTCTGTTGTCGGGAAGCTGTCGTTGGCGTCGCCATGGGAGTAGGTACCCCCCAGCAGGATTCCCTCGAGCGTGGAATGTTAAATAACAGAGATCCGGCCGAGAGCGTGTTAGCGCAAGGGGGTCGGGGGGGAGGCATCGTTCAACTGGCCCTGATCGGCACAGTTCGTTAGCACCCAAACAGCGTGGCGCTTTAACCAGCCGGTGCAGTTCCACCACCACCGATTTCGCGGGCAGAGCCGCAAATCTTGCGCTTGGAGCCTCGAAAGCGGCGTTGCAGAAAACACAACGCCCATGCGGCGGAGATCGCGCTTCATGGCCCGCATGGTTAGATCGGCATGTCGATCACATCCCCGGCACGGCGCCCCACATAGGGGCGCCCTGAAAAGGGCAGGTCGCGATCCGAGACGGTTCTCAGGCGGTGGGATCAGATCGGCCAAGCAGCGCGTCGACCCAGCCAGGCGGTGAGGGCCGGCCGCAGGCCCAGACGGGATGTGTGGATCAAGTCCCACGCCATAGCCTCTGCCGATCTGTCGGCCGGAAGCGCTGATGCGAGAACAGCAAGACGCTTTGACCAGGTTGGCCTCCAATCCTTGGTGTGCGGAACTCGGTATCGAGCAGCTGGTGAGGGGAAACAGCGGGCCGCCCGCCACATCAGTGATGTCGTCGCTGGGGAGAAGCGCTCGGCGTACAACCCCGCAACTGGGCTGGCCCCGCTCGCGCAGCAGGCCATTGCCGTTCGCCAGGGCCTACCGCCCCTCCACGAGCACGGCCACGCCCCCCGGCCCCTTTGGCGCTGCCAGGGACCAAATCCACCGCCTGCCGGTCCGTCCCCCAGGACAGGGTGACGCCAGAGCCGCCGTGCCCATAGTGATGGAATCAGCCGTCGTGTCGGCCGATCGCTTCCACCTCAATCCGTACAACCCATCGCCGGAAGGGCCTCAGATCCCACCAGGGCGCCCGCGCGATGCGCTCGGGAGCAAGAGGTCTGGCGCCCCGCAGCGGTGTGAAGTCTAAGGTTTGGCAGAAGCGACCTTCCAGGCGACGGGTGCCGCAGTGACGGGTCTTCCAGGCCCCCGGCCAGGACGGAGCTTGCCCAGTGCCGTGGATCCAAGCAGGGAACGACGGCGCGGGACGCCATAGGCCTCAGCGCCCTGCTCGCTTTTGAAACATCAGGACTCGCGCATTTCGCTGCTGGGGCTGATTGAGCCTGCTGTACGCCAAGCGCGACGTACGAAGAACGTGAGAAGATATGCTGTGGGGTTTCTCTTTTGTTCCTGGACACCGATCAAACCGTCCACAGCGGTAGTCAGGGCCGCCCCAAAACATCGTTTGACCCTGATCCCCTCAGAGTCCAGGGCCATCCATCCTTGCTACCATGGGGAGGTCAACTGGTGGCCTGTGCTCAGCTGGCCACCCGGAACTGCCAGAGGGACGCCGAGCGGCCGAGCCTCGCTCAGCTTGCCACAGGCGGCTGGCTGTTGCGGGGGGATTCAGAAGAATGTCGTTGTGAAGGGTGCGAGCCGAGCAGCTGGTCTGAGGCAAACGGCTCACGGGTTTCAACGGCCCCTTGCTCCGGCTAGCCCAGAACCTCGTCATGGGGCGCATCCGAGAGCCGGTTAGAAGCTGGCCTGGAAGCCTGCCAGGGCCGGCAGGTTGTGGGTCCGGCAGGGTATTGGTGGCGATCAGCTGCCGCAGCACGGATTGGGCGTAGGCGAATTTTGGCGGCCACCAAGGCGACGAGCAAGAGCTGTGCAGCGGAGCGCGTTCCCTTGCCGGCGCGGCGCCGTTGTCAGTTCACAAGGGGATCGTTGATCGAGGCCGCTGTCGTGGGGGTGAGGTTGGCTCAGGTGCAGGCTGGAGAAGTGGTTGAGACGGCCAGCAGAGCGTTGGAAGGTTGAACCAGTGCCTTGGCAGGACCGGGCTGGCCAGAGGGCCGGGGGAGCCCTCAGTAACCGGCCAGGACAGGGAACCACTGCCCACAGGCGCGAAGAAGCAAGCGAAATCGCAAGGTGTGAAGGCGCGGTGCTCACTGTTGGCTGCTGGCTCGTGATCTCAGCGCGTCTTGGCTGGCTTCCAGAACCTGCAGGCGCCGCTGATGCCGCCAGACCGCGCCAAATCAGTGAAGACAGGAGACCATCCGATGACGCTTTGGCGCAGTCATCGCTCAGACCGTGGACGAGGAGGATGAAGAAACGTTACGGAGATTAAAAAAATTAAATCTGCTCGTTGAGTGGTGGTTTCGATCACACCGAGTGACGGTTTTCGCCGTGTCCCATTGCCTCACTTGGGCCACGGTCGTCGATGCAGTTGTCCTCCCCCCTTTGCCGGCGGGTCTGAGGATTCCGGTCGGTTGACCACCCGAACAGAGCATGAGCCCCTGCAAGATGGCGAGAGAGTCCAGTCCAGCTAAGTGTTGTAGTCCCACCACGTTGTTCTAGCTGACCAGGGGGGCCATTGAGATGTCGGCGGTGGAGCGCTTTCAGCGCCAACCAAAGCGCACTTGCCTATCCCAGGGTTACCCATGTTCGCCCCATAGGAGTGACGCTTCCTCAGCGGTAATTGGGACTGAATGAGAGTGACAGCGGAAAGAGACTCGCCTTCGCTTTTTCGAAGGGCGGGCGTACGAACAGCCAGCCAACACGAAGGGACGGATGGGACATGGTCACCGCACTGCCAAAGGATTGTTTCCTGCCTCAGGCCGCTCCGCCGAATGTGGTGGTAGGCGAAAAACACCCGTGTTCCTATCGCCCCAGCGCGGAGCAGCAACTCAAAAGCGCGCCTGCTGGGGAAACTCAAGGTCGAGCTCGGGCTATTGCTCACCAATGGGCATCGAAAATCGCGACGGTATGGTCACTGCCCGGTCGACCCAGCTGACCTCCTTATCAAGCCAGAGCAGGCCGGAAGCCAGGATGGCCTCCGCATGGAGGCGGCCTGCGGCCGCGCGGGCGATCTCTGCGCCATCGGCCTTGATGACAGGAAAAAGCCCCAGCAATTTCCAGCGCATGCCCCACTACCATCCACCAGCCGATCATATCCGGTCACGCGCGGAAGCGTTCACTTTGCCGTTGCCGCCCATACGAAAGCCGCGTAGCGCAGCACCTTGCTTCAGCTTCAAACTCATGCACAACCTGGTTGAGCTTGATCGTGCGCGGTCATGCTCAGCCTTTGCGCAGGTGCTGCCACTTCGCACCGGGGCCAAGGGCATGCTTTAGGTATCTCTGGGCGACAGGACCGGTAGCGAGCTTGACTGAATTCGGGATCAAAACACATGCTCGCTTGGTGCAGCACTGCTTCCAGAGTTCCTCGAGCCTTCTTGTCGTGTCGCATGGATCATGGCCTTTGATAGGACTGGCATTTAGTACGGGCTTGGACGCTCCAGATCAGAAGCGGGCAAGTGCTTTTTGCTGATGCAGGATCAGGCCCTAAGTGCCGCCTTCTGGATCTGGAGTGTTAGCCAGCTCATGAGTCTGTGCAATTCCAGGATTGAGCCATGTGGCTGGTGACACATAGAGTTTATCGGACCTTGCTGAGAACCCTTTCACGAAGCTTTTCATTGGTATCCAAGCTACCAATAAAGCTGACTCCGGCCTGCTTCGTCTCGCGATTTAAGGTATTCCACTGAACAACAATATACCAGGACCAGGGTGTCGGCGAGCTAGCTCATTTAATTGGGCGCGGAGTCTGCGTTTCCATTTAGTAGTAAAGAATATGTTTCGCCTCCCCCTTCTCGTCATGGATGTCGGCCGCCATGTGTGAAGTAACCAGCACATCGGGCCCCATAGAGGATCGCCACGCTTTACAATTCAGCCTCCACGGCGAAAGGCATCCAGTCAGGAAACCCAAACGTTTCAAATCTTGGGCGAACCCTACTTTCTGTTTTCGTCTGCAGCTAGAAAGCCATGTTATCGATGAAGCCGTAATGGCGTGAGAGCTGTTAGTATCCCACTCGCTTTTCCATATATCTTCCTTTGCCCGACCAACTGTGGTCAAGAAAACAGGCACTGGCCAGGAATGTGAATCTCACAAATCTCCTACTTCGTCATGTCCTAATGTCTGACTAACTGCCCCTGAGTGGCAGGCTAGGAGCCAGGTGCACAGCAAGATGGTTGGCGCCTTCCACACAAGGAGGCTTGTTTATTTTACGTCCCTTCATTTAGCGAGGAACTCTTTTGCAATGCCTTATTAAAAAGCTTTGATCAGACTCATGTTCTCTGCGGCTGAATACATTGACAGGAGTTGTCTGATCATAGACAGTCTTGGTGAAGAGAGCAGTCTCATCGTACTGGAAGCGGTATGATTCTTCTGAAACTCTGTGATACAAATTTCGCAGCAGATTCTCTTTCAGGGCAAACACACCGATTTATACTGCCACAGTTGCAGTATTGCTCTGAGGGGTTTATTTGTCTGAATAGGCATCGCCTCCAAGTTGGTTACGCTTGCCGATAAAGGCGACAAGCAGCCCGTGTCTGTCACCGTTTAACCTCAAGTTGCGTACTGTGCCTCACCTCTTACCAGCTTCTCTTGAGCGAGAAGTGAAGCAGCTTTTTTCGAAAGGAAATAGCCATTGCAGGGCTGAAAACAGTAAAAATAGTGGATAGCAGCGAGCGCTACGCGTCATGGGTCTTCAGTGTGCCAATTAGATTAGGGATTGCCTCGGTGGGCGGGTGTTGGTTAAGCCTGTGCGGATAACGCTCCAAGACAGCGGCGGAGGATTTCTTGCAGCTTTTAAACAGCCTTAAGCGCTCCCGCCCGCTGGATCTTGATGTTTAGATGCTCCCGAAACTTGAGAATGGCACTAACCAGCAATCTGACGAAGACGTTAAGTCATCCCATGCCAGCTTAAGTGCACCACGAAAAATTGGCCTTGCCGCCGACCGTTGGCCAAGGCCGACGCCGCGAGGACATGAGTCTCAATCGGTGCTTCCAGGGTAAAACCGGTATTTTTTTCGGAGGTGCCCTTAAGAATACCTGCCTCATCTCTCGGTCCAATTGACTTTATGAATCTTGCTTTTCTGGACCTCTGATCGTGGAAAAAGATAATAGACAAAGTCAAAGACATCGCACAGAGTATGATCATTGACTTGGCCAATTCCGCGTATTAATGCTTGACCCATTCGGGCTCTAGCCGATATTGATTTGCGACGAGATAAATATCGTGATTTATGAAATCAGGATAGTGACATTAATGCAGAACAGCATAGGGCTGTGAGGCCGCTCCCTCAAGTTCAAATCTATCGGCCCCACCGCCGGCCACTTGGAGCACACCGGCTATGGGTGAGTGGCTTCCACCCCTGAGGATTGCTAGCTATTGCCGTTTAGGGCTGATTTGAAAAAAAAGTTCTCATGATTGGTCTTGGGCGCGCCAATCTTGACAATAAACAAACCATAAGAAGTGATTACATCAGCGGCAGCCAAAAGCTTACATCTCTCAGTGAAACAATTAAACACATGAAGCTCAAGCCAATTGCGGTGGCACTAGTGAGTTAGATGATCTATTTTGTTATCCACTCTAAATGCCATCCTTATCCCAGTTGCAAATGCCCCTGATTAAGGGGATTGTTGGCCACCCAGTCCATACGTCACGCCTGCCATTTTGAATTATAAGGTGCCAGCTTCCCCTCATTCATTTTTTTTGTTAATTTCTCTAGCCTTGTGCGATCCTCGATCTTAAATCTTGCCAAAAAGGGCAGCATCGTGGGCTGTTTTCTTTTGGCTTTTTTTAATTTTTCTTCGAGGTTGGGCTGTGAGCACAATTTGGCTAGATAAGGCATTCTTTATCTCTTGGAATTACAATAAGTAAATGGTTATTTGTCTGGTCTTCTACTGTGCAGGCCTATGAGTATTCTTCTTGAAACTTATTTTTCTACTTTTTCGGAGCATAAAGTAGGGCTTGCCAGAGCGATGGTCTAACCTTGATTCCCATTTCATGAATTCCAGCGTATCTCCCGCGCGGTAATTCCATGGTACTTTGTAATTTTCTTATATTTTCTCAAAACTTTCTTGCTCTTTGTCAATGCTTTTGTCTTGACGTAAATACTTGCGCGTTCCAGCCAAGTTTAACATTCAGAACACTCTCTCTAAATTGCCTTGATCCTTATCTCCGAGCTTTTTCAGGCTCTCTTACTCCAACCTTGTACGCACTGTGGCTGGTCGGAAGTTACAAGTAGGTTAAGCACATTGGCCCGCTTGGCCACATCCCATGTCAGCGCGCTGATCCCTGGGATTCTCTCTTGAAAGCGCCTCAGCTATTCCCGTACCCTCTGAATGTGTTGTTGTCCTCGGCGGATGTATTAAGCTTACGCCTGGTAGGTGGTTACACCCTTCAGTTCGGGATAGGCAAGGACCGGTCAGCTCCATTCCACGCTTGTTTTCAGGGAAGGATTTGGGTTGCTGGACTCGGCAAGGGACTGGGGCTCCAGCATTGGGACCGCTGGGACGGGCCATGGTTGCCGGATATGCCTCCTCAGATCAAGCTGGGTCTCGAGTGGGCGTGCACCCAGAGGTCGTAAGAGCCACCGCCTTCTCCAGCAGGGAAGACGGCTATCATGCACCATTTTTTTTTCCGGCCCATTCCCCCCCCCAGTGATGGTCGCCAACCCGCACCACGGCCCGTTGACACAAAATCCAGCCGCACCAAAGCTACGGCTGCTGGGAGGAGCAACATTGCGGTGTCTGAAGCGCTCCAGGGCCGCCAGGATCTGGTTGCCAGAGCTCGCTCAGCGGATCTCACCCTTCGCCAGAGAGTGGTTGAAAAGGTCGTGGGACTGGCAGTGGTTTCATGCTCGACCTGTGTTGCACCGGATGCCGCTGTCACAGATAGCATAACTGGATGTCAGGTGTGTTGTGATCAACGGGCTAGGTGACAGGTGTTGGCCTAGGATGCATGTGCAGGGTCTAAATTAGACCTATTGTGCAGGAAGTTAGTAATGACTTCTTATGATGCCCTAATTGTGA
>Ga0163217_1047518_pt1 | contig 10351 bp, 10 predicted proteins | sample SynspAceP_FD_185933 | JGI IMG/M metagenome (GOLD analysis project Ga0163217, IMG submission 185933) | Saline lake microbial communities from Ace Lake in Antarctica - Synechococcus sp. Ace-P (PacBio error correction) | ecosystem: Environmental > Aquatic > Non-marine Saline and Alkaline > Saline ... | reverse complement strand
CAGGGCAAGCCGGATGACAGCCGCGCATTGCACTTTCGACCCGGGGATCGCTTTCCACCCCCTCGAATGCGAAGTGTGGGCGCGCACGACCCATTATTGACCTTCCCGTAAACCCTAATTCAACGCCACTTGGCGTTAAGGTTTACAGAAGGTTTAACGCGTCGCGTTAAACGTGAAGTGGCAACCGGTTTTGACTTTGCAGGAAGCCAAGTGAGCGCCTCGAACCCTTTTCGCGGCCATGGCCGGATTTTCCCGGCCGCCGCCGAAGGCAGCTCGACCCCGCCGCCAGCGCCATAATTGTTTCACGAAGACCTGCCCGGGCGCGAAGGCTTTTACCATGCGCATTTGGCGGGGCCCTCACGGGCAGACGCTGGCGACGAGGCCAAAAGTCGGTGCCGTGCCGATGCAATGGCTTCTGCTTCGTCCTTCAAAAACGGGCAAGTAAAAACTTGGACTGGTCAAAGATTTACGTTGCGGCGGGCGGATGTCTGGCGCAGCCCGCGTCCACAGATTTGTGGGGCAACAAAGTGGCCGTTGGAGAGGCTTCCGATAGCATTCCGGTTGCCAGCACTGCGTTCAGAGCTTCGTTCAGAAAGCCTTGAGACGACGTTTTTGCCGTGCAGATATCAGCGGGCCGACGCGCAAATCGGCCAAGGCGGACCGCACGGTTAGCCACGATACGCCTCGGCCATCCTGTCGCGCACTTGGCTTGTAGACGCCGCGCTGGACGAAGAATGCGAGAGGAGGCCGAGCATGTTTGGGCCTGCGTTCTGGATGGCCTGCGTTACACCAAGAAACGCAGAGCCGCAATCAAGCATCAGCGTTCATCGAAAACCACCTGCGGGGACTTGCCGCCAGTCTAGCGTACCGGCACGATGTTGGGGGCGCCGCAAGCTTGGACCAACGCCGCCAACCCGACGGAGCCTGAAAGACAAATGATCGACGCCCGGATGGGATGACAACGCAGCCCCCGCTTCTTTCGCCAAAGCCCGGCACGATGTTCAGACGCCGCCCAGGTGAAAACCCGGCTTTGAGCGCCAGATCGGCGAAATGCGGGGCTGTCAGGCCAAGCCTTTCCGCGTTTCCAAAAACGCAGGCGTTGCCCATGGCCAAAGCTGCGGCCGACTGATCGCGCCCGATGATCTGCATGGAGTACATTTCCACGGCACGATATGGCCCGTGACGCGTGCGTTCGCGCAGGGTGTAGACGTGTAGCCATCCAGATACGGGATTGTTGTGCCCTCATAATCTTATCCGGCCGCACCGCCGTAGGAAATTCCATATATCGCGCGAGAGCTACTGGCGTCAGCCGGTGCTTGCTGAGCGGTTTCCACATCGCTGCCTCGATCAACGGCCCAAGCTTCGCATGTTTTCGTTAACGAGGCTGGCGAGTTTGGTTAACAGCCTGCCGCTTCGGTTCGGTCAGTTTTCCCCATTCCCATCAAGCGCGCTTTGCGCAGCGGTGACGGGCACGTGTACCCGTTTCGATATCCTGACCGCTGTGCAGCGCGCAATTTGGCAAAGATCTTGCCCCGTGGATGGGTCTTCCACGGGGCAGATGGTCGGCGACGGCGTGCCACTGCGTTAATCAGAAATCTTGTCAGTCCAAACCAAAATTCAGCCAGCATTTTGCCCTCACATGCGTCCAACTATCCGGGAATCCTCCGGTGCGCGGCGAATCAGCGCCTTGGTATAGCGGACGTCAGCGAGATCGGAAGACCGCTTCGGTTCGCGCCGCCCTCGGAACGATTTCCGCCGCGCCGCATGACGAGGGAACACGGTCCGGTAATTCTGCGCACTACGCTGAGGTCGTGGCTGACGAAGAGTTACTGAGATTGTGTTTGGTTGCAGTCGGCGAGCAGATCGAGACTGCGCCCGCGCACCGAACGTCGCAGGCGCGACGGCTTCGTCAAGCAGGATTAACTCGGGCCGGTGGATCCAGCGCGCGGGGCGATTGCCGATGCGTTGGCTGAGCCGCCGGAGAACTCGTGCGGTATTTTTTTGCGGTCTAATCGGGTACAGGCCAACATCGGTCAGCCGCCTCGGAAATGCGTGCGTCGCATCAGGCACTAGGGACGCCCTGTAAGATGGTGAAGGGGCTCGGCGACGATGCGTTCGACGTATGGCCGGCGTTGAAGCTGCTCCTAGGGTCTTGGAAAACGACCTGCCATTTGCGGCGAGGTCAGTTGGCATGGTTGGTATGTGATCGGCTTGCCATCGAGAGTGATTTGGCGTCTTGGAGAGGTTCAAAGCCCAAGGATTGCAGCGGTTTAGGTGGATTTATCCGCACCCAGATTCGCCAACAAGAACCAAGGCTTCGCCACGCTTCACGTCGAAGCTAACCGCTATCGACAGCGCGGAAACTTGCGTTCTTCCGAGACAGTTTTCGGCGCGGCAGGCGGTAGTCGCGGGTGGCGTTTTTTTTCCCCGACGCGGGCAGGTGGATGTTTTCACGGACGGCGCGCCGAGTTTGCTGGTGGGTTTTGACGGCCGCAAAAAGGCGCGCGTGTAGGGTGCGCGGACGGGTCTGAAATAGACGTGTCCGTCGGTGTTTGTCTCCGACGACTCTTGCCGTGCATCCATCACCGCCACCGCGGTCGGCAACGCGCGCGTTGACGCAAAGTCATGGGTTTGATCGGCATCCAAGGCATTGCCTTCGTCCGGACCAGCTTCTAGCAGCAGATTCAAGATGCCCTGCTTGGGTCTACATCATACAGCGGGTTGTCGGTTCATCCGCGATCAAAAAACTGGGGTCGCAGGGCGATGGCCGAGCGCGATGCAGACGCCGTTGCGTTGGCACCCGATAGCTCATGCGGATAGCGCGAAAGGGAAAAGCGGTTCGCTGGTCAGGCCGACGCGGTTGAGGCATTCTCGCGGTTCTCAAGCGCCTCCGCGCGACTGGTGCGACACCTGGGATGATGAGGGTTTCGGGGACTTGATCGCCGATGGTCTGGACCGGGTTGAGGCCGGTCATCGGCTCTTGAAAATCCAATGGCCCAATGGCGCCGCGCGTTACACATTTGGGCCTCAGGCAGGCGCATTAAGTCTTCGCCCATTTAGGTTGAATTGCCCCGCGCCGGTGCCACCGGTTGGGAGCAAACCTCATCCATAGCAGGGCTGTCATCGACTTGCCGGAACCGCTTTCGCCGACGAGGGCTGAAGAACCTCTACCGGGGGCGATCGTGAGCCGTGACATCTGAAAGAATGTGTGTTGTTAATCTAACCGCTGAGATCTTCGAACGCTTAATCAATGACCGCACCCGCCGTTAGTTGGGATCGAGCGCGTCGCGCAGCCCGTCCCCGAGCAGGTGGAGGCCCGAGCAACCATCAGCACGATGGCGATGCCGGGAAGAGGGCAATGCGGCGCGGAAGGAGATCTTGGTTTGGCTTGTCGGCCAGCATCCGCCCCCAGCTTGGGATCGGTGGTTGCGCGCGAGACGACATAGCTACAGCGCCCCCTTCGATGATAATGCCGACAGCGAATTGGAGGTGACTGAGTGGGCGATCAGCAGGTTGGCCGATGTAGGGCCAGGAATATGGCTCGACGGCTAATGCGAACCATGCCCTTTCCACTGCGGACCGCCGGCCATTGATATTATCGAGGTCCAGAGCGACAAAACGCGGGCCCCACGGTCACGCGGGCCAAAGACCGAGTGTTGAAGATTCCGATGGCGGAGAGATTGCGTTCCACAGCGATGGGAACCGAAGACCGCTGTGAATCAGAATCGCGATGCACGAGGCTGGGAACGGAGAACCAAGTCATGCGCGCATACAAATTCGTCAAGGACGGAGCCAGGCGTGCGGCGCGAGCAACCCGAGGCAGGGATGCCGAAACAGAAGCGAACCCACGGCGGCGAGGCACGGCGATGGAGATAACGCGCGCCAACCATGAAGCATCGACAGCATGTTCGCGGACCCAAAGTGATCGGTGCGAGAGGTGCCTGGGCTCGGGGCTCAGCACTTTTCCGCAATGTTCAGGAGTGTGAACGTCCATCAGGGGCCGTCCAGAGGAACGTATCAGAAGCCGCAAGAGAAAGATCGCCGAGGAGCGGTGCCGCCTAGGATCAAGGTTGCCGCTTCATGCGTGCCGCCTTACCGTGGATCGACGGCCATAGCAGAATCGACGAGGCAGTTCACCCTTTGACAATGGCAAAAGACCAGTAACACTCACCACCATTAACCACGATCAGGGTTCGTTCTGGGTGATGCTTGAGATGAGGCGCCTAGGTCCCCGGTAAGAAAAACACGTTTCTCGATAATGATCGCCCGCAAGCAGAAACGGAGAACTGCAGCCCGAGGATGCGTTAACAACCGGGATCAGTGCATTCTTAACGCATTTGGGCCACGGGACTGTTTGGCGGCGCGGATAGTCCCTTGCACGGGGCGTGCGGATGTAGTCTTGCCGAGTGTCTCGAGTAATGTTGCCGAACTTGTCCACGCGCGCCATGATTTGCTGGCTATGCTGCACTCCAGCGCTTACGGCCGGTAAGGTTACCGCGATCAGGCGTTCCAGAAGCCCTGTCCAGCCCGGAAAACCCCGCCGGAGGGAAACCAGCGTAGTGATTGCGAAGATCAGGCACTAGGACATCGCCAACCAAGAAGTTTGGCACAGCGATCCCGAGCTGCGTTAGCCCCATTGATGCCGGTATCGGTCGGTTGCCCGCGCGGCGTTGCTCGCGATCAGACCGATGGGGTAATTGCGATGATCGTCGACAGCAAAAAGCGCGTAGATCGCCAGGTGAAGTGAGACCCACAGGCGGTCTGCGATCAGCTCGGCCACCAGGCACGCGGTAGTTGCGAAAGGCCGAAGTCACCGACGAAAAAGTCAGTGACCCAGTGACTAGCGATAATGGCGGGGAATCTTTAGGCCCAGTTGATCGCGCAAGCGCGGGCCAGGGCCTCCGGCTGTGGCGTTGAGACGAGCACATGACGGCAGGCGACATCGCCGGCACAACCTCGATCACCAAAAAAATGACGATGCTGGCCGCCAAAAGCGTCAGCTAGAGGGTTCAATTCGGCGCGTGAGCAGGAAACGCGCCCATGGCGGAGCCTAGGGGGCGGCCGCGCACGGGGTTTCCAGTGGCGGGGCATTGGATTTTACCAAAGCAAAGAGCCGGGCGGGCAGAGAATATGATGCACGCGCGCGCCGTCGTTAGGTTATCGCGCAACATTAGAGGTTAACGTGATGTGTTAAGGTTAACGGGCCGCGTGTTAAGGTTACGTCAGGCCGCATTAGGGTTAGCGCGTGCCGCATTAGGGTTAAGCGCGGCCGCTAAGGGTTAAGCGCGTGAGAACAAATGGCGGTGCGTTAACCTTAAACCGCACGCATTTTCGTTACTCTGTGCCACAGTCGCTGAGGCAATCGGCGGCTATTGCGTTCCAGGCGCACCGCAGTTTTCAGGTTCGTTGGCTTTGCGTCGGCGAGTTCCCCACAGGCCTTCGATATTGGCATTGTGCCACCCCGGTTTTGCAACGCTGGAACAGATTAGCCGTTGACGATAATCCTCGCGAGATCATCGTCTGCATTTGCGCATGAAGATCAATGCGCATTGCCGGATCAACGTCACTTCGAGTGTGCTGTTCAGCTCCTGGGAACGTGGATTGTCCGTATTGGAAGTAATAGTCGGGCGCGCGTAAATCCCGATATCAGCAGGTCGGTCTATGACTAACATGGTTCAGATTTCGATAATCCTTGCCGGTAAAACCTGCTTCCAAATTCCATTGGCCCCATCGACATTGCTATTCTCGTCGTTTTGATGCCGACTTCGCGCAATTGCCCTGCGATGATCTCGCCGCCGCGCCGACGCGTTAGGGTGCGGCAAAAGCAAGGCGCAGGCAGGATCCGTCGCGCCGCCTCTGCCAGAAGGCGCGCGCCAATTCGGGTGTTAGCGGAGTCTTCCCGGTCCAGTCGAGGAAGCGGGTTGTGCGGCAGCGAAATGGGGTGCCGGAGGCGTGCCGTAGCCGAAACATCGCCGCCGTCGATATGTCTTGGCGGTTGATCGGTGGGCGATGCTTTGCGCACGCGCACGTCACGTGAGCGTTTTGCATTGTTCGTGGACAAGATCGTCTCGCCCTCGTTGAGCCGACGATCACGGAAAAAGCCGGATCGGCCTCAAGCTTGGCGCAGGTTCTCGGGCGCGGGGGAAGTATCGGGAAAGGCGTCGACATCGCTGCATCATTGACGCAAACGCCGCCAGTGGGATCAGGAGATGAACTGAAAGTTGCCTTCGGTCAGGCGCGGGCGCTTGGCCCCAATAATCGGGGTTCGCGAACAAGCTCCACTCGTCGCCTGAAACCCATTACGGCAAAACTTTAACGGGGCCTGTTAGGCCAATGGAGTTCGTCGCCCAGGTGTCGCAGGATTCGGCGCACGATCACCGCATCCCCCCAGCCCCTGGTAACAAAAACGCGCCCGGTGGGCGCGCTGAAGGTCCACTTGCACCGTTGTCGCGTTCACCACAAGTCACTTCCAAAAGTCGCGGCAAACAGCGGGCTTTTTTGCGCTGTTGGTGCTTGTCTCCGCGCGCGCGCGGTCGAGGCTTGAACTTGACTGTCCTCGCGATTCCATCGCAGTGCCTTTTCATGGAACATCACGCCTCGCGCGCAGATTGAAGTGTAGGTCATCCCGTCTTTCGGAGATTCCCAGCTTTCCGCTGAGCCGGATGGACCGCGCCGTTCAGAGCCGACGCGTCAGCCTTCCGAAAAACGATTGGCATAAACCACCTCCGATGGCCGCCGCAGCCACCCCGCGAGGTCGAGTTCGGCGCTCAGCACCATGCCGATGGTTGATGTCGTCTGTTTGGGCGGCGCGGGCGCGTCATTCAAGGCCAGCGCCAGGCAGTCCAGTTTGAGGTGGTTAAGCACTGATCGAGGCCTCCCTATCGGCAGTGTCTGCGCATAAGCGTAGGGGGCCGCGGGCTCGGGCAAGCCAGAGTGTCACCAATCGACGCAAGGCGACCGACGCGAATCTGCGCTAGCTTCCGGGATCGTCAGCAAATCCTCCAGCACCAAACACATCCACCCCGGCGCTGTCTTCCATGTCTGAATGCCCACCCAACTCTCAGGCTGGATGTCGCGAGATCGAGGATACCGGGCCGTAGGGCATGCAGTTTTCAGCCGCCCGATTCGGTCGATATGCTTTTGAATTCATACGTGCCGGGGCTTGACGACGTAATCGCGTTGTTTGGTCCGCACCCGTTTCAAATCGCGGCGGCGTAGAGGCGGACGATGGGCGCTTCTTGTCGGCATCGAAGGATGGACCTCGAAACAAAACTCCGACTTTCATACTCGGAAACTAAGGCCGCTGGGGCTTTGACGGCCTTCATAGACACAACGCCCCCACTTCGGCTTTGACCTCGGCGATGTCTTCTTCAATCAAAGAAGCGCGATCAAGATAATGCGCAGCGAATCTGCCACGCAAGCCGCCAGGCAGGCCAGTGTAGTCAGGATCCTGTTTCCGCCTCGCCCCGGCACAATTGAATTGTCAGACGTGGCATTCGTTCTGGCACCTTCGGAACACGGCATGCGTCGTTCTGGTGGCCAAACAGGCGGATACAGCACCGTTCGACTTCTGCGTGCAGCAACGGCGCCCATATCGGATCGCTGAGTTCGCGAGGAAGGGCATCGACCGATGCGCGATGCGACCTTTGGTTCCACCTCCGCCACCAAAACGCCGCGATGCCCGAGCAGAAGATGCGCGTCCTTGTTCAACGGCGCGTGGATGGATGACGTGCTGGACGCGGTCGGGGTCAAAATGCGTGCTGGCCAGGATAGCGCGACCCCCCCCGAAGCCCCCGATCCTCGCCCGCCGTCGCACTTATTTCCACCGCCAGCCTGCGTAGTCTGATAGAACCTCGATAAACGCCTTCGGCCAGCGTGATGCCCGCTGGAAACAAGCCCGCCTTTTCATGTCGCAGGCGCCGCGCCCGTAGACGCGCCCGTCTTTGACCTCGCCCACCGGATCGACGGTCCAGCCATGAGCCGACTCGACCACGGTTCATGGTGAGCTGTTGAATTGCGCACGCCAGGTCGCCGGGGCGGGTTTTGCCTTCATTGACGCGCATCAGGTTCCAGCCGGACTATGCGCGGCACTGTCGGCAGGCGCGCCTTCGGCCCGGATCAGCTGGATCGCAAAGCCTTTGGGCCGAGCCTGTCGGCAAGATAGGTGCAAATCTCCGGCCGGTCTGGTAATGCGGTCCCGGCGGATTCAGCGTCGGGATGCGGATCAGGTCTTGGGTCAGGCGACAAAGGGTCGTCGCGGCGCGCGGCTATGGCGACTAGAAGTGCGGTTTCGGTCATACCAATACGCATAGGGCGAAGCGCAGGGCGGGTTGCAAGCGCAAACCCCCTGTTTCTCGCGCGCAGACACCCTATATGGAGCCGTAAAGAAAGGAGGTGCCCAAGTTTTGCCGTTCTCGCGCCTGTTTTGCCTTGTTATTTGCAGTTTTGCGCTGCTTTACTGATAAGTTCGTTCATGCTGCGCCAATTCGCGTTTGAAGGAAGGCCGCGCGAGCGTGGGAGAAACTCGACACCCGCACGATGGGAAACCTATCTGGAGCGGCAGAGAAGGTGGCATAATCGGTCGATGAAGCGTAAGTTTGATCGTCGGTGTCTATATTTTGCCCGACCGCGCTTGGTCGCGGCTTGTTTATTTTGTGAATTTCGCCTGAAGGGGCTTGTTGCACGGCAGCTATGTGAAATGACTTCTGGGGCTTGTTGGCGACGTTGTTTTCTTGTTTTCAACTACACCCTGCCGGACCGCGATGTCGTGCGGATTGTGGGGACGATGTTGGCAGCGCATGGATATAGGGCGCGACTCAATCTTCTTGGCCCAGCCTGACACGGGGGGCACGGCCAATGCAAGGCCGGACGTTCGTTCATCATTCGGTTGCCCGAGAATGGCGCAGTTCGCGTCTACCAGCAACGAGGATACCGCTGGGTGTTTGGCCGCCGTATTTCAAAACTCGACAGAGCAATCTTGCATACCGAAGCGCAAGAACCTGATCAGCAACATCGCTTGCCCGCAGTGGTTTGTTGTCACCATTACGGATTGGCGCGCCGAGTTGTTCACCGCTTTTCCCGAATGCCGTAGGTGTGCGCGCCGTCGATAGCCCCGATTGTCCGCCTGATCCCTTACTTCGAAACATCGGCCTGGATCACTTCCTGCTGGCTGTCTGGCGTGGCTCTGGCGGGTTTGGGACCGCTTCCACCAAGCGCGGATAGAGCCGATTAGGGGACGGCATTTCATCGCATTCGAACAAACGCAACGAGCGCGCGGATAATTCCGGGATCGTTTGCTGGCGCGGTTTTCAGGCGCAAGAAACCCTAGTCGGTTACTGCGCTTCTAAGAAGCTAGCAAATTCTTCATATGTGTAGGGAAATCGACCACGCCCTGCGCGCCTTCGGTGGAATTTGAGGGTCTTTGGTCGATTGCAGCCCAAATCCCGCAAATCTGGCTGACCACCATATCGGTCGTGTCGATGAACCACAGCCGTCCGCCAGGGGGCGTGCATCCAGCCATCGACGCCCTTCATCTTTCGTTCAGACTTTCGATATTCCGTCACGGAGGGACTTCGAAAAAACGCCTCGCGTTCGAAACCTGCATGGGTGTGAATGGGACGCGATGGGCCGAATCTCGGGCCATTCGCGGTGTGCATTTCAGCCGCTTTTGCCACAGGCACAATCGGCGTTGCCACCCCAGCGTCGTTCTCGTCCCGACCCCCAATTCTATAGCCGCAAATATTCGGCGGTCTCGCGAAGCTGACGGGGCTGGATTTGCCGAGAGGGACCCCCTTTGGACGAAGCGGGGGAAATCGGTGAAAAATCTTGGGCCAAAGCTGCGCTGGGGCGCGAGGGGCATTAAGGAGGCTGGATAGCAATGTGTTTCATTGGGCAATATGAAACGTTGCTTGGGTTTGTTCGTCAAAGCAGGTTCTGCCTCAATTTCCCATTCAATGATTGAGTTGTTCGAGGGTGTAGACAAAGCTTTCCCACCTTGCTCCGCAGGCCGCCCCCGGCCACAAAGATCGGGCCTTTTTGGCAAGCATCCCACGCGCCGCCCACATATCTGCCGGGCGGCCACGCGCTGCCAATCGTTTGAAAACCCCCAAAAGCCGCCAACGGGGGTCCCGCGGACCCAGGCCGTTGGTTTTGGGGTGGCCAATATCACCGCAGCAAGATCTTGGGGGGGGGACCGAGGGGCCACCTTCATTTTGTATGCACGTGGTTTTAAAAAAGCCGCCCCATGGGTGTGAAGCTGGACAAGCAAACCCTTTTCCGCCGCTCATCGGGCCGAAAATGGGGGAAACCGCAAGGCGAATTTCCTGGTTGCCCATCCTTCTTTTCCCTCCAA
>Ga0163217_1034491_pt1 | contig 10351 bp, 9 predicted proteins | sample SynspAceP_FD_185933 | JGI IMG/M metagenome (GOLD analysis project Ga0163217, IMG submission 185933) | Saline lake microbial communities from Ace Lake in Antarctica - Synechococcus sp. Ace-P (PacBio error correction) | ecosystem: Environmental > Aquatic > Non-marine Saline and Alkaline > Saline ... | reverse complement strand
GTCTTGTTTCGCGCGAGGGCTGTGCCGTCCTCGATTAATCTTGTAGTTCTTGGACTATAGGTATTTCGAGGTGAAACGGCTTTTTTTTTGGGTTCCCTTGTGCTGTCGAAAGACCAGCAGCCGTCTTGTACGTGATTGGGGGCCGAAATTGACGAGATCGGACCGGCGCTGTCCAGTGTAGAGCGAGGCCAGCGCGAGGCGTCCATCGTTACGAGCCGGATGGGTCGGCTTGTGTTGTGTAGTGGTGTGCCATTTCAGCTAGGGTCCATGTGTGAATCCGTCAGGTTTCTCTGAAATATTCGACCTTTCGCGGATTGCTGTCGTGATGATCGTAGTTGATGGCACAAGCGATAAAGCTGTCTGAACCGCTTTATCATGCCATTGCTTGGCTTCTGAAATTCAGACATTATCGTCTCGGCGTGCGATATAATATATAGGCAGAAGCAGGCAAACGGGCTTAGTGCCGTCGTTGCTGTTCAGACAAAATCTTATCCAAGACGCGCCGGCGAACTTTCTGTGTTCGCGGATCTAGGCGCCGTGAACATAGACTCTTCGAAATATTCACGCAAAGCCAGCGAATAACTCGTTCCTCCGGCTCCTACTAACCTTCTTTTCATACAGGCTTCGATACCATCGAACAGCCAAAGCTTTCTGATAGTCTGTAAGAAATTCAGCGAGCCGTATGGCCGGCGTAGGCGCGTTTTCACAACCTGCTGGACGACGGAAAGAGATTCCGCTCGTCCCTGGCGATCCCGTGTCGATGCAAAGATATTTAAGGCGACGTGTCATCAGCGCGGCATCAGTTCCCAAGGGTTGTCGAGAAAATTGTGTTGCAAACCTAGCCGATCAAATAGCTATCGAAGCTGGACGAATGTCCCAGATTCCGTACGACCGTCGGATTGCGCCTTCGGCGGCATCGCGACCTCGCCAGGACCATCTTGGGTTCGAATTTTGACGTTGCTGACACGATGTATCCGGGCTGACTCTTCGCGAGAAGGCCGCGCTTGGTCGGGGTTGTACCGCAGTCGTATTGTGAATATGCTGGTTGCAGTGATCTGAGCGTTCATTCTGAACACCTGCCGGTTTGCGAACGAATTGGCGCTACGGCAGTAATTGAGGCGTCGGAATGAGACCGGGTGCGTGCTCTGCCCTTGCGATGGGGCAGGTCAATGTATTAATCAGCATTTTCCAAAACTTCCTTTCGGATTTGGCCCAAAGATAGATGCATATACCTGTCGCAATCGCTACGGTAAGCTTCTCCATATCCTGTTGAAGATGTACCAATGCATTGTTTGAATTGACGTCTGCGCTGTCTCGGGCTCATGCCACCGCACTTGTCAGCAAGCAGTGTGCGAATGTCGTGTAGTGGTGAACGCCAACCGCTTCTTGGAACCTCAGAGAGGCCATTTCTGGATTGGTATGCTTTGTTGGTTAGCGATTAGCCAATTGTCGTTCCAATACACCTCATTGTATCGCAAGTATGCGAGGCGCTGCGTTCGCGCCACCCACAATGTGCTTCGTCAAGGAGTTCAGCGACTCTTTGCCAGAGCTATTCCCGGCTCCGTCGATTTCTTGGTTTTCTTGAGACCAATTCAGTACCATTCGCCGGTAATTGATCTCGTGAGTTCTTGCGATGACCACCGTGACATGTCACCTGACGTGCAGGGCATATCATTGCCACGACGCAAATGGCAGCGGATTGGAGCGCTTTTGTGCGCTCAAATGAATGACCAGGAGGCCGGTGGGCTCGCTACTTCGCAGCAGTGGACGGTGACTCACACGAGCGACTTGGGAGTGTTTAAAGCCGCCGGCGCGCCATCAGCCGTCTATGCGGGATAACTTCTTCCTTTTCTTAACCTTTTGGCAAGGCAGAGCCATGGGTTTGACTGGACGAACGCAGGGCCAGTCAGACCAGCGGGATCAGCGCCTCCATTGCCGTCCTAGCATTACAAGGCATTCAGGTATAATTGCAATAGTTATCGGTGAAAGACGCTCTTCGCTGCGCACTCAGGACTTGTGCGCGATTTTCGTATCCGGTAAGGAACGAACAAATCATCCGACACCCATTTTTCATAAACGACATCTGCGCATACGGCTAATCGAAGCGACAAAGCGCTTTACGGTTTTGGGTGATTATATTGCACTTACGTAAACGACTCAAAAAAACTCCAGGAGGTCTGGCGCCAGTGCGCTGATGTCGAACCTCTACGTGAGTGTGGTCAGTCGTATTGCGCGCTGCACTGCCCCTCTAGGGGCGTGCGACTACCCAGTCGGCCCTTGACGACTTGGAGCGCAGCCGCTGTCCGTCTGGCCATGTGCTGCGAGAACGCGCAGCGGAGCCTTGAATGTCGATTCAGACGCGCATGCGTTTTCGCCTAAGTGGACAGGCTGCTATCGCAGCGATGGTGCGTCCATGGTTCCCCTCTAATGCTGCAATAACGAAGAAACGGGTCGATAAACCGATTATGCGGCGCCCAACCCAGCGCTAAGCTTGTTCATGGCTTCCAAAAGCATTTGCGTGTATTGGAGTGCTGACGTGCGTCGATGACAGGGCGGACCTCTAAGGATAGATTCTTCATTCACATAATCGCCTCCGATATTCTATTGAACAAACTGGGTATGCCCAGCAGCACACTACAGGACCGCACTTGAAGCGCGTCCGCCAGCTATCCTGCCATAATGTTTGCGTACAGTTGCTTCGGAGTCGTGCAAGAACCGCACAGCTTATGGCGAAGTGTTTCCGGGCTCTTGGCGAGCACCAAGTGGCTATCGGCATGTCGTGCGCAGGAATGAGTGTAGTCCTAAGCCCAATTACCTGACGCCCTTCGCCCACAACTTTCGGCCGAAAGAAGAACGGCGGACAAATTAGTCCGTCGGGTAGAGTGAGGCCGTTCTTAACATAGCCGCGAGCGCCTGGCCGCGCGGGAAAACAGATAGGGGCTGTCATTACAGCCTACAGCTCGATTAACTTCTGCGGGCGGTAGATTTCTGGCCATCCCACGGATCTGGGAATCTTTCCCCGTATATCTCCCTAAATCGTCCGGCGTTCATTTTTCGTTTCGAAAGTTTGAAACGAACTTTCGCATTGTTCGCCGTCCTTGAGCCACACGCTAGGTATACTTGCCCAGAATTCTGGCACCGGGGGATAATAAGCCGGGGGATTTTGGGCCGGGCCCAAAACTATAAGTAATCAGATTGGCGGCGTATCCGCCAACGGTGCGGATAGTTGGTCGCCATTAGAGCGCGGCGAACTTCTCATAAGATACGTGCTTCCATTGTCCTGTGGTACCTCTATACAACTTAACATATTTGAGTCCGTGATACCCTTCAGTTATTTGAAAGCTCTTGCGCCTGCAGCTCTCAGAAAGACGTTCCGTCTCAGGCTAGTTGTGACGGTCGGAGTGCGGTAGGTTCGGTTAAAAAATCGCGCAAGCCAATGCGGGGTTGTGCTGAAGCGCTGTTTACAAATTGGTATTCGGCATGTCGGTGCATTTCGCGTTGTTTTAGATATAAGCTTTGTAGGCTGCAGAAAGGGACTCGATGTCAAGCACCACCGCTTTCGGAGCGGAGCCATGACAGAGCCAGTTTTTTTTCAGGCTGACAGGCGACTGGCTAACGTGGTCAGCTTCTAGTTAGCATCTTTGAGTTTTAACGACGTGTTTGACCGGATTAATCTTGCGTCAATCGCTGCGCGATTTATATCTCATCAAAAATAGCTGCTGTGGATCTACAAGTTCATGTGCATGTGGAATGGAGAAGTTACATAGGCTCGGCGCAACCCAAGTGATCGCTGCTCGATAGGTTGCTTCGCCGCGATTCGTACTCCCGTTGTATCTTCGAAATCATGCTTGCGACCCATAGTTCGGTCGGTGACGAACTGTTGATAGCCATCAGATGATACTCCGTCGGTCATCATCTTGCTTCGCCTTCAGTGCCAAGGGGACTTTCTGGGGCTTCACCAGGGGTTTCGGTCAAATAACGCATCACGTTCTCGCGGAATTCGGGCGTGAATTCGCTCCACTTCAACGATATGCGCGTTCGCGACCAGAAGGTGATTGCAACTCCGGTAGGCGGAGAAGAACCCGATTCTCCGGCCACTTGCTTCCATGTTCAGACCTTGATCCCCTTTTACCACTTGATCTGCGGGGGTTTTCAGGAAGATGCTCCCCTCGAACCATCTGGTTGACCTCGCCTTGATCGAGGTTAGCAGAGTGGGCACTCGGGACAGGGCGAACGCAAGTATTAGATGGGCAGATGGTTGGCACGTTGGCATGATCGGCAGCCACATGCTGGTAAAACCCTCGCGATCTTGACCGCCTTTCAATTAGTTTCAGTGAATGATTCTGAGACGTCGCCTGCAAGATTCGGCTTCGATCCGTTGAACTTTTTGGAAAAGTTCTCAGTCGAGAATTTACTGCGTTTCGCGCAGCTGCAATGTTCGACGCATTTCGACACAGCATCCATAGGGTAGCGGCAATGTTTCGTTTCAAATAAAATAAATCGTGGTGTTATCGCTGAAAGGTCTCTTCACGGTAATCCCACAGACGAACTGGCGATTTCGCAGTTCATAGGATTGTTGTCGCGATGCAAGTTAGGATTAGTGGCCCAAACGACTACATCGCGATGGTCCGCTGTTTGGTGTTAAGTTAGAGGTCTTGTAGCGCAAGTTGTTCTCCTTGTTGGTGCATGCCAAAGCGTCGTCGCTGCTGAACAAACAACGGCTGAGATACATGAGCGGCCATTAGAAAAGTATTGGAGAGAGCGGCGGAAAGCTGTCGGCGTTTCGCACATTCTCGACGGGAGTTTTCTTTCCGAGTTTTCGCAACAAGCGAGCCAAAAAACATAACGCCAATTCCAATGTTTGACACCCCGTTTGTGGCGACTTGTCCGAAAGATTGTTTGCACGGATAAATCGTGTTGTGCGGGGGTCTTGCGCGTATTTTTGAGTGTGCGAAAATTTTTACGTTCAGTTATCGCCAACCAACGTCTCTCCTTACCACCTCGTCCGATGTGTCCATTCAGTAACGTCGTGCGCGATTGCAGCGAACGCTGCCTGGAATACAATTGCGCGGTAGGTATACGTTTCGATCCAAGCGCATTTCTACAGTTCGGCAATGCTGGATTGGGAAGTTTCTTGGCAGAGTTTCGGTGTTTGTGAGCAGATACTGCTTTGTAACGCATCTGATTTGGAGACAACGCGGCATTTTTAGCGTCTGTTCGCAAGCACCATAGGTCCGACCCATTCGAATAAACAGGTTTATTTTTTTCGAACTCCGTAATGGCGTTTATGTATAGTCCCATCGAGCTGCTTTTCTGCGTCTATTGTTTCAACTCAGAATTTTATGTGATTAGTCTTAGATACCTGTGATCGGATATCTGTCAAGCATTGTAATTCCTAGTGCCATCGTATCATCGATGATTCCTCGACCTGTTCCAAACTTGTGTTCCTTGAAATACCTAACATTTTACTTCTGCCTATTTCTTATGCAGAAGGGCGATCTATGCGACCGCGTTCTGCGATCTTCATAAGGAATACTAGAATATAGTTTTCCAAAAAATTTAAAGTTTTCAACCCGTTCAGAGTAATTAGGGTTTTCATTTTACCTGGGGTGGCCGAGAAGCTGCGCTGCATCGAATGCGTGGCGAAAGCTTTGAGCAACAGGGCGTCCGTTGAGCGATCCCATTCCTTCAAAAAACAGAATGACGCAGGATAGGCCGGATCAAAGCCACCCAGATTAATCTTAGCTGAGCCGCAAGCCTGTTTCTAAAAGCCGTCAGCGCAGCTTCAAAATATGCTGATCTAGACATAGTCAATGGACGCATCCCACCTAATCACGAGCTGCGTTTGGGGTAGTGTTGAAGTTCGTCTTTACTTAGCATTCATCAATTGGAGGTTTTTCCTGGAAATACGAAGCCAACTTGGGAAACCCAAAAGACGGACAGATCTATTGTTAGCAGTCTCCAATGGTCGGGGTGCCGTGACGCCGCACTCTCGAATTCAAATGACTTGCTTCGCGGTAAAACCAAGAGTGATAGTCCTGCGAACTTCCGCTGCGTTCTGCCCATATTCGGCGAGTACGCATATTCCCTTAATCAGCGCAAGGCTCAGACATCCAGAATCCCACCTCGCATTGCCCTTTGGTGAAGCTTTGGCGCGACGCTTATCGTTTACTTCTTTCTAGACTATCCTGTCCTCATTGTATAGCCGCTGCCCACTCCTTATAAAGTTGTCTCCACTCGTATACTTATAGGCGGGCTTGCTAGCGACTCGCTTTCCACCCACTCAAGGTTTGGAAAGTATAAAGCCGGCCCAAAGAGGAGTCCTGAGCATAGATTGTCTCGGTGCAGTAGCTTGTCGCCATTGCCCTGGACTAATCGACACATCTGAAGACCCCGTCCCCGGCTCGCGACACATCCGAGCTGCGCTCTGCCGAATCCCTCCTTAGACATAATTAGTACAAAAATCATACTCTCGGTGCGCGTGCGAGCCTTCTGACATACACAAAGCTCGCCCACCGCGAACGAAATCTTTCTCTTGCTATGCCTCCTTCTCCGCCTGATGGCTCGGACACGTCGCGCGTGTCGTGCTCTCTTGTCCCAGTATATATTTGCGACTGCGACCGTGCCCCAGCGAATCAGATATAGCGCCGCCTATAGAGCGAGACTCGCGCTTAGGGTCCAGACTTTCCGCAACGCAAGGTGGAAAATCTACCGTCGCTCATGGTGCTCACATCTCATAATCTCTAGGGCTTGTGACACGCCCTGCGATGAGCTGCGCCAGTACAGCCGAATGTGTCATATGACTCTATGGTCTGTTGAAGCCCCAGTTTTGCGCAACGTGTGCCCTTTAGTAATCCCGTGAGTGTGACTCGTCAGATTAGCTCTATTCTTCGACCGCCTCGGGCGCTCTTCTCCATCCACACACTCCCCCAAAGAGTCTATCAATGATTAACACACGGTAATATTATCAGGGCGTTGCTATTTGCACTGTTCGCAATCAGATCCAGCGCGCAAGGACCGGCGACATCCCTTGCCGAAGTATCATGAGTGCTGCCTGCGTCGCTGATACCGCGCACCATCTCGTAGCTTCCATCTCACCCCTGGAGTGCCACAAAGATGACCAAACGTCATCCCCCGACCGGATTTCTTGCACGGGTACATCGGAAATAATAAGAATGTGGACTCCTCGACCGGTTAAAAACCGCTCGACTGGCTCGCTGCCGGTCGGCCCTGCAAAGCGACCCGGAGCACTGACAGCGAATACTCGACGTGGCTTGTCGCTGTCTGCTTCTTGGTCTGACTCAAATCACTCTCCCAGCCACGCACGCCGCTCGGGCTCGTTTCCAAATATAGATCTGACTATCCTGTCGATGCGGTCATTGTTTAGCCTTACGCAACCTTGGGCAACTGATTTAGCACCTTTCCCAGTAAGGCTATCATTCCCTTGTCTTTTTTCGCGCGACAACTGCCAAACAACAGATCAGTGAAAGCGTATATAATTAGATACGTTCTGGTCGCGTGTCGTTGTCGTGCAAAGATAATTCTTAGAATCTACTCTACGGAATCTCACTCCTGTTTTGGGTTTTAGAGTTTATTGCTGCAGCTTATGTTTGTCGAGTTGTTTATTGATGCAAGCACCGTTGGCAGGGCGCCGTGACTGTACAAGGATAACATATGGCATACCGGCTTCTTCGTAACAAAATGGGTCGACTGCGGCTAGCGCAGAGGTTTGTGCGCATAGCTAAACTCTGCCGAAAGCGCGAAGGCAATAACCCGCGTCTTATGTTGCGAAAATACGAGCGCGGTGAGAGGCGGTCTTCGATGCATCGAACTCTGCATTATTGTAGAATTAATTTCGCCTTGACCCTTAAGTGTTTTACAAAGACTTTTGTGAAAGTCTCACCTAGCCAAAATGTTAAATTCCCCTGCTAAGTCTTTGCTTTAGAACTTCGTATAAAATATCTGGGATTGTAACCGGCTCCATTGATACGCGCTATATGCAGTTCTTGATTGTTTTGCGCAAGCCATCGGCCACCCAGTCTTCCACGTGATAGCAGGTCGTGTTCTAACGCGTTGATTTCTTGATGACATTGGATGCGGATCAGAGGATGTCAGCGAGATGGTTCCTGCGATGGGTTGAAGGCCGTTTCTTGCTGCAGGTTTCAATTTGATCTCATTTGGCGCGGGCGGGTGTTATCTGCACCGAGGTTCTATTGGCGCCGCGACAAACACGGCCTATTCTTATCTATCCGAACTTTCAACGGTCGCAGTGGCGCGTCAGCTGGAGTTATTGTCCCATTGTGCACTCGACCGTCTTCCAGGACCCCCACGCTGATGCAGTCTTCTCGACGTGTTGACCGGCCATTCGGATATATCTAGGACCTTGGCCAAATTGCTCTTTTCCCGGAGGATTGCCCAAGATAGCTGTTTGCTCGGACCAAAGTTAAAAGGAACGCCTTCAAACCAGTTACAGCAGGACACCACCCATTCGTTATGATCTGTGTGGCGCGTACATCCATCGAGCAGTCTGGCACTGATATATCGCGCTCAACGTCATTCAGAGTTGCCATCCCGTCGAACCGCCCTCGCGGGCGAGTCTCGGATTTTGGTCGATGACCAGAACGATCGTTGGAAGTCACGGGCGCCAGTGCCCCCAACAGAAGCTCGCAGTAAACGAGGTCAAACTCATCAGGTCCAGGCGCGCTAAAGCTTGGCATCAACCCTTGTTAACGTCTCATGCGAAGGATACCGCTGCATTTAGCCAGGTGGCCAAGCATGCTCCTCCTTCCAATCCGGCGCTAAACCGATAGACGGCTCCAGGTCTGGCCGCATCCCCCCGCCCATCGGCAGCTCGTTGCACGCACAGTTGAGGCCCAGATCCGTCCCTGGCCTGACGCCTTACAAAGCCCTTTGTCGCGCAAAAGATCGTATTCCGCAGCCCGGATCGGACGTGTCATTCCGCATGCAGCAGGTCGCTGCCATGATTCGAGGCCTCGAACCGTTTCGACCAGTGGCCCCTCAACAAAGAGCCTATCAGTGGTCCCGCCCGACAACCAGCCCACAGTGTGGTCCGGAGATGTCTGCGCCCATGCGAGGCGAAATCTCGTGCTGCAGATATAATGGGAAAGATCGACTCAAAACTTCGTCAGACTAAAATATGATAAAGCCAGCAGGTTCGGGCACCTGCCAATTAGTCTGCCCGGGATCGGACGGCTGCGTCAGGCTCCGTGCACCATTCCGCTCGCACGCGGACAGGACTTCTTGATCCGGTCGATTGAACCACCTTCAATCTGCGCTTGCAATTTCATGTCCAGCAGGTTCGCTGAGCGTCCTAGCACCCACCCACGCACGCAGATCGCCCGCCACAGTCAGCAGCATGCATGAGTGCCGGGATACAAGTCCACGACGCTCGCGCTGGGTGTTAATGTCGCATTCCGAGACACGGTGGAACGTCGACGCCAGCGCAAATGGCCGCAGAGGGATCATCCGGTGCCACGGCTCGTCCTGACCTTCGTGCGATTCGCTCAATCGGCCCATCGGACCAACGGCAAGTAGCTAGTTCTTCAAGGCACTGCTCATCTCGCGCTCGATCACTTATTTCCGATGACTTGCTCGAAGCCAGCTTCTGGCAACTTTCTGCCGGATTGCCGCTAGTGCGGATGTGGCTGCGGACCACATGCTGGTCGTTGGACCCGCAATTGCGCCGAGATCTTGGCATTTCCGCCTGCAAAGCCGGCCATATCATACGCCCTTCAAATATCCAGGATCTATCTGGTTGAGGTTTGCGTACATCTCGACATGGCGACATGGCTACCACCAACTGCAACGTGATAGCGCCATAAAACAAAAGCGTTTTAGCCTTGTACTATATTCAGCCCACGCGAGCGGGCGGCGCGCCCCAATCTGGCCCGCTGCGTCAGTCCATCGGCTTCGACCCACAGACGAGTGCACAGTCTTTGCTCGGACGTTCGACCGGGCGAGTGCCCCCTCGGTCTGAAGGCCAAGGGAAGCATGCGTTCTTACGTTCCAGGACCTTATTTATTAATAGAGGCAAAAGCCCTGGACCGTTACCACATACAGAGCTTGAGCCGACTCTCCCTGCGGCCGCGAAAAGGCGGAAGACCCGCACCCGCCCGTCGGCTTCTGGGCGCAGGACACCTGGGTAGCGCCAGCAAGACCAGCAATGCCCTTTGCGCCATGTCCGATGACAACTGCAGAATGACAGATATAGACGCCGATACCGCCATGTTGCCCGGACCAATCTACTGCTCCACAGCCACGCCCGATTAAGCTGCGTCAGCGCTCTTACCAGCACACTGTTGCTGTCTCGGAAGTGCAGGCTCGCGTATTC
>Ga0163217_1104650_pt1 | contig 10352 bp, 12 predicted proteins | sample SynspAceP_FD_185933 | JGI IMG/M metagenome (GOLD analysis project Ga0163217, IMG submission 185933) | Saline lake microbial communities from Ace Lake in Antarctica - Synechococcus sp. Ace-P (PacBio error correction) | ecosystem: Environmental > Aquatic > Non-marine Saline and Alkaline > Saline ... | reverse complement strand
CTTGGGAGCACTCTTGCAGAAGCTAGAAAGTGTGATGGGAAATCAAGTTCATGGGACAGGCCCATGGTGCGTGAAGTTACTTTCTCGACTGTCCACGCACGCAGAGCGGCATGTCCTGTGTTCGCAGGGACACCAGTATTGTGCGTCGTAACGTCCGCGCAAGGCTTGCGTCCGTCCACCCTTCCATTGGTCTCGAAATTGAGATGTTCAGCGACGAACTTCCAGTCCCGCTCTCGCTCCCACATTGCAGCCCTCGCCGACACTCGAGAGTCGCCTGATTCCTTGTTCCATACCGATACCCATTGTTCGCCGTTATTCGGTCAGATTCCTGAGCCATGTGTCGCTGCTCGACAAGAAACCGCTGACTTTGTGTCGTGCGCCCACCGTATCTGTGCTTTTCTCAGCAGACGACATGTTGGCATCTGACATTATAAAAAATCTTCAAGCCGAATGTCGAAGCTGGATGGCACTTGTGTCAATCACCAGCTTGGAAAAATGCTTTTGATGGGAGGATGTTATGGGCGTTGGTGTGCAGCAGCATGTCACACTACAACCTCGATTACGTGCTTTCTCCCGGAATGGATGGGGGTGGGACGTAAAATTGGCGCTGTTGTTCTGTTCTTTGGTTTCATGTACGGCGACGTCCCTGCCGGCCCTCTGGAATTGCTGGCTGGCGCGTTGCTTGCACGGCCTCTTGCGTGTGCGGGCGCGAGCATCTTTTTGACCCCCGCGACCATCAGGAGCGGACTGCTCCTTGTGAGACTCGCGCTAATATATACATTTAAGTTCTCATAGCAGTGCATCCCGGTTGGGTCTGGCGTCAGGAATGTGGCCATTTTGAAAAATTGTTGCGGCAACAGGGAGGCATCCTCCAGTTCTAATACCCGAACGACCGTATCGGTTGGGCTTACATTTTGTGTCGAGAGTGGTGATCAAGTGGAGCCGGGTGGACGCAGCGTCGGCAAGACGCCCTGCAGGCGACCTGAGCGAGTTCCGCAGCAAGGCTGAGATGGGAAACCGCCGTTATTCCGCTGGGAGTCTGTTGCTGCTCGCGCCGGGTCACGTGAGATGGTGGGAGAACTCTCGGGCCCCTGAGACGCTCCAGATTCCTGCCGCCCCTTGTGCAACAGGTACGTGAACCTCTCCCTCTGTACTGCCACGAAAAAGAGCAAAGACACGCGCCGACTGCGGCCATAGTGGCCTCGTGTGCGACATGACAAAGTTTGCCACACGGAAAAACATGTTCGCGGTCCCACAGGTGCCTCGAGGGTCCAAACCTGGGCAGTGCGCTCAGTGCCAGTGGCGCGCGCCAAATTGCCTTCCGGTCAGCTGGCCCGCCAGATTGAGTGAGCTTGGCCTCACAGCACTGTTCTATTCCTTGTATTTTTATCCTCTCGCTGCGGCGTTCATACTGCGTACATCTCGCGAACAACATGCTTTGGTTGCGTAAATGCAGTTCCCTCCGCTGAGAAAGACAGGGGATAGCTTAGTATAGGCCACAGCCGTGGCTCAGAGGCAGGTCTTTGACTGGAAAGAACGACGAAGGCTTGGCAAGCCGACAAGTCAGAATAGCACGCAAGCTCCGGCGCTCGCCACGACCGCTGTCACTGGTCTCATTAGTGCCCTGGAGCCTCGCGGGAGAGGCTGGCTCGTCATACACCTATAGCTACTGCTATGCCCTTGCGCGCCCAGCTCACAACTTGACTGGCGTGCGGCTTTCGCCGGGTATCCTAAATCCACCCGGGGATTTGCTTGTGACCGGCTACTCGATATTTCGCCAAAATCAGTGGTGGTTTGAGAAAAGCCTCTCCTGAGGCTGAATGAGCCAAGGTGCTTTGGGGAAATTATTCGCCTGAGAGCTGGTCCCGCAAGGTTTTGCGCCAACTGCACCACAGGAAAACTACGGTGGGTCCGGTCACTTTACACCGGAGGATAGAGGTTATTATCGCGCGCGACCAAAACGAAAAAAATCCGCGCCTTTGAAAAGAAACCGGCGCCAATAACTTTTGGGGAAAGGGGCTAACTACTCCTAGACGGGCTGCCTGTGACATGCCGTTGACTCCTGGCGGTCTATGAAATGAATGGAAAGGGAGGCAGAGCGACTCTGCTAGAGATGACAATGGCGTGCTTATTCCAACCGCCGCAGTCCACCTGGCGGAGCCACTCTCGTCGAGAGGCGCCCCAAAGCTCAGGGCAGATGCGTGTTAGTGGGTTGCTTTTGGCGCTGCCGGCATGTGCTGATATATAGTAATGGCTGGCTGAGAAGTTCCATGCTAAGAGTGACGTCTGGTAGTTTTCTCACATGCTCGCTCAAAATTCACTTTTCCGAGTCACTGCCCAAAAACACATTTCACTTGCGGAATTAGGATTAGCAGACTTCTGGATTCGTGCCTCTACCCTCGCTTAGGACGAGACTCTCGCTCCCTACTCGCTAGCTAGGTGTCTGCCTGCCCATGGCTTGGTACAATCGCGTTTACTAACTCCACTCTCCTAGGCTGTCGGGCTGGGGCTATCTGGCCTCGATCTCCGGTGTTTCGTGCCGCTGTGGAAAAATCAATCTGTTCGCGCATGCTCCTACTGATCATGGCCGAGGCTCCATGTCGTTCCGAGTCACTTTTCCCACTTGCATAGTCGGAGCTCTTTTTCCCGCGTGCTCTCGACGGTCCATCGGTGTTGATTTATTCAATTCGCTTCCCTGCCCACTCGGAATGCTACTTTCCGGCAATACGCGTCAACCGCCTGGAATCTCCTCGCTGCCTGTTTCTCTTCATATATCCTAAAAAGACTCATCCCGAGAATGTTGAGTGTCTGAATATTCTCTGAATATTTCGGGCGGTCCGCTCTTAGCGAGTGTTGCGTTCTGACGTGACACAGTGTCTCCCGAAAAGGTGGTGAGTCGAGGCAGAAACACTTCCTCTCGTTTCCATTTTTTTGTGAATGACAAAGTTTTTTCTTTGTTTGTTTGTTGTGTTTTTGTTTTGATGCCTCAGCTTTTGGCGGGCGAAATACTGTGTGTGCTTTGTGAAACACCATGGCCTCGCTCCGGGCTGTAGGGGATGAAAATTCTAGATCTTTTTCTGTCCAATCCTTCCTGTCGGTCTTTGCCCCTAATAATCAGGCGCGAAAGCCCAAACCATCGATTCAATCGACCTCAGCACCATTTCCGCCCTGTGGGCAATTTGTCGGTTTCCCCCCGCGTTTATGTGTTTCTTGGTATGTTATGTCTCTGCTGCCACCTCTTGCCCGTCCGCCACTTTGCGAAACCCTCAGGCTCTCGGAATTGCGACTTGAGCTAGAGACCAGCGAATTTCCTCGTAGAAATGCCATGAGAACCGAGAATCGATTCATGGATTAAAGCGAATAGCGTGCTCGCTGTTATGTGCATGCGCGTGTTTCTTCATAGATATGGCGGAAGTTTAGCGATGATTATTTTATTTCCGAAAAAATAAGGAAGCTCGCTGGACGAGATTCATCCTACATTCTTGCACCTGGTCTAGTGTCCGCCTGGCCGTATCCCACTAGACACGATTACTACTGTACGGCCCGGGCGCAATGAGCGCATGGCTCAGCATAACGCGCGAACTATGGCAGCTCGCGCCAAAGTGGTTTCCGGTGATCCGTCCGCTCGGTGCGCAAGCTTTCCCCATCCTCTCGGCTTATGAGGGGCTGTTGAGGGCTGTTGAACGACTATATTTCATCCTGTGCTCGTCTAGCTGAGTGGTCTATGTGCCGTGAACAACTCTCGCGATTTCCAGTCGTCTGACTGTGGGTGCTGGTGCTGGAGCTGAATCTGCGCCACACCCGCCTGAGTTATGCAGGGTGCCAATAAGCCCCCAGTGTACGCGTGGTTTCAGGCACCGTGCTACTCTATCGCCTGGAATAATCAAAACTCAGCCCCTGGCCTTTGTATGCGTTCTGCCCATCACTGTGTGAACATCATCTAGGGCCACGCTAGCCAAACTTCTTGGTGCTACTCACACTGTGGACAATCACATAGGTTGATGGCCGCCACGTCTGGGATACCGGCTCGGGCCCCTACTGGGCTACGATTACTCGAGGCGGTGGACGTGTGTCGTGCGCAGCCTGATGTGTGTGGAAAAGCCGCTCAGATCTTCGCTGCTTCGCTGATCATACTTGCCCTCGTGAAGCCTTTTTCAGGTCCGGCTCTGTCGTGTCAACCAGCGGGGCCCGTTGGAAGTGCCGAGTGGAAACGAATACTGGCTTTGTCTTCCCACGCTCCTCAACCATGCACTCACTCACCCTAATCTTTCCTCTGAGATGTCAAATAGAGCATCGGGCTCTCTAGCAGCCAACTACAGCTCTCCGCGGCACGTGCCGACCGAGCGCTGGGCGGATTGTTGACGAAGGGCTACTGACGTATACTGTGTTACCGAACTTATCTCTGCCGGCTCATGCCTGTGACGATTCCTTTTCTGCCTTCAGGTAGAGTCCCGATATTTTCCTTCGTGTCAACTTACTCGGTGTGGCTCCGGAGCATCCCCAAAAGGCGCGTAGTTCTTTCCAAACTTTCCGGCAGCATCCTCGGCTGGATGCACCGGGCGTCGAAATGCCCACTTACGTCTCCCTCGTGGAGCGGGCTCGTATTCTTGTGTGCGGCAGTTTTTTGTGGCTCAAATCTTCGCCTTTCGCGACGCGATTTCCTTCGGGCTTCCTCCTCGTGAGAACTAAGGGGCCGAGCTAAAGGCGTGGCGCTATCAGTTGCGTTGCGTTTATTAATTTGGTTTAACGCTCGCGCTCAGGAATGGGAGATCACGTATGCGAATGCCCGACAGTGCCGTGATAAGATACCGGAGCAGTATCCCCCTTTTCCCGAAAAAGATTTTCCTCCTCCACTGCGGGACGCGGCCTGAGTGCTCTCAATGTGCGGCTCTGTGCAAACCCTCTTTTAAAAAGTGAGGGTCAATTCTCTCCACTCGCCTCTTGTAACACAAACGGGATCAAGCCGAGGAACCACGACCACGTGGAGGATCATTCCATGTTGGTGGAGAGATTGGCGACCTGCTGGCCGGGGTTAGTGCGCCACTGTCTGAAAAGCAGTTTCGTACAGATTTTAACCATCTGATACTCGCTCCCCCTTTGCCTAACCTGCCCTAACCAACTAATATAGTTCCTCGCCGTGGTGCGCAAAGGCTTCTGCTCGTGATAACCTAGGCCCACCATTTCTCGGGCCGTGTATCCAGATCGCGAATCGTAAGATCTGCTTGTGCCTCTGGTGTCTCTTGGCGACATTCTGCTGCTCGCGCAACGTTTCGCTGCCCTTTGTTCCCGCCAGTCTCATGCAATGTTAGCTGAGTGCCGCGCGGGCAGTGCCTGAGACCACCATCTAAGTGCATTGGCAGACATCGCAGCCTTCTTTACGATCGTCCGTGGCGTAGTTGCCGCAAGTTTGCCTCGTTTCGCCAACATACCTTGCAGTGTGTCAGCTTCTCTGGGTTCGCGTGCGTGCCCTTTCATGCCCACTGCAGATGGAGCAGTAAGCCCTCTCGAGTCAGAATCAACCGTCTGCGTACAGTCAGATGATGGCGGGTCGTGCTCATAGGGACTCCATGGCTGTGTGTTAACAAAAGCAAAATTGCTGGCTCTCGGTATATGTTCCTAGTTTTGCTGCAGTCTCTCTGATATAGGAAAAAGCAAATGTTCGGTCCAATATCATGGTTTTTCAGGGTATCGGATGGCTCCAAAGACCATGAGCATCTCTCATGGCCATATTTATGTCTCCCGCTGCGTCTGGCTGCTAGGGAACACCGGTGGTTCGTTATCAGTGGCTGGTCCTTTTTTGGAAGGATAATATCCGAAGTGAGGTCTGATAACTTCGCAACCCGCCTAATCTCTACCCAGTCCGGCAGGGTATTCGCTCACGTCGATTCCGGGCGCCTCATATTGGCTCTCTCGCCAATTCGGCTGCTCTCCCAGTGGCACTCTCTGCCCCATAACGACTTGACCTTTCCGTGCTATCCGTTTTTAGGCTTGTGCCTGTAGCTGAATCAGTTGTTGCCATAGATAACGTGACGCAACCGCTCTGAGTATCTCAAATGTTAACCTGCCTTTTTGGAAAGTTATCTGCGCTGTGCCATGTAATCGTTACTCGCTCCATTATCCTCGCTCTGATTCTTCTCCCGCGTCACTCATTGGCAATGGCATTAATCTTCTCTCCACACGTTTCTGTTCTTTAAAGACTGGGAGTATATCTGGGCTGGTGAATCTCTCGGTGCCTCTCATATTGTGTGTTTTCGCCTATTTGCGTATGTTGCAAGATTGTTTCCGCGCAATAGGATGGCCGGATTGTGTTGCGCGGTGGTAGAGTTTCGTCAGGGCCGATTAAGGTAAGTCATCGGTCGTTGCCGAATGTTTTCTTGATGTACTCTTAATGAGTGTTGTTGAACAGGCCCAGCTAAAATCCTTGAAAATTAGCTTAGTTCAATCAACAAGATTGATATGGGTATTTTGCCCGGCCTTTGCCGTGACTTACTGCGTACTATACTGCAGCATCCTTCGCCGCGAAAGCTTTGCTTCCCGCTGATCGCAAAGTTGCCCAGCGCCCGCGTTGGTTCAGACTCCCTAGTCTGGTTATCCCATTCGGTAGGGTACTCTCCCAGTGAAGCCCTGTCACATCGTGGGAGCACTTATAGCGAGCCATGAATTTTCCGAATAATTGTGTTTCCTGCTTCGTGTTTTGATGGAGTGGTTTTTCTGTGTGCAGCACAATGGGGCCTTTTCTCGTCTCAGCCGGAGCGCCCAAAGATTTTTTCTAGCCTACCATCCTGTGCATGTTCGGACTGAGCTGTGCCAGGCCGCCTCATTACTTAGCTACTCCTCTGCTAGTTTAAGTAGTATGTGCTGTGCCACCTCGCAAGTGTGGCTCCCGTGCACTCGCCTCGTTCTTAAGTTTTCGTATGCGTCACTATGTTAGGGAAATGGATTATTGGTTTGTGTCTTTTTCATACTCATATCCCGGGGCGTTTTGTTACGCGCGAGTATGCGGTTGGAACCCACGACTCAGGCGGAGCTCTCAATGTGACGAGCGTTTGTCGCTATATATTTTTGAATGTGCCTCCGGCTGAATGCCTGTGTGTTCCGATTTCCTCAGGCCCCAGTTGGCATCTGGCGAGGCTTCCTGATTTGAATCGGCAGTTAATACGGGATCCGCACAGGCCCTACACTTGACTTGGCCATACAGGCCCCTTCTCAGCTCCATCTCACGACGAGTTCTGTGTCAGCCGCGAGCGGTGCGGAGATTGCGGCTGCAGCTCCGGATAGAGAGATAGAGAGAGAGACGCATACTCTCTCACGTCGCTTCTTGCCTATTCGGCACTCTCCGGCTGAGTGAGTGCCGGATATCGCCACGGGCGAACAGGCGTGACCGATCTCGCGCCCTTGAGCAGGATCGAGCGGAGGTGCTGTCCTACCGGCCGTCGACCCAGCCTGCCGCCCATGAGCCCTGATACTGCTGCGGCTATTACCCCGGTCTCTGAGTGTGCGCGCGCTCTGTTTGAATTCGTTGGATAAATAAGTCAAGGCCTCCTAATAATTAAATGAAAGAGCTAATTTGAATCCCCGCTTAGATGATTTGATATCTGGCGAGCTCGCTCAGGATGTCAGTGGTTTTATAAAATTGGGCTATTTCTGATCAGTTCCCTGCGCAAGTAATGCAAAGCCCGCCTGAGCTATCTATGGTTCGATTCCCAGTTGAACGGATCGGCGGGACGATTCAGGTAATCTCCCATCGTTGGGGAGCCTGGTGCTCCGGAACAGTTATTACCCATACGTAATCCCATGCTGAAGGAGTATTAGCCAGGTAAAAGTCAGCGTTTGCAATCGCAGCAGTTTTTAATTCTGAAATCAAATCCTGTTAGAAATTAGTGCGGCATTAGTCTTCCGGCTGGAATTTGATCCAGATTCAAGTGTTTCTCCAAGTCCGGAAATGGCCCAAGCCTTGACCTCGAGTCCAGGTAACTAAAAGGCCGGATATAGCCTTGCTGGGAATTGGGACCGCGGTAATTTCCGTCGTGGTATTTGAGATGATTCATGTGTGTTCTTCCTGAGACATCATAGCAATCTCTTCCATTCCATAATAGATCGAATAACCGAACCAGGGTGGGTAAGCATGTGCTTGAATCGTCCGCTGAAATCACGATATTTTAACAATATCATTATTCACCTTGGAGCAAATGGCCAAGGCGCATGGGAAAACGGACTAAAAGCGTGCGGACAAAGAGCGCATCGTATCGACAAAAAAGTGAATGTGGACCATTGAAAAGGTAATAGATATAACCCCGCCGAGGTTATACGTCGTTTTCCCATCTGTGGTATGCATGCACCCGCTCCAACTACTATTGAGAGAGATTAGCGGTTTATAGGGAATTCCTTCCATTCGAAGGCTCTTGGATTTTTCCCTCCTGAAATCCAATCTGAGCAAATTTGCCATAGGTGCTCACATTATTAGAACCCATGATCATGGACTCCGGTATGAGTTCAGGTGGGGAAGCATTTTTTCGACGGTATTCTTTCTGCCCCGATTTCAAGAAATTCTAGATTCTCCAGTGGCATCAAAACTGAAGAAAGCCAGCGCCAATAGAAAGCCCTGAGTCCACTCCGATCCAGGCCTCGACTTGACGTATCTTCCTTTTTCGTTGAAGACAGGGCGCCACCTTTGTTCGGGATTCGATTGATCGTTCGATGGGTGGAATATGGATTTTTTGACCGAAAGCTCCCCAAAATTGCTTTAGCTGGAGCGTCCAGCTGCGCTGATCGAAATCGTAGAATCAAGCTTCATTGTATGTCTTTTGAGAAAGTGGGTGTTTGAGCATCCAAGACTGATTGTGGCGACGACTAAAATCACCGTACCATCCACAATGTCCAAACGCGCTAGATCGCCGAAGAGTTTTGATTGGGAAACCAAATCTCACTAATGAATATGGGAATATAAAATAGCCTTAAACCTGGCTGGAAAGTAAGATTATATCCTTTTGGGTGGATTCTTGAAAATAACTGCTCCCAATATACTGGGGGCATTCATCGATGATGTGCCAGTTGAAACTCCACTCGTGCAAGTATAGGACCAATTCGTCAGTTTCATGTAGCGTCTGAGAAAACCAACACGTAGGATAGAAAATGCCAAATAGAATTTTTCGTAGCCGCATATCTCGCCCTGATCGAAACTGCTAAGCAGGATCGTAATTCGGTGTGCCGTAGGCAAAAAATCTGGGCATTGGTCGTCGAAAGGACAGGCCGCGATATAAAGTCCATTACTACCGCCAAAGCCGGCAACTGGACGCCTGATCAAATAAAAGAGTGCTTGAGTCAGGTAAGTCGGCGGTGGACTGGCTTAGGATATTTAATTAAGCTCCATAGAGGACCCAATAAAGGCAGTGGGAATCACCAAATGCGAAATCCAACTGCATAGGCCATTTGATGAACCATTTCAAATTTTTCATCACACTAGTCGTGTGAGTAATACTGTGGTTGCGAAACCGGAATCAGCAACAATTGGCAATTGCTTGAGGCGATTAGGAAACTTGAGGACTAAAAAAGTCCTTTTGGTCCGGGACAAGGCTGAGCAGACCCGATATTGATTCGGCTAACTTTAGCCATTGCTAACTCAATTCTTTCCCAGCATCTTGAGGGCAGGTAACTCCAATAATCCATATTACGGCCAACATAATCACACCTTGGATGGACATCACGCTGTAAACAATTGCTTTTAATCCCCACCGATCTTGTGAATATCTAGGACCAACATTGATCACAACCAAAACTGCCGCCCAAGCCCCAATAGGGGAGGCATTCCCGGAAAAGCAGCATCCAGGGGAAAAATTGAAATACCACGAATTTGATATGTCGAAACATATTGGGATCAGAAATAAGAAGGAACTGACAAAAAGGCAAGTATCCCGCATAAGCGAAAAAATTCCTTACCTACGGATCAGGGCAGGATCTATCCAATTCGAAAGTAGCAAGCACGCTTACGCCTGTGATAGCCGACTAAAGCAAGCTCTTTTCCGTAGGGAATAGCCAAACCAAATTAGGAAAAAGACTCATCAAGGCATCGAAAAGGGCCAAGAAAAATCACAAGCTCCACACCATGGGTCGATCCGGAAGAAATCAGGCATTCCCATAAAAAGTAAATGCCACTGAAAAGGAGCTGCCGAAAAGGTCAGGAATCTAGGATGTGCTCCGATGTTTGAGCCACCGAGGAATGAATTCATCCGAACTTCGAATCTTTTGCGATATGAGAGTAGGGAGCATAGGCGAGCATTGCCCAGAAAAAATGGTTAAAAAAAGAAAAATTAGGCCAGCTAATCATGAAATTTTTTAGCGGGCTCGCCGTAGGG
>Ga0163217_1043330_pt1 | contig 10352 bp, 10 predicted proteins | sample SynspAceP_FD_185933 | JGI IMG/M metagenome (GOLD analysis project Ga0163217, IMG submission 185933) | Saline lake microbial communities from Ace Lake in Antarctica - Synechococcus sp. Ace-P (PacBio error correction) | ecosystem: Environmental > Aquatic > Non-marine Saline and Alkaline > Saline ... | reverse complement strand
GGATAAGGCAGGATGGGCGACTTGATGATTTCCAATCGCCCTGATTGCAGGCGTAGGCCGCAGTGGGTGTACATGTTGGTGTTAGGAGGTTGGCCATGAGCACCGAATTGCCGGTCAGATCGGCCTGGGAGAGCTCCCCGCCGGTTGGTTCGCTGTTTCCGAGATCAGTGGGGGTTGTCTGATCCTGGAGAGGCACACTCCACACGCAACTTGGTGATCCAGCGGGACACACGACAGATTGTGGCGTGGTTGCGCAGCTGTCGAGGAGAAGGTGGTTTCGGTATGCGATCCGAGGCTTACGGCCGGTAGTGGCGCCGCTCCTTGTCCACCAGAGCGTTCAAGGGTTTGTGCGATCGTTCGGGAGGCGCAGCTTGAACGCTTGTCGCCCCTTGAGCCGGTTGAATCAGGTGTACTCGGGACCATGTCCCGAGCCAAAAGTTCAATGGGCTTGCTGCTCTTTGGCAACTTCGCGAGCACTCGGCGGAGGCGGTGAGCAGCGGGTGACCGGTGGTCCAGCCCGCTGCTGGCCATCCATACAATTGGGCGCCCCGCCGCCGAGGTTGCCCCGAGGCCTTCATCGATGGTTGCCACCCCGAACCGATGAAGCGTGACGCCATTCTCAGAAGCACCAGTCCGAGGTGGTCCGGTCCCCCAGAAGCGCTCACATTCCTGACGGGTCCGGGTGGTGCGTGTAGTCGGGTGATGAATGCTGGTGCGTGCGGATTTGGAGAAAGTTGGGTTCCGGTTGGCTTTCATTCCCCCCCCGGTAGGCTCTTTTTGGCTGGGCTGTGGTCCCCAGGATGAGCGGGTTGAGGGAGGCGAAAAACGTTTAGCTTTCTGGCTGAGTGCCGGAGAGTTTCGTGGACGTCTGGGACTCTTGGCAAGAGAATTTTGCTAGATATCTAGAAGGGAATCTTGAAGCCGGAAATATCGCCCAAGAGAAATGGAATTTTGAAGTTCCCCGCGTCCGGCACTTGCGACATTGTGATTTGAACAGCTTGATTCTAGGATTGACGAAAGTACTAAGGGTTCATTCGACTTTTTGGAATTTATCCAGAGCAAGTTTTTGATTGCCCCAAGGTCGGATCAAATCCAACCCAAAACGGGCCGCAATTGTCCAATCATCGCATAATTATTCCCCCTGTCATACTTCCCGAACTTTTGTTATGTCCAATGAGTTGCTTAGGATTGTTTGGCATGAGGGAGTCGATTCCTGGCCCCGGGAAAAATTTTCCGAAGTCTAAGGGGAAGAAGACCCGCATCGACATCATTGGAGGTCGTGTGTGCAATCCCCGAAGTTCCAGACCTCCGCCAGGCAATTGCTCTCTTTGGTACAAGGTAGTCGCAAACATCTCGTGAGAGCAGATGGTGCTAGTGTTTAGGCGCCGGGCCGTGAACGGCTTGCGGCGCAGTCGTCGGCCTTATTCAATGCCGCGACGGCCCGTGCTCCTCAAGAGGGTGAGGGGATTTCGGCGGAATTGAGTTTTGCCACTAAAGATGCTTAACGTACAAAGGTGTTTCTCTTCCGATCCCGTTCGATTGGTGGAGAGGGTGATACAGGTAGTCATTATTAGGAAATCTTTCTTCGCATTGTCCTGCGAGTCGTTGATAAGCAGGGCAGCAGAACTTTTCCAGCGGCTTCTCGATTATTCTCATCCCCCCCGGCATCGAATGTCTCCATTTGTGATATAGTCTGCGTGATAAGGGCGCTGTTAGTAGTTTGCGGTTCCAGGAGGGACATCTCTGATTCGTTTGGCAGCCAAACAGGCTTGTCGGAAAGTAGTATGTTTGGAAGGCGACCCTGAGAGCAGAAATGCACTTACTTCCCGAGATAAGAAACTGGGGGCCAGACTCTCGAAGATCCTCACTCTCGATTATTGAGGATCCCGTCCGATCCGGTGGTTCCCGGAAGTTCATCAACGGGGGCGTCTTGCGATCGGCTTGGTCTACGTCGTTGGTTTGATAAGCTGAGTTGAAGTTCCGCACCATTCCTGTTCCCCGTGCTGTCGCACCTGGACAGGGTGGCTGAAGTCATATGATCATAACTGCTTGCATCTTTCCGTCATGGCGGCTACAGCCCCGGCGAACGGAGTGACCGTGACCATTGTCGTCAGAAAAACTGGTCGCCGGAATCGACGATCGGAGGAGCAACGCAGACCGCTTCGTGCGAGGCGTGCGCCGACGACTGCAGGCCGGCCGCAAAGGGCTTGGATTTGCTGCGTTCTGGAAGGTCCCCCACCCGACGGTCGCCACCGCGACTTGGCGGCGGGTTGGGCCGAGCCTGCCGAGGGTGACAGTGACCTGTTGTACCAGACGCCGGAGTGCCGCTTGAATTGGCGCCGGAATCGGTTGGAGGTTGCTGCTCCAGTGTCAGCCTGAGAACTGCCCGGGCAGGCCTGGTGTGGTGGGATTACTGGAGCGACCTCGGCCATGAACAAGAGACACAGAAAGCAAGAAACTGACCTAGTTGGATAATGATTCCGGCGGTGATTTCCAGCCAAGGTTTCCGATCTGGCTGATGGTTCGAATCCCCGGAACCGCCGGCACCCGCTTTATGCCGCCCCCTGGCCCCAGGTGCGAGCGGTCTTACAAGCCCTCCTATGCCCTGGTGGATCAGCTTGCGCTCGATCGTAAGGAGCGATCGCGCCTAGGCAGGTGCGCGAAGGTGGAGTGGCCAGCATCCCGATGGGGCCTGCGCCTTGATTCGGCCTGGGCCTGATTCTACGGCTGAAGGCGTCGTCGCGCCCCCGTTACATGGAATGTAACCAGCCTGACGCTGTATTGGAAGCCGAAGGCCAACCCGGAGAGCCTCCCCGATCGGAGGACGCGCCAGAGCGCGCCGCGGCGCAACCGCCGCAGGTGCGGAGCACGGCCAGCGGTCGGGCCAGGGGATGCGGGCCGTCCAATCTGGGGTACCGATTGCATGCGGCCTGGGTTTGCAGCGAGGCGCGCGGCGTCGCGATTGGCCAACGAAGCCGCGGAAGGAGGCCGAGAATCCAGGACCTTCATCGATTCCGGTGCGAAGTGCGCCGATGACGAGACAGCCAGTGGAAGCAGTGGTGAGCTTTGGACATGGCGGAGGATCCGTATTGCCAGCAAGCACAGGCTGTGTGATCGTTGGAGACGCCGTCCGGGCCCCGCCCGAATCGATGTGTTCTGTCTGTCACCACCGACACAGCCGATTCTCCTGTGTTTCGGCGTGTGGGTGGACCACCAGAGAACGGCTGAGCAACGAGTCGCTGATGGTTGACAAAAGTCACCACCGGCCCAGGACGCCTCGGCAGGAAGATCGCCGCCTGAAACGATTGACGACGTGATCGCTCAACCGATCGTTGCTGTGATTTCTTGGGCTGGCCGCTGGTGAGATGGGATGGGCTATCGGAGCATTCCCGCAGTCCTCATTCCCTGCGAATCTCCTTGTCGATCGCCCGCGTTTTGCAGATTTCCATCGGGCGGTTGGCTCCCTCTCGGTAGATCAGCTCTTGTAGCGAGTGAGGTGAGGTATTAGCCCTGGGCCACGATTTCCGGCCTTGGGCACGCAGAAGCTCTGCTCGTTGCGCGCCGTTCGCGGCTATGAGCTTGTGCACACCTTCTTCAGAGGCAGGGCATAGGGCAGGTTGTTCTTGGGTGTCGCTTTTGTAAAGGAGCTCTTTCGGCGCAGGGCCCAGCTTCTGAGCCCGCAGAGAGGATTGCGTGTCGCGAGGTCCAGCCATCGGCGTCATGTCGTGAACCACCTGATCGTACCGCCACGGCCGGTTTTGGTTGAACTAGCCAGGGATCGCCTGCTCAACGCAGCTGCATGGGGCGGAAACCCGCTCGGCAGCGAAAACACGCTTCGAGAAGTGATCCGTCACGAGTTGCGCGGCAGTCTTGTGGCCTTCTGGAGGCGAACAGCACCCCCTCGGCCGATCACCGCTTGCGCGGCCACGGGTTTGGCAGCTGCAGACAGGCCATGACGGAACTCGGGTTTTTGGTTTTCCCCACGTTGCAGGCTATTGCGTGGTGCTTTCGAATCAGCGAAGCCGCAAAAGGCGATGCAAGAATCAGGGGTGCCGATCTCCTCGGCGACCGTTGCAGAGAGGGAAATCGCGATAGCTCACATCGGGTTATCCACCCGTGCGGCATGTTCTCGAGCACGATTGCGCAGCATCGTGCTGTCGAATCAACCATGGACAAGGCAGGTTGGAAGTGCTCGCGCTTGCTGGGTGTCGCTGAATAGTCCGGTTGTGCTCGCGCAGGGTTATTCGCCCGCACCGGAAGCCGCAGGCGTGCCACGCAGCCGGATCCCGGCCTCACGTCGGGTGGCATTGAGGCTCCTTCATCCCACCATAGTCGATGGGAAGTGGCCGTGTGCAGGAAATGGGCCGTTAGGTGCGGCGTGGCCAGTTGCCAAGCAGTACTTCGGAGATTGTGCGCCCCTGTGTCGCGATCGCCATCGGCAGCATCCAGGAGAGCGACCACTTGGCAGGAGGGCGGCAATGGGATCGTGAAGCAGCGTTCATTCATGTGGGGCTGGCAAAAGCTGCGGCCTCGCGCCAAGGCGTGCGCGGAAGGGGAACGCGCTCGCCCACAGCTGAACATCTGCGTGGCGGCCCAGGCTGTTGAGCGCCTCCAGCGCAGCGCTCGTCAAGGGCGCTCTGCGGGTCATTGCCTTTCGGGAATTTAAGCCGCCGCACATCGGTTGCGTGTGCGCAGGGCCCCATGTGCCCCGTTCCTACAGGGTTTCCAGTATCGAGGACGCGGATGAAACACAGGTAGGTGAAGCTGTCCGCCTCATGGGAGTTGCAGTGCGCACTCCAGAGGATTCCAGATGCCATCCGATCTGGTTGCGTCAGCCGCCGGTGAGCGCCCCCCGAGGCGGCGGTAGGTCGGCGGCGATGGTGGGCGCGGCTCGTGGCCGGCGCCACCGTTGCCATTGCGGCCGCTCGGCATTCCGGACTGCGAGGGCCCTGCCTGGGCGGTGGGCGATCGGGGCCTTCAAGCCGCACCAGGGCCACGGGTTTTCGGCGGCGCCATTGCCACACATGATTCTTGCAGCTTCGAATTTCATCGCTGAGGGTTCATCGGCCGATCCAAGATCAGCGCGCAACTCCGCATTGCTGAGCTGCTTGCCTATTGGGATCAAGGCGGAGGCGTCCCCTCCGGTGACGGTTGGGGCGCCATCAGGGGAGATTGGCGAAAAAAGGATTGGGCGCGAAAACGTTTTAGAAACGCAGTTTGAATTCGCATCCGGGATGCCACATTGTCTGGGTCAAGTTCTGGACAAACACCGTTTCGGCCAATATGTGAGTTTCGGTATGGAATCTGGAAGTCAGGATGGGGATGCGTAAAGGTTCAAGCAGAGTACGAACCCCCCCCCCGTTCGCTTCGCGCTTGCCGGATTGTTGCCCCCCCCCGGCAGCGTCGGAGCAATAAGAACTCGTCCCAAACGTTCTTCCATTATTCGCCTGGAAGGGCGCCCGCAACGGGGAGATTTTTGGTGGGCTATTGGCGTCGAGGGGGATTCGGAGTTTGTTGCGTAATTTGGCGATCGCGCTTCCAGATCCACCAGCCACCAGGGCGAGAAGCCCCAGGAACAAGCCGCTGAAACACCAGCATACCAGCAGAGCAGCCCAGCGGACCACGTCCGCTTGTCAGCTTTTGCCTCATCCCCGGTTCATCATGAAGCATCCAACGTGGGATCAGGGACATCGGCAATTTCAAGGGTCTGTCCCCGAGCATCTTAACGCACTTTTGCTGGCCTGGTTCCAGCCCACGCAACGGCGCAAGTGCGCCGGCATTCGCGGTGGTCGGGGATTGGAGGGGCAATCCGATCGGATGTTCATCGGTAGTGGGAGGCGAGGGATCTCCGTTGCCTTGGCCCAGCTTTACTTCTTCACATTTCAAATTATCATGGCTCCCATCGTCAACAGTCCCCGATTCCGAAGTTCGCGGCCATCGCATCCTCGGCGTTGCATTTCAACCACGGCTTTCAGCAACCGGCAAGGCGTTCAGTTTCGTCTCCGGGGCGTTCATCCCGCCAGCCCAAACCCGGGGAAGCTGGAGAAACAACTGCAGGAGCCAGGTGTGTCGACGTCTATGCAAGCTGGTGCTCTGCTGTAAAACTGCTCAAACCCATCTCCAGCTAAGCAGAATATGCAGGAGCAGTGAACTTCGTTGTTTTAGATGTCTCAGGATAGGCTCTCAGCCAATCCGAAGCAACCGCCGCAAGCTTGGTGCATTTCTTTGCTGCAAAAACCCAGAGACAGGTTTCACATCACCTATTGTCCTGCGAAAGGCAGATCCTGGCGGCCAACAATCGCACAACCCAACAATGCCTGACCAAAGTTGCTTGACGCCCTGCAATCTTCAAGGAAATAAAGTTCATCAACTCCTAGATCAATTCCCAAAAAGCAGATTCTTCTGCCATAGGTTCATGCTTAGGGCCCTTCATCCAGCTCCAGCGTGTGAACCGCAGTGACAACAGTCATGCCTTTTATCTTCGTTGGTTTGAGCTCATGGGAAGCATTTTGTTCGCGCAAAGCCTTTGACGCCGACGCGTCAGCTCCAGACATCGCAACGCATTGAGCATGGGCTTGCTGCAATCACGCCATGCCTGGCTGTGATTTCGCCATAAGAACTATCAAGCCAGCAGACTGAAGCGCTAACTCAGAAGGGTAATCCACCCGTGATCACTATTGAATCTTTCTGAAATCCAAACCAGAGCGGACCTGACGGCGCGGGCGCACAGACGCAAGGAGCCCCTTTCAGATGCCAGACCATGGAATGTTTGGGCCTGGTCCTACCGTTACTGATGCCCTGCTGGCCATCTGGCCCCCTATCGCTAGCTGTCTACGCACTGATTTTCAATCGTTGAGAATCACTAATTCAAGAATGGGTTCTCCGCAGGATGCGGCAATATTACGTACTGTTCTCTTGCCTCTTAGGAGGATTGATTGCCAGTGTTTCCCCCCTGCTATGGCGTTGATGCCAATTACACTTGGCTATTCGCACAGCATTATCACCTCACGGCAGAGCCTTCAACAAAGCGGGATTATTCGTTATTGGCAATGTAGTTATATTAAGGCCATTCGGCTGGCTCCTCCTTCCGCGGGCTAGTGATGATCGAATATCGCGGTTTTAATCAGATTTTTCCGTGGAGCATCATCTTGTGTGATTGGAGTGTATGGTAGTGATCAAGGTGCCGCTTCCTCAATCATGTTGGTAGTTAACGGTGTCTTTTGCGTGGGTTTACTATTTGCCTTGGTTAGTCTCCTTGCTTCCAGGTCCGGTGTTGTTCGCGTGTTGGCCCCCCCGCTGCCGTGCTAAGCGGCTTTCAGCACTCGCTGTGTAACGATGGACAGCTATTGCCTGGCTACCAATTATATATTTTAGCAAAGTTTGTTGCTGGGTTTGCCAAAAGAAGCAGAAAGCTATTTACTGGGAATATTCCGAAGAATCCCAGTCGCAGTATCGCCTTGTCTGGCAGGACTGTACTATTATACAGGGGTTAGGCTGGTTGGTTTAGGTTAATGCTCAATTCCCAGCAGCCATCTGATTGCCCTGGGATGCAGCCCCAAACGCAATATGTCAAGCTTCTTCAAGGCAAGAAACGAGAGTTGGGGTTGAAGCTCAAGAGAGATCACAGCTCGCGCGATCCTACAGCGGGGCTTCGCTGATGCGCTCAAACGATCAGGGTTTTCTCGGTTGAGATTTAACACTTTCACGGCTGGAACCGGCGGCGTCCTGGGGCCGAACGTTGTGTGCGTGTGGTGGTGGGTCCATCGCTCCTGATCGAGGGCGGTGTGCCAGTCTGATCCCAGATTCCGTTGCTTAGCCTATCATGGTGACTGCGCGGTTGGAAACGATGCTGACTAGCAAGCAGAAAATACGGGCGCTGAAAAGAACACTGACACGCACCGGTGTAGGTGGAAGTGTTCATCCCCTCAACCAGGTGGATTCCACCCCCAGGAATCACTTCGCCACCTTGACGGTGAACAGGAATCCCGCCTGGGCCCGCCACCAAAAACACGAATAGGCCAGATTGCGCCACGTCAGCGGAGCAGCACAAGGTGAGTGGACCATGATCGAACTATCGCTTTGGGCAGCTTTCCCATCTTCAGGAACGATGCCAGTTTCACGGCTGAACACGACATCAGCATCACGGCGACCGGGGCGCCGCCATTCGGAATGCGCGCCAGCCGGCGCTCAGTGAGATAACAAGATCAAGCGAGACAACCCTGCTGTGAGGGTGGGAGAGCGTAGCGACCGCCGGATTCGATGTTGATCACACTCTGCCCAATCCTGCCGCGACTGCCATGCCGCCAAACAGGCAGGCAACGATGTTGGCGCTGCCCCCCTGAGCCTGGCTTCGGTCTTCATAATCGAAGTCTTATCCACCAGGCCTTCCACCACATTGGCTGTGAGAACGATGCAGGCCAAAAACGAAGGTCGCCAACCTGTGGGAGATGATGGCGAAGCGTGTCGAAAGAAGCGGTTGTTGATTCGTCGGAATAGCAAAGACTGGCCGGTTGAAGGAAAGTTGGCAGTCCATCCACCGCGCCCGGCAACTTGCCACATCGGCGTCACGCCGGATCCATCGCCAGTGTGGAGGGACCGGTTTTTCGGTGAGGCGGGGAGGGCCGTAGATGAATACAGCCCAGAGCCAACCAGGAGCCCACGCGAATCGGCCAGCTCACGCCACACCCCCAGCGGTGAAGGGGTGTCCACCAGGCCGGAACCAAAAACCGAGTGAGGCATGGGCGAAAGATCAAGGACCCGATTGAATTTCACGAAGCCCAACGTGACGAACGGGGGGACGAAAGATTGCTAGGGAAAGGCGCAGTACCAGGCGATCTGAAAGGCGCCCGCCAAAAACAGGCGGACCGAGCAGAGCTGAGCAGGGAGTTGCACTAACCGCCCATAACCCCAGGAAGCACCCCGGCCGTTGAGGCCGCCACATGCTGGCCTTCGCAGCAGGCTACCACGATCGCAGAAGAAGATCGAGCCAACAGGACCACCGCGGATACGGCCACGATCGAGAGGGACGATGGCCTCGGGGTGATTGCCAGGGCGACACGAGCAGCGGTATTCTTGGGTAATGCTTGGGCGTTGAAAGGTGCATGCACGTGCAGCCGTGCAGACAGGAATCAACGTTGAAGGGAGTTGAGTTTCATGCTACGTGCGGCCTTCGGCTAAGAAAACCGAAAAGTTAGTCATTACGCTCCGGAATTAGTTTGCAAATGAAGCTTTCAGGTTGAAATGACGGAAACGGCAACTGGCCAAGGAGGCTGGTTTTCGATAGATGCTCTACGTCGATCGTGAATAGAAGTGCACCCGCGAATCCCCTAGGACAGGTGGGAGTAACGAGATGGTCTTGTACACATCGAATCTTCCTGCCTTTCTGTCCCCCGAAGCTGGGGTTCATTCGCCCCCAATGCGAAGCCAGTGCCGGAGAGGAACGAAAAACAATTCGTAGATTAGTTGTGTTGCTGATGGGTACCCAACGCCTTGGCGCCCCCTCAGGACACCGATATGTCCGGTGAGCCAGACGCACAACACCGCACAGGCCCGGTGCAAGGTGGGTCCAACGAATCGAAGTAGTTCGCCCGATGCACTCCAACGATTTTTCCGTTGGACCCGATGCAAAGGTGGTGTGCGAGCGATTAACAAACTCCACCCTTGATCTCAGGCCCATGTCACTCCACAAGGGTTGTCGCCAGTGAGCGCCACCTTGAAAGGCTCGAAGGGAAGAGCGTGGCGTCGCAGGCGACACGCGATCAGACCTCCTGAGCTGGATGTAGGGCGTCCAATGCTCGTTTTTCCTGGGTTGGTCCTGAAAATAGACCGATCGTATACCGGCTTCGCATTGTCAGCAGGCAAGGTCCACGGGCCGCCATAGGGGTTGGGTAACAGGGACCCGGAGGATCTTTCAGTGCGGCGGCGGCGATTCGGGACCGATCTGGCAGTCCCGATGGAGGGCGGGGGAATTTTGATGGTTGACCCCGAACTGACTTCCAGAGGGCGTCGGGATCGCTAGCCCGGACGCACCGAAATCTCAGAAAAAACCAGAAAGGGCCAGAAGTTTGGTGTTTGGACAGGGCGGTAGGCCATCTGACGCAAAGGGAGGGACAAGGAACCCATTTGGGTGGGGACGATTTGCCCCGCTTCCCGGTTAAAGCCTTTCCACGGGGGAACCCAAAAACACCGATTCAAAGGGAGTCCCAAACCATGGCGCACGGGGCCCTTTTAAAAAAGGGGGTTCAGCTTCTTTTGAGTTTGGTCCCCCAGGAATGGGAACATTTTCTGGGGGGGGTTTCGGTTTTTTTTTTTTTTGGGGGGAGGTTGGGGTTGTTTTTGAAATCTTTTTTGTG
>Ga0163217_1041368_pt1 | contig 10353 bp, 14 predicted proteins | sample SynspAceP_FD_185933 | JGI IMG/M metagenome (GOLD analysis project Ga0163217, IMG submission 185933) | Saline lake microbial communities from Ace Lake in Antarctica - Synechococcus sp. Ace-P (PacBio error correction) | ecosystem: Environmental > Aquatic > Non-marine Saline and Alkaline > Saline ... | reverse complement strand
GTCAGGCAAGCACCCCTCCATGTCTTGGAGGAACATGTTCGACAACCATCGGACAGGACGAGAAGAAGAAGGACCCTACATCGTACTCAGTCCGATGTGCGCGGCTCTTCTCGAAGCCTGCAAAAGCCACTCAGCGATCTGGCGCTTAATGAGGAAGTTTCAGGTCAAGATCATCTCCGGCGGGTGTCGGTGGATCACTGAAACGATCGTTCAAACTGGCGTTTGCTTCCAACGCCGTGTGTTCGGCTTTAAGTTCCCGGCGCACCGCCAAGATGCAGTGCCAAGTTCGTCTGAAACCGAAGGTTCTGGATCTGCGCTACTACAGCGTGATCTACGAGATCATCGACGAACGTGAAAAAGGCCCTGGCGGCATTGCTCGGCAAGCGACGTTCGCGAGCAGATCTCGGGCGTGGCCGAAGTACGCGACGTGTTCGTTCGCCAAGTTTGGCGGACGTGGCAGGCTGCTATGGTTCATTGAAGGCACCATCCAGCGTAGTTAACTGTCCGATAAAAAGAAGAATAATTGCGTCAGGGACGTAGAGATAATCTGTGAGGGCCGAGTGGAAATCCCGCGCGACTCTCAAGATGACTGTCGCGAAGTGCCCGGCGTTATGCTGGAGTTGGCGGTGTGGCGTGAAGAACACAATGGACGGTTTAAACCCGGTGAAGATATCGAAGTACTTCGAAACGTATCCAGGTTACAGCGCAGTCTGTAACGCCTGTAGCGGCGTCCACGGCATGGTTCGGGGTTTGCGCAAGCAATCGAACGGACTTCCGTTGACGTTTCCGGCAGGTTTTGATTTTTTAAGCTGCCAAGGCAGTCAGAGACAGAAATGTAATGGCAAATGAAAACAGTCGTACCACCGCGTAGCGGACCAGATGCAGCGCGAAGCTGGCCATCTTGGTCTGCAACGCGATATCCGCGATCCGCGCGTCGGCATGATTAACCGTCACGCCGTCGACGTCAAGCCGCGACCTGGCTCACGCCAAGGTGGTATATCACCCTTGATGGGACAAGGACAGCGATGAAGGACATCGCCCAGAACCTGTCGCATCCTCAAAGGCGTGGCCGGCTTTCTGCCGCATGCAGCGGGGCAAGGTCATGAAGCTGCCGCAGCGTGCCGGCAACTGGCACTTCCTTACGACGAAAGCGTACTCCGTGAGTGTGCACCTCGTATTCGTTGATCGAAACGTTGCCGTCGCTGAAGACCGCGGCACAAATCGGAAGACGAGGAGTTTAAGCTTTGTCGCACCGCGTTAGCAAACGCCGTGATATCGACGGCGTTCCTGATTTTCGGACAAACCGCTGGGCATGAGGCTCCAAACAATGCCCTGCAGAAAAGTCCGTGGTTGTTCAATGCCGCAAGGGCGGGACATACCGGCAGCCTTGATCCCTTGGCCAGTGGCGTTACTGCCGTTGTGCTGGGTGAGCCACCAAGTTCTCAGTACACTGCTCGACCGCGGACAAGGCTATGTGACCGAAAGCGCGTCTGGGCATGACCACTACACCGGCGGACGCCGAAAACGTGGACGTTGTGGAAGAAACAAAGGCCGTCACGGAACCCTGAGGCAGGTCGAAATCTTCCTGCCGGCAGTTCCACCGGTGATATCGAACAGATCCCGCGATGTACTCCGCGCTCAAGCACGAAGGCCAGCCCGCCTGTTACAAACTGGCCCCCCGTGTCAACAGTTGGAGCGGCAGAGCCGCGACCTCTGTTACTATCCAACCAGCTGGAAATACTGGGGCACTGGAGGCCGATCGTGCCTTTGCGGTTGGAATGTGCACTGCACCAAAGGGCCACTTACATTCGCCACGCTGGTGAAGATCTGGGGCAATGCCCTGGGGTTGTGGCGCGCATGTTACAGAACTGCGCCCGCATTCAGGCCGGGCCATTCACACTCCTCGCGCAGCCAGTAGTGAACGCTGGAAACGCCGAGGCAATTACATGCCGAAGGCGGGACCTGGCACTGGATCAAACCTGCTAGCTTTGCCCGGCGACTGGGCCTTGCAGGATTGGCCCGAAGTCGAGCTGACCGAGCAGGGACCGCCTAACTTACCTGATCACGGCCAAGCCGTCCGGCGTACCCGGTCCTTTTGAGAAATGGTGGTTGCGCGATCAGAACGGCAGTTTAGCGGCCATAGGCGAAATGACGACCGACGCCCGAGTAGCACCGAAGCCGCCTTGATGTGCGTTTCAACGGATAGATTAAGGATTCCGCTCGCGGAATGACCGAACAAGTAGGGCAAGGGGCCACCCCGCCTAAGCGCCCCACCTTCCACCCCGTCATTCCCGCGAAAGGCGGGAATCCATGCTTACCTTGGCCCACAACGCCAAGCCGAGCAAACAAGTAAACAAAGGCAGGGTGGTAGAGGGATGCTTTAGGAGGCCGCGATCAAACCGCAAGCCACTTCCCCATACTCACGTCATTCCCGCGAAAAGCGGGATCCAAGCCGACTCAGGCCAATATACGCCGAGCAGCAAAGAAAGTAAACAATAGACAGGGTGCTACCAAAGAACAGAGCACGCGGCCAACCCGCAAAGCCACTCCCCCCACACACCGTCATTCCCGCGAAACGCGGAAATTCCATGTTGACCTGGCCCCACAACGCCAAGCCATGCACCGCAAAAGAATTTGATCCCATCAGGGTCACACGAGGGTGGCTGTTAACAGGATGGTCACTCCTCGATTAAAAACACGGGAATCAGGTTCCGCGGCCTGTTCATTTTCAGAGGGAAAGCTATCATGGCACTAGTCGTCGAAAGAGAAAAAGCTGGGTCAATTAAGCGTAACCGAATACGACGTGTGGCGAAGTAGACACCGGTTCTCGGACAGTCCAAGTAGCGCTGATTGACTGCAAACATATCAATCAAAGCATGCGGTCGGGTCACTTCAATGAAAACAAGAAGGATCACCATTCCCGTCGTGGTCTGATCCGATGCGTAAACCAGCGTTCGCAGCTGCTGGATTACCTGAAGTCGAAAGACATTCCGCGTTACGCCAGCTTGATCAGCAGTTTGGGTCTGCGTCGCTTAAGCGACCACAGTCCGTTTGGACCATAGGCCGGGTCCGAACCGGTCTCGTGCCCAGAGGTTTTTCCCCAAACGGCAAATACAGAGAGAGAGCACACCGTTGAAACGGTTATTCAAAAACAATCAAACTATTGGTTCAATAACACCATTTCCCCTGGAAACGGGCCGCGTTTGCCCGCCAGGCTTCTGGTTGTTCCGTACTGGTCAGATTCGACAATGCTGTTACCGTTCTGCCTGCCTCGTACGTTGTAGGCGCCAAGGAAAGCGTTCGTCGTGACTTCTTTCCTTCCGTACATTACATCGAAAAAAAACCTACGCTGGCAGCCGCATCCCCGGTTGGTTTCTTTACAAGCGTGAAGGCCGTTCCTCACCGAAAAGAACCTGACCTCGGCGGCGATCGACCGTCCGATATCCGCCCGGCTTGTTTCCCGAAGGCTCGATTGAAAAGTCCAGGTGGTCTGTTTTTTTATACTGTTGTCTCACTGACAAGACACTGATTCCGGCATATCGCCGCTCTGATCGGTAACGTTCGCCGCCCCTGGCCATTCTCCGGGCATCCGTTCGGACGGGCCCGGATCGCCGAGACGCACGCGTTGCTTTGACGCCAACAACGGTACATCCTCAACCCTACTTACGAACAGCTGAAAAGACTCCACGTCTGGGAATTTTGATCGTAGCCGGTTACTGAAGAGCCCGTTACTGAGGTTGAATCCGAAAGCCAAAGAAACTGACCGAAGACCCAAGAGATGCTGGGCGCCGCGTACTTTCGCCCACATGGGAATCAACTCGTGTTCAAGCCATCAAGGACTCGCTGGGCTGAAACCGGCAAGGCTTCGTTGGGACTGGACTGCCCTGACGGGAAAACAACCGCGTTGCTGGACGCCCGTCAAAGCCAAGTCTTCGGGCCGGATTGCGAGGGTTTACACCGTTACCGGGACCAAAATGGCCCGTCTACACCCTGAAGTTGCGCAACCCAGGCCACTCCGAAGCGCTGTGCCGGTACTGAAGAGGGCCAGCCCTCGCAGCTGTGAAGTCAAAGACGCCTTCGGCCCGAGATCGAATACCGTCACCGTGCGTGAAAAGCATTCGTTAACGGGCAACCGCGTATCGACGCGCCGTGACACCAAGACGGTTTCGCCGCTTGAACAATCGAAGGTCGGCGTATTCTGGATCGTACCCACGGATTCCCGCCCTGTTCCCCGTGGCGAAAACGCAGGCGACTGGTGTGACCACCCTGGGTACCGCTCGCGATGCCACAGCTTGCTGACACCCTGGGAATGGCGAGAAGAAAGCCCCTCATGTTGCATTACAAACTTTTTCCCTCCACTACTCCGTAGGCGCGAGTGCAGGTTCGTATGGGCTGGCACCGGTTCGTTCGTGAAGTCGGCACGGCCGTCTGGCACGGCAGTATTCGCGAGCCGTTTATGCGAACATGGACACTTCCCCTCTTATTTTACCATCTTTCGTGTAGGTATCGGAAATCACCGAGTCCAAACGTTTCCAGCTCCATGGCTTCCGTGTGTTGCGCCGTTCCCTCGCGCACTGATGGACGGCCCGTACCGCTGAGCGCTCCGGTAGGGCGGTATCCGCCATGGGTTCTGGTCAAGGAAGGCGAAGAAGTTTCGCGATTCTGACGACATCTGGGTGAACGAAGATCACCTCGGTGACAGGACTTCAGGTAGCCGGGTACCAGGCGAGGGCGTTACCGCTCTGCAGGATGGGATATCAAGATCAAGGCATCCACCGAAGAGATCATGGAAAAATGTCCTTGGGCCAGGCCTTGAAGCGCGCTGAACATCCTCGGCCAGATGAACCAGATTCGGCGAGTCGCGCAAGGAACTGTCTTCCACGCGCCGACCATGATCAGATTGACAGATCGACTCGACAAGATCCGCGATGTGATCGGCAAGGGCGTGCGGTTATTCGCGGGTATCTGCGAAGAGAAACGGTGCCTCCTATCGACATTCACCCCGACGACGTTCGTCAAAGAATCTTCGCGCCCACAGGAACGCACGCCAAGGCTGCCAAGTGGGCACGCGTTGACGCAGAATCACCGCAGGAAGCGGAAATCGAGTCCAAGATCTACCGAAGGCAAGGTAGAGCATCGTCGATTTCGGGCGCATTCGTCAAACTCCTGCTGTGCTCAAAGACGGCCTGGTGCACATCTCTCAGATCGCCAACCAGCGCATTCGAGAAAATACCGACGTTACTGACCAAGGCCACGATGGTTCGCGTACTGTGCTGGACGTGGACAACCGCGGGTCGTATCAAAGTGTTCCATCAAGGACGTTGAAGGCGCAGAAACGCAAGGGACGCTAAAGCGCTAGCCGTTAGTCTAGTACCGAGAAACCAGAGATATATAGAACTGGGTTTTTGGTTTGCCCGGCGGAAGCCGGCAAACCCGCGTCCCACTGAAAGAAGTGGAGTCCACCCCGACGAGGGGAAGGACAACCTCTGTAAATGGCAAGGCGGTCACTGGCCAACGGTGGGTCTGAAGGAAGCCATTAGGAAGCCCGATGGACGTTTAGCGGCAAGCGAACCTGATTCGGCTGGCATACGGTTGGTAAGCGTGCAAAATAGCTGCAAAGCCGATACCGGTCACTGTATGACTGTGCTGAGGACGGTGTCTATGTGCAGGGAGCCGGTGCAGTAAACCGGGAAGCCTGACCACGTACTCATGAAAGAGCGTCAGTGGCTCAAGGCGCAAGCCCAAGCTAAGCTAATTATGGGGGCGACCGCTGCGCAGACCGCACGCTCCTAGTAGTGATGAAGTCTGGGCCTTGTGAAGCCCGTGGTACGGGACCTAGTGGAGGGCAAAACCGAACGACCACCGAGGCGGAGGGCTGGGGTGCACTTGCGGGCGTAAAAGCCGGAGCGGGCAGTGAAGGGCGGAACGTTAAAGGGTATTGAACAGGTCACGGACCCTGTAAAGAGGGACAGCGTTGATGCACAAGCCGTCCGACGGGACGGGGCGCAGACAGGACGGAGCAGCCGGGGGGGAGCCGCTCCGCGCGAAGCGCTGCTTCTGTATCAGGGAGTACAGCCCATGCTGGGGCGGCAGATTGCGTCATCGCTAGGCACCCGCACAGTATGGAATGGAAGATTCAGCGCTGATTCATCGGCACAGGCAAGGACCGACACAGAGCAATGGGCTATGGAGGATAAACTACGGTTGTTAACGGGCGCCTGCTATTCGCAACGTCGTTATGAAGCTTCGACACGTGAGGCGTAAACAAGGGTTTTGCGGCCGGAATGATGGGCAGAGCCTGATGCGTTCGAAGGCGAAACCTGGAGGTGAGCTGCGTAGCCTGATTGTCCGAAACGAGGAGAAAGCGCTACCGCGCTTCAACCGGTACGCCGAGTGACTCTGCCGAAACCTCGGAACGGAGGCGACACCGGTGCTGGGCATCCCGACCGTGACCGCGTTGTGCACAATGCACTGGTACCCTGCTGGAAACCGATCTTCGACGTGATTTCCATCCGTCGAGCTATGGCTACCGCCCGGGCGCAGCGCCATCAGGGCGATCAGCAAAGCGCAAACTGTTCATTCGCCGCTCCAGCGTCACTGGGTAGTGGATATGGACCTGATCCAAATGCTTTCGACACGCTGACCATTGACCTGATCCTGCGCCACGCTCCTCCGGGGCGTAAGGTGACGATGGCGGTGGGCCTGCTGGAACAGTTCCTTGAACAGCGGCGTTGTGTTGGACACCAGTTTACGAGGCCACGTGAGCGTTCGGCAGCCCGCCAAGGCGGCCCGTCATCAGTCCACTGATTGCGAATGTCTATCTGGATGCCTTTCGATCAGTTCATGAAAAGCCGGGGTCACCGGTCGGTCGCTACGGTCGGAGTGAATATCTGTCCTGTGATGGCTCACGGGCTGGGCATCGGAAAAATGCGGAATGACGTGCACGCCCGGTACCTTGAAGAGTGACCTTAGAGCTGACAGTCAAACCGCAGCAAGACCCATCTGGCACACCAGCGGGAAGGATATCACTTCCTCGGGTACGTTCCAATCGGTGGCATTTACGCCGACCAATGAGAAGCGTGAAAGGGACTGTAAAGCCAAGCTGAAGTGGGTTGACGCCGTCAATCGGGGCATAGGATCTGGGCAGGCATATCGCGAAGCTACCCGGTGCTAGAAGATGGCTTCATTCAACTCACTCAGGGTCACAACTGTACGCGGATAATGAAGCAGTTGATGGCTCTCACGGTGGCTTACGCAGGCGGTTTACGTGCGTTACAGCTGAAACAGTGGAAGACGGCCGATCGCCCCACGCCTGCACCGGCGACTGAAACAACTGGGCTGCGCCCGTCCGTTTCAGTTTATCGAAGCAAAGTTGGCGCAATGCCGCGCCAGTCCACTGGCAAAGCTACGCCATGCCCCCAATCGTGTTGACGAGAAACTGGGCTGATCGACCAGGGCATGACTCGTGTTCCCTGTAAGTTTGCGGATAAATGTTTACTTAATGGCCGTTATTACGAAGGCCCCGTAGTTACGGTTCTGTAGAGAGGGGATGGGGCGGCCACGCCTTCACCCTACTCGATATGCTCAAGGTTGTAGTATTTTGCCACTACTGTACACCCCCGTGCTGGCAAAAGATTGATGCTTGGGTCTTCATGTCTTTTCGATGCGCATCTTGGAGGTCAAGAATTGTTGCGATAAATGAAGGCGTATCTGGCACTTTGCAGTCGAAAATTATCGTCGGCTGGAATTATGCTGACGAAGGTTTATTTCGCATATCCTCGTCGAGAATCTCCAGTCTTTTAGGAAACTGAGCTGTACTTCTTCCCGAGGTCCTCGCAATCTTTGTTGTGTATATCCGGCAGCGATAAAGAAGTCAGCTAATTTTGAAAGCCCTGGTTTAGCTACTTCTAGGGGAAGGGCCTGATTGTGTTCATTAGCTGCTAGCACGGCAGCTAGAACCCAATATTACCTTCCTGAACCAAATTTTGCTTTCCTGCTGTTTTTTATACCTTAATATATAAAGCGCTCATTGAGTCTCCAAAGAGGAGTGGCATGACGCTGGAGTTCTATATTTCCTTCGTCGGAGGATTGGTTGTAAAGATATGATATGGAAATTAGCTTGAAGTGTAAAGCAAGAGTGTGCTGCGGTTTGGTGATGCGAGCAAAAATAATAAAATGCATAGTGCCCTCTTATCGTGGCAAATCCCTGTTACCTGTTTCTTTAGTTTCGTGATTGTATTTGATTCCGGAATCTAGCCCCCATGCCGATGCTTGATCTCATATTTGTGTTGCCAGTATGGGTTTCAATCGTTTGTGTTCGGTTAATTGGTGACCAATCGTTTTATAACGGGGCAATGCTTTCAGGCGCTGTATGGGCTTGGCTCTAAAAGCCCAATCATTGTCGGCAGGCAGGCGATTGCAAGCATCTCATCAGCTAGATGTAAAACCCTGTTAGAATCCAATTATCGATACATGCGGATATTGTTTAAACCAAGTTTTTATATATTTCATGAGCTCCTTCCTGATCATCTCAAAGCCGAAGAAGAGTCCTCGGATTTCAATACTATTCGTTCATTCTTCCAACATTAGAACTATGCCCCACATTCATGTTGGGGCGCTAGCGCAGGATGCTTCCCTTTCGCATCGTACCAATTGATGTCATGTTGACTGTTGTGGAAGGATTAGTTACTGTCTCCACGCATCGAGGAACCCCCATGGGAGACTGGATTGCCCGGAGAAAGGGGTTGCGGTTTGTTATTGTGGAAGTTGTAGACGGGATCCCAGCACCCGCATGTTTGCTACGATGCTGATAGTGCCCGTGTCGGACGGCGTGTTGGACCCTGGTGGGGGCAACGCAGGCTATGTAGTCGCCAGCTCTTGCCGCCGTTTCCTTGTGGGCAGATAGACCGACCTACTCCCACAGCAAACAATCTCGCCTATCCCTTTCTTGCACGCTGGGAAGGTTGCCTTATGGCGAACAAGAGCTGGCGACCAGACGTCAAAAAGCAAGTCGGTCATTGCCTTCGATGACGACACCGCAGTTGACGGTTTTTGGATTCCTTCCCGATGCTAAAAACATTGTCTGCGTACAACTCCATGTATAACGACTGAACTTGCTCTCATTCGCGAATGAAAGTGATAACCCCTTGGCCTGTCGAATCTGAAGCTCGTAAAGGTTCGCAAAAAATAATTTCAGGATGGAGTGGGCAGGCCATCTACCTGCGCGAGCAATGGGGTCAAACGTGAGGTGGCGATACTGTTACTCATGTCACTCGCTTCTTTCTATCCTGCCAGACGTTTGCGGTTCCATGGTGTGTAGTTACGCTTCCATCCCCACGTCGAACCGCTACCTTGCCTCTACTTTATGTATTCTATCTGACCCGGACTGGTCTAACACATTTCCGTGGAACTACGCCAATCCCCTCGTATCCGTTCTAGGCTGCCCGCTCTGGGCCGAGCTTGGCGTGGGGGTGCTTTTGTACCGCGGCGGATTGCGATTGCGACCAGCGGTCTGCAGCAATTACGCTCAGGTGTTGGTGCGGTGGAGGGAAACCACGTTCTATGCGCTGCGAGCGCCGGTGACGGTTGGCGCGCGGCCGGAGGTTGCTGCCAGATATTTTTCACTCCTGCGCCCAAGCTGCCCGCGAGGCAGTTCATGCCGAGCGGACCTGGATCTTCGCACGCAGTGGATCTGCAGCGCTTTTTCCAGGCGCATGGCGCCTTTGGGAGGCAAAACGTCTTGGGGCCGATTGGCTGCAATTGCGGCCCGGTTCGGTCCGGGCGCGCTGGTGAGTGCTGGGGTTTCTGATTTGCTTGCCGGGACAGCCTGGCGGTACGCCGTCGAGGTTGGCGTCCATGGCCGGTTTTTTTTCCGCCAGGATGAGGCGGAGCCGCCACCTCAACCGCCAGTTGCATGAGGCCGCGAGGTATCGAAGGCGTCTGGATCTTTTGATAGCCGGGCGGTGTTTGCCAGTGATTTCGATTGATCCGGGCGGACCCGCTTGAAGGCCAAGGCGCGCCAAACCCGCGATTGGGGCCGGTTCACGGCTGGCGGTTTGGGGGCAAAAAGCCAGCCGTACGTTTTTTATGGGCGGGATGGATAAATCAGGCCAATTTTCTCGGGTTTTCCTCCCATGGCCTTGGTGGGAAAAAAGTGTGTTGGCAGTGGCTGGCGGAGGGGGCGTTGAGCCGAGTTGGTTTTTATTTTGCATACTCCGGATTAACCGGCTGGCGCCCGAACTGGGCGGCGTTCTATTCCTGCCAGGCAAAAAAAAAAAAAAAAACTTGGGGCCGGGAAAAAAGCGGGTTTGCCTGGGGGGGCTTTTTTAAAAATCCTCTTTCCCTGTTTTTTTT
>Ga0163217_1064779_pt1 | contig 10354 bp, 7 predicted proteins | sample SynspAceP_FD_185933 | JGI IMG/M metagenome (GOLD analysis project Ga0163217, IMG submission 185933) | Saline lake microbial communities from Ace Lake in Antarctica - Synechococcus sp. Ace-P (PacBio error correction) | ecosystem: Environmental > Aquatic > Non-marine Saline and Alkaline > Saline ... | reverse complement strand
CAGCACTTTGGCCCCTGCCGCGCCAAAACGTCTACGACGATTTATATGCCTCCCGAATTAATTAGATTGTCGCTGGAGGGCTTTTACCTGCAGGAACCAGCTAGTGTTACCCTCGCCGAGCAGCGTTGAACTGCCATAGTAAGATTGACATTTTGCTCGCCATTCGCCATCGTAAACACACTACCACTGATTCACCGCACCCCCACGTCCTTTTCTGTCCGCTAGACTGGTGTTCCAAGGAAAAAACGTCCGACCTAGGGGGCGCCAGGCAAAGTGAAGTTCACACCCGGAACCAGCCGGCTAAAAGTAGAGAATACAGAGAGCCCCGTGCTTAAGCCACAGCCATCCCGTATAAACACTGGTCCACTCAAACGGTTGCCTGTTCAGACGATGCAAAGCCAAATAGCATGTTAAACCTGGATAAGTTAAAATAACACTTCCATGGTCCGTGCGCGCTGCTGCGGTCCCCGATGAAAAACACTTTGACATATTCTTCTTGAATGCGTTTTCAAAACATCAGTTAGTCTTTCGCTTTAATGTTTTTCAATGGAGGCCATAGACATGCGCCGCTCGCAAGAATACTTGGAATCTTGCGTCATTCTCGCGAGCGCGGGTGTAAATTAAGCGACGAAGCTAGCATTACCCATACCCGATTGATGTTTTATAACAATTACGTCTTAATGTAGTGTTTGTTCTCAAGATTGACGCTCATTAAAACAAGGCCTCTAGGTCATCCACCAATGGAAAGTTCAACTTACTTCTTGCTCACGAGTTATCTGCAAAAAGGCCATTCCGGATTTCATAAATAACACAGGGTTGCACTGCTTGCCGCCAATCAAAAGAAGCCTATTATTCGAGGGTTAGCAGGAATACATAACATTGAAATGCCATTGTTGTAATTCTTCATTACTTCATTATTTTCACTCAAAGCCCAAAGCAAAACCGGATATTGACTGATCAACGATGTTTTTCACCACCATTACTCAAACATGGGCCAACATGATAGGCCCGCTGCGAGAAGCGAGCACATCTGTCTTATCACCAGCCATCAACCCGCTATTTGATATCAGCTAGGGTGGCACACTGACTCGCATCAGCCAGCACATCACCCGGCGCCTGCAGGCAAGGGCGCTAGCCTACCATCAGGCGGCGTCCACCTGGGGTCGACCAAAACCAATTGGCTCAAACCATCGTTCATGGCCGCGCGCTGTTGAGCCATATGCCAGTATGAGTGTTGTGGACAATACGAATGCGGATATATTTCACATGACTATTTAGCGCTAATTCAAAAAATGGCGCGGATAATAGCAATAATTTCCACCTTACGAACAGTTGGCGGCAATAAACCAAATCTAGCTTTTTTAGCTCTAATTCATTTTCAGGTTAAGCCCTCCTTTGTATAAAAGTACTTGGCAAAAATAAACAAAAAAGGACACAATCTGCCATGGGAAGCCCAAGACTCTAACGCCATCCAATTATGATTGCGTTAAATAGAATAAGCTGGTAAAACTGCCGCGGCGATTTTGTCAATCTTATAGATTGGGCCTGAAGCTAACTTCTTTTACAATTGGTGGTTTATCTATGCATCCTATTGCTGATATTGCAGTGCGTGCGGCACGTGTGCCGGTACAATTATTTCTCGTGAGTTCGAGAAATCAGTCGACTTAATGATCTCCAAGCGAAAGGTTGACCAATGACTATGTCACACGAATCGATTAAAGAAGCTGAAACAAGCAATAATAGCAAAATCAAACAATCCTACCCGAACCACAGTATAGGTGAAGAAGGCGGTATAGTTGCAGGCGATGATGATACAAATGGATCATCGAACCCATTGGATGCAACCACTAATTTTATTAAAGGCATTCCTCATTTTGCGTCTCTATTCCACTTAATGCACAAAGGTCGTTTGGATCAAGCAGTTGTAGTTCGACCCCATTCGTAGTGGAATGTTTACCGCAATAAAGGCGCCGGGCTCACTTAATGGCTTTCGGATCCCGGTCAGTAAGCCCGAATTTAAGCCAAACAGTACTAGCCACTGCCTTTCTTTCAAAAACCAAAGCCGCATTTTTCCAAATGTCTATAAAGCGTTAGTAAAATATAATGGAGCTGGTGATATAACGTCGTCGTTTGCGGTTCAGCGGCCTTTAGATTGGCCTACGTCGCGTGTGGCCGCTAATGAATGGTTATGGGAAGCGGCTTAAAAACCTTGGGATATTGCGGGCGGCCAACTATTAGTGCGTGAAGGCCGCTGTGTTAGTTACTGATTACCGTGTCGTAATGACCAATGGTAAAAAAGGTGAAATTGTCCGTGCGCCAAAAGTGTGCAGGCTTGAGTTTAAGCACGCTTAAGTTAGGCTGAACCTACTTAACTTAACTCAGGATATTATAAAAAAGGTGAGCTAATGCTCACCTTTTCTATATCATTAGCCTTGATACTAAGGCTTCAGCTCCTGGCTAAACTGACTTGTGTCGAAATCATTCAATATTGTTTGATGTGATGCCCCTTCTAGCGTAACAAAAGCCTTAATCACAAATTTAGTTCCCACGCATCTGTACTAAAGCAGTGCCCAAATTGCGGCGCCTACTTCCAGTTATCGGTAAAAGTCGATAAATGTCTTGCAATGAATGCTATTTAAAAGCTTCGATAAGGCTCATGCTCTTGAGTCAAACCGTATTCTGTTCCCGGCCACGTCACCGAGATAAACGGGCCATTTCTTCATTCAAAATTTTCGGCGGCGAGTTAAATGAAAATAAGCACACTGTTTTTTGTGGTGGGCAAACTCTTGTTGCTGATACTTGCGATAATTGAGTTTTTGAAATTCGCGCGAAAATTTCATTGATACGCGCCTCTACTTCTGCCAGTCCTTTGGCTGGATACTTGAATATAAACGCAGTAACATTTGGCTCTTTATGTCTTGGCGAAAAAAACCACCGCATAGGCTAACATGCCTCTTCAGTACGAACTTTGTTTAAACAGGTGCCGGGCTCCAGTAGTGCGGATAATATCTCTGCGCTAGCTGTGTCTTTTGCGATTACGTTGCGACAAGTAAGCTCTAACCAGCCGACATCCGTCAATTGTTTTCTCTTGCAATTAATATTTTGTCCCACTTGTCGGTTTTAATTTAGGCGATTCGAAATTAGGTTCTACTGAAGCGTCCCGCTGGAATTCACTTATGACTAATGCGACATGGCTTTATTGCTGCTTCACTGATATTACGCAAAAGCAAACACCCCGTCAAATTAGCTGCTGCAACAACTGGTTTTAGACGGCTATATCAGCTAAGTTAATATCATCAACGCCTAGCAACATTCGTCATCCCATATATTCATCTTAAAGCAATATTGACTAACTTAGGACAAAGTTGATCAAGCAAATACCTTTGGTCTACGATAAGGTCTGATTTAAAATCCCGCTTTAAAGTTAAGCTAATTCCTCCTCCGTCATTTGGTAGTCAATTAATTTTTATGCTTGGCCAATAGAAAACACCTTGTTTATCCACTAATCCGTAGTGTAATGGATAAACCATTAAACAAAGCTAACGACTGAGTTCCCAACCCCCGCCAATGGCTGCATTTGCAATTCAACGAAGGCTTGGCTTAAACCTCGACTCAAGAGTTCAGCAGGCTTGATTAGACTGCGCGTCCTTTGGTACGCCCACTGTTTAAGTCAAGGTAAGACTAAGCCCTTAGCTGCTTCAAAATGAGAAGAATGTTCTTAAAAACTGCTTATCTGTAGTTAGGGTTCATTTTGCTAATTGCATGGGTTTTATCGATGAAACGCGGGCTTACAAGGGTCAAAATGCCAGCATCAATCGATTAATACGCGGCAAATTAAGCGTAATATACTCTGTCCCAACGATTGCCATAATGCCTCTGTAGCTGGAGCAAATATCCTCTACCGAATAACGCCCCAACAAAAATTTCCAATTGCATACTGACGGCTGGGTTTGTCCGATATAAAAGACGAGCATTCCAAGGTCAACTGATCTAATACTGCTGAATCGCTTGGGGGTTAAACGTTTGATATTCGTAATCATACTTAATACATATTCGGGTGGCAGGATGCTGCAAGTCGGGCAGCAATTTGCATGCATAATGTAATCAATTACTTTTTTTCTTACAGCGAAAAGCTGTTCACTTAAGATGTCTACTTATTTCGGCAAAATACTTTCATCTACACCCTTTAGCTTCTAGACAAATCCAGATATTTGCAATACTGCAGCCTCACTTTGTCGCGATTTTTCACGCCTGTTTCAGTCAAAATCAATGTACAGATTAAAACTACCTGCATTGCCGTCATTTGCTTTTGCATCAAAACTGGTATATAGGCCTTCACTTAAGCCTAGATCTTGCGCGTTGAACCAGCAGTGCCGCTGGCATGTTCGTTTATTCAGTAAAAGTTTTACATCTGAACCGGTTTGGTTTACCGCAAAAATTGTTTGACTCAGCATTGTTTGTCATCACAAAAAACTGATCCGAAAGTTGTTTTCATTTCCAGTTTTGCGTGGCCGTAATGGACTATTTTTTTCAAGTTATCTGCTGTAGCACTGGCACCAACGCACTTGGGGAGGAAGCCGTTTTTTATTAGAATTAAGCCAAATTAATTTTAGGCTTTAAGGTTTGCATTGCTCACTCTAGTTGCGACAAGATTTTGCTATCAAAACAGCTTTCATTAAATTAGCCGAATAATAGGTTTCATACAGCTTGACAAGGCATCTTGCAGTTTAAGCTCGGCCTTTATCTGACAAGAAGTTCATACCCAGTTAAATTGGTGGTGAATGGGGATGAGCGCATTCAAGCTCAGTCCATCTATTGAACCTTAACAATGACCCAATCATGGGCTTTCATTAGACCAGCTCAGAGTGCACGGGCATTACGCCTTTGTCTGCATAGTTTTGTCTAAGGTGCTTCATAAAAAAGCACACTAAAACGCTTTAAGGCCTCTCAAAAAGCGTCGTTATTTACGCCATCATCATGTAGTTGGTGTGTCGAGTTGCGTGTAGGGCATTTTGGGTTCCGCCCGTTGCGGCTGAGCAAACTCACTATAGTCGCCTTACTCTGGATGGACTAAGTTTGCCAGAAACAACATATTGCTCGAGATATATGGCAAGCACCAAAACCTTTGGCTCCTGAAATTGAACCCACTTTCACACTTAAGGCCGCGCCGATTTTTCAAACGGAATCGGAGGGACTAAGACCACTTCTAGTTATTATCTATAAAAGTAATCGACTTGTATAAACGTTTATCGTTAGGGACTCTTGACTATCTCCTGTTGCGGTTCAGGTAAAACAAGCCGCCACTTCTCTGGTGCTTTGGATACCACATTACTACAGAGCATTAGTAGCAAAAAAATTAAGATGAGCAAAACGTCATTGGATAAATGAACTTGCTTAACATTTCATGGACGAACCTCTGTAATTTGCGAGATATCGAGTTAACTCGGCAAAATAAAACGACTTACCAGTCCGCAGCGCTCGTGAATTAATCTGTTAGAAAATATGTTGTAGCCTGACGCCCTCATCAATAAAAGAAAAAGAAAACAACCAGCTTGCATTTAAGAAACTGGTTTATGATTATTTATCGGATCTAAAATGCTACAAATGGACTGCGTTGAGTTCCGCGCCTTCTTTTCTTATCACCAGTTGCATCAAATCGTCTGCGGACTTACACCTAATTAATCTTTAGGGCCACCAAATACTAGGCGAAATTATAAATAGAGAATAAGTACCGAATGAAAATTAGCCAAACATAAGCTGTTCGCAAAACAGAGTAGGGCGCCGCCTAAATAGAGAACAGGCAAACAAAACCAACAAGGTTGTACCCAGTAATCGTGCGTTCGGTTCAGGCTTGAGTAAAGAGTATTGAGGTAATTTCAGTCGGTTTCATATTTTACGAATTTTTCTTGAGAATTCGCGGATTCGGTCAAATACAACAATAGTATCTTCAATGAATACCCGATGACCGCTTAGAACGGCAGCGAGTACGTTAATTCAAACTCAACCAAGCAATAGAGAATAACCCAGGTGATAAACTACGTCATGGGCCAAAGCGAATACCGGCCTAGGCAATGCTGCACTATTCTGAACTTTCGCATTGTGACATAGACGAGTTGCACAATAGAAATCAACATAGTCTAAACCGCCTTGTTCAGTGAGTTCTTCACCTTACACTGGCACTGACATAAGAGGCTTTCCACGCATTTCTGCGCTGCTATCAAGCCGTTTTTAATGATGGCAATCGCTTTATCGCTAGCTCTGATGGTTTGACCCCTTTCACGTGAAGCTAGACGCATTAACACGATCTCTTTGCTTGAACCAAAATTTCTGCACCCACTGCATCATTGAATCAGAAGCGCTAGTTGTGCACGGGATAGGTATCGTAGATTGGCAGTTAGTGCCTGATAGCTCGATTTCAATTTGTTAACCCCGGTGAATTCTCAAGCCCCAGGTGAGTTGGTTATAGCAAGCGTGGCCAAACGATCGATAACTAATATGCGAAATTGATTGCTTGCCGGCAACGACAACTCATAAAGTTGACGTGTTTTTCCGATTAAAGATTTGCTCTAAATCGACAAACTTGGTCAGACGCTTACCGCCCCACCATGCATTGACTATGGTTCGTGTAACGATGATGCAGTAAACATTGAAAGTAGCGAATACCGGATCATCAGCCTGTAATGGAGAAGCTTTTATCCGGCCCTGTTAACGCCACTGCAAGAACAAAATTAGGCCACCGCATTAAAAGTATTAATATTTGCCAAAATTGGTTAGAAGATTGCACTGTCGTAGCCAAAATGATTGGCTTGCTGTGGACTACGCCCATCGGCAATTTCTTCTCGATTCCGTTCATACAGATTAAGCCACATTTGCATTCCACTGCCATACCCACCGTCAAAAGTACAATGCCGCCATGGCCTGCCAAGGGCAAGGTGCCCGGGCATCATCGACATAATACCATCATCATGACCAGTTTTAAAGCCAGGGCTGAATTGGACGGACAAAACCAAACTTTTTGCTAATAAATGAGCATGAAAAACCAAAACCAAAATAAATTCCAGCTGCAATGCTTACCCAGGTTGATTTCTCTTACCTGAAAAGCTGGGAACCCTGACTGTGCGCTCTTCGATGATATTGAATAGGTGCCAATTAATGCTCCGGCAGCGCAACAGTAAAGCCAGATTTTAGTGCGTTCTTTAGGAGATCTAATCCAGTGGATTTCAAATGAAATTTACCAAAAAACACCATTAATTTCTGGCCGACACTGATAACAGTTGGTTCGCTTCAAAAATTTAATTTACGGCTTTTTCATTCTCTTTCGCCTGTGTTTTATATCTCTATAAAAAACACCACAGCCATCGGTTTACCCACGCAACGTTTGGTAAAGGCTAAACATTTTAGCCCCCCCTTTGGAGTTAACTTAATCGACACTTTAGCATGCCGTTTTGGTCCAACGCCCACTCGTGGCATCGATAATGTGGTACCTTCAACAATGATGTTCTTGTTCACAACTGAAGGTTACCACCGTTTTCATCAGTAATATTCTTTGAAGCCCGGCGGACAGCGTTCCGGCAATTGCATCGCTAATTTATTCATTGGTTTCGATAATTCCACTTTCACTGATATTCAAGTGTGGCATGGCAGTTCAAAAATTTCTTTAGCTGTGGCGGTTACTGAAGAACCAGGTTAACGGCACAACCATTGCGATTCAGGACCTGCTTGGTAGCACGGGGTCGAAGCAACACCAGTGGGTTTTTAACCACGTTTGTTACGAAGTGAGTTTGTAAGTGTGGGGGTTACCGCGGAGGTCCGAGGGGTCAAGGTAAGCTGTGTGCTCGGACATTTGAGTGGGCAACCAAAAACCAAAATCGGCTTTCTTGCATAAAATATAAAATTCTCGGGTACTGTCGGGAGAAAGCCTGCGGCGGTGTCTAAGGTGCTTGTCGGTCACGGAAAGATGAGTCAGCCAGCTCAAGCGTGACCGTGCGATTAACGAAGTGCGGCTGCACGGCCAAGCGCGGGTACGAAAATGCGTGTGTCGGAATCTTGAAGCGGTCTTGGAGCTAAGGCGCGTCAGTCCACGGGCCATAGAGAAGGCAACACCACCACGGAAAGCGAGACCTTATACTGAAGGGGGCGCCACCTGTGTAAAGCACGTAGCAAACTTGGGGTGTCCGGCGCGAAAAAGGTCATGGCGACAAAGGGAGGGTCACCAGATGGGTGTCGAGTGGGTCACGCGGCAACAGTAATGCGGTGGTAGCCAGCGGTACCCTGAACCAAAAGTGGGCAGGGCCAGCACAACACGTGGGACGAGCAAGATGGCGATGGTGGTAAGCAGTGAACGCTGGCGACTAATGAGCAGTGCAACAACCGCTACGACCAGCGAAAGGGGGCACGGCTTAGGTCTGGTCACCAGAGAGATTGGGGCAGGCAGACAAAGTACAAATGGCAGTCACGAAGATGCACCAACAAGGACTGCCATAATGTTGGAGGGGGGAACTTGCAGTCGTTAGGTCCGTCCGTGGGGCTAAAATGGGCGAGCGCATGAAGAACACAGCGCGTGAGCGGAACCAAAAGCAGGTAAATGCCGAGCAGGGGGAGTGGTGGCAGAGTGACGTGTGGCTGGCCACTCAGAGTCACTGAAGCTAATTAACACTCACTCAAAGTGCGGTAGCGGCAAGACTTGGAGGTGATGGGACCCACCAGGCTCCGCCGCGTAGGGCCGATCACCGGTGGGCGTGAGGGAGGAACAAGGTATGGGGCGGCGAACACGCGTGGGCGGTGGTGGGCGAAGAACAGAAGGAAGAGCAAACCGAAGCACGCCAGCAGGAGTCAACAGGTGTGGTGCAAAACCACACCAGAGCCAGCAGCAGAGCGCCGTGGGGGCAGAGGCATCAGATATGGAAAGAAACGCATTGTGTGCTCGTGTCGTAGGAATTAAGAAAGGTGAAAAAGACGGCCGAAACGACGGGACGCCGGCGAGTGACTGTGGAAACGCGCGATTAAAGCAGCACGACCATATGTGGGGGCGCAGGAAAAACCGGTTCACAAAAGCAGCGTAAGCTGTCCTGCGCAATGGCAAGCCGTAACCGTCGCACTCGGAGAATAAGTGCAAATTGGTAGGAGGAAGCTGCGCCCCGAGGGAGCGCGGGGCAGGTGTCAGTGGATGGAGATGTATGGGGGACGAGAATTAAGGGGACAAGTGACAAGCACAGGTGCAGCGTGAGCGGACCCGTAGCCAGGGGATGGGCTGCGTTACGGATGTTGTAACGACACCTTGCGGGACAAAAGAAGGGACCATTGGCGCAGCGTTAACGGGGCGGCCAGCACACGGCAAACAGCGTCAATTGACTGCGGCGCACCGGCGGCAACTGAGAGCGGTCTGGTGACCCACCGCCCAGCAGATGAACGAGGTTGGATGGGCGGGAAGGGGTATGCCGCCATGTGAGGAGGTCAAGTGCCCGGAGCAGATCGCCGTGTGTCGGCGCACGCGTTACGGAAAGCCGCCAATGTGGGCATAGCCATGCAAAACCGATTAGCGGTCGAGGCACGCAATGAAAGAGCACGGAGGCCCGGTCAGACAGGCCACCCGAACAAGCCCAAAACAAAGCAGAGAGCGAGTCTTCCAGGGTGCATCGTGTACTTGCGTGTGGTGCCCAGCGCAAGTTGATTAACTTCCATGGACACGCGAGCTGCACGTTCGCGGCGGAGTGAGAGAGGGCAGGCATTTTCAAAAAGCAGCACAAGAGCAGAAACCCAATCACGCTGGACCGGCAGAGATGTGATGCGTTGGGCGGAAGCAGGAATGGGTCACCAATGAAGGGGCGACCGAAAGGCACCCGTCTTGCCGGGTAATGGGTGTGGCGCAACGTCACCGAAACGTAAAAACGGAAAACCCCGGAATCCGTAAGAAAAAAAAAAGAAAAGGGAGGGGGTGGCCCAAGGAAAAGGCAGGGCAAAGCCACCGGGGCAGGGGAGGAGGGCGGGGCCCGGCGCAACATTCAAAGGAAAGGATTGACCTAAAACAAGAGCGCGCCAGGTGATTGCTAACGTGTTCGGGCGGGTGGTGCAGGCCGTGGTGTACCGGGCCAGAGGTGACCCACGGCGAAAAGCAGGGGGGCGAGACGCCACGCTGCAAAATGAAGTCGCCCACGGCGCGCGTCCACGGGATTGAGCGTAATGTGGCAAGGGTCAGTAAGTGCACCCTGGCTAACTCCAGAATGATCCGGCCTCATGCGCGAGAGCGGGGTGGGGCATAAACAGCGTTGTCGAGGGTGAGGGCAATAAAGCGCAGGATGGAGAGAGAAGGCGGCTGGGGAACAAAAACGTAAAGTAGCCGACAAGGCGAGTGGGG
>Ga0163217_1063285_pt1 | contig 10354 bp, 10 predicted proteins | sample SynspAceP_FD_185933 | JGI IMG/M metagenome (GOLD analysis project Ga0163217, IMG submission 185933) | Saline lake microbial communities from Ace Lake in Antarctica - Synechococcus sp. Ace-P (PacBio error correction) | ecosystem: Environmental > Aquatic > Non-marine Saline and Alkaline > Saline ... | reverse complement strand
AATTGTTTGTTGTGAGGAGAGATCTCTTCCTGAGAGCTTCTGAGAAGCCATTGTCACTCGATGCTCGCCAACCACTACCAATATTCATAGTCGAAACCAGGCGCTTCTTACAAACACAGACACTTGATCTACTTCAAATCTCTGGACGCTGCTGCCCCGTGACACATGAGACCCGGAGCGCAGCCCAAACCAAGAGCAACAGCCAATGCCCAACACTGATAGGTATTTTTATACGTTCATCATTTTTACCAAACCTCATCTGAAGTTCAACATCATGACGCAGTGTTACATAAATAGAATGAAAGCAGATAGATAAACACTGTGGATTTTGGAACAGAAGGGATACAAACAAAACTAAATAACCCAACAGCGAGTAAGACTACTTCTTTTTATCTATGACAAAGCCGAAAGCGCCTTCAATAAGATTAGACTCAATAGCACAGACCACCCAAAGCAAACTTTCATACACAAAAAACGATATGAAAGAAACGGGTTTCAGATGAGCGAATTATTTAGAAAAAGACATTTCATGCCCTTATTGCGGAGAAAGTATCGACGTCGTCTTGAAATATAGAGCGGAAATCAAAAAACAATTGAAGACTGCCAAGTCTGCTGCCGACTATTGTCTTTCAATATTGAAGTAGCATTTGATGGCTCACCTTTCGATCTCTGTACACTCGGGAAGATGAGACGTATTAATAACTGAAGATAAAAGTCAACCCAATAAAAACTTGCAGTATAATGGGTCAGTGTTTTGAATTTTTCAAAAATAACATATGTAAACAAAAAGAAAGAACTGAATAAAAAGCAGGGAATTATATACTAGAGATTGAGCCAAGATAAAGAGCTCTTTTAGAAAGGAACAGGCAAAAAAAGGCACCATTAAAATGGTGCCCGGGACCGGAATCGAACCGGTACGCTTATTCAAGCGCAGAGATTTTAAGTCTTGTGTTCTACCAATTTCAGCCACCCGGCATATCTGATTTTGGAGGCGGAGTCGGATCGAACCGGCGTTAACGGAGGTTGCAGCCGCTGCATGACCACTCTGCCATCCGGCCTCTATCAGAAATTCTTGATTTGAGAGCGGAAACGAGGTCGAACTCGCGACCCCAAACCTTGCAGGTTGTGCTCTACCACTGAGCTATTCCCGCGTTCTCAAAGACGCGTGCCTATCTATGTAAATTTGGCTTTCACGGTCAAGGGAAAAATCCAAATAAATAACTAACTTAAGCACTTTTTTCATAATCTGTTTAATTTTTGTGCGACTCTTTAGACATTAGCTCAGGGCCACGCGCCTTTAAGTATATATACATTACCCAAAGCGTAAAACGCCGCTGGCGATTAATACCGCCTCCCCAACATTGGCCATTCAAAGTATCAGGACGACTTCCCAGGAGGATGAAAAAATGGCCGCATTTGCCATCGTTGGGTTTAGCTTACCAATATAAACATTGCGACGGCTGGCTCGCTTGCCCATTTCTGCCATCCATTCACGCAGTTGCAGATATAAAAACAATTTTCTCGACCAACGATAACGGCACTGGCCAATGTCAGTGCAGTGGAATTCGCATTAACTTCCGCCACCAAGCATAACCAAGGGCAATCGACACCATAAGTTTACCGCCAACTGGATCAAAAAAAGCGCCAACCGCGGTTACTCTGATCAAGCTTTCTCCGCTTTAAATTACCCATCCAACCAATCGGTTAATGGCGGCCAGGGAGCCAAAAAAATTAATGGCACAGGAGTAATAGCGCCCTTTCCCACGGCAAATAATAAACAGCCACCTTAAGATTGGAATCATGAAGATCGTACGGACGTCAAAATATTCGGTATGTTCATTTTATTCCTAATAATACGCTAAATGCACCAAACACTTACACCAAACTTAACTTTATGAAGGTTAAGGTAAATTTCTTCTGCTTTTTTAGCAACTTATTCCTTTTTACCTTGAAATATTTTTCTTGGCTCGCAGACAACAACTCTGGATTAACCGACACAAACGCAGTCAAACAGGCTCTTTACGGCGATTGGGGCCTATTCCAGGAATATCCTCAAGGCACGAATGGTTCGACGCTTCTATCTCGTCTTACGGCGATTGGGTTTTTTATTGCAAATCGATGGGCCTCGTCCGTATGTGCTGAATCAAATGTAAGGCAGAGATCAGGTGGCATACACCTCGTCTCTTTTGAAACCTATGTACAATGTTTCCAGAACCCCGGCTTTTACGAGTGTCACCCCTTTTGCTACGCCCAATAAAAGATATTGACCAACCCAGCTCTTTCAAACGTCTCCGCTTGGGTTAATTGACCTTTTACCACCGGTCTATAATCAATACATCCGGACATCAGCTCACTCCACTTTTAAACCGCGTTTTATAACGACGCATCAAACGCTTGCTTCATCGCACCATAATCATCGCAGGCTCCAACACCTTTCGATGTTAAAGAGCGATAGCGTTTTTTACCGGGCCCATTCAGGCCAAAAACCACACACGATGCGACGGTTGCTTCACACCTAGAGTTGGCTGATATCAAAAACATTCCATGTGCATTTTGGTTGGCTCAGAAAAGCCCAACAATTTTTTGCAACGCAGTTATACGGCTAAAATGGTTACGTTTGTCGGATAAACGCGCCTGCAATCCTTGCTCAAGCGTTTAACTTCGCCAATTTTCGAGGCCATCGCGCACGTTGACCTCGAACATTGTTCAGCACTTCAATTTCTTCTGGGTGGTTTCAAAAATACCTTACCAACGCAATCACTATCTTCGAGTTCGATGACTAATGATAGCGTCTTTAGGTAAACTCTTGAATACCTCCAAAGGTAAAAATTGAGCAATAAAAGACGACAATAATTTCACACTTCCGTGATCTCAAATCGGCATTAGGGTAGTAACTTTTACTTTTACCAACGAAACTTTGCCTTTACGCACCATACATCCACATGAACACACAACCGCCCGGCTTGGAATGATGGAGGCGAGACATCTGCTTCGCCCGTTTGCCATAAACATGCTTGCTGCTCTTGAATGTGTTTAAGCTGGATTAAACTTTGGTCACGTAACTTCCGCAGCACTGCGCTCAAATTCCATGTCCACTGCGGCGGCACTCATTTTGAGAAGTAATCTCGCGTCGTGAGCTCTTTTGTCTTTTTTTTTTTCCCCCACTGCAAAAACCATTGCGGCTGACGAAACATCAAGATTCATATTGCTCATCGCTGATCAAACCGAACACAAGGCCAGAGCAACGCTAATTGATACTGGCAAGCAAGGTCCGTGATCGATTGGCGTAGGTACTGTCTTCACATTTGGCGCCACTTTGAATACCTTTTTGCATGGTTTTCAAGCTTTCTTTTAACAGCGGTGCACTTGAGAAAAGGACCGTTACAAAGTGCCTTTGTTACGTTTTATCGCCTTCGCGAAACAATAAAGATGGATGAAATGATGCGTTAAAAGAATATAAGGGTAGGATTTGTTCGTCCCTAAGTAAAATATTGTAGGGTGGACGATGCTGGTTTAATGAGCGTTTTGCTCAAGCAATAACGCTTCCGTTTTCGCTTTTTAGTCACAAGCAATTTCAATTGCTGTGAATACGACTCACCAAGGCCATGGTTTTTGTCTTAATCCAGTCACTTCTAAAATAGCTAGTACACGATTTCTTAAATTTTTTTTTGCTTTTCCAACATACAGGCAACTCTACCCTTATATCGTACATGCGATTAAAACGCCGGGTTACGAGTTGGTTAAGTTGCTGATAAAAATGCTTTGGATTCAAATTTCTTGAATGCCAAACAAACTCGTTTTTCCGCCTAGCCCCATACCAAGCACATTGTAACGAACCGCCAAATGAATAAGCTCGACGTCACTTTCCATACTTCAACTTTGTCTAAAAATACGAGTACGGTAGGTACTTACGGTTTTTAGGACTGACATTTAGATTGCTCGGCAATTTCATTGGATTTTTACCAGTTCCACGATCATCTGAGCCCACTTGTAACTCTCGATCTGACCAACTGCCCAATGGCGAACCTTGCCCATCGATGGAAAACTTGGACAGCGCCATTTGCGCCAACCGTTCTTAGGAAATATAATGCTCGCCTTTCGCCACATCTGAATCCCGCTTCCTAGCAGCTCAGACGTATTGGTACCTTTTGCAGTTAAGTAACCAGACGCGCCGCTTCTAATAGTTTTACTGGGGTACAGATGTCGTCTAATGGCCGAAAACGAATGATCTTTGTTTTTTGGCAAAATACGTTTTATTTCTTCGTTGCCTAAAACCACAATTCCCGGCATATGTACATCCATCTCTCTCTCACACGCGCCTTGACTGAATAATTGGCATCTTCTCCGCTGTGCACAACAGCAACAACTTCTACGCCTTTTACATCTTGCAGTACGCGGACTAAATACATGGACTAAACTACGTTTCATGAATCATCAACAATCAAAACTTTCAACATAACACCTCACCAAACTATCCCTTGTTTCGATTTCACTCTACCTAGAATAAATTCGTGCTCATAGCATCCGCTATATAAAATATATCAATCCAATAGAAATTATAAACAGAAAAAATGCTCATAAACTATTTAGGAAGTTTTATCTTTATTAATCCCATTCTAATAACTTTTTTTGGCAATTTCTCGATAACGAAATACGCACACCCGATCCATAGTTTTTTGGGTGTAATAAAGCAATGGGCCCAAATCTTCTATTCATCAACGATAGATCATGGCAAATCTTGCTTTTCGCTAAGTCTTTCACGCTCAGCGTTTGCTATCTTCAATCATAATGACTTTAGGGATAATCAAACGCTCACCAGCAATCACACGGTCCACTAATTTTCAAATAACTCTGCTTCAAACAAAGGCAAGGGAAAACGCTTCTTCTTCTGACTTAAGCTTGTAACCAGCCAGCCTGAGAGCCAGGCAAAAAATACGCTGGGGGCTCCACTTATATTGCAAAGGAATCTGTTCGACAAGAACCACGCTTCCCAGGTAGAGAACGCAGGATCAGCTAAAACCATAAGCTTTATTAAAAGCGGTACTTGATCAGCTTCAAAAAGTTTCCGCGATGGTTTGGCGGCCATGGAATGCTATTCTTTTGTTGCGCTTCAACGGATAAGCAAGCAAAGGTTCTTGAAAGCCCTTTAGCGGCAATCGCCCATTCACGTTTGGCCTAACTTCACTTCATCTGGATTTGCCTGTAAGGCCGATGCAACTTATGAGTGTTAAATCGCCTTAAAACGCGCAAACAGCATATTCACTAGAACGCGTGTTTGCTGCTTCGCCTCTGTTGGCCCCGACCCCGAGTCGTTTGCCATTATCTGAGGGCATAACCTCCATACTCACCAGTCTGTGTCGTGGATGTTGCTTTGAGGGCGTCACTAACTTGCTCTCTAGAGGTTTTTAGTAAAATTTTGAACTGCCTGAGGTTCCTTCATATGAAGACCGATCCGATTGTTTGTATTTGCCCCACTGACGTTTTACGTATTTGAAAAAACTCACTATTCCAAGTCCTAACATTTTTGCCCGCTGCTCTTTAATTTCTTAGCAAAAACTTCAGTTTTGCAAAGGACAGCGCAAATCACGGGGCAATTGCCAGGATTAGCTATTTGCCTCTACATGTCCGCCTCTTCAGGTTGCCACTTGATCCGGCTGTCGAAGCACGCTCTTTTTTTTGCTCTAGATAACAAATCAAATCGGTGGACGCCTCGGCCGTTCGTTTAACCACGGGAGGGGAAGACGGCCGCATCATATTGTCGAACCGGGTTGCCTTTGGCTTGATAGCTCTGCGGCTGAGGATAAATTCCTTCAGGCTTATCCCGAGAGGCTTGTGCAATCGCGTCCATTTTATTCATCAAAAGAATCGTCTTTTGAATAATATTCCGCCAGCGGGTTTAACCGCTTGCCGCTGCCTCTGAGGCGATGCCAAAATGGATATCTAATATTTCTTCTGACGCTGAAAACTTAATAGCTGGCTTAATTTGTTTAAATTTGCCAGCTAAGCGCATCAGCATTGGTACCGGTCAAAGGGTATTGAACACTGAGACGGGCTTTCATTTCAAAACTCTATAGCACTAGAACTAGTAAGAGTTAGGCTTAGCTTGTTTCAAAAGAAGTCAGCATACTGTTTCTTCTAACCCAATTTGAGGCTGCCATAGGAAAATGATAATCGGTAATGGAATAGTCGTATCCAACATAAATCTCGCTTCGCCTATTTTACTCAAATAGTCTATTTCAAAAGCCGTTGCCATAAGCACGACAACCTTTGAAGCTAATATCCCACAATAAAAGGCATTTACTCCCATCAATAAAAGCACTATTTTCTAGGCGTCCTGTAAGAAAATGGGGATTTTTTTAGGTTTTTATTTAGTTAGATAGACAATTCCTCACTTGAACTTTTGAAACTTTCAGCCTCATAATTTTTAAGTCTATTGATAGTACTTAAACCTTAAAGGAGCTTAATTCCATGCGTTACACAGAAAGCCCTCTCGTCGGGACCACATACGTCACAAGCGGCAAACAAAACGGACTCCGCAATACTTACGGGCGTTTCGCAACCCTTTTTGTTCAGCGCCTTAACTGCGGGCATTGAGCATGGCTACAACCCTACCCCATCCAGGCCTAAATCATTACCTTAGTAGGGCTTTTTATTGGTTTGCTATTTTAACACACAAATTTAAAGAACAGTTTTCACTGGTGTATTTCTTTGCCCCGTATTTTGCCTTAACTGGTTTTATTTGGGCATCACACTTGGGCCGATCCTTAGGTATTTAATGAGCTTTCTAATGGCCTCAAGTATGATTATTGAGTGCATTGGGTATTCACTGGTTTATCATTCTGGGATTTGTCCGCTTACGCACTTGTTTCTTAAGAAAGACTTAGTTTCCTTAATTGGTTTTATTACCGTGCGTTTTTCTTTGTACTTTTATTCGCAGGATTGCCGGTATATTCATTAAAAATGCCCTGCATTGCAAATTCTTCATCTCAGCGGGGTTTTGCGGCTTTTCTCTGCTTGCGGGTTTATTCTTGCTGCAAAACAAGCCAAATCGTTCGTGCGTGAGAGTGAACAAACTACATAAAGTGGCGACGGTTAACTTATTGCGTTTCTTTGTACAACCATGTTCCTAAGCATTATTGGGTCACTTCTTGGTATGTCTCGCGATTTAGTAATCTGCCAGATCAATGTAAAAAAAGGGCCGCTGACTGCGGCCTTTTTTATGTGTTAAACTTTTGCAAAACCGTTTTCATTAGACTTGTTTAGTTTTAAGGCTTTCTTTCTAATGCAGTACACTTACTTCTCATCACTGGCTCGCCATGCCCAAGCACAGGGCATTGGCCAACAACTGCCCTTCCGCTTTTCATGATCGGCCCGCCATGAAAAAAACACCCTGACAGCAATCAAGGAGCGTATTTTTTTTACGAAGGACGCAGTAGTTAATCGGCAATCAATTCGGCACAGCCCTCCTAGAGATGAACTAAATCTCACCTCAAGGCTTGGCAAGCGTTTCAAGCGTTAGCCCAAACAACAGCTATTCCATGTTGTTGTATTTGTGTTATCGCGGGGCGGGTAAGGCGCCGGCATTCTTAAATGAAAGGCGGAAAGTCGTCGTTACGAGCGGATCAACACTTCACTTGCAGAGCACTTCCAACTTGAAGCGCTTGGGCACGCTTGTCGACCTTCATGAACACTACGCAAAAATCATTCAGTTTAGGTAACGTCATGAAAAAACACACCTTAAATCCACCTAAACAGCAGCCCTTTTATTCCAACTAGCCTGTTAAAGAAGGATTAGACCTTGCTCTGGTCTTTTCGCAACCTTTCGAAACATCCAGTTGACCTATGTTTGTCCGGGTGCCGCTTCTTGTCGCTTCTCAGCCACGAAATCAAGACCCAACTATTTTGAACAAGGTAAAAAAACCTTCATTAAAATTGTTAGCAGGGTTGGAGTTTTTACGAACATAGACAATGTCTTTATAGAAAGGCGTTAACACTTGGCTAGAAGCCGATAATTTATCTGCAATGGATACTCAATCGCTCGGGACATCCGATAAATGGCAATCGATTGTTTTCACAATACCAACAAGTTATTTCCGGTTTTTAGTTTATGCGACTTCATCAGCATAAACCAACTGACTTACCCTTTAATACAGAAACAACAAATGGCAAAATAGCCTACAAATGGGCGACCAAAATCTTAACTCATTGAGAAGGTATTTTAAGAAACCACGGCACCATATGTGGGACGCACTGAAAAAACTAATCACTGAAAAACAGATTGCGCTTCTTTACTACCTGCAAAAAGTGATGCAATGGCTTATTGGCTTACTTTTCCCCACTATTGGTAACGCCTTATCTGATGAAGATGGGTCGATATTACTTTTTCAGCCGACGCAAACATAAGAGCTGTGATCACAATGAGGCAGAAAATACGATGATTCTTTAGACGAAGAAGGCTACTTGTTAAATCTGCAAGAGGACACCGACTGCGCCCACCACTTAGCAAAAGGCGTTGATGTTTTAAAACTTCACTTTGACGCTCACTGGAAATTATTTTAACCTACTACGGAGAATTCTATCAAGACTTGATGGTCTCACCGCCATGCGCCCACTTAGTAAAAAAAGCCTGTGACCAAAAAAACTAGGCGCAGAAAAAGGTTCGAAAGCATTTATTTCTGATGACGCTCTTTCCTGGCAGCCCACCAAAGTTAGCAGCCAAAATCGCAGGCCTTCCAAAACCAAGCAAACTGGCTTATAGTTCTATTCAAACCTCCAGGGAATCGGCCAGATGCCGGTCGCGGACTCCCTCATCGCTTATCTAAGCGTATAAGATATAACACTTATTTGTGGTAGTACTCCATACCACTCTAGCTTTTTATTGCAAAGGTTACCACTTCACCGATAATCAATAAGGCAGGAGACTTTTCGCTTCATTTTTTATCGAAGACGTCGTAAATATCTTTTCATCGTCGAAGTTGAACACGCGGCTGCCTCACTGGTCGTACCTTTTTTCAACGATTCGCTTACCGGCATAAGAAGGCCTTTCATCCAAATCGAATCAAAGGACTCACTGATGTCTTTAAGGCCAGTTAAGCCCATATAAAGGATCACCCAAAGTTTGCGGCTGGATGAATCAACTCTTTCCCAAGGGTAATTCTTTGGTGCCGTCTTTTAGATGCCCCCGTTTAGAAAACGGAACAGACTGAGCATGTCTACTTGTGCGTCAAAGGAATTGCCAGCATAGGCAGCCCACAACCCGCAGCGGCGGTGACACGGGATAAACCACTTCAAAAGGAAACGCCTTCTTCAATGAGCTCTTTCAAGCTCTTCTTCCACCTCGGCCCAAAGATTAAAAAGGATCACCGCCTTTTTAGGCGAACGACCATGTTGCCCTCTTTTGCCTTTATAGCAAGAAAAAGACTGTTAATTTCTTCTTGTTGGAAGACTGTGCATCGATTCTCGCTTTTCCCAACGTACATTTTTTCTGCCGTTTCAGGTAATAAGTTGCAATATGTCTTTGCCAAAACCAATCGACATCGTACAAAACCACATCGGCCATTTTTAACAGGCGATATGCTTTTCAACGTTAATAATTCTGGATCCCCCTGGACCCGCACCAATCAAAAGAAACCTTGCCCGTCATCATTTTCCAAAATATCCACTTATACAAAAAAAGCCTCTTGAGAGGCTTTTTTATTAGAAAATCCAGCTTACCGCTTTTTTTTCAAATACCGATTTTATCCACCCATGTAAGGCAATAAAAACATCAGGGGAAACCGTCACACTGCCGTCTTCGTTTGATAATTTTCCAAAAACAGCAACCAAGGTACGACCAACCGCCAAAGCCAGAAACCATCAAGGTATTGCCAATTCATACGCCCAGTTCTGGGTTACGCCAGCGAGCTGCATACGGCGCGGCTTGGAAGTCACACATATTTGAGCAAGAAGAAATTTCACGGTAGGTTTACCATTGACCAGGTAACCATACTTCAATTGTCATACGTTTTGTGAGCAGAAAAAAAACAAGATCTCCACCGCCACCAAAATCACGGTTACGAAGTGAAGCTGTGCTAGCTTCTGTTAAAATAGCATTCTGCATGCCCTACAAGCTCTTCAAAGTTACGTATACTTTCATGAAGCGATCCGGAACTATGTGCAAACGTTGTACTAATTCTACTTTCTTCAAACTGATTGCTGACGAATCATGCCGCGCGTTTTTTTGGTTATCCGATCATTAGTCACGCACCAAACTGCCCGCTTCACTACGGAAACACGGCGTAATTGAGCAACAAACTTTTTTATTGCAGGATCCGGTATCATTATAGGATTCATCACGCACCAAGTTCCGTTCACT
>Ga0163217_1021832_pt1 | contig 10354 bp, 6 predicted proteins | sample SynspAceP_FD_185933 | JGI IMG/M metagenome (GOLD analysis project Ga0163217, IMG submission 185933) | Saline lake microbial communities from Ace Lake in Antarctica - Synechococcus sp. Ace-P (PacBio error correction) | ecosystem: Environmental > Aquatic > Non-marine Saline and Alkaline > Saline ... | reverse complement strand
TAAAGAACGATGGGCTCCAGCTTCGCACCAGTGGCCGTCTGCGGTGTTTCAAAGCCTGAGAGGGTGTTGCAAGAGCAGAAAAGCCCCACGAACTCACCTACGCTCCTGCTTTCGATGAGCGTGGCAATCGCAGACCCACGGAGCGGCAACGGCGGCAACGGCCCGGGAAACTGCAGCAGGAGGAATGGCCGGCCTCGGCCAAGGCATCAACACCTCGGGCCAGCTGCCCGCGTTCATCGACGACAGCCCCAATGCCTAGGTTCGCGTGCCTCGAGATAGCCTCCCTCTAGCCGGCGCGTCCCTCTCTGCATGGCCGAGCAGGGCAAGGAGCTGGGCGCTCCAGCACGTGATATGCCCACATACCTGGCAGAAGCTGATGGAGGGCACCACCCCGACAACGGGGGTAGCAAGGAAAACTCTCTCCGCGAGTGCACACCCGGCCTGCAAGGAGATTTGGGGGGATGGCGTGCGTCTGTCGAGCTGAACGTGCCGCGTGATCGACCCTCTCCCATCTTTCCTAAGTCTTCTGCACGCGTCGATCGCGCACCAACAAGGGCCGATACTGGGGACTTCAGCCGACTGCGTGAGACGTGTCCCAATCGAGGGGGGCGGTCGATCCCACCCCTATCGGTGCTAACTTTATGCGCCACCCGCGTACGTAGTTACTACAATCCCGGGAACGCCCCCTTCTGCCCGATATCCAGAGAGCATCAACCTGAATTGGTTGATCTGTCACCAAATAGCACACGCAGACGGGCCGTAATTGTACAATGGCACCAGACATTCGCTGAAATTGCTTATTCTGTTTCGATGCCCCCCACAGTTCAACCCCGCTTAACCATTCGGGCAAACCTGGCGGCGCACTTGAAATAGGAACTCAGGGCGGCACGCTCTGCTCGAAGACGATCAGCTGGATCCAATCCATTTATGACAATCTCCATATTGTGGGAATTGTTCGCGATTCTCTCCCAACTTCTATCGTTTCAGCGGTCTGGGCGAATTCACGCAAATAAAAAAACATGGTGATGGCCTGTAGATAATAATAAGCCCCCCGGGTGTCGACTTAAGCCTTTTTGATCTGTTGTGGGGCGACGCCGCCTTGGGTACCGAGTTTCGGTCAAACCAACCACGCTCTCCCTTCACTCGATTCTGGATCCCAGAACATCCCATCTGTCTCCCAAAAGAGACACACACCGTGAAGTGGGGAGGGCAGGATCCCGAATGGCCCAAGGGATTAAACCAGTAACACCATGCCTTGATCTTTCCGCACAAGCGACCCACTTGAAAAACGAATCGACACGCTCGAATATACCCCAGAGTGATACCGTTAATCGTCAGGGCTGGATCCACATCCTATCGTTATCTACGGACTTTGTTTTCTTCGATATAATATTTTAAAGCCCGTTATTTTCTGTATGGCCGGTGGATCCTGGTGAGAGTATATGGCTCTATGCCACGGCAGTCCCCGGGAAAGCCAATTTCCCGCACCCAACTCCCCAAGGCAAGACATCGAAAGCGCCGGAGCAGAAGGCACCAACACCAAAGCTGACATCCGCAGCCTCTCAAGGGTGCCTCTCTGGTCGGTCCGTTGGTTATCGCCTACTCTGGCCACCGCCGCGAGTGCTCACGCTCCAGAGACACACTGGCCGACTTACGCGCCTCTGATTTGGCGCGAAAGCCGACACTACGGCTGGTGGACCCTGGCCTTGAGACTATCGGGCGCCATGCGATCCATGCAAGACGCCTTGCTACTACGTCCAGCCAATCGCCTCTTCCTCCACGCCACCGCTGTTTTACCAGGCCTGGTCCAGAATGTCAACACAAAGGCACCACCCGCGCACGACGCCAAACCCAACCGCAACCCACCCAACCTCTGGAGACCTCACTAGTCGCCTTCGATCCCCACCGGAAGCCGGGCGTTCAAAGCCCCTAGTTGCTTTAGGCTTGCTGCTGGTGATGCTACAGGGCTCCACTGCACCTGATCACCACGCCTGGCACTCTGGCCAATGGTTGTGCTGGAGCACCATGACGTCTGGGCGATCGTCAATCACCTCGGCCTTCGATCACCTGCGCCCCGCCGTTTCCCCACCCCACTGGCCTGCCGGCCCCGCTGCGCTGGTATTGGGACCCGCCACCATTTCGCTCTGCCACCACGACACCACAGGCTGAATGCGAGTATTTTCGGTGCAGCACTCGACTTCAACTTTCTTGGGAACCGGATCGGCCTGGGCACTGTAAGATCCCGACTATACGCCTGACCGCCACTGGTAAGGCCCCCACCAAGACGCATCTGTCGCGCATATCTCATTGAGCGATACGCCTTTCAGACGATCGAGGATCGGCCTTCCCACCGAATACTCGGATTGACTAGCTGATCGTCGCTGGTCGCGGGCGGCCAATGCCAGGCGTGAGAGGCAGCGAATCACCGCGGCGCGGGCTGATGAGGGATCTCTCACGCGCCCTTCCCGTGTTCAGGCATCTCATGGACATACGATCGGATCGACCATTGGCAGGCGACTGCAACCCCAGCGGTGGCGGAACCATGCCAGAGCCAACTCGTGCATGACCGTGGAAATCAGCTCGCGCGGGCGCCCACGAGACGTTATAAAATTCATGCTGATCGGCACCGCCCCTCCTCGCCCCGCATGTTCCACGCGCTCTTCTGGCTACAGAAAAGCGGCATAAGTGCCACTCAACGCCTAGCCGCCGGTAAGACTCACACCCGGCAGTGTTGTGGGGTCACCTGGCAGCGACCTCAGAGACACGACAAAGCAGGAGCCAGTACGACCCATGTCAAGATGCGAACTGCCAGCTGCCTGCAGCACACCCCCAACACTTGCAGAACTGCTGACGAGGCGATGGTTGACGGGCCTGAGGTGAGCTGGAGGGCAACGGACCCCACAACCACACCAGGACAGGAAACAGCGCGAACTGGGCCGGAAATTCACGGCAAAGAACTTGAGACAGCTAGCGAGCGCACTTCTTGGCAAAGCGCTTATGCCGACGCCGGCGCGATCCAAGTATGAGAGATCCTCGACCACCGGCACCTTCCTCAAGTGTGGGGGTCAACTGTGTGGCCAGCAGTTCGTATTAGAGCGCCGGCCGCGCCGAAAGGCGAGCAGTCCGACCGGACCGAAAAGAGCTCACCGCCAAGGCGCGTGCAGGCCCCCCGAGTTAACACGGGCACCGGTCGGCCTCAAAACCAAAGGGTTTGCACCCTCCCGCGCCGGGTGACCGCCGCATGTGTGGCTCTGCTGTGGAATCAGCTCGAAGAGCAGCCAGCACGCCGCAACCGGGCCGCCTAACGTCCTTATCCTTGACACCGCCAGTGGCCATAGGAGTGGAGAGAGGGAGAGAGTGAGCCGATGATGTTTGTCCACTCACCCGCTACCCATCCGCACGCGCGCACCGCACCAAGCGATCACGACTGTACAACCTCCACTCCAACGCGCCGCAGTCTACGGCGACGGGCATCGCTCGTAGCGGACAGTTAGCAAAGGCCCCCTCGCTAATATGCAGCCCATCGAATCGGAAGACCAAGACGCGTGATTTGCGGTTCATTGATCACTTCGCCTTATTCTGTATCATCCATTATTCTTATTACCGCCGTGGGTGCATCTAAGAGGAAAAGCGCACACAGCATAGTGCGTTGAGGTGGCGGTCCGATTCAAATAAAACTTTCCTCGTGGTCCTCCAAAAAAGTGACGCAAGGAAAAACTACTGCCACCGTTAGTCCAAGTCAGATATAATAAAACCCAAAATATTCTGTTAGATGACCAGGCGGCTCAGGGTCGTAGGGAGTCAGGTAGAGAGGCTGGGTCTGTGTTCACAAGCGTGACACCATTTTAGTTCACCCATTCCGAGGCCATTTTATTCATCACCCGTGGAATTCCTGGGCCATGCATCCAAGTATCCTCACTGTATCGCTTTTTTTCCACTCTCCGACTTCCCATTACAGTTGCCGTCTGGATATAACACTCCATGGTCAATCAGGATTTATGGCGGCAGGGCTCTTCATGTCTAGAGACAGCCTTTCCCTATAAGACCAATGCCCTGGTAGACATCAGTACGCCATTTTCGGTAGAACACATCCAGACATAGGTCGCTTCCATATCCTCGCGTCAACGGTTCTTGCGCAACCACAACACCCGGTGGTCGTTCAGGTGAACAATTGGTCTCCGACGGTTATAAACGATAGTGAATCCAGGATTTTAATTCTTGGAATGACATTTTCGATAAAACGTTCTTGCTAGGCAAACCCTCATGAGGCGTGGACAAGAGTGTGACCAACCTAAAAAGAGCAGCCCTCACGGGAAAAAACAAAACATCTGTATCCATGAGGTTCTCTAGCTAATGGTTCGCTTCGTAGGTGGTATTCTGTGATGTGGGTTTCTATGTTTCAATTGAGTGTTATATCCTATAACCTATAGGATTCGGGTAAGGGGAACAGTCGCCGGCTTGCGCTACTTCCAATTTATGCCACAATCAGTTTGCACTGCTACCTTCACCAATATGCTTCATTATATTGGCAATTCCTTTCTGGAGCTCTTCGCCAAACACAACCTCCACTGGTTCTACCCTTCAAAATTGCACAAGGACCATAACCGCAGTGATCGTTTATAGTTTTCTCAAATGGGAGCCAGAGGTTGGAGCGGCGGTTTAGGTTGCACTTTAGTTGTTGTGGAGAGTCGTACTGCAAAGACAAGATAGCGCGCCATCATAAAATGCATTGGTTTGAAATTTAGGTTTGCGTTTTAAGACTAGTGGCGTCCTCAATGCGGAGGAGAGAAACCCGGGAGCTCAGGTTGAGGATTGCTATCTATTCGTTTATTCCAGATTTTTATAATCGGCCACACACGCAAAAATGACCCTCAACACCAACTCTTTTAACCGTCCACACTCCTATGTTTATCTCCCTTCGGTTCACTTATTAGAGAGGGTGATCGTATTGGATGTCCAGGTATACAAAACCTTTTAATAGGTATGTTGTTTTCATAACACGCTTAAAACTCTGCCCACCCATTTGTACGTTATTCGGTACTTTAGGTTAAGTTAGCTTTCGAAGGTTTTATCTCCAACCTGAGTAGCCCCCTATAGCCACTTAGAGGGTTTAAGTCCTATATTTCAACCCCTATGCCGGAGAGGAAAAACAGCAGCGAAACGGTAAGCGATTCAAAAGGGTCCTTTTACAACTAACTCGTAATCCAAGCAGAGCCCACTTCTAAGGTCACAATATTTTCATTCAACAAAGTTTATTTCCACACTCACTGCCAACGGTGACAAATCATCGTTTTTTGACGTAAGTAATTGTGAAGTTCTATTTATTTCGCTGGTCTAAGGTTACATAATCAGCTTCATATTACCAATCATACCAGTCGCCTATATTTCCTGGATAAGCGGTTTCACTCACAAGACCATTTCTACCGATTACTGCCTACACCAACATCGTTCATCCGGGCAGTTATGTGGGCCAATTGCTTTTAAACGTGATTTGCTTCTAGCGATTTCTCGGCCCGCTATTCACGTAACTTGGGCAATAGAGCGCGATGCGGAACACAAAACCTGCCAGGCTGAGTCCAAATAAGGTTCCTAGGCAATCGGTCTTATATATTTTCGGTCCGAGTCCCATGCTCTTTCTATTATTCCCAGTGCCTTCGTCAGCTTAATGAGTATATTAAGATATTAGCTTTTACTAGAATAGAAAAATATTAACACATCTAGGAATATATAAATAGACTATCATATCATCTCCAACCTTATTTCTGACCAACTTTGCCTGGAAAAGGCTGGTGATAGTTCCTTCGGATATCTCACTACGCAACGAAAAATGCCTTTTTTGTAGCGGAAGTTGTATTCCAAACGGTTTCTTTACTGTTAGTCACTTCATGTTAACATACCCCTTCATTCCCTCCAACATAATTAATTGTATTTCCATTTGTTTAAAAGCCCGCTGGTGGCTCCGAGATATTACATTACAAAAGTCGACTCTTGTTTAGAAATCTCCATTCAACAGATATTGGACACCATATCTAGCATCGCTTGCCACTCTGGCTCCCAGCTTATTCAATTATTCATATCGAAAGCATTTATTTCACACACGCGTTGAATACGAGCTCTGATCCATATTGTGGCATCGCACCGATATTATATAAAAAAACATAAGATTTGCCCACCGTTGCGAGAAGGGAGTACACTTCAACCATACGGCGATTCGTCGCGTAAAAATGGATAATATCTGTTCGGAACGGCAATCCATTTTTGTTTGGGCTATAGTTAGCGATGCCGCCATCCATATATAGACCAGAATGCTACCTTCATTCTCATGCGGGCCAGTCCAGCGTTGACGCGTCCAATGTCATCCTGCCGATTCCGCGCCGGTTGTTGTTGAGTGGTCTATAAACCACAATGTGACTATTAATGGTGGGCACTTAAGACAATAAGATCTTTGTTCTTCTGATATATCAATTGGAATTAAAGTGCGGTGATGTCCATAATCAATACTTGAGAAAACTGATGCGTCAACTAATTCAGGGATTGTGAAGGGCGGATAACGTGCCGACGCTTCGGCGACGCCCCGCACGTCTATTTGGCTGGCCGTCTAGCTTGCGTGAAGTTAACATTTCCAATATTGTATCTTGTGTCTTCTATCAACTGCTGATTGATCTGAAATAATTATCTGATCACTGATGCCCACTCCCAAACACCAAAATCTTTTTCGCATAGAGGGCTCTCGAAGTTCGGTTTCCACTCTAATTATATATTGCTGCTGCCAACACCACGCCTTTATGCCGGCACTAGATGTATTCCGGAGTTTTACCAGCACTTTCAAGGCTTCTTGATCAGTCTTTTATTTTCCAAAGCAAATTACCAAAAATATTACCTTCGCATTCACTTCAATAGTGCGTGATGGTTTGGCAAAATTGGTCAGAACTGTAGTTCCAGGCCCAGGTCAAAATTGCCCCGTCAAAACTATATTTGGCGTATTTCTGCCCCGTGTCCGCGATCGCCAAGAGAATACTGATTATTGCCAGTTTTTTCTAGTTCTTAAAAGGCTCCCATCCTCAAATAAATACACTGAATTATTCAGGTGTATGACTTCATCTCTTGTCCACTTATGGACGGATGTGAACCCTCCTAGATAAGGTGTATTTTTGAAGGTCAGGCCAGTTGCAATGAGCAGGTCTGAAACCGTTTCTGAAAATTTACTTTTGGTGATATTATCTATTTTCAATAGCTTCCTTTAATTCGACGAGTCACTTCATATGAATTTCCGATCGGATATTGTGTCGAGTTAATGTCATCATTTTTCGCATGAAGAAATAATTAATGGTGCGCTATACCAAAACAAAAAAAGACAGTATCCATAAAGTTTATTGTTCCTTTATAAGCGGCGTAGTTACTTAGTTGAACTCTCCGAAGAATTCAATTATAAGTAAATATGTGTTTAAAGGCTTAAAGATATGAGTTGCATTGCGTGTCGAGTATTATTCTTGCCTTACAATATTGCGCTTTTGTGCATTTCTCATTCACATCTAACTATAGGTTCCATGCGTTGTGTGTAGCAATGACATGCCACTAATGTATCATCCCGTTTTTTATATCCTTTCAGTGGTGAGTGGAGCGAGTCAAAATGTCGCCTAATGCCAATTTCCTATCGGAAGTAAAAATAATCCAAAGGCACGGGGCATATTTCTAGTGGTTTCCAATGTCTGAGAATATTAAATTTCCAGCAATAGAAGTCATTTAGAACCGTCACCATCGTTAAAACCGATCCAATAAAAAATTTCTTTCTCACGAATTGAAAGAATCAATATTGCGACTTCATCGGCTCGCGAAGTCACCCTGGGGTATTACCTCAAACTCTTACCGCCGTACCTATATCTTCTTCCAGATAACTTGTTGCAAACGGTCTGTTGAGCACGGTATAATGACAGTGAATTTCGCCAACAATTCCACGCATTATACTCACCCAGGCACCCAGAAGGGCGTTGTATGTTGGGAATTTATCCTTTATAACATGGCATTCGCCCTCAGAAAACTACACTCTTAGGTCCTACCTCTAAGTGCACACTTTCTAAGTCACAATAGCTTCAATACTAGTATCCCCAGTGCCGTTCTTATCGGTTAAATCGAGGAATAAACTTCAAAAAGGCATCAGAGCTGCCTTATATTTCCAAATTGGTGCCCGATGTCCAATCAATAATCCATGATCTCATCGTTATCCAGTATCTCTGGTCACGGCGATTACTATACCCCATCCGTTTATTGGATAAGCCAGAATAATCATAACATATTTTTTGAAGCCATAGTAAGTTTCTCAAGAATGAGTATAAATCGGAGTCCATTCGCCAACTACTACTAAATCTTTAATGTTGTCACCGTTTACATCTAACCCATTCCGCAGCTGTTATCATTCCTTAAATTGAAGTTCTGGTAAAAAAAGTTTCTCTGGTAGCATCTGTAAAAACAATTGTACTATTTTTAGATTCATTTTAATAAGAATAACTTCGGATAAGCGCATACTTGTTGCCAAGGAACCAATCTACCCCTACAAGATCACGTTACGTTAAGCATCACGAGTCTCCAATCAAGAAATCAAATGGACTTTTTACAATATATACTCTCCACTTGCAAGACCTTGTTAGGGAAAGTGAACTACCAATTTATTGAAAAATTACCGGTTGACACCACCCATATCATTTAATAAATATTAAGACAGCGGCACGAGTCTTTTATCGAAGGCTCGAAATCTATTTCCTTCACAACTTCGTATCGCACGGCTTCACAAGGTCTACGGTCACTCTCGACATCGGCATCAAAGATGTTGCGCCTATATCCTTCATCTATACTGCATCCTTTTTCCAAGATCGTCTCGTTGGGCTGTTTGAAGTAAGGTTGCCCTTATTGTTTTGCGAAGATATATAGTCACTATACCACCTGGGCGCCTCCAACATAAAAGTATCGAGCCCTATCGTTTGTTGACATCTCCAATTGCCCAATTCCCGGACCAAAATTGGACATTTAATGGGGCAAGTAAAAATTCTTTTTTCAAAAATCATCATAATGGTTTTCAATTATGGCGATAAATCATTTAGCTTCGGAGATGGGAGTTGCATCTAAGAAAAAACCGAATTTTCTCAGAGAGAGTATTTCTCTTCCTAAAATAGGACCATCTTTATGAGTTTAACAGGAGGTACATCTAGATTGGTTGGCCGTTAAGATCTTTAGAGACTGAACCTTGCCATCGGGCACATATGACCTTAAGAAATCTATTTAGGTTTCGCATTTTAACCTAATCCAAAGTGTAAAATTCTGAAACCGAAAATGGAATTTCCCCTAGATTAATATTGTTCCAAATATTGATTTCTTTTTTCAGTGGGACCAATACTATTTTCTAGCCAACCGGAATACCAAAGCGATTTTTGATCTGGACCCTTTAATTTTATCGTTGCACATAATGCACCCCAACCCTTGCTTCTACACTTGTTGTTTTATAAATAAAGGAAAAAATCGTTCAGAATTATTAGACAAACGAGGTTCACATATCGCCATTCATTCACAGGTCGGCATTAGGCAAACTAGTGGGGCGCCCCCATCCCCCTATAAACATCTTGTTGTTGAAAGCGACTTATGCTAAATTTAAAATCTCCATTATTTGTAGAAATAAATTTCTTTTTTTCCTTTTAGGCGCTATGGAGGCCATTAATGTCATCCTAACACACGGCCTTTCGATCAAAGTCTTTCCGTTCTTTATTAAATTTGTCTATTATTTTTTCTGTTGTCTTCACTAGCCTGATAAAATCGTCTGTTCCCGGAAAATAATCCACCTTCATAACCCACTACTGCGCAATCATAACATTCTTTAAAACAACACACAGCGTTGTATCGCATATCAAAAAATAAAGGACCCGCGAGCACCGTTCAGTCGTCGCTACGAACTCCTAGATAGCTTGAGAGCTCCCCCGCCAAGGATCTGTACTGGAAAAATCGTGGTTCCGCGGCTAATGTTACCAAGTCCGTCATTCCATTGTTTAATTTGAAGAGCATTATTACATTATACTTGATGAGGTCAATCCTAGAGTGCGTACCCCTCCCCGTGCTTTATAGAGCATAACCCATAGAGGATTCATGGCCGCTCATTACTTGTTTTATATCAAATTATGTTCAGACATCATATTCCAAGGAAATAAAGTCGAACAGGGCCAATCATTATTGAAGTCACCGCAAATATCACTTCCATGAAAAATTGGAAATTAGAGGCTGGTGTTTTGCAAGTATCACCTCTTAAATGTACCAATCTCTTTGAGTTAAATTACATATGTCTTTTTCGGAATAGTCGTGTCCACACAATCTA
>Ga0163217_1088435_pt1 | contig 10355 bp, 11 predicted proteins | sample SynspAceP_FD_185933 | JGI IMG/M metagenome (GOLD analysis project Ga0163217, IMG submission 185933) | Saline lake microbial communities from Ace Lake in Antarctica - Synechococcus sp. Ace-P (PacBio error correction) | ecosystem: Environmental > Aquatic > Non-marine Saline and Alkaline > Saline ... | reverse complement strand
CACGCGCGCGTATTATGTTATGAACATAAATATTTATACGTAATGACACCGAGCTATAGGATGGAATTGCCCATGTGTTCAGACGTAATTGGGATTGAGATTTCCCGATGCTCGCATGAAGAGCATTCAGGGAATTAATGATATTTGTTGATCAATTTTCAACTCTGAGAGAAAAATCTTGCTTAACCTTAAGCAGACTGGCGAAGGGCAATAAGGTAATAGGAAACTGTTTGGTCACAGCATGAACTCATTGCGTCACAGCAGTCGTAAAAGACCGCGGAGTGCTAATGTGGTTCGCCAACATAAAGTATAAAGAGTGATTGGAATCCTACTGATGTCCATGCCCAGAATGTCTCGAATGAATGTAGGGATTATGGTGCGCAGTAGTCATGCATTTGTTGGATAAAACTCACTCATAATTATCGGGATCTGGTCATTCGCTACGATGTGTTGGATCAGATGGTACTCGGCTCAAGTCCCCCACCCCCCCCGTGACGCGGGATAGTGAAGATTAAGAATTTCCGCGTGCGTATGGTTAAATCCTCAAAATTAGTCCTTCCGCGAGTCTCATAATTATCCAGTACTGAGTCGCGATATGCAGAGTGTGGGTGATGTTTAAATACTCGTTCATCGCCGGTTGCTGAGATCATGGTCATCGTTCTTCACACCGAAGAAGATATCATATGGCACTCTCTCTACTAATTGACCAATCGAACACTGTGTCCACTTGTCCTTTATCTTTCGACACCAGAAGATCTGTTCGCATATGATAGTCTGGTGTGTTTCATTTTTATGTACATCTTTTATAGTAAATTAGTCGTACTTCGTTGCACGATGTTTTCGATATAGAATTCTCGAACAGAAACCAATTTCGTATATTCTGGTACCATCACTCTCCCTGGTAACAGTATGAACACCGACCCATTAAGTAATGAATCCATGTACTCTCATTGATACACACTTCCTATCTCATGGTGCGCCAAAAGCTACACCTTACTCAGGATACTCTACACTCACGCAATCAGATTTCAAGGATACTCCATTTAGCAGCGTTCTTTCTGTTCTGCTCAAGGACATTTTCAAATTTGTGCTTAGGTGACTCTAATTGTTAGATAGTTTAGACGGAATGAAAGGGAAAAAAGTAGTGAGAGATGTTGACTTATGAACATGAGCATTTGGGTTTTGCTTGGACATACGAGAGAGATATGCGATTGAGTTGAGTGGGATTTGATCATAGCATTTTGAGGAGGTCGTGGTGTTAATTAGTGAAGCGGCTAGCAATACTGATTTCTCATTAAATGGTCTAATGTGACTTGATGATCAATCGCTGAAAATCTTAGTTAAATCCACAAAATGTGTGAGAGTGTCGAGAGCTATTTTGTAGTATGACCAAAGAATAAGCACTACAACAATTCACAAATATAGCGTCACGTATTGTGGCCCGTTGAGGGGGCGATCTGGCGGGATGTAAAGTGTGGTACCGATGATGAAGTAAGGATACTGAAATGCTTAGAATAAACCTCAAATTTAGTGAATTGATATTATAAAATCAGTTTCATTACGATAATAAAAATAAGCATTAGAAAAACTCTCAGCGGCCTTACCAAAAACCAAAGAGTACCTGGAATATATCGGATAATTTAGCTATAGTGCTCTGGTGATGAGTTGCGTGGATAATAGGCCACTAAGCTTCGATGCGTGTACAAGATTAATTGAGGTGAAAAATAATTATTTTATAGTAGGTGGGTGGTCCCCCTTCGCTGCTGAATCGAGGTTATGTGTGTGCTGGGTGCTAATTTGTGGCGTAGCAGACTTGATTGACGTATATAGATTTAATAGGGTCTGTTGTATTCCAACGATCTTATCTAAGACTTTATGATTTGTTACATCATGTATTGATGTAGATGCTAGTGTGAGTTGGATTGTGTAGGAAGGACCCTCTTATTTATATCAAATGATGGACGAGAGTGTGGAGATTCACGTATAAGGATAATGTCTTCAGGTATTTCCTTGCCATCGACCTGCCTTTACGAATTAGGAGGTCAGAAAATAATAATTAATATACACACCAAGTAATCAAACCCAGACCTACTTCTGTATCATCACCTCAAATGAAATTCTGATTTAGAGGCACTACTCCATGAGGAATATGTAATGACGTTTTTCGTAAGCCACCGCAAGCATCGACTCAAATATGATTATTTCTTCAGGTTATGGGCTTTGTACATAGCCAGAAGTGAATAACGACACCTCATTGCCGGCAGAAGCCACACCACCATTGGTTTACACCACCGAACAACGGTGGGTGAGGGGGTGATGGATACCATTCAGGGCTCTAGCGATATATTTTGTACTAGAGTGAGTGATATATTGTTGATACAGTGGTACTCACTGCTATTTGGAGTGATTGTATGATATAGGAGAATTATGGTGTGGAGAGATTAAACATCCATAAAGATATTGAAGAATTTCGTTTAGCTCTTCACATTTGGGCGTAAACATGACCAATGTATACTTCCACAAATTACTTAGGGGTGTTGGTAAATCTGTGATGCATATAAATGTATGCAAATAAATCTTGAGGGTTGCCGTAAAATTAAAACTGTATGCGTAATATTTGCCGATTGGTATGAAAGATGTACGTATATAGCCGGGCAGATAAGTAAACTGGTACTGCGCTCGTACTTTAGTCGTAAAGAGTAATCTTCCTTTTCGAAGTAGCGAGTAGGAAGTATGTAGATGTGTGCGATGTTGGTGTGGTGAAAATACCTAGAAAAACGGAGCAAGTAATTGCCTCCTAATCGTTACTTCAAGTGCAGACGACTTTTGGCCTGATTTCCTTGAGCGCGAGTCACGCAAGAGTAAAATTTGTGAGGCGTTCAAATCTTTACGGCATATACTTCATAGGACAGAATGGTGTATATAGCGCCTTAATTGAATAGTAGGTGAGTCGTGTTGACAGCGCACAACTTCAATTGCAGTGATTTTTATTTTTTTTCTATCAAGTTTATTTCTCCGAGGAAACTTGAGGTAAGCTCATCTATTATTGCGCGGAGCCAGACTAGAAGACAGGCTGAAACGACGATTATAAGCTTGAGCAGACATAAATCGATCGATAGCTTTGAGTTGGTTCAGAAGTAGATAAGCTTTGATGTGAGATTAAAGAGTACTTGAACAAGAAGCGATTGTCTGTTTTGCTACTTTCGCTTAGATGGGCCAAGCATATGTAGCAATGTGAGGGTAGGCATCATAGACCAGCTAAAACAGGTGTAAGCTCGAATAGTTAATCTCTCTTTTTAGTGTTGGAAAAAAACGCCTGCGCTTGATAACTTCTAGAAAAAGTTGTGGTTCAACTATGGTTGGCGAAGCGCAGATTAGAAGCATCTCTCACGAGCAGCAGGAAAGTGCCGGAGAGCTTCTGCTATTCTTGTAGGTATAATGTATGGAAAAAAAAAAACAAAAAGAAAAAAAAATAACATGATGATCAAGCGGGTAAAAAAACGATAAACATATGATGCAGCGATGATTGAGCGGTGTTATCAGATTTTTATCTAGGTATGGAGCAAATCCACTCTTAATCAGCACAAGGCTCTCTAGAGGTACATTGAATGGCTGATTCTCATACTGGATATGTGAGTGCGTTTAGTTTGTTTCTACTCGTTGATATGTATTCTTGATTGACTTTCTGTATGGTATTTTGGATTTGCTCGGTGGATGCATTTTTCTGATTCGTCCTTGGCGATATATGCCGAAGGTATCTACGGTGCTAAAGAGAAGATTAGCTCAGGCGTTCTCTTTGGTATTGGCCGTACAGGAACTAATCAGTTGATTAGTAAGAGATGTTGTCTGCAAATAACGAATTAAATGCTTAGATTATACAATCTATTATAATCTAATTACAGCCTGAGAATTTGTATCTGGTAAAACAAACCTAGCAAGCTGTAATGGAAATGATCCGATGAACTTTTAGCCGAAAACACAAGCGTATTGTTAACAAAATATTAATTCACATGGGTTTCCTTACACGTGAGAGCATAACTCGACCTATACTCTGGGTTATGATAACTGTATAGGCTCTCGAATGAGTGCCGTGATGAGTAATACACGTTAAAGTTCATCAGAAACTCTCTTTCGACAAATGCTAATCAATATGTCAAGTTATCTAGCCAAGAATATTGCTGGTTAGTAATACAGAGTGCTTGGTGTGGGGTAGTATGACCAGAGGTCTAAGAATAAAATTATTCTCATTTTTTAGTTATATAGCTCTGCAGAATGGAAATCCCTAAATTTGAACTTCCCAGAATTAATTATTGATGAGCCGTCAAGAGATGAGAAATCACAGAGTGATGGATGAATTATCCTGGAGGCCGAAGTAGAGAATGGATGGGGGGCGAGATCAATTCACCAAGTTGATCGGTACAGAGGCCAAAAAGATTCTTAATCTATTTCTCTTAAGTGAGATTTTAGTCAGTGTTGGTGGTGGGTATTTGCGGGGCTTAGCGTGCCGGCCACTAATTAGGACTTTCAAAAAAGATCGTGTCATTCGCAAGTCTCATAGTCTCAATATAAAGTCTTTCTATTTATCGAAGCATGACTGATTCGCTAGCGTACTGAGAGCGTTTCTACTCGGATGGTAAGAATTTTCCGAAGGCAATCACATTTTCGTGGTATCGCTTTAAAGACAAATATGATCGTATACGTGGAGATGAATCTTATAATGAATATGTTATACGTCATATTTTAGTCTACTAATTGAAAAATCGATTATTTAGCTAACTCCGGATCTCATGGTTATCTGTGTGTGGGAAGTATGCAGCTAGCTGCATCAATTTATTACTCAATTACACACTATGATACCATGATCTTTTCGAGCAATGTAGGGTATGTAGATAGGTCAGTGAACGACTTGCCTAAGTACAAGTGTCCTCTCTAAAGATGGATTATAGCTTGAGTGCCTTTTGTAATTTGTCTAGGGATATGTACTTAGTTATAAATAGCTGTAGATCTCGCCCCTCGCAACAATACTTCGGATCTCACAATCGATAGTAGAGTGTAAAATCATGGATGAGTCCGCTTAGTGTGGCTTTATTATAATTTAGAGTTATTTTAAGGCCGGCAGCATTTGTCATGCCAAATACCCCCACCATCCACAAAACCACGGTTTTTACGTTTGCATTATAGGTACTACATCAACAAGCGGGTTCAAAAGATTTTTGTTGCCTTGAGTTCATGGATGTTTATTACAATATTGTCGATCTATTACAATTAACAACGCACTCAATAAAGGCTGGGAGCTAGATCACATGTTTTGACGTATCTGCTGGCTCGCCCGAGTGTTCGTAACTCGAGTTTATATTGCATAACGAGTTAAAGGGTCCACGCCTTGAAGGGACTTGGATGATCAGTAGGACTCTTAGTTACATATACTAGACTGGATGTTAGAGTATATACACATGTTCTAAATGAATCTATCGAGAGGAAATGTCCTGTGATTGTGCGGTAGCTTTAGATTTTCGTCGTTTTTGAGCATTGCCGCCGGGATAACGACGCTAGGATGAGGCCTATCATTCGGGGCTCTCAGTGAGATTTGTTCCGCTTGGGGTGGCGAGCTGCTGATTTGTTAGCTTATTTGGTCGGCTTAGTAGGTTGAGCAAATGTACACGCATGAAGAGTTCCTGTTATTTATGTGTGTGACGTATTAGCGAGAACGCCGGTTGTAACGAGACTTTCCGGTTAGCTTCGACCCAAATAACTACTATAATTCGAGTGCTGGTCCCATATGGTAGATGTATTTTGGGTTGGACCAGGCTCTATCAGGATTGGGGGCGTTCAGGCTTATGTAGCGACACCTTCGGGCCCAGGCAATGAAAAAATGACTTAGATCGGGCTTGGCAGATGGCTTGATGAAAACTACGGGATAATATCTGTTTTCAAGTGTGCTGAGCACTGTATAACATATTTTAGCCCCGTTATGTGTCAACACCCAGATAATAAAGAGATTTTGAATGGTTTAATAATCATCTCCACGATCCTTGGCGGATTGACATTGCCAAACCCGTATTGAGGTACGTATACAGATTGATCGTTTCTGTGCTCCATTAATGATGAGTCGCAAGCGGTAAGAGGGCGGCTGTTCAGGTGCATCAGAAATACGGTTAAGCGTGACAGAAGTGTACAGGAGTGGTGTTGCACTGAAATGGGCGAGGATCCTATATCATAATGTGCTCGGTTGCTAGGATCGGACAGGAACATATTGAATACCGTAGCCTGAGTACCGCGAACTTTTATTAGATCAGTAACGATTGATAATTCTCTTCTGGCAAGATAAGGTTATTTAGATCATCGTCAGTATAGTCTCCCCGTTGCTGTGGTTGGCCTGTCTTTTTTTTATCGTTTATTGCACAAGGTCCAGCTTAACGACGCCCCAAGAATTAAGACTTAGTTGGAGCAGGAAACCCAATATCTCCCATTAAAAGAACGATGTATTAACCAAATTGCGTGTATTTGCCTAATACGATTAAGAAAATGGTCGTATCAGAATAATCTAATTTCAGTTGTGAAAGGGCATCTGCTTTTGTTTTTTCAGTGAAAACTTAAGGCACGGTAGAGCAAGCCTACGAATGTATAAATCGCAATTGAAGTCTAAGGAGACTTCACTTGGGCTTTTTTTATGAGAGTGAGATCTACAGAACGAGGGGGATGAATTTATTGAAGTCTTAAAGATTAATTGTCGTGACGTTAAGTTACTGGATATTGATCAATTTGCTAATCCCGAGAGTCAGTAGTAACTACTGACATGTGTTCGAGATCTCGGGCCGTGAGTATTTATATCAGCATATAAGAGGAAGCTGATCTGTCCAGTTTACGTAAACCTCCTTGTTGGTGGCCGGTGTTTTTCTTCGCGTGATAGTGTGTTTAGTTGTAGCGCGTTGAAAGATTTTGATGATCCTGTTCTTTGTTGTTAGTCTGTTGATTAGTATTTTTTTGCCGCGATTGGGGGTTTTCCGGTTTAGTTTCTCCGGCCTTAAATAGAGATCGAGATTTGATTTAACTACTTTTTTCGGTTGAGTTTTTGTATTGGTTCCCCTGTAGACCTGAACTGTTCCAGTTTTTCGCAATTCAGGCTCGGAGGGTTTCGGAATTCAGTTGCATGGGGACCGGTGCATGCGCCCATGGGTACATTGCGATGTGTTGTATTTGCGTACCGGCGCGTTTGTTACATCCATTTATGTGGTTTTGTGCCGGAACCTATGCCGAGTATGGTGGCAGGGGTGTATAGCCCCGAAGTAGGCTATTCGCGGCTTCGAGAGGGAAATTACCGGTCGGCAGGATTTCCAGATCTGATATGATCCATCGGGTGTATTTCATCTATTTTTTAAGTCTTTTAGTTTACTTTTATTCGTTGTAAAATCTTGAGTTTCGTCGGACCAAGAAGATAGTTCAAAATTTGTCCGTTTTGGAGGCCATGTATTGTAAATCCTGATCCATGGATAATTATCTTTGACGTTTGTTTGATGGTAGTACTATGGAGATGAATTTGGTCTTTTTTAATGATCCGGATCTGATTTTATTAGATTTGATGATGTGTGATCGAGATACAGTTTATTTATTATTATTCAGAGTTTGGTAGTTGCATGTTTTAGGGGACAATTAGTCTACTCAGGCTGGTCATAGGTTGGGTTTTGTATATTGTGCCGAGTGCATAACAGTCGATGTTCGGTTAGAATAGCCGTTTTTATTAGTTGATGAGTCAATTTTATTTCTTTCTGTTCTTTTGTCCTTGTAACCAGATTGTGTTTGGAAATTCTTTCCGGGAAGCGTGTATTTAGCTTGTAGTTTTAAGTCTTGAAGAATTTGGCTTGGCCAAGTACTCATTGTTAGTTTCCATTGGTGATAATTTGGATTGATTCGCTTCGGTAGGCTATTATTATTGGATTTATTTAAATTATTGAGTTCATTTGGAATTATTGGAAGCTTTACTATGGATATTGGGTGTCAACCAGTCCCTGTAATTACTAACTCTGTTGGTAGTCTTGTTTGATTACTTTTTCGGTTTGAAATGAACTTTAGCTTGTTTTTTCCAGCGTTCTCCGCCTTTTATCCGGTATTAGTCGAGGTTGCTTCGTGTGATGGACTGTGTTTTGTTTTCGGTAAGTTCTCGGATCATTTTCGATAGCTTGATAGGTTTTGGGTTTTAGATATTTCAGGTGTAATTGGTTTATGATTGTTGATTTTAATTGTTATTTGGACAGTCTTACTTGTTGGTTTTTTCATTAAAAATCGCTTTCTTCTTTTATTGGCATCTTGCCAGAGACAGAAATCTCCGCAATTGAAAAAAAGGAAATCCAGGAATTTAAAGGAGCCAATTAACACCAGTAGTATTCAGTAGTGTGTCCGAGAGCTTGTGGGTGCCATTAGTGGGATTTGCTTGATAAATGAGGCTCAATCTCGTGGATGTTGTATTGTTTTGAGTGATTTTTTTTTCAACATTCAGAGCTTCCTCGATTTTCTCTGTCTGGGAGAGTTTTCTACTTTGTTTCATAGTGATTTTGCTTTTTCTAGAAGTTTAGGGGGGTTTTTCATACCTATAGGAGTTATTTCGTTTCACTGTTTTTGGTTAGCTATTGTTATTCTTGCCGGGTTGCGAAGTTGAAATGCTTGATGTCTTTTCTTTTGATTTACATCGAATCCCATTGTTGTAAGTTTGTCTGTCGTCAATCTTATCGGTTGATGTGGTTCCAAGTTTCGAGATACTTGTGGAAAAATGTATGAATGTTCTTCGCAACTTTCAAGGTTTGGTTACCATTGTTGAGTATGGGCGTGGATTTGAGTACTATTTTTGGGTGATTGCTTTACAGGGCAGTCGTCTGAGCTTTTTTTGCGTGGGGGATTACCGTATTTTTAGTTGTTTATCGAAGTTTTTGCTTTTTGGTGGTGTTTGTGTGTGTGTGTTTCCCGTAGGTAAATTTGGGAGCAGATTTTTCGTAATAGAGTTTCTGTTTATTTTTTGATATTATGCCAGAATGTTGGTGTTGTATAAATTTGAGTGCTAAAGAAAAACGAATTTTGATTTTTCTCCACCTTGATTATCTTTTATCACTTATTTAATCATGGATAAATATTTTTGTTTCATTTTGGGTGGGTGTGTAAAGGTGGGGGTGTGGGGATGTTTTCAGTTGGTTTGAACCATGAGCAACATTTGTGGTCGTGGGGGTCGGTGCTTATGGAAAAGTATTTGTTTTATGGGGATTGCTTTCGTTTCTTTGAGGGTGATGAGAGAGGTTTATTTTTGATTATAGCCGAAAAGTTCGGTTAAAGTTATTCTTAGGTATATTGTTGATTAGGTAGGATACTTAAAGCTAAATACTGAAAAATGAGTTGGTAGGCATTCTGTTTTCTTTTAAAGTGTCCTATGCCCGCAAGTGGGAGAGGATATAATATTTTCTTCAAATTGAATAGGCGTGTGGATTTTATTGGTATTCTTTCGATATAGTTTTTTTTGGGTAGGCTGGGGGTTTTTCTGTTTTTTTTTTGGTGTTTTATTAGTAAATAGGGTTTATTACCTGTTTATTTAGTTTATTCTGGATAGTCCATTTATCCGCGTGTAACGGGAAGTGTTTTTTTGTTTTGAGTGGTTTTGTCAAAGTTTGAAGGAATTTTTGTGGTTTTCTAAGGTTTTTACAGGATGGATATATTGATTTATGGAGCAGTTCCCAGGTCCATTAATTGACGTCAAGTTGCTGTAATTATTATGCTATTTTGTATTGTAGCAAAATGTATGCAGATCTTTCTTTTTTTTATTTCTTAATTAGCTGCAAGTGATTTTGGAAGAGACGTGAGTGGTAAAGGAGGAATTGATTTTGGTTGTGGCTGTTGGTTATTGGGAAGGTGAGGTCTTTGGGGCATGTGAGGACGTGTGGATGCCTGAGTAGATTGGTTCATGGTTGGGGCGTTGAATGTGGTCCAGAAGGAAGTTGGTTTTTTTGGATATTTCTTTTATGTGTGGAATGGGTGAACGTACTTGGTAAATTGATCGGGTTTTGGTTGGGGCAGAGGAAGGGTGGATCGATTGGTGAGTAGGTGAAGGATATGTTTGTTTGGATTGAGTTTGAGGGTGAAATTAAATTGCAATTGTGGATTTGAAATGGAGTGGAGGGAAATTGGCTTTGTTGTAAAATTAGTTTTGAACGGTTCGAAGGGATTTAATGTGAATTTACCATTGGTTTTTCTTATGCTCCACATTCACTTGTTTTATTGTATAGCATTGTCGGCTTTTTTGCTAAAGCATTAAGTGTGTGTGATTGGCTAGGGTACGTCGCCTCATTCGTTATGATTGGCTAGTGAGATTATTTTAT
>Ga0163217_1062387_pt1 | contig 10355 bp, 14 predicted proteins | sample SynspAceP_FD_185933 | JGI IMG/M metagenome (GOLD analysis project Ga0163217, IMG submission 185933) | Saline lake microbial communities from Ace Lake in Antarctica - Synechococcus sp. Ace-P (PacBio error correction) | ecosystem: Environmental > Aquatic > Non-marine Saline and Alkaline > Saline ... | reverse complement strand
GCGGCCAGGCAGAACAAAACCAGCTCGACCCGTGGGAGCGCGGAATTCCGGCCAGCGGACGTGGACAGCGAATGGGGGCTGCTGCGGGAAATGATCGCGCCGTTGGCTCGTTGATCCAGGGCGAAGCAGAGCGGGTGGGGCGGCTGGTGCAGCACCTTGCTCGCATCGCCCGCGATGAGGCGGCCACCTGGAGGTGGAGCCACCAGGTCATCGATGTGGAGCTGCTGCTGCTTGGCACTTATTGAAGCAGCTGGTGGACCATGCCGGGTTCGCGCTGCGCGCTGTTGGCGCCCGTCGAGGCTGAGGTCTGGTGGGCCTGCGGTGATGCCGAATCGATTGCAGCCAGTGCCTCACCAAACCTGGTGGAAAAACGCCCTGAAGTACGCCGATCCAGGCCAGTCCGATCGAGTTGTTTGCCACCCGTCCCAGTGCACCCCCAAGACAACTCCCACCTCAGGGAGAGCCCTGGCCTGCAGTGCGGAGGTGGTTGGTGGTGCATGTGCGTGACCGCGAGCCTGGGGTGGCGGATGCCGAAAAAAGAGCGGATCTTCGAGCGGTTTTGTTCAGGCAGCGCTTCTTCAAGGGCGTCGGGGCAGCGTCATTGGTCTTGTCGGTGCGTTGAAGTTGCTGATGGAGCGGATGGGAGGGAGGCGCGGGTGGGTGGGATGCCCCGGCCCAGGGGGCGGTTCCGATTTTCAGTTGCTGCTGCGACCGTTCAGTTCCAAGGATCCCCTTCCTTGAGCATGAAGCCGACACCACGGACGGTCTGATTTCAGGCTGGGGCAGCCGGATTGCTCGACCTTCTTGCGCAGGTAACGGATGGTAGACGTCTGAGCAGGTTGTTCATCACGAAATGGTTGGCGCCCCAGACGCTGGCAAGGATCTGATTGCGCGTCTGCACCCCGGTTCGGTTTCGCGCGCAGGGTCTGGAGGAGGTGTATTCGCCGCACGGTGAGATGAATCAGGGGCACCATTTGCGGCGAAACTTCCCGGTTACCGGTGTTCATGGTCAGGCCGCGATAGCTGAGTAGTCGCCAACGGCTGCGCCGTTTCAAGTTGAGTCCGGTGCGGCGCATGGGGCGCGGACGCGGCTAGGGCAGTTCCTCGATGGAGGAATGGTTTGTTGCATGAAGTCGTCGGGCGCCGGGAAATCCAGCGCCTCAACTCGGTCGCGGATGTCGTCTCGCCGCCGTTGAGCATCACCACCGGCACGGTGACGCCGCTGGAGCGAAGCCGGCGGCAGATTCGACACCACGGGGAAATCGGGCAGGGTCCAATCGAGTGCACCAGAATCGAAGGGGTTGGGGTTGTCGCGTAACTGCGGTGAGGGCGCCAGGCCCGTTATCGGCTTCGCCTACTGCAAAAACCCTCCACCAGAAACTCCCCTGGAGGAAACGGCGCCATTCGAATCGTCATCGAACGTGAATGAGAATGCGTGGGCTGCTTTCTGTATCGCGCATGACTGTATCGCGCATGACTTCCCGCTTGCGGAAACATTCAGCTTCGGCGGCATTGATTTTGCCTGGATCCCATGTGGCTTTTGTTGTTAGCAATAGGCCGAGGTTTTTGATTGCGGGTTTCTCAAGTTCTGGTTAGGGCCTTCTTGGCTGGCCACCGCTCCCAAAGGTCGCTTTGGGTTCCCACACTGGGCCCGCTCACGCCGCTCAAGCTTGCCGCCATGACCGTCTTCCAGCCCAGGGATGGCTGCGCTGCGCCCGAAGAAACCTTTCTGGCGCATGGCCCGGCTGGGGCCTGCTGATGGTGTTGTCCTACGCATTGGTGGGCCCTGCCAGCCCCTACTCATTCATCTTGGCCTGCTGGACGATTCCGAACGCCGGCCTGGCCACGAGATTATTTGCCACCCCTTTCGCTGCAGCACTGTGCCGGCACTGACCGCCTCGGTGCGTGTTCGCGTGCGCACCACTGGCCGGATATGGTGTGGCGTTGGCAGGTGGTGCTTGCTGGCCCTGATTCACGGCACTGCTTGATCGGGCGTGCGCTGGGCATGGTGAGCGGCACCTGGGGCGTGGCTCGACCGGGAATTCCTGGTGCTGTGATGGACACGCTTTACACCTTGCCGGTGCTGCTGCTCTCGGTGGTGCCGCCTTCCTGCTGGGGCGCGGCCTTCCCATCGGCGGCGGCGCTGTGTGTGGTGTACATCCCCCCAAGTATTTCCGGGTTGGTGCGCAACCAGACGGCCCAGGTGAAGGCGGAGCTCTATTGTGGAAAGCGGCTCAATCGGCTGGGGCGGGGCCGGCTGTGGATCCTGCGCCGTTACTTGCTGCGCAAACGTGATCACCTCGGTGCACGGTGCTGCTTAACCCTCAAAACGCTGCCGACGCCGTACTCGTGCTGGGCGGCCTGGGCTTCCTGGCCTGGGGTCCCCGAATCGATTCCGGAATGGGGCGCCGACCTGCAGCAGGCTCTCACCGGCGCTGCCCACCGCCATCTGCGTGGACGGCCGCTCTATCCCGGCCTGGGCGATCGTTTGTGTTGGTACTGGGGCTTTCGTTCCTGGGGCGAGGGGCCTGGAGGCCTGGGTGAGCGCGGGGGCGATGGGGGCAAGGGAGGCTTTTGATGTTCAGCACTGCGGAGCAGAGTGCCTCTCTCAGCTTGCGTTCAACCTTGCTTTCTCTATTCTTGCGGCTATTGGCTTCATCGATTCGGAAAGAGCATTGGCTCTAATGGATCAAGCCTTTTACAGTTCCATTGATCAAACTGTTCCTGTCTGATTGAAACTCTTGCCCAAGCTCAACTCGTGTGCTTGCGGCATCCATGCAAGCCGCAGCAAGAATCGAGCTTTCACGCTCGTTGAGCTGATGATCGTGTAGCGGTCGTTGGTGTGCTTGCTTGCCGTTGCTTACCGCAATATCTTTCCAAGCCCGCGAGCGGCTGGCCAATGGGGCGGCTGATAGGAGAGGCGCTTTGGGCCTTTGCCAAAGAATGTGGCAACATTTTCTGCTGCTCTGATTGGCTATTGGTATGACGAAACCGAGTGATCAAAAATGTTATTGCCGTTAAACGCAAGTGGGATAACTGCGTTGCGGGCGTACTTTGTTGTCCACCCTTGAAGCCTGGGGCCTGCGTGGTATTCGATGCATTGGCCGTTGAAACAATTGCAGCGACGAATGAACTGACAAATCGATGGTCAATACCGTGGAGTTACGACATGTCTTTTGGAACCTTTAGTCTGGCCTGCCAAAAGGCTGTTTCTGCTGCATTCTGATTTTCCAGCATCCATTGCCGATGTGCGTAACGCTCTGACCTCCAGAGTGGTTGTCTGGATCTCTGGCAACGTGTTACGTTGAGTGCGCAGGCGATCATGCCTGTTGTTTTCGATGGCCCTTCTCCGATCCAAAACGACCTACCTTTGAATCAGCCTTCGTGCAGGGCGGTCGGATGCTGAATGCCGACCGACAAGACCACGCATCACGCTATGTCCGCTTTTGTCCTCTTTTCTTGCCCCGCTTCAGGCTCTTGCAAAACTCTGGCCATTGTCGAAATTCGGCTTATGGGGAGGGTAAGAGCCTTCCCTTCTCGCATCTCTTGATTTCCACGCGCGCATGTGTTATTGCCCTGATCGTGACCTGAGCCTCTCTGGTGTGGCAATGATGTGTTCCAGGGTGGATCAGGGATCCCGCTGCGTGCAGGGCGTGATCGCATTCCTTCGCCACCCCGTCATCTGATCGTCGACGACGGCTCCCATTTTCCGCCCCATCAGCTCGTCCAGTTTCTCAATTCTGTTCGATCCAAGTTTGCTTCCGTCCTGGGCGGCCTTCTACATCTTGAAGATGTGAAACGTCCTATTGGATCACTGTCGATATTTTACGGCTATCCCACCCGCTAAGGCCTGCACAATTGCTTGGTCTGCCCTGGAAGCTGCTCAAAGCTCTGTATCGATTACACCCAATCGCTTCCTTTCTCTCACCTGACGACCGGCAGCCTGTGGAAACAGCTTTGTTTAGAAAACCCTGAGGCGATGGTCGCAGCTGATCTCCTGCGACCGGCGGCCATGATCTCTACCCTCACCTTTTCGCCCAGAACTGCGTGATTTCTCAGCTCGCTTCGCCAGCACACGGCCCGTCCATAGCCGCTGTACTGATTGTCCGGCGACTCTCCTGGCTGGAAACGTTCCCCCTGAACCCACGCCAGCGCCAAACCGAGCCGCTCAAATGAATTGGCCGGATTAATCCGCTACCGCCTAGGCGCCTCGACATTTCCCCATGCCCCTCTGGCTCACGTTTGTTCTGCTCGCTGCCGCCAACCTTGCTTGGTTGGCTTGGTTCCGCCAACGCCGGACGACCGTGGATCGCTTCTGCTGGAAGCACATCCTGCGGTGGGTTGCTTGCTTGTGGTTCTGCTTGGCGTCGGCTCCTGCTGCTTTGAGCTTCGCTGGGTCTGGCTCTGGCCCTCTGGTTGCGCGGGCCCGCTCCGGCCAGGCCGGTCGGACGGAGCCCCATCGCGATGATGTGATGATTCCATTCTGAGTGTTGGCCTACTGACCCACTTCAGTAGTGTCAGCAGCGCAAGGCCGCAGTGTTCCGCGGGGCAGCTCTTCGCTGATCGCCCCTTCCCGCTGGAGAGCGCTGGGTAAGCACGACCTTCGCGGCGCAGCAGTCGGCGGACCTGGGGGTAGGCCCACTCGAACAGCAGGCCATTTACGCCGCTCTGCGGCACCCCCTCGCCGGCCAGGGCAGAAGCCTGCTGCCTGCCGCTGGCGCCACAGGTGCTCGAAACAAAGCAGCACCGCCGCCGGCCACCGATACGTTCAGCGACTGAAACCATGCCGCCCATCGGCAACAAACAGACCCTGCCGTCCACGCCACTGCGCTGGCCGTCCCGCTCAGGCCCCACTTTCTTCGGCCCCGGAGCACGAAGGCCGTTGGTCCGGTGAAAATCGCATTGGCGATAGTCCACCGCGTTCACGCCCAGCATGGGGTGCCGTAGATTCCGGAACCTTCCCGCCGCAGCCGTTGCAGCCCCTCCTCCACGTGGCGTGGGGGTGCACCGCCACCTACTTCTCGCTGCCCAGGCGAGCACTGGTTGAAGCGGCGGCTGCGGCCCGGCAGGACTCACCGCATGGGCTTCGAGCACCCCAACGGCCGCGCAAGTGCGCAGATGGCCGAGAGGTTGTGAGGGCTTGTCCACCGCCTCCAGCAGCAGCGTGAGATTCGCCATGCGCCGCGATCAGCACGGCCCTGGAGTCGCCTCGTAGCGGCGCGGGGCAGCAGGCGGCTTGGAAACGGGGCGGAGCTTCAGACCTTAGCGCTCGATTCATGGTTTGACTGCCAGCAAAGCGCGGCTTCCTGAAGCAGGGGTGGGATTCATGAATTGATGAGGCCTGCCCTGCCTGCCGCCGCCGTTGGCTTCGTTCAGCGGGTCTATGCCGTCGTGGCGCCATCCCCCAGGGTCGCCCGCCACCTATGCCAGTTGCCGACTGGATCGGCGCTTTACGGCTGCGCCCGCCAGGTGGGTGGTCGTTGCGTCGGTCTCGCCCTGCCCTCACCGCGTCCCCTGGCACCGGGTCGTCAGCGCCCGAGGCCAGATCAGCATGAGCCTCAGCCCGAAGGCAGCGATTGGATCCAGCGCGAGCTGCCTGATCGCTGAGGCATCCCCGTGGCATGGGGCGGGCCCGGGCCTGCCCTGCGGAGCTATCTCTGGGTGCCGCAATGACCACTCCCCAAACCATTGAACCGCTGCGGGCCGGATCGCGATGCTTTGCGGCTGCCTTGCAGCCAGAGCCGCGGACCTCGGGACTCGCGGCGGGTTGGCCTGGCGGGCGCTTCTGGCCCGTGGCGGCCGGGGCCTATTGCCGATTGTGCCCTGGAGCGGGGAACTGCCCCGCCTGCGCTCTCGCCGCCCTGACCGTGCCCTGGCGACCGAGTCTGTTTCGGGGCGATCCGCCAGCGCCGGGCCCGCCTGGATGCCTGGCTTCGACCCAGCTCGGCAAGGTTGCCGGCCACGTCAGCCTCCCAAGCTTGCGCTGGCTGCTGCACCTCGGCCTCTACCAGCTGCTCGCACCGAACGGGGTTCCCGCCTCAGCGGCGCGTTGAGCACCACCGTGGAACTGGCCAAAAACGGGATGGTCTGGCCCGGCTGGCGCCGGTGGTGAATTGGTTGTGTGCGCGCCCTTTCTGCGTCGGCCGTAAGCGCCGCTGCCAGCAGCCCCCTACCGCTGCCTGGCCGAACCCGTCGCGGCCCTTGGTTTGCCGCCACTCCCTGCCCAATGGGCTGGCTGCCATCTTGCTGCAATGGCTGCCGCCCGAAGCGCTGAGGCGGTTCGGATGTGGCGGCCAATTCTGCCGCCCTCCCTGGATTCTGCGTGTCAACCGGCTGCAGGGCAAGCCGTGAGGGCTCGGTGCTCGCCCGCTTTTGCCGCCGCTGGCCGTGGCCGCTGAACCCTTGTTTGATCAAAGCCTGGGGGCTTGACGCTCCACGGCCGTGCGGTGATCTGCGCGCCCTTGCCGGCTATGCCGCAAGGCACTGGGGCGTTTCAGCGACCGCAGCGCCCAGCGGGATCGCCCCTTTGCTGGAAGCCCCTCCCTGGTGAACGTCTGCTTGATGCCTGCGCGGCCCCCGGCGGCAAGAGCACCCCCATTCTGGCCGAATTGGATGGCCGATCAAGGGGGTGGTTGCTTGGCCGTTGATCGCTCCGCTGGGGCCGCCTGCGCCGCGTCGGCGTTCAATTTGCCGGAGCGGTTGGGGCTGGGCCTCGATTCAGCAGCACGAGACCGATGCGGCCGAGCTGGCCAGCGAATTGCCAGCTGAGAGCTTCGATCGGATTCTTGTCGACTGCCCCCTGCTTCCGCGTCTTGCACCCTGGCCGCCATGCCGCATGCCCGCTGGCGGATCACCCCGCCCGCCATCGATTGATTCTGGTTGTGCTGCAAACCGCCGGCCTGCTGGAGGGGATGGTTGGCCCTTTTGCTTCAAAGCCAGGCGGTTCGGCTGGTTTATGCCACCTGCACCGTCCATTTCCCGTTGAAAAACGGTGTGAGTGAACTGGTCACGGCCTTCTGGCGGGCCACCCCAGCTGGAGCCACGTTCGGAACTTCAGCTCTGGCCCACCGCCGGGCGGCGGCGATGGCTTCTACGCCGCCGTGGCTCCAGGCCCCGGGCTGAAGGCTTCAAGGCGTTCAGCTCAAGGTGGTGGCGGCTGGTGCCGTTTGGTGCCAGCACGACGGGTGGTGCTGTGGCGGTGGTGCTGCGGGGGGAGCGGGCGCTGGTGCGGCTGGCTGGCCGGCGGCCGCGCACAGAGGTTGGCGCCGTTAACAAGGAGCGGACTGGCTGGGGCGGGCGTCGGTTGGCAGGCCCGGATCTGGGCACCCCTGTGGGGCTGCCTGGACTGGGGTTGGATGGGCGGCTCGCGGAGCCCCGAGTGGGGTGCCGGAATTGGTTCCTCGGGCTGGAAGTCACGGGGCTCGAAGCTGGACGTCGGCTTACTGGCCCGATTCCTGCGCCACGGCCTGGGGCTGCTTCGCGGGGCGGGCCGCGCGCGGGCGGCCCGGCCCCCAGGGCTGGCGGTTGGGGCGGCTGGCTTCTTCGCGGCGGGTTTTGTTGGCCTTGAAGCTTGGCCCGTGAGCACGAGGCTGGGCGGGAACTGCGTACGGCAGATTACCTTCGCGGATCACGCCATGGACCGGCCCCAGGCGGGCGGCCGCAGCCACCGCTGTCGCTCTTGGAGGAGCGGTTGTTGATCCCAGCCCCAGCCAGATGCCGGTGGGTGAGCTGGGGCGATCGCGGCCGATGCAACCAGACGTCACGGGCGCCCTCGGATGTGCCGGTCTTGCCGGCCACAGGCCTGCCGATCGACGCGCTCCACCGGTGCCACCAGTCACCACCCGCTGCAGCATCAGGACCATCGCGTCGGCGATGTCGCTGTCGACCACCCGCCGGCCCCGGTCCGACTGAGGCGCCTGCTCCAAGAGCAGTTCGCCGTCGGGGCCGCTGATCTCTCGAAACGGGGTTGCGGTGGCACGAACACGCCGGCGGTGATCACGGCGCATGGCGGCGTTCATGTCAAGCCACGGCTGCTCGTAGGCGCCCAGCGCCATTCGGGTAGAAGCGGCCCAGCTTCACGGGTGCATTCCCAGGCTCTATAGCTGGCGATCACCTTGTCGAAGCCCACTGCTGCAGCAGGTCACCGCCACCCACGTTGAGAAGCTCTGCAGGGCCGTGGCCATCGCAACCTTGCCTCGGTAGCGATCACCGAAGTTCTTGGGGCAGTAGCCAGCGAAGCAGCGCCTTCTTGTCGTCCAGACGGTTTCTGGCCGCATTCCCCTCCTTGAGGCGGCGAATAGACGAACGCTTGAGGTTGAGCCGGGTGATTCCGTCAGCGCCTGAGTGGCTCGGTTTGAAACTGGCCTTTTGCTTGTAATCCTTACCGCCCACCAGGGCACGACCAGGTCCGGTTGCCCGGCTCGGACGGTGACTAGCGCCCCTCCATGGAGCCGCTGGCCCACTGCTGCTTGATTCACTTCTGGGCCTCGTCTGCATGGCCAGGTTGAGGCTGCGCGTATCGTCAGTCCGCCCACCTCAAGCTGCTCAGGAAGTTTAACCACATTGGGTAGCTCCTGGGCCACCCAGCTGGTGCAAGTAGGGGCCTCCACTGTTCCAGTACTTGGGCAAGGCCGTTGGAGCCGGAGCGGTGTGGCCTCGGCCTCGGTCTGGCTTCGGAAGCGCTGATTGAACCCCGCCTGGCGCATCCGGGCCAGCACCAGTGCTCGCCGCTGTAGGGCAGGTCTTCGTTCAACGAGCGGCGAAATACACCGACGGGCCCCGGCAGGGCCCGGCGATCAGGGGCTGCTTCCGGCAGGGTGGAGTGGTCGGCGGCCATTGTAGAAGTAGATCCAGGGCCGCATCGGCGGACGCCGTAGGCGCCTGAGCCCAGATACACATAGTTGATTGTATATTGATCAGGATCTCTGTTTCTGAGGGCTGGCGCTCGATCTTGCCGGCCAGGGCCGCCATCTTTGAGGCTTGCGGACCAGGGTGCGGTCCTGGCTGAGCGTTACACCGTGCGCGGCCAGCTGCTTGGGTGATTGGTGCTGGCGCCTTCTTCACTGCCGCGCGGGCGGATTGTTGCGCACCATTGCCCGGCCGATCCCCCAGATCAACACCGGTTCGTGCTTCGTAGGAAGCGCCGGTCTTACGGCGGCACGAAACCGCCTGGCGCAAACGCAGCTTCGGGCATCGAACCGGCAAGCCACCTTCTCGCCGAGGTGGCAGGGCCGAGCTTTCTGCAGCACCCTGGCCATCGGCCGAAAGGATTGTCACCGTGCCGGGTCGGTTGAAAGGTGTTGATCCGCGCCACGTCAGGCAGCATCCCGTCGACGAGCGCACAGCGGACGCTTTGGCCGAAGGCTGCGGCCGCTTGCCGACTCCGCTGCAACAACGGCCCGGCCAGGCAGCAGACTTCTTGCGGCTTTTCCGGGTCGACGTTTTCCTTTCCTTCGCCCCTCAGGGCGGGGTGGGGATCCCTTGCGAGAGACTTCGCTGGTCACACAAACACGGCCGGAGGCTTGCTGTGGCCGAATCGCGAGCGCCGTCCACCAGCATTCCCAGCACCAGAAACGGCTGGGCGCTCGCCCTGATACTTCACGTTCCAAAGGCCAACCGGATCGCGCAGCAAGCCAGACTGTCTGAAGGTGGATCTGGGGAGATGATCGCAGGCACCAGCCAGCACCGCGGCGGAAGTTCTGGCAATTGGCGATCAGCACAGCCAACCATCGCCAGCTGGAAACAGATCAATCATGCCGGCGCTAGCACCAAGCTGGCCCCTCGATGCCGAAACACCACCGCAGCGATTTCCAAGCCCCTCGCCCGTCGCTATCCACGCTCTTGAAGTCGTTGACCCACAGCAATTTGCCGAGGGCCGGCCAGGCTGTTAGGGCCAGGGTGAAGCAGGGCTGTGGTCCAGGTGAGCCGGCCGAAAAAACAGTGGCCTGCCCGGGCCCAACCAGGGCAAGCGATTGTAAAAACTGGCGGCCAAAGGGCATAGTTGCCCAGCCAGCCGTTCTGCTTTGAGCCTTTCAGCGGTTTTTGTTGGCCGCCGAATAGATGTAACTGACCAGCGAATTCCCCGCCCAGGGCGAGTAGGCAACAAAGCACCGGGGGTGCGGGTTGGCCGGCCCAGAGAATCGAGGCCCCCCCGCCCACGGCAGCCCCGAGGAGCCAGCAGCACCCCAAAGGATTCTTGCCCCCACCCGCCCCCACCCTGGGCCTCCCAGGGAGAATCCCCCGGAGGGATTCGGGGCCCGGTTAGGGGCTCGTTTTTTTGATCCGCGTTTCCGAAATTCTCGCGGTTCCCGTTTAAGTTTTTTAAAGTTCATTCCTTCTCTTTTCTTTGTTTGATT
>Ga0163217_1039095_pt1 | contig 10355 bp, 9 predicted proteins | sample SynspAceP_FD_185933 | JGI IMG/M metagenome (GOLD analysis project Ga0163217, IMG submission 185933) | Saline lake microbial communities from Ace Lake in Antarctica - Synechococcus sp. Ace-P (PacBio error correction) | ecosystem: Environmental > Aquatic > Non-marine Saline and Alkaline > Saline ... | reverse complement strand
CGTAAACAATACTTGATCATCGCGAATATCAAAGCGAAAAACTGTATCGCCTCGACCGCTGAAAGGTGCGAACATGAAAAAATCTTCGTCCGCACGTGCAGCTTGATCGGTCGCTCTATCGGCGCAGGTCATCGTGGTACACAGATAACGTTTGGGCGTCGCGAATGTGTTCGACACCTCTGGATACACGCGATCAACGCAAACGCGTCGGCGCGCGGCAAAAGCCAGAAAACTAACGGGGTTAAAGCCATGCCCCAGAACCGAGGCTTGTTGCCATCAGCTCGATCCGCGCGGAACGCGTGAACGTTATGCTGCGCCAGAAACATCGCGCACCCACGGCCCCGGACCCGCACCTTTGGGCCACCGTGGTCCGTGTTCCCCACAGGGATGTCACAGCGCCGCGGTTGCCGCCCCCGAATAACTGGGCGTTTGGCAGATCGGCCTCTGCATTCCAGCACCACATAATCGAGTAGAATAGCGAAAGCTGTTTTTCGACCGCCCCTGGCGCCAGATAGGTAACGCCCCGGATATGATCCACGCGCGCTGTCATCGCGGCAGCGGAACACCTTGCCTGGCACGCAGGGCCCCTGACCACCATCGACAGCGCTGGAAGCCGTCTTCGTGAAAGCCGTGCTTATCCATGCGCCGCCAGAACCAGGTTTCTGTGCGCCATTGAATCGCGCACCTTGCTCTTGGGCTCCAACGCGCCCAGATCATTAGACCGGATGGCGCAGGGAGTGACCTGATCATAGATCAGTTTCCCCTCGCGAGCGGCGTGTGGAGCGTGACAAAATGCGGATCGTCCATCGGAAAGTGCAAACGAATTCATCCAGTATGTCAGGTCGACCGTCGGTCTGCTGTCCCTCTGGCCTCAGCTATAAATCCAAGATGCCCAAGTTTTGCCGCAGCTTGGCATCCGGATGCATCCTCGCATGCAGCACCACATCGTTGGGTTGGTAATTTTCCACCGCGCCCAAAAGCCGCACGCTCTGCCGTGCTGGGTCGCCAGCATGCAAAAGTGCGTCATCCGAATGGCTGGCAAACACGACCTCGTCAAAGGCTTCCCATTCCGCCCGTTGTTGCACCCTCTACCCCCAATGCGGGTTACGGCGGCACGATGGGACAGACCGTGCCAGGCGGATGGTCGACGGCCTTTGTCCGACAGCGATGCCCCCAGGAACGGTTCAACGTATTCCTGTGACCCGCCCGTCGACCCGTATACCACTGTGCTGGGCCTGGATGTGCTTAGCAAGCTTGGATTGTCAAAGAAGTCGCACCATCGAAATTATGCTGGGAAATCCCATGAATCTTGTCACGGGTGTTGACCAGATCGCGCCGGACAGCGGCGTCAGTAATATTTCGGAAATATTCGCCCGCGCCCAGCTTGTCAAAAAAGCGCGATGTGTCAGCGCGCATTCCTGCGCCAGTTGTCGCCGTGTTGTTGAACCGCACGATATCGGTTCAGCATCGCAGAAATTTGGGGTTCAGTGCATTGGCCGCTGCGCAAAGATCGAATCACAGCGTCATCAGGCCATATTCAACGCCCGCCGTCCAATGACGCACCAAACTCATGTTGGAGTTAACCACGGGCACGTCCAGTTCTTTGAACAGTGCGGCGAGGTTGGGCGGTAATTGGCATAGTTGAACACGATAAAGCCCCGTATCCACAGGCTGATCCCCCTTCCTGCCCGCCATCTTGGTGCCGCATGACCGCCCAAAACGGGGCAGCTTTCGAACAAAGTACCTGATGGTCGTCGCCCAACATATGCGCAGCCCCCATTCCGGAAATAACCCCGCCGCGATGACGGCAATTCTTCGGTGGCCAGCCAAAGGCCGTTTCTGTGCGGTCGATGGCTTCAAAGGGCATAAGGCGAGATAATTCCAGTCTGCAGTTTGGTTCTGTGCTTGGGCTATACACGGGCCGGACTGTACATGAGTGCAGTTGATAACGCACTAACTACGATCTTTCTGGTAACACCCTTCGTGGCTCCTCGCTTAGTTAGCCCGTCAGGGCGTTTTGCAGGGCGCGACAAGGGTACAAACGCGACTATCCTGCTTGGACAACTCTTCGAAATCGAAATTATCAAGCCGCGCCGCAGTTTGCCCGCGCGTTCGCGGCCAGGCCCCAAACCCTTCATTCGGCACGGGCCTGCCCAAAATGGGTGTCAGCTTGCCCACGCGTATCCACCACAAGCTTACGCGCGGCTTGCAACATTCTTGAGCGTCTTGCGAATGGCCCCCGCCTGTTTCCCGCATTCCGCGCGTCTTTCAGTATCGCACGCATGTTGTCAGCGTCGCCATGCAGTGGTCGTGATACGATCCAGACCCGCGCGTCAAAGCCTTCACGCAACCAATTCGGAAATGCGTGAGTTCCGCATACAACGCCTCGGAGGGAGGAACATCAGCGCGCCAATCGGCTGTTTCACCTTCGATGAGTATTTCGTGGAGATCGCTTGATGTGCGCTTGACCGCGACACGATCGCCGGGCAGGCGCCTTGACCTCTGTAATCGGTCTTGCACGGCGCAGCGCCTCGTAGCTTTCAAGCGGAATTTGCGTGTCGATCGCATCGCCCGCGGGTTCGGGCAGTTGGACATACAATCCGCGCGTTGCCGTTCGAGGCGTCGCCTGCATGTATAGCTGTCGCTTGCAAGCGCCTTGGAACGATATCACGCAGCGGATCACCGAATGCGCCACGGGTTTGGCTTATGCTCAGGATGTCTTGCATGACAGTACATCGCCGGACAGTTTGGTGAATTATCCTGCGCCTTGTCGAATCGCCGCCAGCGCTCCTGAAGCTGTCAGACTGGTGTTTGTCTGCTGCTTGACCCGTGCAAACGTCGCGCTCATGCGTTTCCTGCATCTCTGCAAGCGACCAGCGCGGATCGGGCAAGCGTTATCGGCCAGCCTGTTCCTGGCATCTCTGCTGTACTGCCATCCGCGTCTCGATGCTTGTACCATCTGGGCTGCGCATTGGCCTGCGTGTCCGACACGGTCTGCAAGCCGCGCGCAGTTGTTCCATGCCCCATGCCAAGCATGTTGCACATGGCCCCCAAGATTGCATCTGTCGCGCCAACGGGCGGGTAACACGCGCCGACCGGCCCCGGCCCGCACAGCCATCACCACAAAGATCAGCACCAGCAAGACCACGCAACCGCCACCGATCAGCAGCAGAATCGCAATGGTCTTTCAGCGCATAGGTTTTCATCACCAACCGGATCATGTGCTCCAAAACAAGACGTTCAATATCGCTCAACTTCAGCTCGACATAAGTGGGGCCGGCCATGTTGCAACTGGCGGAAATGGGAGGCCGTCGCCTCCATCTCGCGCAGCAGCGCGTTCATTTCCCTCGCCGCGCATCCAGCGTCCCGACCGGATTGATCCCCGTACAGGCCACACGGCTGGAGGGATCGCTCGATCCGGCCTGCAGTGTGTTGCTTTCATTTTGGTCGCCAGTCATCTAGGGATATCCAGCACCATCGCCTTGGCGTCCACCGTGCAAGGATCGCGGGCGTTTCACGCACGCGTCGCGCTACGCCAAAGGTTCGATCCCCAGTCCAAAGCGCGCCAGTCATTCGCGACCTCAAGCAGCCGCGCACAGGTCAGAGGCCGACAGATCCACGATTTCGGGGATCAACAAGGCCGCGCTGCGAACACCGTTTTCCGCCATTCTGGCGTTCAGCTTTTTCATAGATCAGACGTTCATGCGCCGCGTTGCTGGTCAAACAATCACCATGCCCGTCGCCGGTTTGTGCGATGAGTGTAAATTCTCATGCACCTGCCGCGTGCGGTCCCAAAGGAAAGTCCGGCGCGCGGTGCCGGCGTCCTGCGCTCATGCTTTGTGCATCAGGACGGCGTCAGCACCATACTGCTGCGGCGTCTCTACCACGCCCCACATTGCCAGCGTTCGGCAAAATCCCGGCTCCGGCGCTTGGGCCTGATAGGCGGTCGTGCGCGCACCAAGGAGAGGGGCGGTCCATCTGAGTATACTCGCCCGGCAGGTTGTTCGGCCGCATCGCCCCCAAGCGCATTCGCCACAGTGGCGAGGCGCGGTGCCCCGCGTCCGCCAGGCATGTCGCAACACCTGAAACGATCACCACCGCCAAACCGGCGCGGAAAAGGCGCACTTCGGATTTTGGCGGCAGTGGACCGTTACGTCGACCGAGCTTGGGTCACAATCGGACAAACAGCGCGCCAGCAGGATGGCGTCGGGCTCAGCCAGGTCAAAATAAGCCCCGCGCAACGCGGCCCACCAAAAGGCTTGTCGCGGCCACAGGCGGCCATTAACGAACAAATATTGCCGTCACCGCAAGCCGCGCGAGTAAGTGGGCAAAGGCGGCAATCCGCGTCAGGTGCAGGACCGGTCGCGTCGGCACAATGGCCAGCGCATTTTCCGCAAAACTCGCCGCCCCAGGCCACTTGTTGCCAGACGGCCATGCAGCGCAGCGAACATATCGCCTTGTGTCGGCGTCCGCGCGAGAACACCTCGCGGCCCGGACCATCCCCGGGGCCGGACACATCGCGCCGGGTGAACGCTTTGACGAAAGGTTCGCCATCGCCAACCGCTTGATGATGTCAAGAATCCGCCTGCGCCGCGGCGCGTCGGTCCGCAGGAATTTCCAAACGCGCAGGGGGGCAAAGAAACAGTCGCCGCAGCCTTGACCACCGTGCCGCCGTCAGGCGCTGCGGGGCGCACAGGGCAGTCACACCCCCCCGTTGACCGAATCTCTGCCCCGTCTTGCCCAAGCACGCTGGCTGCAAATGGTAAGCCGCCCGACAGCGCCCACGATGCAACGCCTCTCCGCCGAAAGCCGAAGGTGTGAGATGTTTCAGCAGTCCGTTCCGTCGATTCTTGGAGGTCGCGTGCCGTGACAGCGCAAGCGGCCAGATCGCCCGCCGCAATGCCGCAGCCGTTCGTCCGTGACGCGGATCAGGGTTTGCCCCCGTCGGCATATTCAAAACCGTAATCTGGCGGGCACCCGCATCAATCGCGTTTCTCAACCAGTTCCTTTGACCGCAGAGGCAGGCGTCAACGACCTCTCCGCGCGATACGGTTAATCGCAGAGTCTCCAGTTGCCGGATACCGGAGGATGTTCGCTTATGTTGGGGTTTGGATGGCGCCATCGCTAGACCTAGCATAGAGCGCCGGATTTCTGAAAGCCGCGAATTAGAGACGGTTAACGCCTTCGGCGGTGTTAATCCTGTGTGCCGCCGTTGAACCCAGGGACGATCTCGCGCGTTCGCTGGCCTTGCATAGGCCTCAGGGTTTGAGGGGGCATCGCATCTGTCACACCCGCTTGGCAAATAGATCTGTTTCGCGGCGCTGGCCGATCTGGCGTTCGGCTCGAGCGCGGCACGTATGCGGCGCCAGAGCAGCCCGTCCCAACGCCGTCTGGGCGTGGCACATGCGCACCCCACGGCACGATGCATGCAACCGGTTCGAACCTTCGCTGGCAAGCGCAGCGCAGGGCCAGTGGCCTCTTCGGTTCGACACTGCGGAACATGGGCGCAAGTCGACAGCCACATGATCGGGCGAACAACAGCGCGGTTGACCGCCCATGTCCACGTCGGGTTGCCTGACGCCGCGTGCAGCTGTGTAAAGTAGTGGCGATTGTGGACCCCATCAGGAATACCAGCGCCGCGATCAGCCAGTTCATTCGACGCAGAATGCCAGTGGTAGTGGTTGCGAGCATCAGAAGATCACCGCCAACGTCAGATAGTTTATTATGCGTTGCCGCTGTTTGTCATCTTGCCGTATTCGCATCCGGCACCCGCCCCGCCTTGAGGTTCGGCCACCACGATCCGCTGGTCGCATATGATGAAAAACACGTTTGCCGACATGATCCGTCCGCGGAAACCCCCAGATGCCCAGCGCAGCGCTTGCGCCGCCCCGGAAAGATACGTATAGAAATAGGCCATCCCCACGAGGATCAACATACAGGCCGATCATCAGCGCCGTGTTGTTGTCGCCGAATTTGCTTTGCAAATTTGATCGTAGACCGCCAGCCAAGCCAAGCGAAAGCAGGGAAATCCCCACCGCCTCCAGTTCGCCAGCTCTGCAACACGGATCAACAAAATAGGACATTCGCGCCCGAGTTAGTTAGACAGGATCAAGCAACGGCAAAGCCCAGAGCCAGGTCGAATAGCTTTTCCCATTTGAACCCAGATCAATCGTCGCGGCATCTGCGCAGTCCCCAGATACTTTTGGACGTGATTTGAACCCGCGCCGTGGACCTGCCACTCTTCCCGTCGCGCCCGTTTTGAGTGGTTTGCGGTCGCCGGTGCAGCCCAGATCCAGCCGAGAAGTAGAACGACGACCCGATCCAGCAATGGCCGCGATGACATGCACCACGAACAGGCAACTCGATCAAGCGACCAATGGCGGCCATAATCGTCTGAGAGTAGCTCCGTAGTGACGGTCTTGGAGTATCGGACAGAGTGCCTTTGAGCTGCCTGACAACCAGCCCGAGACTTCCTCGGTTGACCTCGGCCGTGTCTATCGGGCAGAAGCAGAGTTCGCACAAATAGCAATCAGAAGCGCGGAGCAGTCCGCTGAGTCAGCAGAATCTTGGCCGTGTCAGGCAGGTGTTGCACCGCACCCGGCTCCAGCTGGCAGCCCCAGGGCCGATCGAGATCGAGATGGCGAAAGATTCACCATATTGCAGGCGGTTCCAGTCACATCAACAACATCGGACGATGCCCCGCCGCCGACGACCATGCCGAACATTAACGATGACCCGCGCCCAAACACCTCGATCGGCGATGGTTTACGGATCACGCCGCCACCTTGGGGACAAGCCCACCCAGACGATCAGGACAACGCGCCGATTGACAACATTGCGGCTCATGACGCCGGTCATCGCGATTTCAGGCCGACGTTCTGGCTGAAACGATGTTTGGGCAGGCCACAAATAATGCCCCAATCAGGCTGACCCGATCCCGTGCATAGTCGCGCCCTGGAATTTCGCTATCCTCGCTTCCGGCCCGCGCCGCCTTTGGTATTCCCTGCGACGTCGCCCACTGTTTCAATCGGCCCGAAATGAAAAACGCCATCAAGCAAAAAGCCGACGATTTCGCTGCGGCGGAAAATTCACCCGTATTTCACGGGTTGGGCAGTGCCCAAAGCGGCGGACCGTGACCATGACCCGCTGATATCCCCAAAGCTGAGCATCACCGCGCCATGCATAGACGTAGCCTACGATCAATCCCGAATCAGGCACCCGAAATGGACAGCTCCCGCGGGTGAAAAACTTGACCCCCAGGCGTAACAAGAGCACCACCAGCGCGGGCTGAAACAGTTCAGCAGCGCCATAGGCCGGCGTGCCAAATTGCCGGCACCCCACCTGCGGCTAATTGAAGCCGACTTGACTAAAGCCAGACCGATCATTCGTGACCACCAGCCCGGTGACAAGCGGGCGGCAATGGCGCAAAGCGGATCTTGCCAAAAACAGCCCCAGAACGCGTGAACATGCCCCGATCACCACGCCGCCAAAACAAGCAGCCAGGTCCGCGACACTTTGGCCCGCCCACAGCGGGATCATGGATGGGGCATGAACGCAAAGGATGCTGCTGCACAATCGCAAGCCCTGCCCGACCGCCCGAGCGTCAGGTTTGCACCAGGCGTCGCGACCCGGCAAACCGCTATCGACTTCGATTCAGTACAGCAGTTCGGGGAAAAGGCAGGCGGTTCGACCCGAGCAAAAGCCGCCAGCACCGCGATGATGATGCTGGACATTTACACAAACCATCGCCAGCAACATGCTGAACACCCAAGGGAATGCGCGATGCAGCGGCGGCATGTTTAATTGGGTCGCGCAGTTGTCCGGGTTTGCATGGCGTGGCGTGTCCATAATCAATGTCCCTGTTGATCGCTGCCGCAGTTTGTGCGTCCTTTAGGCCGGGTTTACCCCTTGATTTCACATAAGCGGGTCCAGCGGGTATTCGTCAAGGTTCGCGCTTGTGCCGAATCGGTCACAACGCGAATAGCCCTGCCTGCCAAAGGCGTAAGCACGCCGTGCCATGTCCCGCGGGCGGAAAGTTCACGCCCTGATGAGGCGCTGTAACAAATGCCAGCGCGTGCCGAGCATCGCCTTTGTCCCGTGCGACAATACAAGAAACGGCTGACCAGACAGCGGAGGAACGCCTGCGATCCTTGCGGGTGACGTTAAGCAGGTCCAAACCGGTAAGCAAGCTACGTGCCTGCGCCGTTAAAAAATGCTATGCCCGCGCGCCCCTCGGCCCGAAAATCAAGCGCTGCCAGATCATATTTGCCGTCCGCACAGCCCTGCGTTGATGATACGTCCGGTGAACCAGAGGCGTCCAGCACTCTCCGAAGGGGGCGAAGGCGCAGCGCGTCAGCGGGCTGAAAACGGCGGATCTCCCATGGCAGCGATCGGCATAGCGACAGCGCATGTGCCGTCACATCCTTATACAGCAGATAGCGGAACGGCTCATCGCCCCGTCGCGATACAGCCTGCGGACCAAAAAGCGGCGTAAACCAAATTTGAAATCGCCGCTTCTACCGGGAAACCAGGTCGCGTCAGCAAATAACCGCCCGTGCCTTGAATGACATAGAGCCCGTGTTCCATCACCATGGTTTCCGCAAACGGAAATGCGACCGGCCGGCTGGAAGGCAACATATTGACGTGCATGTGCGTGGCGCAGGTCACGGGGTCGCGCAAAACGGGGTGCCCAAGCCCCTACGTATCGGGCCATGGCAATAGGCGCGACATTTCTTGTCTATGGTGTACGAACGCATCCGGCGCATCGATCCCTATGGGCAGGGACATACGTTTACGCACCCAATGGCAGACCACACGGCACGTATCGCGGTGTTCCCAACAGCGTCCACGGAGTACAGGGGGAATATACGCGTAGAGACCCCGCCCACCAGATCGTGAGCGTCGCCATCCCAGCCGTCAGCCGCGCCGTCCCCGTCGCCACAAACAAGACGCCTGCGCCTGTGCGTTCGCTCGGGGTGTCGCTGCCACCATTGAGGGCAAGTTCTAAATTCGCGTATTTGCGCAAAGGTTTCGCAAAATCGCTCAGCGGCCGCGCCCAAACACCCAAGCGCGTTGTATCCTTCCAAACCGGCAAACAGGCTGGCCACGATTATCGCGCTGCACCGAGGCGGGATCACCGCCATAGCATCGGTTGAAAACAGCTGTGCTTTCGGGCGACACGGGATTATCGGCAGACCGCCGGGGGGAAGCAAGGTCATTAGGCAATCCTCTAGCCCGCAGACGTGCGCATCCGTCGACTGCGCGCAGCAGTGGGTTAAATCATCTTCGGTTGGCATTGGCCAAGGCGGTTTTGAACTGGCTTAGGGATCCGTTTCCTTGTCCTGATCCTTGACCGCGAATGATAAAACGGAAAAAACCCGTGATTGCGACGTATTGCTGTTCAACGTCGAACCGCGTACGCTCGGCGTCGGTCAGTTGCGTCCAGGCCCTGGCGCTGCTTGCTCACTGCGTGCTTTCCGCCGTCAAGCCGTTGGCCGCCGCCAGCTTGCCCGCCAGATCGGTGCGCCGGTTCAGCCACGCCCAACGTTCCGCCCGCGTCGCCACACGGGGGACATCCGCGCCAGTGCATTGTGGAATCCCCGCGACAAGTTATGCGCAGCCCGAGTTCAAGCTCGAAGCGCGTTCCGCATCCACGGCGAAATGTTCGAACCCACGCCACCGGAATTTGGCGGGAACAAAGCTGGCCGCTCCAATCTGATCCAGGACCGCAGGCGGCGTGCATGCGGCGTGATGGATCGCGCGCCAATGTCTGCGATAATCAGATGCCGGCGCGGCGTCCCAGACCGCCCTCGAAACCCTTTGATATAGGCGATAAAAAGCGTTTTTCAGCGCCTGTAATCCGGCCCGGGCGCCCGAGCAAGCGGACAGTGCAAAGCCGGGGGACCGACATCATTTGGCCCTGACCTGCGCTGCCTTCGGCAATTTAAAAGCGCATTCGAAGGTATCGCACAGGTAGGTGTAAGAACTGGTTTCGCCCGGAGTTTAAAAACCCTGCGCGTTGGCAAAACCGCATGTCGTTTTGCAGTTCAAAAAGCGTGTAGAGGGATATGATCAGTTGATCGGCGGCCCCGCCCACCCTGTTTGTTCCAGTTAGGGCAGGGGATCATCGGATCGTATGGTTCAAGAATATTAATCGAATTATTCGGGGCCTGGTCTCGGCTGCCAGCGCCACCGTTGTTCAACTAGAAGCTGCGTCCTGTGTACAAGCCGCGGGAGAGCGTGACCGACGGAACTTCAGCGGTGAGACGGATGCCTCGTCCATTACGCTTTTCGACCTCGCGGTGTGATCTCTTGTAGTCGATCCACTTCAGCCCGTGGCTTGCGATCATCTCTCT
>Ga0163217_1035292_pt1 | contig 10355 bp, 10 predicted proteins | sample SynspAceP_FD_185933 | JGI IMG/M metagenome (GOLD analysis project Ga0163217, IMG submission 185933) | Saline lake microbial communities from Ace Lake in Antarctica - Synechococcus sp. Ace-P (PacBio error correction) | ecosystem: Environmental > Aquatic > Non-marine Saline and Alkaline > Saline ... | reverse complement strand
CCCCTCACAGTGTTCTGATAACTGCTTTTCCAAGTGCATGGCCAATCCAGGGGCAGGTGGGTGAAGAGAAATTCAAATTCCCCCCACCGTACAAACTCGGCATTTTCCTGCTCCATACCTAAAAAAAAACGGGCCGGTCCGCTCCCCTCAAAGTTCCAATTCGGCGGCAATAAAACACGTTATTAATTTAATCTCAATGACTGTTGTTGAAAAACCGTTGGCACCCCCCGTTTATTTAAAAATTCCAAATGTTCACTTTTATTATTTCCAAGGGCCCAAATCTGTTTGTAGATTTGTTCGTACCCTAAATTGCATTACCTATTTCCGGTAATCTATTGGTACCTTCGTTGCACCCATGGAGGTTAGTTCTGCCAAGTGGGCCCTAAAGCCAGAGGCTAGTTTAATCGGGTGTTGAAGTTCTTGCAAAATTATTACTTGTATCCTATGTTGGCATTAAAGCTGCTGAAATCTCTCCTTAATCGGGCTGCTATACTTAACCTTCTTCCCCAAAACAAATACCATTGGTCACATTAATGGCTCTATGGTCGTATCTAATACGAGCTGTACAATCAATTTTTGTCATTAAAATGAATATGAGAGGTTTGCCAAAAACCCATATCCATGTGGTTTGCATCCGGTATCAGGGCTTCTTCCCCATAATTGGCTATGTGTTGGTCTGATGTATGCCCTGTTGCGCCCACAATGCGTCTCAAAACTTTTTTCCATTTAGGAAGGTGGATATAACCAAATTGTAGTTTTGAAGGTAGGACAAATTCATATCCAAAGGGCGGCTGATCCCACGGTTTCTTCAAATTCCTTTTCTGATTATTAAATATTAACCAAGGGTTAAATCCAAAACTCGACCTATCAAAAAACTGTTGGTTTTAGAGCTTAGTATGTGTTGTTAATAGTTTGGAAAGGCGATGGTCAGGTTTGCGTTCATTGTGGTCTGGAATCCCTTTTTCTTCCGGAATGCCCAAATCATATTTTTGTTGTAATTGTACCTAACTTCTGTTTAAAGTTAAGTGGGGACTTGATATGGGGTCCCCAATTTGATGTCACTTTCCTTTTATAAAGACGGGAAGTTGGTTACCTTATCGCCTTTTCCAGTGGTTTATAATCCACGATGTGGAAGTAGTTTCCAGCCACTGAGTTAAAATCACTTCATTTTATTTGCTGAGCAGGTCCTTATTCCGACAGGTCCCCATTTAATCCTTGAGATAGGGTGTCATTGAATAGTTAAATTTAAGGTTTGCAGATCTCCCTCTGTTTTTTTTTGCATCGGCGAATTTCTCTGGAATTAGATAAATTACACCGCCCATGGCATCGGGACCCATATAACAAAGAGGCAGGTCACTTAATTACTTCCACAACTCTTCAATGCCGGCTCATCAACCCCAAGTCCAGTGTTCATCTCCAAAATTGTTGATTTTCCAAACGGGAATTCCTTGGAAGTGGTATCATCAAACACCCGATTGGAGGTAATCCCACTAATAACAGGTTTTCCCCAATGGCCTTACTCCTGTAGAATTAGAAACTACATTTTACACCGGGGAATATCTTTGTCAATTTTCCTCTGCCAGTGTTGTGGCTCTTTGGTGGTCTTTAGTGTAGCCATTTTGAATAACTCCACCTTCATGACCATTTTCACTTTGTTAATTTATGGAAAGTGAGGTAGAGAAACTATTACCTTCCTCCATTTTGTTCAATGGCCACTGGGGCATTAATTGAAATATTTAATTGGTTTTCCCCATTCGTTAATGTTTATTACCTTGAATAGCTTTTGAAACCCAATATATGAAGGCACCACTTTGTAGGGATCCAACTGGGGAAGCTTATCCCATTATACTGCCCACTGTATTGGGTGACACTTCCCTTTTCCAATTGAGGAAGATATATGGATACCTGTTCCAAAAGGCTCTCATTCTCTTGATCGGTATCTTACCGGCTAAGGTTATTTTGGGGAACGACCGACAATGAATGTCAACATTGCTTAGCAATGACAAGAATATTTTTTTCATTTATTGAAATTTTATAGTTGTAAATTGGCTTATTGGCCATTATACATTGCACTTTGTTTATTTTTTAATTGAATGAATTATAAAGCTCCCGGTTTACTTATTGATTATGCGGCAGATTGTTGATATTTTAAAATTAAGGACATGCACTTTTTAAATTTTTAGCTATTGCCCAAATTGTGTCAAATCATTGACTAGATTCGTATATGGGCACATAGGCCAAATATAGTCCAATTTCAAGAGGCTTTATTAGGTAAGCCATACACTGTGAAGTAATTTGTCCACAGGGGGACAGATCAATGTTAATATTTTAACTGGATTGGAGTATCCTCCCGTGATGAAAACCATACGCTCTAATTAATTATTGGCAATTTATGATAGACGGGGAGAGGCCTCTACGGGGAGAAGGAAAAGAGAAATGAAGTTTTTTGATACTGCTTAGAATTATAGAAGGTTTATGATTTTCGTGGATTTTGGGAATCACTGAAAATGTCCAGGAAATCTCTTGTGTAGACTAGAATTAAAAAGGTCGGGTTTGTGTGTTTAAATTGGAATTTATTGATAAATCGGCAATCCAGTTTTTTACCTCATGTATGTGCAGTTTACCTTTTTCTTTACAAAAACAAAGGTATGATGCTCAAAAGATGGCATGTTTTAGTTTTAAAACGAAGGAAGCGTTATTAAGCCGACCTAGGAGCAAGCAATAAAAGAAAAAGGGTATTTCTTAAAATTAATCTTTCACCTTCAAAATCTAGTGGTAAGCCACAAAAATATTTGTTCAAGAAAAATATAAATTATTTTAATTATAAAACCTAACCAGAGGCTTAACATTTTTTTGTTTCAAATTCCAGAAGGAATTTGAAATTGCCAAACAAACCACCCCGTAGATTACTAATAGAAATTGATAAATGGGAAGATTAATAAAATTCTTAAAACATAAATAATAAGACACCTTCCCCAAATAAAATACGGGAGAGAAAAAATTCCCCTATTCAATCCGATCAATTAAGAAAGGGTTTTGCAGCAATAAACCGCGATATGAACCTGTAATGGAGAATACTATAAAAATTATCGTGAGCTGCAGATTAAGAAGGGCTTAACTCCCCAACGTTATGTTTTTAATTCTTCCATACGCTAATAAAATCGACACAAGATAACACTTTTATACACGGGCACACACAATGGCGCACCAGACCCAATTCTTGATGCTACCTCTGTATTTACGTTGACGAAATAAACATAAAGTAATTATATGGTTTATAATTCACCTCATAACCATAATCAGTATTGGAGTCTATAGTCTCGATCTAGCAATCATAAGATTGGGACCGCCGCTATATCTAAACGGGTGTGGTTACCCCTTGAATTTCCAACTCTAGGACATAGATTCTGTTTCTATTTGATACTATAGCCACGAAGAATATCATCACGAGCCAGCTTGGGAATAAAAACCTTCGGGCTTGGCAATGACTCACTAACCACACAAATAGTATACCTAGTTCCCACGGTCTCGTACTCCATATAATAACTTTCCATCATTGGCCAGCCCTTTTACCGTCCTGTGGATTATGGTTCACCTTGGGTTTGGGAAAAGCCCGCCTTCTCATCATCCTGTAATGAGGAAATTGCTTTCTTGGAAACTGCGCCAGTCCGATTTGGAACTACTCAGACCACTAAATAGATAAAACAACGCCAGTCGATGCCGATAGTAAATATATTTTTTTCATTGACTCTTTATTTTCCACAAACATCCTTATTAAAATGTGGGAAAATAATTGTGTTTTACTCCTTACCATTATTTATCTATCCGATTCTTCCTTAATATCCTCTATTAAGATACAAAAAAGGCAATTTGAATAAACAAATTGGCCTTTCATAAATAAAAAAAATGTTAAATCTGTTATTTTTCCAAAAGCCCCCCACCCACCAAGTAAGCCTCCTAAATCCACCCTTTCATTTTTTGACTGTTTCCCCATAACCATTCCTGGCAACATCATCCAAAATGCTTCCCATCACCATCGGCATCAACAGGTTGAATTAAAACTTTGGTTCTGTTGTGGCTGTCCTCCAACATTGGGCTGCCCATTTTAAAACTATTTAATCCATTGCGAATCATTTACATTGCTTTTGAGCCTTTTGTTTCCCAAATACGCGCATTTACCAAAGGAGCTGCTATTTTAAGGATTGTGCTACAGAACCAGCATCCAAACCTGATTCTGACTCAAAGCATTCTTTTCAACATAGCTTGCTTTCCTTCCAAAAAAAACATTCGTCCCATATACCTCGAGCACCGTCATCCATTACTGACTGATTCTACCACCGCCTCGCGCTCGAAATAAACCTCCAAGGTTCTATCCAATAACCCGCCATTCGTGTTTGCGATGAATATGCATTCATTAGTCCCTTCGGCCCTGAGCTCGAGGAAGATTTTTTTTCATTGACCTAAACAGCAGTCGCCCGATGCCATACTTAAAACGCTCTTGTGTTTTATTTTCCGGCTTGTCCTGTTACCAGCAACACCGACTAATTAGTTGTTTCCAAGAGGGCTACTTTTAATCCAATTAATCCTGAACATTTTTATAGTATAAGGGTTAGAAATTAATTTTTCATTCAAGGTACAAAAAAGAGATTAAAATGTCTGTTTAATCCATTGGGCAATTATTTGTAAAGTTCTATTATTTGGGATGCCAATCCAGGCCCTTATTTCGATCTTGGGCTTCCTCGGTTGGGCAGCTCCATAATGTGGACTTAGGAAATATCGGGGTGCATTAAGATCCTTATTTCCGGTATAGGTCAGGGACTCACTAAACACCAATTCCGGCAAAGGCACCTTTCCCGCTTTGCCAAGGCATCACAAGGGCCACCTTATCCAGGATACCTCGCGTGCAGCATTACAATACCAACCCACCTTTTTCGCCACCGCATCCCACCGCCGGCCGCTATGCCTTACACGAGCCTCCGACATCCCCCCGCACAACACTCTCGTCAGAGTCCGTGAAACGACCACCTAGCACCTTTTACGAGTTCTTGCCAATCGCCATCGAACTGCGCAGCTGACCGAACCTCACGGCATCCTTCACACTGCACCCCGACCTCCCACTTCTCCCCTTCTCAACCGCCTCAACACTAATTGGAGCTTAGCAACCGAGGGAAAGCCCAAGATCGGATAGGCTGGAATTGGCATTTCCAAATATAGAACTTTACAAATAATTTGGCCCAATGGGATTAAACAGACCATTTAATCTCTTTTCTTGTAACCTTGATGAAAATTAATTTCTAACCCTTAAACTATAAAAATGTCAGGATTATTGGATTTATTAAGTAGGCCCTCTTGGAAAACAAACTAATAGTGGTTTTGCTGTCAAACAGGACAAACCGGAAAAATAAACAGCAAGGACGTTTTACAGTATGGCCAATGCCACTGGCTGTTTAGGTGCAATTGAAAAAAAAAATGCTTCCTCACCCAAGGGCGAGACTAATGAATGCATTATCATCCAAACACGATGGGCGGGTTATTGGATTAACCTTTGGAGGTTTATTCGGAGGCGGTTGTAAGATTCAGTCCAGTATGGATGACGGTGCTGGTATTGATTGGGACATGTTTTTGGAGGAAAAGCAAGCTAAATGTTGACGAATGCTTTGAGGCAGAAATCAGGTTGGAGCTGCAGTTCATGATAAGAAACCAAATCCTTAAAATAGCAGCTCCTTTGGTAAGTGGCGTATTTGGGAAATCAAAAAAGGCTCAAAGCAATGTAAATTTGGGATTTTTGTTTTTTCTCAATGCGATTAAATAGTTTATTGCGGGCAAGCATTGTTGTGAGGACAGCCACAACAAGAAACCAAAGTTTTTAATTACAACCCTCTTGGATTTGGCCGATCGTCGCATGGAAGCATTTTGGATGGATGTTGCAGGAAATTGTTTATGCCGCACCACCGCCTCACACAACCAGAAAGCGCGGCACCTTCACGGCGAGGCCCTCTACACATTGGTTGTGGCTTGTTGGATAAATTAAACAGATTTAACATTTTTTAGAAACAATATGTATTCAAATGGCCTTTTGTATCTTATAAGGAAGAATCGTGAATATTTATAATTTTTATATATTGTAGGAGTAAAACACATTATTTTCCACATTTTAACTAAGGAGTCATTGAAAATAAAAGCAATTGAAAAAAATTATTATTTACTTTCCTCTCTCTGTGTCATTCCTGGCGTTGTTATTTATCTCCTTATATTGTGCTCTATATTTTGCAAAGCAGTTCAAGAAAGCAATTCCATTACAGATGATGAGAAGGCGGCTTTTTCCCAAACCAAAGGTGGGACACCATAATTCCATCAAGGGACGATTTAAAACGCATATGAAATTATTATTTACTAGACCTGGATTTGACTTTTGGCTTACAGAGCATTGCCAAGCCGACGCCGTTTTTCCCACTCCACTCTCTCTTATCTCGGACAATACGACCACACCGGACCACCTCTATGTCCAGAAAGTGGGGAATTCAAGAAGGATTATAACAACCAACCCTTTTAGATATAGCCCCAATCTTTATGAATTGCAGATCGACTATACTCCAAATACTGATTATGGTTAGAGCCCGCTCGAATCTATAAACTATATAATTACTTTTTTATTATTCAACGTAAATAGCAATCAAAAGATTGGGGCCCTTTGTTCCCCGTGTTATAAAAAAGTTATCTTTGTGTCGATTTATTAGCGTATGAAGAAAAATTTAAAACAACGTGGGGAGTAAGCTCTAATCTGCAGCTCACGATAATTTTTATAAGTATTCTCCCATTACAGGTTCATTCAGCGGTTTATGCTGCAAAACCCTTCTTAATTGGATCGGATTGAATAGGATAATTTTTCTCCCCGATTTTATCTTTGGGGAGGTCTTATTATATTTTATGTCTAGAATTTTATTAATCTTCCATTTATTCAATTTCTATTAGTGAATCTACGCGGGGTTGTTTGGCCAATCAAATTTCTTCTTGGGAATTTTGAAAAAAAAAATGTTTAAGCCGGTCTCGGTTTAGGTTTTATAATAAATTAATTATCATTTTTCTTAAACAAATATTTGTTGGCTGTTATACCTCTACTTTATATTTTGGAAGAGTGCAACGCACCCCTCTACTTCAACGCAAATCTCACTCCATAATATTCTATTATTGCCTGCCTCTCGGCCCCGGCCTTCTACACCCGCCTCCTCCTTCTGTTTAAAACTAAAACATGCCATCTTTGAGCATTTTCAATACCTTTGTTTGTAAAGAAAAAAGGTAAACTGGCACATACAGTGAGCGTAGACTGGATGCGATTATCATAATTCAATTTAACCCCTTTTTATTCTAGTTCTTACAAACAAGAGTTCCTTGGACATTTTCAGTGATCCCAATTCCGAAAATCATAAACTTCTATAATTTCTTAAGCAAAGTATCAAAACTTCATTTTTTCTCCCGTAGAGGCCCTCCCGTCTATCACTAAATTTGCCAATAATTAAATTAGTAGGCGTATGGTTTCATCACGGAGGATACTTCAATCCAGTTTAAAAAATATATTTAACGATTGAAATCTGGTCTGTGGGACAATTACTCACTGCTACCTAATTAAAGCTGCTTTGATTGGACATATATTGCGGGCCTATTGCCATATAACGAACTATCATGATTTGACAACAAATTTGGGCAAATAGCCTAAAAATTTTAAAAGTGCATGTCTTTAATTTTAATAACCCCAATATGCACCAATCTGCCCATAAGTCAATTAAGAAAAACCGGAGCTTGATAAATCTCTCAATTAAAAAAAATAACAAAGTGCACTGTTAAATGGCCAATAAGGCCAATTTACAACATTATAAAAATTTCACACCTAATGAAAAACATATTCTTGGTCATGCTAAGCATGTTTGACCATTCATTGTCGTCAGTGTCCCCAAAAAACTAACTTAGCGGTAAGATAACCCGATCAAAGAGAATGGAAGAGCCTTGAACAGGTATCCATATACTTCCCTCAATTGGGAAAAGGGAAAGTGTCCCACAATACTAGTGGCAGTATAAAATGGATAAGCTTTCCGTTGGATCCTTACAACAGTGGTAGCCTCCATATATTGGGTTTCAAAAGCCTATTTCAAATACCATAAACATACCGAATGGGAAAACCAATTAAATATTACATTAATGCCCAGTTGCCATTGAACATGGAGGACGGTAATAGTTTCTAATCCTTTCCATAAATTACAAAGTTGAAAATGTCATGAAGGTTGGAGTATTCAAAAAGGCTACACTAAAGGACCAGGAAAGCCCACAACACTGGCAGAAGGGGAATTACAAGATTATTCCCGGTTAAATGTATTTCTACAGGAGTAGGCATGGAAAACCTGTTATTAGGGGGCTTACCTCCAATCGGGTTGTGCATTATACCACTCAAGGAATCCGTTTTTGGAAAAATCACAATTGGAGATGAAACATGGGACTTGGGGTGACAATGATGCCGGCAGTGATCGAGTGTGGAAGTAATTAAGGAACCTGCTCTTTGTTATATGGGCCAAGAAATATGAACACATGGGCGGTGTAATTTTATCTTAAATCAGAGAAAATTCGCCCGATGCAAAAAAACAGAGGGAGATTCCAACCTATATTACTATTTCCATATCACCAAAGGATTTTAAATGGGGACTTCGGGAATTAAGGACCTCCGCAACCCCACCAATTATATATATGATAGTAATTTATCTCAGGGCTGTGATACTAACTCATCATGTGATTTATTATCCCACTGGTGAATATTAAAATGGCGATAAGGTAAATCTTCCTATATTTCTCCGTTTTAAGGAAAGTGAACATCCAAATTGGGGACCGCATATCAGTCCCACCACCAACCTCTCCTCAACCCACACCCCACCCCGCCCCTCGTTTATTTTGTACAATTACACCCACCAAATATCTGTGATTTTGGGTTGGCATCTCTTGTAAGAAAAAGGGATTTCTTAGTGGACCTCATTATTCGACAACCGCAACCACCTGCACTCCCCTTTCCAAACTATAACAACCCACATACTAAGCTCTAAAAACCAACATGTTTTTTGATAGGTCCGTATGTTTGAGAATTTAACCTTGGTTATATATTTAAATAATAGGAAAAGGAATTTGAAGACGTGGGATCAGCCGCCTTGGATTATGAATTTTGTCTACCCTTAAACTTACAATTTTTTTTTTTTTTATATCCACCTTCCTAAATGAAAAGTTTTGAGACCATTGTGGGCGCACAGGGCATACATCAGAACCAACACCCAATTATGGGAAGAAGCCCTGATACCGGGATGCAACCACCAATGATATTGGTGTTGGTGTCAACCTCTCATATTCATTTTAATGACAAAAATGATTGTACAGTCGGTATTTTTAGATTACGGACCATAGAGCCCATTAATGGCTGGACCAAAAATGGTATTGTTGGGAAGAAAGGTTATTATAGCCGAATAAGGAGAAGATTTCAGCAGCTTTAATGCCAACATAGGGCATTACAAGATAATTTTGGCCAAAACTTTCAACACCCGATTAAAACATAGCCTCTGGCTTAGGGGCCCCAAAACTTGGCAGAACTAAACCTCCAAATGGAGTTGCACGAAGGTACCAATAGATACTAAAATAAGGTTTAATTTGCCAATTTAGGTAACGAACAAAAATCTACAAAACCAAGATTTGCCTTGGGAAATAAAAAAGTGAATTGAAAACAATTTGGAATTTTTACGCCAACGGTTTTTTTTAACCCAAAACACATTTAGAGATTTACGTGTTTATTTTGCGCCCGATGGAACTTTTGAGGAGCGGACGCCGTTTTTTAGGTTTATGAGCAGGAAAATGCCGAGTTGTAACGGTGGGGAATTTGGTATTTTTCCATCTTTTCACCCCCACGCCCTGGATTGGCTGCACTTGGGAAAGCAGTTATCAGTGACCGTGAGGGCAGAATTAAAAAAAATGGAAAAAGGGCAATCTTACCCCTTATTCCCCGCCCAAACTCCAAATAAACCCAGAATACGCCTAAGAGTGGAATTTCAAAAAAAAATAAAAAAAAAAGAAATGGATTTACACAGTTAGTTTTAATTTGCGTTTGGGCCCAAAAACCCTTTTAAAACTTCAGTATTTTTTTAATGAACAAAAAATTATTTATAAATAGGGTGGTGGAATTTTTTGAGACCCCCAACCTCCCCTTTTAAAAACCCCAAAAAATTAAAATAAAAAAAAAAAAAAAAAAAAAAAAAAAAAAAAAAAAAAAAAAAAAAAAAAAAAAAAAAAAACCCGGTGTACACCTTGATTAAAATAGGAATTCTCTCTCTTTT
>Ga0163217_1033161_pt1 | contig 10355 bp, 14 predicted proteins | sample SynspAceP_FD_185933 | JGI IMG/M metagenome (GOLD analysis project Ga0163217, IMG submission 185933) | Saline lake microbial communities from Ace Lake in Antarctica - Synechococcus sp. Ace-P (PacBio error correction) | ecosystem: Environmental > Aquatic > Non-marine Saline and Alkaline > Saline ... | reverse complement strand
CGGCCCTGGCGGGATTCGGCCACCGCCCTGGCCCGGGGCTTGGAGGGCCTGTGGCTGCCGGCCCTGCTGGGTGCCGTTCGGGGGAGGGGACCCGCTGGACCGGCTTTGATCTCCGCTTCACGGGTCTTGCAGTGCCGGCCCTGAAGGCTGTTGCTCAGTGTGCTCTTCGCCCAGGTGACGGTTCGGTCTGGCAGGCTGCCTTTGGCTCACCTTCAGCGAAAGGGCAGCGCCCTGAGTGATCGGCGCTCGCCGGCCTTCAGCCAGGCTCAGAAAGCGGATGTTTGCTCAAGCCTCAGATCCCTGTGCTGGCGCGTTGGGGCCTCCTGCACGCGGCGCTCTCCCCCTTCGCTCTGATGGTGGACGGCAAGCGGGGGTCGCCTCCGGCGCCGGCTTGATCACCTGCATGTGCGCCTGCCGATCGGCTTGTTGCTCTCGCGCTGCTGCTGATCACCGCTCTGCACTGGTGTTGACCGATCCGGCGCAAACTGGGCTGCGGCCGCTTCACCCTGTTGCCCTTGGTGGCCACCGTGCTTGGTGCTGACCGATCGCGAGTTCCTGTGGCACCGCAGGTCCAGAACCTCTGGTGGACCGCGGGAGCTGGTGGTTCGAAACCCCCTATCTGGAGCGCAGCATTCGCGCCACCCGCAATGCCTTCGGCCTTGAGGAGTGTCCAGGATCTCGTCTCGAGCCCCGCCAGCTCCTGACCCCGCCGACATCAAGGCGGCACCGGGCACCCTGGCCCAACATCCGTCTCTGGACAGAAAACCGCTGCTGGCCGCCCAACCGCCAGTGCAGCAGCTGCGCTGTATTTACACCTTTCCGTCCGGTTGGCGGGTCGATCGCTACGCGCTCGCGATGAACGCGGCACGGGGGGATCCCAGGCAGGTGCTGGATCGCGGCCCGGGAATCGATAGCGGCGCCCTGCGGAGGGCTCCACGCCACCTGGTTGAACCGCCATCTGGTCTTCACCCATGGCTATGCTTCACCGTCTCGGCGGTCAACACGTTCGGGCCCGACGGCTTGCCGTTCGTTTTTTTGTTCAAGGATCTGGGCCGCAGCGGGCGTGGTGCCAGGGAAATTGAGGCCCTTGGAATCAGGTGATGCCAGCGCCCTCGGAGCTTCCCTGTGGGGCCGGGCCCCGGCCTCTATTACCGGGCTCGAGGTCTGCCTCCCTACGTGATCGCTCCAACCACTGTTTTGAGGAGTTCGACTCCCGACGGGTGAGCTGAATTCTGACCCACTTCGATGGCCCCAACTGGGGCATCTCGCTCGGCAATGGCTGGGCAACGGTTCAATGGCGGCGGTTTGTACCTGAAGAGCCGCGGGTGTTGTTCAGCGGCTCCTTCAACCCCCGCTCCGCTGTTTGCTGCTGCTGTCGCCCGGTGCAAGGACCGGCTTGAGGCGCTCGCTCCTTTCCTGGGTTTTGAGAGGAGCCCTACCTAGTCACCGTTGCGGTGGGGGACAGTCAGGCTTTCGCTCGGAAAAAAGAAAAAAACTTCAATTACTGGATGTTGGATGGTTCACAACGAGCCGCAACTATCCTACAGCGAAGCCAATGCCAATGGCATCCGCTATTCCGCAACCCCGTTTCAAGGCCGTGGTCGATGCCCACGACGGCCGGCTCTGGCTCTATGTGAGAGTGATCGAAGCGACCCAATCCCTGCGCACTTGGCAACGGGCTTTTCCTGAGTTGTCAACCGCTGGCCGGCGATGCGAAGCCCCGCTTTGAGCACATGCCGGGTACCGATCAAGTCCAGTTTCAAGATCCAATCGGAGCGATTGCTTGAAGTACACGTCACCGACGTGCGCACGTTTTACAACGGGAGGATGAATGGTCGGTGCCACTGGAGGATCTACGCCGGCGCATCTCTCCTGTCGAGCCGTATTACGCCATATATATATATAATGTGCAGCTCCCCGGAAAAGGACACTGACAGGCCCGAATTTCGTTTTTGCTGCTATGCGTTCTCGCCGGTACGGGCGGCTCCAAACATGGGTTGGGTTGGCTTGGCAGCCCGCAACGACGTTCCCAATACGGCGAACTTCAAGCTGGTGCGCTTTCCCGCAGCAGCGCTTTGCTGCTGGGCCCCCAGCAGATCACGGCCTGATACGAGGCAGGACCCTCAGATCAGTTTCAGTTCGGACTCTGGAACCGCACGGGCTCCCAGCTGTGCGCGGCAACCTGTGGTTGCTGCCGGTGGGGAATGGCTTGCTCTACGTCGAGCCGATCTATCTGCAGTCGAAGAACAATGCCTTGGCCCACCCTGGTGCGGGTCTGGTCACCGATGCAGCCAGGTTCGTGATGGAGGCGGAATCTCGACCGGCCCTCGGCGAAGCTGGTTTCCGGGAACGGGCCCCTGCCTCCGGTTTCCCCGACGGAACCCCAACGGGTTCCTCCCGCAGATTCTTCGATCCGGCATCCCCGGCTGAAACCACCAGCCCCCAAACTGACCCCCAAACCTTGCTGCCCACCCCCTGACCCGGGTCCCTGTCTCCAGTCAGAGAGGCCTACCCAGGCATCTGCACTTGAGCGTGTTCATTCAGGCCGTCCCTGGCCGACAAAAAAAGGAGCCGAACTCCCTGATGGGGAATGGTGCGTCTTGGTCTGGGGAAGCGGAAAGTTGAGTCGGGGGGCTGGAGTCGTAAGGCCGTTGAGCCACGCCGTTTACCAAAAGCCGGCTAACTCAGACCTGTTCAACTCAGACCGCAACGCGGTTTCTTGGGTTTCAAGCACGCCCTTTGGCGTAGAAGCTCGGCGTAGTAGTTGATGTTCTGCTGCTGTTCTTCTGGCTTGGCCGGCGCACCAGAAAAACTGCTGGTAACGATCAAGGCAGACCTTCTTTCATGTAGGCCCGGGCAAAAACGGCTTGTTGAAGTGGCGGGGGTCGAAGTTGGCCGGATCCTGGCGGAGCCTCACGGGACGGCGGCGGTGAAGGCCAGGCGGTTGTCGGTGTCGATGTTGATCTTGCGCACAACCGTTGCGGATGCCGTTCTGGATTTCCTCCAACGCGGCACGCCAAGGTTCGGGGATGGCGCCACGACTGTGTGATCATGTCCAGCCATTTCTTGGGGAACGAGCCTGGAGCCGTTGCATCACCAGCGTGGGTGTTGGGGGGGTGGATGGCCTTGTGAATCTTCGGCGATCGGGAGATGGCCAGCACTTCGCCGGTGGGCTGCGGGTGAATTTGTAGCGCCGTGGCTGGTGCCGATCGCGATCGCCAGGGCGTCGACCTTGGGTTTTGGCAACGAAATCGGCGGCTCGGCGGGGATCGGTGAGCAGCTGGTCGCGGGGAGGGCGCCAATCAAAGCCGTTGGCCGTCTTCAGCCTCGCCCTATGCGGTTTCAAGAGAAGCCAAGCGCAACCCCAGTTCGCTTCCACGCTCACGCCGATGGCTTGCGGCCACATCCACCACTTCCTTTGGTGACGGCCACGTTGTAGTCGTACTGGCCGGAGTTTTGGCGTCGGCTTCCAGCGAGCCGTCCATCATCACGAGGTGAAGCCGTTGGCGGCCAGCACCGAAAGAGGTTGGCGGGGCTGTTGCCGTGGTCCTGCGTTCGCATCACCACCGGGATGCCGGGATAGGTTTTCCACGGCTGCCAGGGGGAATCAGGTGGCGAAGAAAGTTCTCGCCGGCTACTGACGGGCGCCGCGGAGGCCTGAGGATGACGGGGCTGTCGGTTTCGTAGGCCCGCTCCATGATCGACTGCACCTGTTCCAGATTGTTGACGTTGAAGGCCGGAATGCCATAGCCGTTCTCAGCAGCGTGGTCGACAGCAGGCCGAAGCGGAAACGAGGGCCATGGTGAAGATACCTCTGATGGAAGTGGTGAAGGAAACCGTATTGGGGGCCTGGAAACCGGAAACGCCCGGTATCAAAGCCAAGACGGGGGAATTAGGCTCCCTTTAGGTGATGTTCTGTCGTTCTCCTGTTTCAGCAGCCAGCAGGCGCGATCACAACAGCGTTGGCTTGCGGTAGCCCTCGGCAGGCCGGCAAGGCATCGGCCGCCCTCCCGGCACACTGTCGCCTCAGGCTGGGTGGAGGCCGAAGCCACCGGCGCAATCCGGCCATCCACTCCAGGTTTGGGCGAAGGACGAGGTTTTGGATCCGGAGCCAGCAGCAGCTGCAACGCGGCCGTTCTGCCACTGGCCTTTGCCACAACTGGAAACCGTGGACGTAATCCAACGGTTGTCGCTGCCCAGCACCAGGGCCCCTTTCGCTGCCCATGCAGCTTCCAGCCAGCAGCCCCGGCCTTGGCGCGTCACGAGGAAAGGGCGAGCTGGGCGGGGATCCCGTTGGCCGCGCTCCCCTTCCAGCTCCAGTTTCCGAGGCCAGGGGCGCTTGTTCGTCGGCATCCACCCGGCCCCTTGCGGCCCCGCTTGCCATCGGGCAGGGGGCCTTCGGGAATCGCCGTGGCGAGCGAAGCGTCAGGGCGGTGCACGGGACCCACCAACCACTGCAGGATGTCGAAGGCGTGGTGCCGAGGGCCCCCAGCACGCCCGCCACCTTCGCTGCGCTGTTGAATACCAGCTCCAGGGTCTGAGGCATTCGGGCGCGGCTGCCCTCAGCCAGCCATGGTCACCAGCAGGGATCGCCGATGGCCCCGGCTCTGAGCAGGGCTTCGAGCTGCTGAACAGCGGTACGGCCCCGATATTCGAAAGTCGACCGCCACGCTCAGTCCGGCGCTATGGCCAGCCGTTGCAGTTCAAGCCACCGTGCTCGGCCTCCAGGCAGGACGGTTTTTCCAGCAGCAGGTGCTTGGCCCGCTTCAAGCCGGCGCAGGCCAGCTCAAAAGCGCGGCGCCGGTGGGGTCGCGATCACCACAGCCTCGATGGCCGGGGATCGGCGAGCAGGGCTTCGAAATCACTGAATTCCGGGGTAACTTCGGCGCTGCGGCAAGGCGGCTTCAAGGCGAAGCGGATGCGCGGATGCCAGAGGGCCACCGGTTTCGGTGCCCGGGCAGGCCCGCAGGCAGGGCAGGTGAACCTTTTCGCCAAAAAACCCAGGCCGGCCACCCGCGACCTTTGAGCGGCGACGCAGTGTAGCATGCGGCGGCGAGCAAGGGAGCCACCGCCGCGCCAGGCCTCCTCGATCACCTCGCTGATCAAGGTGTCGCCTGCGGCGCTTTTGCCAGGGGGCCTTGAGCGCGGCAGGCCATTCACCGAACGTCACGGAAGCGGTTGCTCGCTGCAGTTGATCTCCATTCACGTAGAGGCTGCCCTGCTGGGCTGCTGTCTTCTGCTTGTGAAGCGGCTTCAACACCGAGGAGGTAGCCCTCGCGGCTGCGCCGCAGGCTGCCTCGTCCCACCCACTTGCTGCCCCCTCCTCACTGGCGCTCACCTTCCTTCCAGCTCACCGGCGCGGGCAAATGGCGGGGCCGGCGCCCAGGCCCAAGCCAAGTGGCAGGCCAAGGCCCAGAACCAGGACAAGACTCACCCAGGGGACTTTGTTCAAAAGGACCTTGCCTTTCAAAAGGGACCCTTGCCAGCTTGGTTGGTGCGCCAGCGTGACCGGGGGAGTGATCTCATGCTCCTGCTGCCACGGCGGTTGCGGCAAAACCATGGCAGCCTGAGCAGGCTGAGAGGTGCTTTTCAGCTGGGTTGCGCGGAACAATCTGGTCGACGAAGCCGTGCTCGAGCAGATATTCGGCGCGTCTGGAAACCCTCCGGGAGTTTTCACGCAGGGGTCTGCCTCGATCACCCGGCGGCACGGCAAGCAATCAGGGGGCCTTGGGTTTCGGCCAGGATCAGGTCGCCGAGCATGGCGAAGCTGGCGGTTACGCCGCCGGTGGTGGGGTGGTTGAGCAGGGGGGATGTAGAGCAGTTCGGCCTGGCGGTGCCGCTGCATCGCACCAGAAATCTTCGCCATTTGCATTCAGGGCTCAGCATTCCCTCCTGCATGCGGGCACCCCCGGAGGCGCAGACAATCACCACCCGGCAGGGCCGCGGACTGGTGGGCCGTCTCAATCAGCCGGAGTCAGCTTCTCGCCCACCACCGATTCCCATCGAGCCGCCATGAAGCGGGAAATCCATACCCCCAGGGCCAGGGCCTGTCATCCAGCCGGCAAAATCCCACCAGACAAACCGCCATCTCTCAGGCCGTGCCTGCCCTGGCTGTCGAGGAAATCCGATCGGCATAGCTTGCGTTCGGTCTTATGAAGGCCAGCGGGTCCGTCGGTGGCCAGATCACGGTTCCACCGGCATGAAAGCTCCCCTCATCGGCCATCGCCGAATCCGGGCGCCGCTGTCGATGTTGTGGTGGTGGCCGCAGGCCGATGCAGGACGCTGGCGTTGTGTCAGGTCTTTGCGGTAGGACGAACCAGGCCACATCTCCGGGGCACTTGCTCCAGAGGCCATCCCTTTCACCTCCTGGGGCGGCACGAGGACGGACCGGGAGTGGTCTTGCGTCGATCGGCGAACCAGTACGAAACAGCGGACATGGGCTATCAGCAAGCTCGAAAGCGAGGGAGTCATTAAGGCTGGCGCCGCCGCTGAGGATTCGGAGCTGGTCAGCCACCAGCTTTCGCCGGCCACCCAGGGTGGCGATTGGCGCCGAAGGCCAGGATGGACCGAATGGAAAAGGGCTCCCTGGGCCGAGCAAGCCGCCCAGCTGGCGGCGCCACCGAGCAGGCTCCCGGTAAGGACGGCCAGCATTCCACCGCCACCCAAAAGGCCTTGCCAGCCCCAGCCAGGGCCGGCGAGCAGGGCAGCGAAGCTTGGCGTCGCCCAGCCCCAAGGGCCGGGCCGGCCGATCAACCGTTCGGCCAGGGGGCGCTGAGCCCTTCAAAGGCCGCAGGCCAGCGCTGGCAGCCAGGAGATTGTCGGCAGCAGCTCGCGGGCCGTCCGGCGGCCGACTGGCTCAGCCCGAGCAGGGCGGTGACGGGCCAGGACCCAGCAACCAGGCCCCAGCGCAGAGGGGTTCGGGCAGCCAGAGATGGCGCCAGTCGATCAGGGCCAGGGCAGCAACAGCTGACCAGCAGCCAAAGGCCGGCGGACAGCAGGCATCCAGGTCGGCGCGTTGCCAATCGCGCTGGCCTTGGCGAAACAGCATTGGCGATCCAAAAGGCCGCGCTGAGCAGCTCCGATCAGTGATAGCGAATGGCGATCGGGCCGCGGGCCAATCGGCGCAGCAACCGCGCGCAGCAGCCAGCTGATCATCAGCGGCAGGTTGTGCTGCCATGCGCAAGGCTGGTTGCCGCAAAACGTGGGCCAATGGCTGGGGGGTACAGGATCGATTCGCGCCGCGGGAAACCCGTGGATCACCACGTGAGAAAACTGCCGACACAGGCGCCAAGCAGGGCGACGAAGAATGGCCAGGCCAGGGCGGATCGACAAGGCGGGGGCAGCTGTCTGGTAGGGTCATAGCCCGCCGAAGCCGCGGGGACGGCCACCGCGACTGCGGATCAGAATCCAGGGGCACGAACTGTTTCGTCGGGGGAGCATCACCGGCACTTAAATACCACGCGCCCCTGGCCGTTGCGGCGGTGCAGGACGGATTGCCGATTCGGGCGGTTTCCCCCGGGCAATGTTCGAATAGTTGGACAATAAAATCTGGCGCGCCCTGCCGCAGCACCTCACCACATGTTGATCTGATCCGCGCAGGGGAGCCGTTCCCGGGGCCGCCGGCCCCTTCGGATCACGAAGGACGGCAGCGGGGGACGGACGGATCGGAACCTGGAGTGTGGCGAAGGAAATCGGCCTCACCAATGTGGAACGTAATGGCGCCAAGGCCTAATTCGCTCAGGCCTCGGTGGTTGGATTGTCCTTTGATCATCCTTACGCCGATGATCGGCGTTTCAGGATGATTTCTCCATCGCGAAGCCCAATTTTTGCGCATTTGACCACAATGGCTGTCGGGCTCGACATGAAGGAGTCGTGATCATGCGCCAGCAGATAGGAAAATCGATCCCCCCACTTCTCGCGGGCTCCCTTGCGGAAGTGAATGATCACGAAGGCTTTTCATCCGGGTGAGGGGATGTTTGCGGCAGATGAAAACGGGTTGGAGGTGGTCCACCGTGGGGGCACCGCTGGAAAGTTGATATCGGTGCGCTTGAATTGGGGAACAGATGTGATTGATGTAGTCAGCCATGCGGCGAGGATCGTATTCGACGATCGCTCCGGCCGAATAGCCACGGCTCGCGTTGTCACGGCTGATTCTTCTGGATCCACTCCAGTATTGGCGATCGGCACCACGCCGATCAGCAGATCGACCAGCGCGGCCACGTCATAGGCCCCTTCGCCCACCAACGCCACGGCAGGCCTTCGTAGAACAGCACATTCGGTGTCGGGGAGATCGGCTCCAGGGGGTGAACTGACCGGGATCCAGGCCTGGTGCCAAGGCGGCCCGTTGTGCCGGCGGCTTCACTCGGGGCTGTGCAGGTAGTAGCGCTTCTCGCCGTGCGGTTTTGCCGTAGGTGCGGAACAACTCTTCGAGCTTGTCGAAGACGTTTGGCCTCGGTCCGAAGTGCGAGGAATTCACGCCCGCTTCTTGGGGCCTTGGCCCATCTCCGCTTCATCGGAGCCCGCTCGAAAACGGTGATAAGCTGTCACCTTCCACCACGCCGGCACGATTTCCTTCGCGATCGAAGATGTGCGCGAAGGCGCGTTGACAGTGCTGGTCCCGGCGCCGGAAGAAACCGGTGACAGCCACGATCGCGGTTTGACGCTTTGGACATCGCGAGCGCGAGGGAAGGGGGGATCTGAGTTTCGCAGGTCGGCCGGTTAGAGGGCCGGCAGCACCGCTCACCCATGCGGCTGAACAGCCACGGCGGCCTCGCCTCTGCCGGCCAGGGATCGCCGGTTGCGATTGGCCAAAGCGGCAACACGGCGTCGACAGGCCAGCTCCAGCTGGTCGGCGGCTCGCCTTGCTTCAGGCCGACGCCGCAGCAACATGGCGGCGAGAGTGCCATGGCCAGGGGGTTGGCCCGATCGAGGCGGCGATGTCCGGGGCTGGAAACCATGCCACCGGCTCAGAAAAAACTCCCGGCCGCTGGGCGCCGAGCGACGCTGACGGGCAGCATGCCGATGCTGCCGGTGAGGCAGGCGGGCTTCATCGCGAGGAATGTCGCCGAACAGGTTGCCGGTGAGCAGCACATCGAATGCTTCGGGGCCCGCCACCAGTTGCATTCGCGGCGTTATCCAACATTAGAGGTGGCTGAGCTCACTGATTGGAATTCGAGCGCGATCTGCTCGGACCGGTCCACGCCAGAGCTGGCTGACATCGAGCACGTGGGCCTTTGTCAACACTGCAGAGCCTGCCGCCGCCGCTTCGCTCGCCAAACTGGGAAACCACCCTGGCGACCGGTCGATTTCGAAATCGCTGTTTAGGCCATCGTGTTGAAGGCCCTCACCTGGGCCATCGGCTCGATTCGGCCCTTGGGTGTGCCGAAGTAGATGCACCGGTGAGCTCACGCCACCACCAGCAGCTCCACCCCTCGTCACTCGGGCCTGAGGCTGCTGGCGCCGGCCAGAGGCGGGATTGGATCTTTCACCGGCTCGCAGATTGTCGAAAACAAGCTCCAGGCCAGCGCGGCAGGCCGAAGAAGGCCGCTTTCGGGGCGCTGCGCCGGGCAGGCTGTCGTAGCGAGGGGCCGCCCGAATCGCCGCGAGCAGCACGGCGTCGCTCTGGGCGGCAGCCTCAAGTGTGCTGGGCCGGGCAATGGCTCCCCGCCAGGGCCGTCGATCGCGGCGCCCAACCGATCGGCTGGCTTGTCGTATTCCAGGGCCAAAAACCGTGCCTGGCGCTCAGCGCATCCCAGCAGCCCCGGGCCACCGCCGTGATCTCCGGGGCCGATGCCATCCGCCGGGCAGAAGGGTGGATGCGGTACTGGTCATGCAAGGTGGCCGGTCTTGATCCAATCAGCGAGATTTACCGGCCGGGTTTGCCCTGCCCCCCCCTTGTGCCGTCAGGGTTCCTCCGGAGCTGGGCCGGTAAGCTGGCCCTCAGGCTGGCGCACGCTGCGGGCACGCCAGCTCCCGGAAGTTTGTTTGAAGGGGGACCGGGCGGGAGCAAAACGCAAACCCACAGCCGGTTCGGGATCGGCCGGGTAAGGCCAAACTGACCACCTCGCCGGCGGCCGATGTCCACCATGGATTTCCGGATTGGAGGAGGGGCAAATGGCCCGATTCGGCCGATTCACGGCCCACGGGTTGGCCACCGCCCACCCTTGGCCCGCCAGGATCACACCGTTTGCCAAGCCACCGGGCGCCACCGGCGATCCCCCACCTGGGCCGCCAGGGCACAGCCCCGGCCGGTGATTCACGCCATTGGCCCACATTTGCACCAGGTTGTCAATTTGGTGCCGGCCACGATTGCGGGTTCTCGCCCACCGTGGCGGCCGATCGAATCTCTCTCTTTT
>Ga0163217_1110674_pt1 | contig 10356 bp, 12 predicted proteins | sample SynspAceP_FD_185933 | JGI IMG/M metagenome (GOLD analysis project Ga0163217, IMG submission 185933) | Saline lake microbial communities from Ace Lake in Antarctica - Synechococcus sp. Ace-P (PacBio error correction) | ecosystem: Environmental > Aquatic > Non-marine Saline and Alkaline > Saline ... | reverse complement strand
AGTTGGGCATTGCCTGTAGGCGAAGCTTCGATTCCATTCAGCTGCGCCGCGCCAGCCCGCTGACCAGGGCGACAATTACCGATGACGAATTCGAACAGCCTGCTTCGACGCCCTGAACGGACCGAAACAGCGTCCAGCGCGCTGCTACGAAAACCAGTGCCGGACCGTTTGGCCGGTCTTGCAAAGCGGCAATGGCGACATCAACGACGACCGAGTTTGATGAAGCTCTTCTTAGATCAACTCCACGGCAAAGGCCAGTTCGCCGGCTGCACCCGGCAGCGCCGGCAGCCGCCAAAAGAAACCGTGCGCTGAGACCAGCAGTGCACCAGCCCAACCGATCTATCATCTAACGGACGAATTCGAAAAAAGCATGCTGGACCAGCCTCACGGCGGAGGGCGGCAGCCCGACAGCAGCCATTGCGGCTGGCGTTCCACCGCGCCAGCAGCGCCGCTAAAAAGCCGGAAAACCAGCCAAGGTTCCAGCAAGTGGGCCAAAGCTCCAGCCGGAACCGGCACAAGCCAAAGCGCCGGCCGGCCCCGCGAGGCCTGCCCCATGCCGCTGCGGAAACAGGCGTGCGGGTAGACACCTAAAACGCTGACGACATCATGAATATGGTGGGCGAGCTGGGTGCTGGTGCGGAAAACCGCCCCGCAACGCCTTGGGTTGATCAAAAGCGGAAGACGAGCAGATGCACAAAGCATGGGCCATCTGGATGTGGTTCACCACCGACCTGGCAGGCTGCTATGTCCATGCAAACCCCGCATGCAGCCATCAAGAAAAGTGTTTGCCGTCGTTTCCGCGCGGTGCCGTACGTGACCTCGCTTCGCAGCCCTGAAAAAAGAAATCAAGTCTTGGTGATCGCACGGCGAAGACACCGATCTTACAAGAATCTGGTGGGAAGCATTGTCGGATCCGTTGGTGCACCTGTACGCAACTCGGGCTTCAGGACCACGCATTGAAAGCCCGCAGAGCCGGGGAACGGGCGGTTAAGGCCTAGAGGTGGGCACCATTACCTTGTGCGGCGGAGCAGAGGGTGGCATTCCACATCCTGGCTGTTGATCACCGACGATGGCGCTTGGCATGGAAACCGCCGACGTGTTTTGCGACCCGCAAAGCCGTCGAGAAGGGCATGTAATGACCAGGATGGCCGCCGACCGTGCTGACCCGATCAGGAATGCTACAACCTGATATTTGCCGCCGGTTTTTCCACTAAAGGACCAAATTTCCCGATGTGTCTGGCCGTTGGTGTGGGTATGGAGGTGTTTGAAAACGAGAAAAATCAGCCAGCTTCAAACGGCCAGCCTTAGCGTGGTGTCAAAGTTGGCGAAGGCTCAAGCATTGTGATCAAAGTGCCCACTGACTTTGGCTATCATGCTACGCTTTAATGATTTATTGCTTGGCTGACCAGTCGTTCGCCCACTGCCGCTTGGTTAACGTGGTTCGGTGGAAATATTCCACCTTAATTGAGCAAGACCAAACGTGGTAGATGGGTCGCGAAATGTGTTGTGGGTTGGCGCCGACAAGGTATTCCCTGTTTCACATCAAGCGTTGGCTCATTCGTGCCGGATGCTGGAAACGGTCTGAGCCGGAAAAACAGGCCACGTGGTGATTGTGTCTATGGGTACCCGGCGCAGTCGGTTCGTGCGTGACCAGCTGGTATGCCAGGAAAGAAGTGGTGATTAAACCCTCTTCGGGCCGCGGTGCTGCTGCGCGTACGCCGGGGTATGGCTGGCGCGCACCTTATACCGGCGGATGGCCGGATTGCGCTGATTTATCGATTGCCCCAGTTTTGCTGCAATCATTACCATGTTAACGCCCGATACATTCGCCGATTCTATTGTTTGATACATCGTCGATTAAATTGTCGAACGGCCGCCGGTTTTTGGCGGGCAGGCAGGATTGGCCCGAGTGAAAGAGAAGTAAATGACGGTTTTCTGGCTGTTGTTCTTCGATGATTTCAGTTTCTTTCGTAAACGTCTGCAGTTGGAAATCCTGGGTTTGCGTCTGGCCAGATCACCGTGGCTTGCCACCGCCAGCAACGGCCGCGAAGCGGCTTAGAGCAAGCCAATGAGAAACTGCCGCCCTGATGTGATTACCATGGGATTACGAAATGCCTGTCATGGACGGTATTACGGCCGTGCCCGGGAAATACTGCCGCAGACACCCCGATACCGGTTTGAGTTTCTTCGCTTACTTTATGGATGGTGCGCGGCGGTCACCCTGGCATGCGCTGGAAGCTGGAGCGTGCGATTCCTGCCCCAAGAATTTCGCAGGAAAATTGCCGGCAACAGGCAGTCAGTTACAAAAAATATTGTAGAACGTGTTGTTAGTATCGCCCGTAGCCGGCCAAAGCTTTGGGAGCACTCGCGCCCCTGAGCCACCAGAGGCATCGGCTGGAGGCTACGGCTGCGGCTGACAAGCTGCGACTCCCAGCGGACAGCGGCGCCCCAAGCTAAGCGCCCCGCGCTGCCAGCAGCGGTTGCCAGTCCGGAAGCGCCATCACCGGCGCACACCATCCAGGCACTACACAGTAGGTGGCGATCCGGCAACCTTTACCGCGTGGCCCGGGTGCCCTGGCAGAACGTGCTCATCGGGCCTGCCCGCCAGGCTTTCCTGCCACCGCTGATTTCTTGGTACAGCACCATGCCCGCCAGTTTTTTACCCGGCTTTGCTGAGGCGGCTGAACGGTCATTTGCCAAAATACAGCGTGCGCCAGGGCCCGAAGACGGTTGATTTGCTTGCGCCCCCGGCCTGGCTTTGTGGCACTGGGCGGCAAACAGATGATGGTGGGAAAAACGCGGCGGGCCAGGGCCGGAACGTATATTTGCCCCGGCGATGATCGGCTCAATATACAAACCTTCGCGTAGTATGTCACCTATTGGTTTCGCTTGCGCGCAGCTTTTCCCGGTTAAAAACCTGGGTATTGTACTAACGGGCATGGCGCAGATGGGCCCGCGAAGGCTGCCCGCATGATGAAACAGAGCGGCTCGGATTGTGTGTGGTCGCCAGGGATTGAAAAAAGTCTCGGTGGGTGATTTACGGCATGCCCATGGCCGATGGGCTTAAAGGCCGGTCTTGAGTGAGAAGTCCTGGCGCTGAACGACGTTTGCCCAGCGGCTTAAAGATTGGAGTCTGCTGCTGATGGATGTAGGTGCTTAGCGGACCCCACATTCTCATCGAGCCCCGCTCTGCATCATGCCGAGATACTTCGTTTATGTCCTCGGCGTTTGTAGCCATTTTGGCCATCTCCCCCACCCGCTAAGCCAATACCAAGGACCCAAGGCCCAACAACCAAGAACACACCATCAATACCGGGACTAAACTTACCCAATATACACTGAATCGCCCCCCCCGAGGGCGGCGCGCTTAGCCGCGTACAGTCCTGTCACCACCCACGCCCGCGCCAACACAACGCAGCCGCTGATTGTTATCTGGACCAGGTACCCTGGCATCAGCCCGCGCCTCCACCATACTGCAGCCGCACCCTCCTAGTGCCCATGGTCGCGTGAATTGCCATAAGCGTTCACAGGCCCACAAATAGCCCCCGCTGAAAAACGGTATTCCTGGATATCCGCCCGACCTCATTAGACCTAGAGCCCAGACGGCCTCGATTCAACAAAAACTCCAGTGCAGTGAACCACGCTGGCGAGCGTTTATTGCCCCGCAGAAAAACAGGCCTTCTGGGGCTGGAGGGGCTAGGCAGAGAAAAGCGAGCCGGAGCGGTTTGTCCAAAAGGCTTGATCGTGATTCACGGTGCGCTCCGACCCACGCGCCCTCCAGCCGCAAAAACCCCAAGCAGCCACCACTATTCGCCAGCTCATTTCATGGAAGATATCTGACACCCGACGAAAGCACGCCCCGACCAACCCGCCTGCGAGCGATCCGTGGACTCTCAAGGCCGTACGCCCCGCCTACCGCTGACCACGGCTGTCCTTCGAAACCGGCCATGAGGCGCTAGCCGCACTACTCTCGCCCGCCACCAATCCCACCCCAAAGGCCCCATGACTTGCGCGCAACTAACAACACGTTCACCAATATAACGACCTGCCCAACCTCAACCAGAAGATCCACGCCCATCCAACATCCATACCCCCGCAGCCGTATTCATAAGCAGATATAGGGCCGCAAACCATGAAAATCAACCCCGGTAATCGTATGACCAATCTGGAAGACCCGAGGAATCGCGCAAGTCCACTGAACCCGCCAACGCGTAAATACCGTCCAAACACAGGCAATCGGGAAATCATCCCACACACGCACACTACATATTTGTTCCCCACCACCACTCGCTCATTACCCGTCGCGCCCGGTGGCGCTTTTGGCTAATCTGCTTTTTTTTCTCCCCGGTGGCCAATAAACTACTCCAGAGCCACCGCGCTGTGTGCATGCCAACCACCAGATGAGCACCGCAACCTAACGGAAAACCAAAGACACTGAATGACAACAATTCTGCAACAGCGAGGAAACTGACAAACTCATTGCCACGCTGAAGCCATCCGCCGTGGACCCAAATCCCCGTCCCCATCGAAATCTATAACCGACATTCGCCGGTGGATTTTTACCATTCCTCTGACAACCAATAAATCGCAGTATCCCGTAGCGCAGTTGATATTAACAATTTTCTTACGCACAGACTCTGCCGACCAAAAGCAAACCCCACCCAAGAAACACTCAGCACGCTTTCATAATTAAAAAGCTGGCTTCAACCTCCATCTCCCATACGCCGACTTCCATTTACACCTGCTTAGTCGCAGCGCGTTTTCCTCCGTAGATAGATCGTACCAACATCTTCCTTCGGCGCGTACGTCTTCCGAGTACCTCAACAACCGAGGCAAACTACAAGGTGCTGTCGTCGAATACCTTGGACCTGGGTGTTTTGGTTTCAACGCTCAACGCGAATAACGCACAATCACCACTCGGTCCCAACTCTAGCACCCACGAATACCCAACCATTGTGAACCAAAATACGCGACCACCACAACAATCGCGTAGCATGACCATCTCAAATAAGATACCGTTGGACGTATCAGCCGGTTGCTAAGGTCCCACCAGACGGTCGAACCCAACAAGTGACACCGAATGGCGTCCAAGTCATTAGCCGCAGCCTCGCGGGTGATAAGTATACCGAAACAACACTCCCAAGTTTGCCAGAGAGCCACCAGATAGCAAACGCCAGCCAAAAGTGCGTCGCTATGGCGCTTGCGAAGAGCTCGCTGGCCAAAGCATCCAAGGACATGGATTCTATTGCATCGTCTGCATTAGCTAACACCACGCGAGTGCCTTACTAGGGCCTAGTTAATCTATCTCCTAGACCAACGGACGCCCTAACCCACGCCCACGCCAAAATCGCAACTAGAACGTAGTTGACAAAAACCCGCGCAAAATCAGTTGTACCATCTATCCGTCAGCCCGCTGCACTTGAATTTTGGCCCCCCAACAGCCCCACTGTTTGCTTTGGTCATAGCACTTCCGCGCAGCTCTCTGAAACCCCATATAAAACCGATTCTCTTCGCTGCCGATCCGACTGGCAGCAAAATTAGTCGAACAATGACACCCCTCTCCCGACAAGGACGTGCATAGCGCGCACAACCACAACGCCCTATCCCTCGCTACCTCTTGATAGGTCTTTACCCTCGCATATACCCATCAGACCATCCTCACCGACGCGAGTACGCGTAGCGACCTTAATCGCAATCTCGACAAACTGGGACAGCTCCAGACCTCAAACGGCCGGACCCCGGCAGCCACGATAACGCTTTGAGTCTGCGCCAACTGCTGGTGATGCACGTATTACGCCAACCCGCTAGAAACACCGCGACACACTCGTAGCGCGGCATGCTGTCCATACAGCAGCCGACCACACCAGATCCACTGCTGCTGAGGGCTCGACCGCCGCACACATCAGTTCACCCAATAGGCACGCCGCAACAGACGATAAGCACCCGACCGAACGAGCTCCAACCAACGGCTCCGCTCAGACAACGTCTCACGCTCCGTCCTCTGTCGCTGACCATTTCGCCGCACCTCGCCGCGAGCCACACGCTAAGCCCCTCACACCGCTGCCCTACACCCGCTTGACCCCACCGCCTGCAATCCTTCGCGCAACCGCTCTTCCCGCTCAGCTAAACTTTCGTTTAAACCACAAACGCACATGCTCAACCTAACAACGGCTGAATCGGCCAGCTCCACTCCTCAATACGCGCACCACCGACCAACCAGCCAACTGCCCGTGAAGAACAACCACTCCGCTAAACGTAACGTCCAACCTATGCCCGCATCAATCCGCCAAAGTCCGCTTCGAACTAATTGCCCAACAGAGCGCTGAGCCAGTCCGACGCGAAGTCCAAACAGTAGCTAGTATCTATGCACAAATGTCGCGCTACGTGCGTCCGCACCTATAACCACTCGCCACAATGCCAACCGCTCCAAATCAACTAAAGCGCAGGTGCCCGGTGCCCGACTAACACCGCGAACGCCAACCCCATCCCAAGCACACCTCCAGTCAGACGACGGCTCTCAGCCAGCCAATAACGCTGCACCGTCGCGACCAGCCGGCTAAGAGCTCCGAGCAGCGTGTGCTGAATTACGGCACTGGATATTGGATTCCGCATCACCAAGGTTCGCGCATCTAACTGCAAGCAATGCCTGTCGGCCTCCTATACTCGACTCCCGAAGAACACCACAAGACTCAACAACTACAGCACAACTGCTCGCGAACGTCAACTTCCACAACCCACTGACAGCAGACAGCTAAACACGAAGGCCGGGCTATCATAGCAAACCGCGACACACACTCCATGAAACCACACTTACTCGCGCAACATCCGCAGCAGTAGACCAGAACCCAAACTCATTATCACCAGTTACTGCCACAGGCCCTACACGCAGACACAACCCTGACTCCCTCTCGGCCCGCATACTCGCTGACCCACAGCGCATGACATCGCGGCAAGGCACCTCCATCTCACATGACCGGTGTGGGAAGGCATGGGTCTGTTGATTTTCCCGCCGCTACCCTCGACTGCGTCCCACAGTCGCACACCACAGCACCAGTAGCGCGACCAATCGACTTATATATATATAACTCTGTAGCGCGATGAGCACTACTACACGGCAACCACTGAGCGCGCTGAGAAATGGCCTTAACACAGCCAAATCGCGCATAGTCCCGCCAGCAGCAAGCATCCGTCATTGATATTACTCTCACAGCTTGCAAACGCCACGCTATATAAAAATATGGCCGATCCAATCTCAAGGCGTCTTGAATCGCGATGTTCTGACCATACCTGAACCTGCACACGCTTAGCCGTCTGCAGACCGACAACAGCCCCTATAGCCCCACAATCATAACCATCTCACCTTGTGAACACAACAGCGTCTAACTTGATCTTGAACCTCTGTCAACGAATCTCACAGCCATCGCACTAAAAGCTCCCAAGTCACTGGCACTGCCACCGTACGCTACTTACCAATCCGCATCCAAGCGTATTGGCGTTTTGCACCACATAACCACACCGTGTTAGTACACAAAACCAACAAGTAAATCCTTGATAATCGTCTCACGAGTCCGAATGCTAGTCCTACTCTATAGACACCTAATCCACGACCCCCGAAGGATAGAACGCCACAACCACCGGCAAACGCGTGCAGACGCCCTGCACTCGCCACCGCGCACACCGCCGCTACTGCAATCCGCTCGCTCGCCACGACCACATATATTGGCGCTCCACACAGACGACGCACTACCTTCGGCTGTACGCACTCCCGGTCTAGAGCTAAGTGCTCCAGAACCAAATAATCTGTTACACACAGTGCGAGACGGCGCAGAGCCGCCATCGCGCCAAGTTATCACTGACCGACCGCAATCACACACAACCGCCGGGTCGCCTACGCCAGACAACACACACCAGCGCGTCGAACCAGCAGGACACCCATTGCGAGCTCGTTGGTCCACACTCCAAACCAGCGCGTCACAACTACGCGCTCGGTCGCGCACCACAGATCCAGCGCGATACGCGCCGAATCCCTAGACACCGCCCATTAGACCAGCCAATGCCACCAAAAGGGACACCTGATCTGCTGCGCAACTAGTCGCCTGCAAATGCCAGCCCACGTCGAAGCCCGCCGTGGCAACGGTCAGAGCACCAATAGACCTGCACGCGACGGACCGACTAGGTCAAGCGCCCCACCTAAAACGCAACAGATAGAGACACAGATAAACCACCAAAAGACACCTAACCAATCTGAGAATCTAATGCGAATCCCTGAATGCACTCCTCCTATAATACCGCCCGACTTGGCAGTAATATGAATTCGCGATGCCCACGCTCCGAAAACCGCCAGAAGTGCAACCCTCATCTCCAACACCGTGCTCCACGCGCCCATCCAACCGCGGAGCCGCTCAGTTACACATCCGTCCCTACAAGAAGACAGGAAGTTCTACACGGCTGCCGACGAGTCCTCCCAGCAAACGCTCGCGCTCTCCAAACACGCGATAAGCCTACATCTACATAGAACGGCTCGATTCGCCCCGTCACCGTGACAAACAAACCCTCCGAGGCCGAGTCGCCACATGCCGGAGTCGGACTTTGCGCGGGTCGGGCGCCCCTACAACATGACCAATCGCTGCATAAAACATGTAAAATTCCGGTACTCTGTGACCTATACACCGCTTAACCACCACGAGTGCAATATGACGGCATCTTGGCCTATCAGTACCGTATCAATAGATCTCAGAAGCCTCTACGCACCAATTGCCCTTCTCTACGCTTCGTAACGCTCCGATAATGCAAAGGTAATGCCTGGCCTATCGCGTCGCGTAGCCAGCGGGCCATGGCTGGCTGGCACAGTGGATTGAGCAGACCTGTGTGCCCTGCGTTAAGACGGTTCCAGAGCATGGCGAAACCCTGCTGGTTTTTACGCGCCCCGGAGCGCGAACAGCACCTGGATTAAAGCGGCTGGAAGAGGAGGCCCTGGCCCGCCTTTTTAGTGTTAACAAAAGGTCGGTCCAGTGGCTGGACCACGATTTATGCCCGCTAAATTGCGTATAGAGGGCTCGGCTAATGATGATTTTTTTGACGGTCAGGCTGCCCCGCAGGGCAGGCCGTACATGGGATTAACACAATGGCAGCCCAATGCGGACCACGCAAAAATCACCGACCCATAAAAGATGACCGAGGCTACTGCAGTACTACCCCTTTCGCCTGCGACGATGAAACTTCAGCCATCAAAAAAGCGTAATGCCAGATTCCAGGAAGTACTGTGCGCCTCTACAGGCGAGCCACTTGGCCCGCCGTAGGGTCCATTACCCCAGGGCTTCGACCGAGATTACGTTCTCGCAGGCCTCACTTCTCATACCTAGCCCCCGCTGCAACGTAGTCAGGCGGTAACGGTGATGGATACCCCAAGTCGGCGTCGTTTTGCCTTTGACACCCGATGGCCCGAAAACATAAATCACGTTGATCCAGCCGGCAAGGCAATTGATAGGTGATGGAGCCCAATCTATGCCCAGATCAGGTCGATGGCTTATTCTGGCCGATGGATTCCAGGCGTGGCCGAGGTTGGCCCATTTTACCTCCAAGTCCAGTGAAAATCTGAAGCCGGCGCCAAATGTTGGCGGCAAGCGAAGGAAAGTGCAAGCCGAAACCCATTTATTCGAGGGCGGGGTGCTAACAAAAATGGCGAACTGATCATTCTGGCGAGTTCGACAAGGATGCTACAGATCCACGAATGGGCGGACATTTTCTCAACGCTGGTAAGGTCTTAGGGCAGCCGGCAGTGAACCGGCAAGATCGACGCCCTTGACGCATACCAAGGGACGTTTGCTATTGTTGGCTGATGTATTTGCCGAGATTCCCCAATGGGGTTGCCCTGGATTCTGGTCGCATACAGCCACTATCTTTGCTGGTGAGACCGCAAATCCGTCTTGCAAGGGCGGCAGCTGCGGAGGACTAGAGCAGGCGGCCGCTAAAAAGCCCGCTTGTGACCATTCATTGGCCGCGAACTGCCATTGCCCCCCACTGCCAGCACCGGCATGGGGGGTAGGCCCAGCGCTTGGTAGTCTTACCCGGCGAAACGCCGAAAGCTGTTACCGGAACTCGCGAACCACTACTGCCGAACGAAATGCGGCAGAACCCGACTCCGCCTATGACGTCCGGTGTACTATGACGAACCCGCACGCACAGGCTTGGTATGATCTTTGGCCGCCGATTATCGACGACCTGATGAACAACCTGCGGAAATTTAACGGCCGGGCACAGAAGGGGCAAGAGGCTGCGTGTCCGTCCCTGGAAAGACGAACCAACGCCAGGGCAGCCTGAACCCGGACTTTGCTGTATTGACCGGCTCTTCCAGCA
>Ga0163217_1068849_pt1 | contig 10356 bp, 7 predicted proteins | sample SynspAceP_FD_185933 | JGI IMG/M metagenome (GOLD analysis project Ga0163217, IMG submission 185933) | Saline lake microbial communities from Ace Lake in Antarctica - Synechococcus sp. Ace-P (PacBio error correction) | ecosystem: Environmental > Aquatic > Non-marine Saline and Alkaline > Saline ... | reverse complement strand
TGGCATTGCTATCCAAAAAAATAAGCTGATTCTCCGGTACTGAATAGGCTCCTATATGTCCATTTCCCATATTGGGAAAATAGGAATTGTTAGCAAAGCCAATTTTTTAAAAGGGAGAGAAAAATCCGTCATAATCCCTCTAAAAAGTCAACTGGATTACGAGTTAAAATAACAAATTCAGGAACTTGCTTCCGATTTTTTCTTGAATTTGTTTCCCGATAAAGCATGGTTTTTCAGGGAATCCCCTTTCGAGTTAAGCAGTTTAAACTCCAGCTACAAAAGAGGAAAAGATAGAGCTTCATTCAGGTCAAGAAACTTCTTAAACTCGTGTTTGGTTGAAAAACTCCCTCTTCAGTTGTTCTTATCTCAGGGCTCCCTGCCAGTACTTCCAGCCTTTAGAGAGCTGTAATAGTTAATGTGTAATTAGCCTTCAGATCACGGTTGATCAAAGACAAGGATAATAAAGTCGGTGCTAGCACGGTCAGGGAACCAAGGAACAATAGCGGTATACAGAAAGTCATTCATTTCGATTTAAGGATAAGTCACCGGCGATGAATCGATTTCGATTGTTAGCTCCTGATTTTAGATTCTTTGCGCTCTATGATGATGTGTATTCTTGTTCATGGTTGATTTCAGCTTGGGCTTCCCATTAACATGTATGGATTTTATGTTTTCTGATTTTTTCATTTTGAAATCAAAAAATGTGATTCAAGATTGGAAAACAGTTAAAGTTCTACTTTTATATAAGAATTATCTCTTCGTTTTTATTCTTAATGGAATCGAAAAGCCCAGCGATAAGATGTCTGGATTTGGTTGTTTTCTGAATTGGCTAGTTCAAAGAAATACCAGGGCATAAAAATGATCCTCAGAAGATGTATGCGGCTTTAGTGCAGGAAAGATTAGAATGAGGATCAGAAATAGAAAAGGTAACGCGGATTTTCAAATGCCTTCAACAATCCACATAGAATCCATGAAATAAGCAAGGTGAAACAATCCGCTGAAGCAGATTACTTTCGGAGGTCTTGCAAGTTTGCTAAAAAATAAAAAAGCAGCATTTGGGCTGCTTTCTTCTGGATCCCTCTGGGGCTCAACCCAGGACCATACATTTAAAAGTGATGCTCACCAGCTGAGCTAAGGAGCATAACCTATAAAAATTACAAAAAGCGGAACGTGATTCCGCTTGACAAAATGATCCTGCAGGACTCGAAACCTGAACACTACTGGCTTAGAAGCAGTTGCTCTATCCGGCAGCTACAGGACCTGGATAAAAGGAAGATCGAAGTTTTTAAAACCTCGAATCTTCAATAGGTACATTAAGTCAGCGTATGGTGGCAGGATATCGAACCACGACCTCCTCGTCCCAAACGAGGCGCCGATACCGGGCTACGTACACCCCGAAACTTACTTTTCAATCCTTACGAGTCAAGTTTAATTTTGATCCCTTGGGCTTCCCAATAATGTCTTGCTTCGCTTCGACTTCATCGGACAGGCTTTTCGCCTTATCCCATTGTTTTCAATAAAATTCGTTGAATCCCTTCTGGGGCTCGAACCCAGGACCCATACATTAAAAGTGTATTTGCTCTACCAGCTGGAGCTAAGGAATCTTATAAATCTTAAATTTTTCAGAAACTTTAACCCTTTCAGCAGCGCTAAAAAACCATTTTCAAAATTGGCTCCCTAGGCTTGCTTTTTGCCAAGATCATTTACCGTTATTGGACTGCAAAAAAAAGGCGACTCAAATTTAAAATGCCAAAACCTGAAAGCATCTTTCTCGCAAAACTTTTTGATATTTTTCACTCTCGCGTTACAAAGCTTTTAATTGTCAGGCAGATAAAACTGGCCTGCGCGTGCTGATTCTTTATTTAATCAGCGTAAGTTAATAAGGGAAGCCATGGGAGAATATATTCGACAAAATTATCAAATAGGGATATTATTCCAGCTCAATGCTCTTGAAGATGGCCTTTATCGAAGAGGGTATAGGTGATTAACGAAACGGGCTACTATTTACCTCAGTAAAATACTATGTCTTGTCTCCTAATCTCAGGCCGATTAACCAAGAATAAAAAAGTCTGACAGGGCAGGAATGTACTGGTAGGTTATGAGGTTTCGGATTCTCAGCGATTCCTGATTTTCTTGGTAGATAACAAAGGAGTAACATCGTCGGAGTCTTGACATTGTTCTAATGATCTCTGTTATTTCAAATTGGTGGATTGGAAGGAAAATTCATATGAGAGAGTCACGTAACTGGCCAACCGTATTATTAATTCTAGTCATCTTCGTTGCTAATAATTTTTTGGAAGTCTCGAACAGGATTGGATCACCAGTAGCCCACTTTCATTGTATCCAAACCAAACTGCAGGTGGTGAGTTGGTGGAGCGCACGTCGCAGGCCTGGTCACGCGGTTAGAATAAAGTTCAAAGTAAAGACAACTGGTACGAAATAGGAATTGGAAGGAGAAGCTGCTTATATCAAAAAAAATAATGTTCACCGATTATAAAAAAAATATTTCCGAATGTTGAATCAAATTATGTTAGTATCAATTCTGATAAATTTAGATAAAAAAAAAGGCCTCGAATGAGGGCCTTTTTTTGCAATTAAGAGCTTCTTTGAGCCCAAATTTCCGATAATAGACTTAAATCCCATTTGATCTTGAAGTGCGATTTTCCCTTTCTTGAATTGCCAAAAACCTGGCATATCCTTAACTTGCTTTCTGCGATTAATGCCTCCATCGGATCCACCATCATCGTGCTCACGATAGTTGTTGCCATTAAAGAAAAACTAATTTCCAAAAGTTTACCATTATCAGCGATGTCTCTGCCTGATTCCATTTCTCCATAGCGGCGTTACAGTTTCTTCACTACTGACGATCAAGTCGTATAAATCACCTGCTCTATGTATAATTTTTAGGCATCTGGATGACCTTCGTTATCCAAACTTGCATCTCTGGACCAGTTTGCCAGGATATTGATATTCTGGACTCTCGTTTATAAAGGAAAAATTGAAACACCACTGTTTCCGTTTTGGCGGCCAATTCTTCCATCATTTTACTTCAAGTGAAAGTTTCTCAAAACTCTTCGTCAAGTAACAATATCTCCTCCATCACCAGTCTAGCCATCCGTCTTTATTGATCGCATCTACGGTAAAATTAGGGCCCCCTTGGATTTTCCATGCATTCCGACTTCTCTCCGCCGTATTTTATGCCATTCCGCCTAATGATTGCCCATCGAACAAACTATCCACTCAGATTCAGTCGTGTTTTCCATTAGTCATTTCTGCTACTTCAGCTTTTTTTTCACCTGAGCAAGGGAAAATGGAAAGGGTTACTAGTGCCGGCTAATATTAATTACTTTTCTTCATTTTTTAACTTCTTTAAAAGCAATAATATTTCACCATATCCTTGGCATTTCTTCTTCACTAAGGCTCAGATTGTGCAGGCATTTGGCACTTCGCCCCATGCACCTACGGCCGCCATTAATTACTTTTTTGAGCTAGCATATTTGATATCTCTTTCCGTGCTTTCATATTTGGCGGCAAACTTCAGCATTAGGATGGTTCCTACGATCTTTCGCGCTACCATAGGACAAGACAACCAATCAGATGCTTTTACTTTCTCGAGTCCCTTTTATATTATACCGGATCATTTTTGGTATTTTCTCTTCTAGGGTCATCTCCTTCAACAGGAGCTGCGACTACTGCCTCGGCTTACTGTTTCAGTTTTTGTTTCTCCGCCGCCCGCACGCAAAAAGTCAATGCCAGCTAATGCAGCATCATTCCACTAATTTAAAGATTGTTCATTTTTTCATTTGTAGTCATTTTTTGAGTTAAATGGCCTAATATTTTTTTGTTAAAAACGCTTCGTCCGCCCCAAGTTCCAGCGAAAATCATCGAATGCCTTTTTCAGTCACTCGGATGATATGCGAATCAATAAAAAAAAAAAAAAAAAAAAAAAAAAAAAAAAAAAAAAAAAAAAAAAAAAAAAAAAAAAAAAAAAAAAAAAAAAAAAAAAAAAAAAAAAAAAAAAAATATTGGAGCTTCTTGCCGCACCTTGTTCCGGATGTTTGATCGCGCACTCCCATCCAAGGACCGCCCAGCCGTCGTAAATTGTTATTGGGAAAGCTTGCTAAAAATCCCCGCCAAAGTCAACCTGTCCATTCTCCCAATGAATCTAAATCTCCCTGCTTCCGCTCTTACCCATCCTTGATAGCCGCCATACACTCCTTGTTTTTCCTGTTGATTAAATTTCAGCGTCTTTGACATGGAACATTTGATTCGATCATGATAGAAATCGATGAAACTGTTAAATAGTCTAAAACATGTAAACAAAGTGACATCGGATCATAGAAGGAATGTTTGCCCCGCTTGTGTCCGCCAACCTTATTCAAGGAACATTTTCCAAAGGTGATTCCGTCATGAAGGGTCCTTCACCTGGATGGAGTTCATAACAAACATCAACCGCCATAGGAATCAAATTCATTTAGAATCGGCAAGGCATCGCTTTGGCAAGTTCTTGTGAAACCTGTTTCTAGGCCTGCTGGTCGCTGTGGCCAAAGGATATACGGTTATGGCCAATTAGAGCACCGGGAAAAAAAGTAGCGTTTGAGCGTTAAGCCTAAATTTGCTGGGAAGCCTTGCTGCATATTTCAATTGCTGTGTGCCCATTCAGATGTCCTTTCAGATTACCTTTCAAGTTTGCGGGAAGCGAAATTCCATCAAAATAACTTCATTATATGGCCGGATGTACCGCTACCAGCTGTCCTTGTAAATGAGTTTAGAAAGTCTGTGATCTCCATTCCGGATTCTTTTGGACTATTCCGGCGAGGCTCATCTGCCATAGGTCTTAGCTTTCAGCAGCCTTTTGCAAATCGGATCATCCCGGCGCATCCAAGAAGGGATGTGAACACCTTTTATTAACCCTAGATCGCCATGTAGGCACAAATGTTTTTAAGATTATTGAAAGGAGCCGCATCATCCGCAAACTGCGCTAGAAAAATTGCTGGGCCTTTAATGGTTCATGAATATTTTAGATTATAGTGTTTAATTTTTACTTTTCTACCCGACGAGCGGAGTCCATTTAATTCTGAAAACGTGCTTTTCAAAACATGTTCAATGAATGCCATTTCCCGGATTCCATCTTCGACTCCAGGATAATCTCCATTCCTCTTTTTGGCTTTTGGACCAACTTGCGATCTGCATAGAAATAACATCTGGCAAAATTCCGAGTAAAGATTGGCAAAAGCCTCTACGTAGCGCTTCTGGATGGCCTGCTTGGAAAGTTCTGGGTATTTTCGCTGTGAGCAAGGGGTCCTAAAATAGCTCGTTCCAGCACGATAAATTTGATCTGGGCCATTCAGGCCATGCGGAACGGAGCAGCGTATTATTGTCCTCTTGCCTGCCATTCTAATCCACCTTTTTTCACCATAGGATTCTGACTTTCAAATTATTCTCCGCGCCTGGTATCCGTTTTGCCGAAAGCCATCAGGACTCCTGAAGCTCCGTTTTCAAAAACGCATCAAGACCACTCCGTATCATCTATTGGGACGCCCAGGAATTTTGATATAGAGATCCGCACAAAATCTGAGCAACTTTCTCACGGTCACCTATTCTTTGCCATGGAACGCATGTGTTCCGATCCCCCATGCAACCTTGCTAGTCCATTTCTTTTAGGGTCAGTCCGCCCATTGTGCTTGCTTGTTGTCCTTCAGTTTCCAAAAGCTTATAAAGCCAGCCTTGAGGATATTCCACGTAGACTTTACGGACTTTCCCCGATTTGCTTCCGCGATCATCTGCCTTGGCTTGCTTGATCATGCGGATAAGCCAGAGTAGGGTGTGGGTCAATTAAAAAGCCCGTGACTTGATGCTTTCACAATGCATATAGCGATTTTGCTTTCCTCGTAATTCAGCGTCAATGGGTTTGTCTAAAACCACCATGAAAAGCCTTTTCTGAAGGGCTTTGACTGTAGGGTCATAATGGGCCAACATTATTTGGTGGTCCAACGATGACCACCACATCGAATTCTTTGCGATTTTGGAAGTTAGAAGTTCTTTTTCAAAAACAATACTCATCATAGCTTGCCATATACACGTGATGGGTCAAGGCATCAGTCCTTCACCGCGAAGTTTAGATTTTTCTGGATTAGAGCTAAAAAGGCCCCCAGCAGGGCAAGCTCAAACGATCCCGTCCATCAATGCTCCATTTAAGTGGATGGCACCAAAAAGGATCCAGTCCGCCGACCTATTAAATCCATATTTTTAAAATTTTTTTGGTGTTGACATTAACTTAAACGACTTTTTTTCGGGGTTTTAACTTGAAATAATTGATTTCTACTGCAAGTTCCATCTAAAATTCAGTGAAATCGAATCGCCAATAATTTTTTTAATAGCTCCATGCGTTATGAGTGGCTCTTTTACAAAATTATTTCTTCTTCTTTCTTCAAAATATCAAAATTGAACTTGCTAAAATACAGCAAAGCCCAAAATTTCTAAACTTTGGGAGGAGGGTTTAACTCCTTAATTTATGCTGAGACTCTTTGTAATGAAATCTAGCTATTAAGTACCCGCCTTTCGCTTCATGATGTTTCTGGAGTTTTTTGTCTGGGGATCCTGGTCATCTGGCTCGGCTCTTTCTAGGAGCTAATCTTTTGGCTAAGGATCAAGATATCTCGCTGGGCATTTTTCTACCAGTCATTTGGCGCGATTCATCGCCCCTTTTATTGTAGGATAATTGCAGATCGATTTTTTTCATGCACAGCGAATTCCTGGGCGTTGATCACCTTGATTGAAAGACAGGCCTGATGTACATGATGTACAATTCCACAGATTTCAATGGTTTTTTTTCCTTTTCTCCTTGCTTACATGAATTCTTTTCATTGCCGACGCTCGCTTTAGTTAATTCCATTCCTTCAATCAAATTGAAGGACCGCAAAGGTAATTTTTTCTTGTGATTCGAGTTTGGGGTTACAAAATTGGATGATTGCGGCTGGGTTGTTAATCAGTTTTTTTGCTTGGGACGACAGCCAAGAAGGACTGAAAGTAGGCCTGACTGCCGAAATACTTGGCTGATGGCAGCCATTGTTTCTTGATTTGGGGTTTTTTTCAGTTTTACCCTTCCTCAAACTTCCACGCAGCGTAAATTCGATTTGGAAAAAATTAAGTTTTACAGAAATTCATGCGGATTGGATGCTTTAGCACTCCTTAGAGCGAGTCGAAATTTCGCCATATTCTTTATTTTCATTCTATTTTGATTTTGTATTTCCTTTGCATTTTATTACCAAAATGTCTCAGTCCTTTTCTAAACTGAGATGGTGCCGGTATTTCAAATTCGACTGGAAAAATTGCCTGTAGGTCAGGTTCTCTGAGGTGCTCCTTTATGCTTGCTCTAACCCATATTTCTTTACCCTCTCATAAAGAAAGACCTTGATTCGTAGCCATGTAGCCTGGGCCTCTCTCTCATTTATTTTTTGCCTTTTTGCAATGCTTGATGAGGAGTGTCTGGGATGCTATTAGTAGGAAATTCTTTTACACGGCGTATGTTACGATTTCTTCTTGTTAAGCGGGCAGATTTATACCGATCTGCATGTCGAGCGCCAAATTTAAATCTTCGGCGCACGGGGGTTAATCACCTTGGCCAACCTATGAATTAGGATGCTAATTGAGCTTTTGGGCAGCGGGATTGATTTCCCAATCACTTCCTTGATTCCAAACCGCTAATCACGACGTGGGAATCTCAATTGCGTTGATTCCTTCTGGTATTGTCTGTAATGGTTTAGTATTTTTCATGGCTCTTTTCAAAAAAGGAGGAAAATTAACTCACCCTCAATAAACCCTTCAGGACCAAAACCTTTGACACTGGAAGGCGAGATTCCTTTAAGAAAGTTCTCCTAGGGGAGGCCGCTTTCGGCGCTCTTGACCTCCTTAGAATTTTAAGAAAGGAAAAAGCCAAAAATGCTCAAAGAAAACATTAATCATGGCGTTTGTGCTTGGTGTTTTCGCGATTATACGCTAACGAAAGAGCTTTGTGTAAGAAGTAAAGAAAAATCGGTATCAAAGGAATTGACCTGAATTGGACCTGATAATTGGGAAATCCTTAAAAAAACCATGGAAATTTCACTCCTCCATGTGCAAATGGTGCTGAGATCAGTTAGGTGAATGGGTTTGGAGAAACCAAATTTCATGATCAGTTAGAAGAAAAATTATCGCTAGAAGTAATCCCCTAGTCGCTCAAGCTGGATTATTACCAATCTCATTTTGCTTTTCTGGAAATCGAAGAGGAATGCGACGATGAGGAACTGGACTGAAAAACTGTTCAAGCTGGATTGGAGCGGATTATTCGATCGCTTGAAAAAGCATGGATAGTCGTTCAAAATGGAGCTCTTTAATAGTCGAGTGGATCACAAAGGACTATTTATGCGATAAATCTCGCCTGGGGAGTGGAGCTCTGTAAGCGAATAGATAGCGAAACATTTTAAACGCTTTTTCGAATCAATATCATATGCAAATAGAATGAAGGGAAGACCTCATTGAAGGTTATTCGAAACCAAAATCACCATTATTTTTGGTCATTATCATACGGCCGTGTAAATCCCCGGGAAGGAATGAGTTGGATGAAAAATTCAGGAAATTCAACTATACCCCGATCATGCAAGCGATCGTGGATTTCAGGATATAAAGGATTTACGTCTTCTCAGAAGTTTATTCCGAAATCTTCAGATTAAAATGCGCGTATCATTAGCCACAGGGCCGTAGAGTTATGTGACCGTATATTAATTTTAAAAAAACCAAAAAAACCAATTTATGGCAAATCAATCGTTATGAGCAATTCGTAGTGGGGTCAGGAATTAGCGGCGCGTTGGGCTGCTATAGGAGCTTGGGACTTGAGAAGGGACTGAAATTATGCTTCTCGAACGTGCGTTCCGAATGTGGAACACCATCAAAGATTATAAGAGTGCGACTCTTTCCGCAATGGAAGTTACCTCATCGTGGAAAGAAGAACGCAAGAACCAATTAGAAAAAACCATCCAAACTTAAGAAGGAGATTACGTGCTCAATGAGCTTCAATCTTCGATTGGTGGGCACATGAAGACGAATCACCGTATGTGGAGGAGAAACCCTTCTTCACTTGGTTTAGAGGATATCAAGTAAGGGAGGTCGTTCATTACTTTGGGGACGTCAATCTGTTACCGTTGTGGGTGAATGTTGATTTGTTGAGGCAAATGCCAAAGAGACGGAATCGCCAGTTGACTGGCCGATCCGCTATAAAGACTTTAGCGCCTTGGTAATAGCTACGTGGAGAAGTTTGCCGGGAGTATCCAGGTTCAAAAAGATACTTAGCGATCCTTCCGGATGGCGAGTTTCCAGCCACCGATGCCGATGAAACTGTGTGGAGGAAAGATGCAGCTGCCTCGAATTCAAAGAACACTAACAAAGGAGTTCCGGAACCTTGGACAAATAGGTCGACCTGCTAACATTACGCCAGCCACTGTCCAGGACGTCCGGGCTGGTCCAGTATCGAAACAAAATTTGTTCATTAGGTTGCTCCTTTGGAGGTTACTCAGAGTTACAGGGCCTTACCTTACCTGCAAGCTGTAGCTACTGGTAATTCTAAACCTTAAGACCTTGGGGGTCGTTGGTTTAAGAAAGCTTAGTTTATGAACAAGGATACCAGGGAAAAGCTACTGAGTAGGAAGTCTTTAGATGCGGAAACAAATTCAGACAGTAGAATATGATGCGAAAAATCAATTCTTCCTCTGCGCCTCTCATTTAACTCTGCGGCAATCCTTTATGAAGATCAGGGCTACTGGATATTTTGGCCTTGGGAGGATTAGGGATTTCAGTTCTGGAGAACTAGGTCACAATGGGTAAATGGATCACCACCTTTAGAACTTGGAGGCAAATGGTCCAGATGGATGGCTTACGAAGGGACAAGTATTACTCGGGAAAGGGAGTCCAAACAGGCTTTATATTCCAAGATTCAGAAATCTTGACGCGGTTTGAAAGCGGGATTATATCAGAGGATTTTGGTTTACCCAAGGGGCGGCCAGCAGAAAAAAGCGGGTTGGAAAATAGGGATGTGGCCGAATTTGAAACTTTGGCGCACCATATGAAGGGAAGCTTTGTACAGCTCCAGAACCTTGGAGGTGTTGGGATTTACTTGCTTTTCGGGAAGGAGAGGGATTTTCTGCCTTAATTTTCATGACAACTTAATCAAAACTTGAGCGAACTTACAGTGGAAAGGGATTTAAAAGTGGGGCATTTGGAAAAAGCTTTTTTTTTGGGGGTCATGGGATTGCAGAGATCAAAAAAAAGGGGGAAATGGAAAAAATCCTCCTTCCCCCCCTCCCCTTTTTTTTTTTTTTTTTT
>Ga0163217_1000595_pt1 | contig 10356 bp, 12 predicted proteins | sample SynspAceP_FD_185933 | JGI IMG/M metagenome (GOLD analysis project Ga0163217, IMG submission 185933) | Saline lake microbial communities from Ace Lake in Antarctica - Synechococcus sp. Ace-P (PacBio error correction) | ecosystem: Environmental > Aquatic > Non-marine Saline and Alkaline > Saline ... | reverse complement strand
CTCGGATTTTTCCAAAAGCTGCTCAATTTTTGGCCTCTCTAGCTTGCGCTTCAGCTTTTTTGAAGATCAAGGAAGCGAGTGTAGGTTTGTTTCGAATACTTTGGCGAAAAAGCGCTTGAAAATATCGTGGGAATTCAGGAAACATCTTCTAAGGTGATAAATAGCAAGTAGCCATATTTGAAAAAAGGTCGCATGATCGATCTGACGCTTCAGGAAATGAACCTCCACTAGCTGTAAGCTCCTTGAGCGCTTCCCCCATTACAGGAAGGGTGCATAGATAATCATAATGAGCCGCAAGACCTCACAGCAAATTCTTTGATATAGATCGGTTCTCCTCGGTGCCCGCTTTCATAGTAGTTCTAAGAAAACATTTTCACGAGGGTATGATAGACAGGCATAGTCCTTGATCGAGGCTAAACCATTCGAGAAATCATTTTCACTATAAATTATGAAAGGCACCAAACCTCTAGTTCTAAGCCCAATGACCGGAAAAAACTGCGAATCTAATAGAAGGAGGGCTTCTGCCTAACTCGGTCAGAGTGCTGCATCGCCATCGTTCTACGCTCTTACTCGGTTTCAAGCGCTAGTTCTATTTTCCGCTTCTTAGTCTGTGCCTCTGCTTTTTGAAGGTCGAGGAAAGCGGTGGTAGGTCTGTTCAAATAAACATTAGCGAAACGACACTCAAATCCTTTTAATTCTGGATTTTGCTTTTGGTGATTATCATCAAATAAGCCCTGCTGAAAAACCCGATGTTATAGCATGATAAGTGGAAGTGGTAATTTCCAGCTGCGAATAATTGAGAAAAAGCAGTTTTAAGGAGGGAATGGTTTGCATGTGTTGTCCGGTAATGCGCTTTCCAGCTCCAGGACCCTTCCCAAACTCGCTTATGAGAAGTTCTCCTTCTAAAAATGATTTATAGATTCATAGTGGGTTGTTTCTTCTTTTTTAGTTGAGCAAATTGGAGAAAGTGAGCTCCCCGCGGTATCGGCTCCCATCCAAGCTTCGATATGGTCATCTTCTTTCCAGATACCAAAATCACAGCTCCAAGTGCAAACCCAAGATCTGCAATCTGTTTGAAATAGACGGCTGAAGTTGAACCTAGGATCGCTGGAAGAGTGCAATCGCCATCGTTTTGGCTCTTGACCCGCTCTAGCGCCAATTGTATCTCGATCCCTTGCCTTGCGCTCATGCTTTTTGCAAGATCTAGGGAAGCGGATGTATGCTTGCTCGAAAACTTTCCTACGCGCCTTCATGATCGGCAACGTCATCCTTGGAAGGAGCGTTCCTTCAAAACTTGGGATACAGATCCAGAATTTTTTCGCCAAGTGTGATGGGACATGGGCATAATCCGGGAGCTTTCAAAGCAAAGGATTTTTTAAACTCCTCTGGAAGATCTTTGTAACCGGAAACGCTCGAAAACCTGCTTCCAACCAGGTATTTTTTTTCCTAGCGAATAGACCTTTTCAAAATAATCAGCTCGGTTTCTTTGGCATCAAAAAAGATCAGATGAAATCGGGTGCTCAAAATAAGAATGCTTATTGAGTCACTCCATCCGGTAAGGGGATCCACTGGATGATATTGCGAGCACCATTCTCGAAAATAAAAATGCTTACCGAAGCAAGCCATATCCACCACTTAGCTCCTGCATCTGCTCAAATAAAACGGTGACACACTGCGAAGGGTTCAATCTGTTTTGACATGGAAGGAGACTTAGAAACGAATCCTTTCCAATTTGCCGCTTCAACTTTGCTTCCTCTAGCCTGAGCTTCTGCTTTACTTAAGGATCTAGGAAAGCGGATTTAGGCCTGTTGAATGCCCGCTATTTTTAGGTCCAATGGTTTTTGGTGGTTCCTCGGAGGAGGACTTACCAGATCGATATCCCAGGCATTCCGTTGGATATTCTGGCCACATGCAGTCCATTGATGGGTTAAGCCCCAGTGATAAAAAGCCCCCTTAACAATTTGGCCATGCTGGATCAATTTCTTCCAGACCGATAAACAGCCTTCTCGAGTTTTTCAGGGGGTAATCAGCGGACGAAGTAATCTAAGTCAGTTTGACGTAGGTTTGAAATGGAAATCCAAGCATTTCATGCTTGTTGGATCGAATTGGAAGCGTATAACTAGTTTTGTCTTCAATATTCTCCGGGCTTTGAAAAAATCCCATGCCCTTACCCATCCAAAAGCTCATCTACAAATAAAAGTAACCCCGGTTTCAGGCGGGAACCTGAAAGCCAATTGAGTTGAGAGAAGTATCCTTATTGGTACTTTGTCCAAGGTCATCGGGATGGTGCATGGCCCATGACTGGGCTCTTACCCGTTCCACTGCTAGGTGCATTTGAGATTCCCGGGTTTGGGTCTCTGCTTTTGCAGATCTAGGGAAAACGCGTGTAGGCTTGTTCGAACACCTTACCAAATTCGCCATCAAAATCCCGTTCTCCGCCTGCTAAAAATGGTGTGTCGCATAGTTTTCCGATATTAACAATCTAACATGGTCCAGTAACACGGTGGGAGATGGCTAGAGCAGGTTTACTAAAAAATGGATTTCTTGCGCTTCCTTGGGAAGTTCAGAAATCAGTTGAAATAAATTTCTGATAGAATTTTGTTCTTTACTTCGAACGGCTAGCAAGGTTGGGCAAAGAATGATGCTCGTTTGCTTTGGCCTCATGGTAAAACTATTCCAATGGGAGAATCCGCAAATAGGGAATTGTAATTTCATTGGGCACCCTTGCTGATGATCTTGCCAGCCAGATGGCATGTCCCATTTTGCTTGTAATTCGATGGATAAAATCCGGGCATGCTCCACAGGAATTTTCAGGCGGACCCATTTGGTCAAAATTACACCTCGATCACATTGCTTAAGCTCATCCTTTTGTGCCATGGCTAAGGGCTTCTAGCCCGAAACGCGCTCCAAGCCAATTGAATTTCGGATTCTCTAGCCTGCGCTTCCGCATTTTACTAGATCCAAATACCGCCGATACGTTCTGCGCAAAAATTTGTTAGTGAAGCGCTGGACGGTTTGTAATTATTCGGGTTGAATTTCTTGTGGACTGGAAGCATAGAAAAACCGTGCTCGAAAGATGAAACAGTACTGGATTCTCCGTTTTGGTAACTTTTCTATTGCTATCTGAATTTTTAGTCAGGTGCATTATTCAGCATTCCGCGTAATAGTCCAGCAAATCTCTCCTTTCTAAAATATACTCATGAAGGGGAGTCTGAGCCTTCCAGCCTTACGGGCGCTTTTGAGCAAAGGATGCCACGTCATATCTAAATGGCCGATATGCATTTTGACGTCCTCCCATCCTTTTCTAGCCGTCCAAAGCTGGTTGTTATTGTTGTTCGTGATTTAGGATACCGATACCAAATCGTGTTCCTTCATACACCCCAAAAGCAGTAAGTTCTCCAAACATTTTTAGGTGCATTTTCCCCAACATCTCGCTGCTTATGCATGGCCATGGTCTCTGCCCACCCGCCTCCAAGCAAGGTCGATTTCATTTCCCTGGCACGGGCTTCTGCTTTTTCGATATTCCGGAAATTCGGGCGTAGGGCAAGGAAAATAACCTGATGAAACGCTTGAAAATGACTAACCATCGGGTGAAGATCCTGATAAAGCGTGATTTCCAAAGTCCAGGCCTATGGATAGAAAAAGTAAAAATCTCATTTTACCCATCCATTCCAAAGGGGTCTGCTAACATAATTTTCTTTTTTTCTGTGGGTTCGAAAAATTCTTCCAATTCTTGTCCAGTCAGGCCTCCTTCAAAGTTAGCATCCTTGGCTTCAGCATTCGGTTGACCAAGGCAGATTCCACTGGCATTTTTTAAGATTCCGTGTGTTCAAGGATTTCTCGCTCTGAATAGGCGGGAAGTATTTGATGCAATCGTAATCGTTCCTTTTTTCTTGGAATGATGACGGGCCTGAATATTCCCGTATTACCCTGGATTCCAAATGGCTCAATTCATCTGAAATCACCCGGCAAAACATGGAACATTGTCCAGCTGAACTTTTCATGCCCATAGCCACGGCACGCACCCGCTCCAAGGGCGCTTCGATTTCCAGTTCTCGATTTTTTAATGGCTAGCTTCTTGTTCTTCGCATTACTGCGTCCCGGAGCTTCCAGATTTCTCGGTTGATTTTTTTCAATGCAATGGTCTTCACCTTCTTGCACGCGCATACTGGGTAGGGAACCATGTTGCTGATGACTTCAGCCGAGTTCAGTTCATGAAGGAAGGTTGAAATTCTTATTTTGGAATAATAAAACCCATTCCGATTCGGTTCAAACATAAGATATTCGGAGGCCTCATTGATCAATACTAGCATCCTTAAACAAAGTTTCACGGATATTTCGCGATTTCGCATTTCAGCTTTACCGACAGACTCCTCCAATTGGGCCTTTAAAAAACGCAACGCCTCCTCTTTGGAATGGCAAATCTCGGAGGCTGAGGTCCCTATCATTTCAAAGTTGTCATCCACTTGGAGCAAAAGCCTCAAGGTTCCCCTTTTGTAGCACTCCCAAAAGCGTTCATAAACTTCTCTGGCGTCTGTTTCTCGTTTTGGCTGTATTCATATTTTTAAATTTGTTGCTATTGGCAAAAGAAAAATCATCTCCGTTCCCTCCCCTCAATACTTTTCACCCGTAAATCCCCACCATGAACTTGATGATAATCATAGCTAAGAGACTCAGTCGAGACCGGTTCCGCTTCCCGTAGGGTTTAGTAGTAAGAATGGTTGGAGATTTTGGTCCCTGATGGCTTATGGGATCCGAACCGTTGTCCGCGATTGCAGATTTTACACTCCTTCTCCTGCGAGATCCACACTTCGAGTATGGACAGTGACTTAGGTTTGTAATCTTCCTCATTTCCTCTTGGAATTTAATCGCTTTTGCCTTGCTTTCGACTGCATAGGAAGGCATTATTGATCAGATTCCAAGATCACTCGTCCGATATTTGGAAAACAACATTACCTTTGGCAAACTAGCGTCAAATTCAGTCTCAAAATCAGCATTGAAGGATTTATCCTTTGCTCTCATGCCATGATAGAAAGTCTCCAAATATTCATCGGCAAGGGCGTTGAGATCGGTGGGCACTTTCTCACCTGTTACTCTTGCGGCTATTGCTCCAGCACGCCTTGGTACGAAGTATAGCGACCGAGGCTCTCTGCGTTTGCCGTCCCACCGGATCTCAAACGGCCTCTCTGGCGGGTGGTTGAATTCTTTACTGGACAGTTTCCGCCAAATATGCATTTAATAGTTATAATTGGCCTCCGAACTCCCTCTTGGCAGTTCCTTCGTTTGGCTTACTTCTACAGTCTTGTTCAATTTCCGAGGAAAGTTATTCACAAAATTCAGCGGCGGATTCTGATTCTCATGAGCGATGCCTGCAGTAGAGCTCCCAAGGGAAGCCATTTTCTCGGATTGAATGAGTTGGGCTTGGGTTGAGATTTGAAGGTTTCTAAGGGGAGTTGATTGAGCTCTGAGGTTCTGTTTGTTACTTCTTTTCAAGTAGGATTTTTTCTTCTTTCAAGCGCCGTGTTTCTCCAGCTATAAACCCAAAAACTTGCACTAGAAAAGATGATTGCAGTGTAGCTAACATAGGCCCACCAGTACGGGAACCATGAGTGGCGTACAGTGAAGGGATAAGAGATCTCGCTCCAGTTGCCTCCGGTATTCAAAGCTTTCAACTTGGAAAGTATAGCGCCCTTCCGGCAGGTTTACCGAAGTTGGCCTCTTTTTTAGTGCTTAAGGCGACTCCAGCGATCATTATTAGCCTCCAGCCTGTATTGATATCTTATCGACTTTTCCAAGGTTAGGCGAAACACTGGCAAATTCAAAGCTGATCGTGTTGTTTGTATAGGAAGCTTAGATTGAAGGTACAAATCAGGAGCAGGAACTGAGTCGAAGCTAAGCTCTCCAAAAGTTGTCAAATTGGAACTTCAAGTTTGTTCGCCACTAAAGCCGTTCCTTTAAACTTTTAATCCCATTTCATTAATGGTAGCCATTACTGTCTGTTTTAGCCAGGAAGGGAAAGGGCTAAGCCAGGCTTACCGACTGATTATGATTTGGATATTTATTTATATAGGGGGGTAGTCTCGGTATATCGCTTAAGCCGGGTAATAAAAAGAAAATTAAAACCCGGGAGCACTTACACCCAGACCCTACCTTTAATGTCGGTTATAGGCTCAACAACTGGACCTATAGGAAAACCGGTTAATAATTATACTGTTAGAAACCCTGGATTTTCATCATTTGAGCTGAGCAAAAATCTAGAGAAACCAAAACCGGATATCGTACCAAACCAAAGACATTATTGACGGGTATTCAGGATTAATGACTCCTACTAAATTGCCAGCCATCCTGGGCATCAAAAGAACTCAACGTAGTATTTCGTTATTCGGGCGTTACCATAGTCTATGGTTACCAGATATTTCCCAGAGGTCTTCTAATATTCGATTGATTTTTTACTTACCAATCCTCCCATGTTTGTGCTTAATTGAGAAAGCTGTGTTCTCCATCAAACTTTATAGAGTCCGTCATCTTCCGTTCCATACCAGCGGTTACCCTGGTATCTACAAAAAAAAAAGCACGAAGTGTAACATCGGGGAAAAGTCCTGTCGTGTTATTTTTTTCCCCATCAAACTTCAATTGTTGAATTTTCAGAAACTAATTAAAAGCTGCGTGTTATTGTTATTACCACGAATTTCTACTTGAAAGATTCTAAGCTTCAATCCCTGTGTCCGAACCATAAAAGGTATGTATAACGGGCTGCCAATCCAAAGCTAACCAAACCTTTTCCTTCCCTCAATGCGTTTTTTGTTTATCAGCATAAACCAGAGGGTGCCATTCCCATCAAATTATGGGGTCTTGAATACCTCCTGTAATTTTTTATCGGCAAGTAATTCAATGACCGTGAAAACTATCGGTTTTCCAGGTATTTACGAAACCTTTGGGTTTGAACCCAAATATCTCCGGATGGATCAGGAAATTACGTTAAAAGCAGCGCCTCCATCTGGTATTTCAGGGAAAACTTGAAATTGCGATATTATTTGAGTACTCCTCTCTTGGGATAACGCCCCATAAACTTCCTTCCTGGTCAAAGGCAATGGATGTTTACGGTAGAAGTATTTACTTATACCCAGATTAGCGTTGGAGTAATTGAAAGAATTTAGATCCATCAAGTAAGTAATCCATTAGAAGATGAGAACAGATATAACCTTGCTTCATCTTCATATGACATCCGTAATGTTTACATCTTATCATTCTTTTAATTTGTATAAAAAGCTGATATCGGGGCCATCAAATTTTTGCCGATTTTTAGCAGATTCCGTATGGGAAATGGAACCAAATATTACTTTAGAATCTGTAAACAAGAGATGGTTGCCCTTCTGCCTCATTTTTCTTAGGGTATAGCCTTTATAAGGGAAGTAATACTTGTCCCGTCATATGAGGAAATTCCCTCCTTAGTCGTGATGAGCAAAAGCCCCTCCTTATTCACTAATAGATCTTCGATCTTGATTGCTTTTAATCCGTATCCGTATGTGAATCGAATGACTGGGTTATTTTCTAACAATAAGCCGTTTTCTGCAGGACACCATCCCTAGAGATCCATCCTTATCCTCAATAATTGATTCTACCCCTTTCCCAGTTCGTTTCCTTCTGCATCCGTGGTGGTAGTAGTAAAAGACCCTACCATCAAAAACCGTTATACCATCTTGCTAATCCACGATATTGGCCTTGACTATCAGTTAAAATTTCATTTTGCATACGCATCTTCCAGAAGCCCGTTTGCCCGGTATATACGTGTAAAGCTAGTCCCATCGAATTTGCTGAGGTTTTCAACGGACAGAAACCACTTACCATCGGATCCTTGTATTACACGATAGGTGATACTTTGAGGTAAGCCATCCAGTGTGGTATTATTCGTGTGAAATCAGGAATTCCCTCGCCATCGAAGTAGAGGAGTGGGAGTCAATAAATAGGCGCTGCGGCTGTTGATTTACAGTGGAGGCTCAAATAGACAAGGTACGGTAACTACCGGGCGGGGATGCGTGTCGTTCACCACTATACCTGTTCACCTCCGTCCAAAGAGGTGGCTGATTGTATGCTCTTTGCTCTGTGCACAAATGCAGTAATCATACTGACCTAAATATTCCGATAAGTCCTAATAAATGCTTTTTTTACCATTTCAATTCCTGTTGTTAAGGATGATGCTAAATTGTACCCGAAACCCATATTCCTTTCTACTTTCAATTTCCCCCATGCGCTTAACAATATCCCATAAGCTTAAGCTTAATCCCAATCCTGTTCTTTGGCACAGTTCGGCTTGGTGGTAAAGAATGGTTGGAAGATTTTGTCTTTGATGGAATCGGGGGATTGCGGATCCGTTGTCTGAGACGGAGGATTTGGATTTTGTTCGCCAGGCTTTTGGTGGAGAGGATGACTTTTGGGATGAAACCCTCAAGGCGTTCGAAACCCTTGGAGGGATTCATTCACTGCGTTGAAGGCATTATTAATCACCATTTCAACAACCACCCTTTCCGATGCCTTGTTGGAATGATTGCTACTTTTGGGAGCATTAGGATCGACGGGTTTAATTTCAAAGTCTGCATGAAAACTCCTTATCCTTTGGCTCGTGAACCGTGATAGGAAGTTTCAAATACTCATCTGCTAAGGCATTGAGATCACGTCGGTACTTTTTCTCCTGTGCTTTTCGCTTATGCGCAAGCATACCCTTGACGATCGCATCGCTCGTTTGCCGTGATGGTTTTTTTCTCAGGGTTTTGTTTGAGGTCAGCGAAATGGCTTATGCTTCTTCGAGGTCTCCCATTTATCAAGCTATTCATTCAATTTCATCAATAAGTTCGCTGCTTACTTCTGAGAAGTTATTGACAAAATCAGCGGATTCTGAATTTCGTGGGCAATGGCCTGCAGTAGCTCACCGAGTGAACCATTTTTCGGATTGGATGATTGGGTTTGGGTAGATTTGAGATCCCCAAGCGTTTTTTCCAGCCACCTTATTTGGCTTTTTGTTTTTGGCGAATTGTTGCGATTTACAGGCAATAGCCCAATGACGGAAACCAAAGCAAAACCGTGATGAAGCATAACCGGCGCCTGTTTTGAATGGATATTTTGCGTCAGTTCCTTCTCGTTGTTTCGAAGGTTTCTTCCAATATAGGCATTTGAGGGAAATTTGGTATATTTTTTTTGCCCGCGCTTTGAATTACTGTCTCCTATATCGTTGCCGATTTGCGGAACTACCAATCTGCTTTTTTCCAAAGTCTTTATGGCTCTGTAGCAGGAAGAAAGCAACAAGTTAGCCTTTCTTGAAATTTTACTATGGCATTCCGTTTCCTGTGCATGCCAAAGCCTTCGTTGGCTTCGTTCATGCGGAAGTGTTAATCTCCCTCTTGTGAGCAGTTATTTACCCAGTGTAAATTTGGGTTTGAATTAAATTGGATTGATTTCCTGCTTTTTCATTCATTTCTCAAGTGGCTTTGGAATAATAGGATTTGGCAAGCTCATTTTTTCCTCGGCGGGCGTTAAAATGTCGGCTATATTCAAATAGCAATAGGCCCAAATATTTTTTATCGGCTACCATTTTTCAAAATCACTGAGGGGGATTCTTTGTAATATTTTCATAGGCTAATATCAAAGACTGTCAACAGCCATAATAGTAATGTCTTATAGTTATTTTTTATTTCTGCCAGATCCTGCGCCCTTTCCAGCTAATTTAAAAATCAGCCATTGCAGCTAAATAATTAGTCAGTGCTAACTATTATTACCAAATGAGAGATATAATATGACCAAAGCTGTCTTTGTACACTGCTTTTGTTAAGTGACTTTACCTGTTCCTTATTAGTAAAGCCCAGTATCTTTATCAACAAAGGATTTATTTTATTTATAAAATCAGGATCTTCCGCCAATAGGCCTTTTCCTGTTGTTTATATCCTTTTAAAGCTTCTTCATACGCTCCGTTTTGTAGCCTTTGCATAGCCCATGCGGAAGAAAAAATTAAACATGGGCAGGCATTCCTTAATTTTTTTCCATTTTGCAATGGGTTGTTTCACTATAATAAGGATTGCTGTGTCCCTTTCAACATCAATGTAATAAATTGAAAGACCGACTTAGAATCTCTGCTCTAAGGGGTTTCATTTTCTCGCATGGCGCAAGCAAATTTTGAGCTTTTCACCCATGTCAGCGTACCGGGATCGGCATCAGGAATTTGTTGGCTAAAGAATTTGCCATAGAATTATGAAGAATGAATAACAATAGAATACTATTTTTTTCGTGTTTTCATTTTTTGTTGGTATTTGATGGTAAATGGTTCCCTCCTTGTCACCGGATGGGCTTCCACGATAATTTTCCCCA
>Ga0163217_1111122_pt1 | contig 10357 bp, 10 predicted proteins | sample SynspAceP_FD_185933 | JGI IMG/M metagenome (GOLD analysis project Ga0163217, IMG submission 185933) | Saline lake microbial communities from Ace Lake in Antarctica - Synechococcus sp. Ace-P (PacBio error correction) | ecosystem: Environmental > Aquatic > Non-marine Saline and Alkaline > Saline ... | reverse complement strand
AGAACCCGCTCAACCGGGCCCGCTTTGGCAAAGAAGGAACCCTTTGATCGCTCAGGCGGGCCCGCTGGAATCGGTGGTGTGTCGTCGTCTGGCGATGCGCTGAACAGTGAAGGGCTTGCGATCGGCAACCGTGTAAACCACGCGAAGCACCTCGGCCAAGGTGCCCGATAAGGTGCCCTTTTTGTCTCGATGACCGACCAATTGGCCCGAAGTAGGGTGGAAATAACCGTCTGGGGTTCGCGCACATCAACAACAGGTTCGGCCAGGCACGGCGCGCCGCACTTGTGTAGGTCGGCGTGGTCCGTGGCACAGCCTTTCCCGAAGGTGAGCCGCTGGAAGTCTCCCCCCAGGGCATCGAGGTTGTCAGGCGTGGAGGGCCCCTCCACTTCCTTTAATCCGCTTTTGCAATTCGAGTTGCGCCGGCCCTACGGTTCTTCCCCCACCCAAACAAAGCCCCTGAGTCTGCAGGCTTACCTGCGTCAGGGGGAACCCAGTCGCCGTATCGTTGAGTGGCGGTGTGCTTTCGGTGGCCTCGTGATCGGGCTTTCATCACCCTGTTCGGGGTAGGCGGTTCGCAATTGGCCTTGCCTTCTGCGTCGACAACTGATCATCGCCGGTCAAAGGCATGCGGAAGGAACTAGAGCCTCAGAGAGGTATCCCGCGCGGGCAGTCTTGAGCGTCTCAATGCAATTCTGATGAATGCGCCTGAAAGATCGGCTCTGGGATGTTGCCGCTGGCCCTGGCTTCGTCGGGCAGGCACTCGAAGATCCTCCAACCCCTTGGCGATGTGGTGCTCGGGGTTGATCACCTCTACCGGGGCTCACTCTGCTAGTGCTCCGCTCTTTTATGCCGCTTCCTCGGTAGCTGGTTGCTGCCTCGGCCACCGGAGCTCGGCACCGCGGGCGGATGACGCTCAAGAACATTCTTTAGGAAGAAACCGTATCACCGCCGATTCTTGTCGCTAAGCAATGACGACAACCCCCGAATTCTCCCTTCCGGGGAAGAAGACAGGCAAGCAATCGGGAAACGGGTTCTCCAGTTTCTCGATTCTGCAACGGTTCAATCCAGTCGGCCATGGCTTGCTGCCCGTGGTGGCTTGGCTTGCCCTGGCGTGGCTTTCGGCCTTTGGCGCCGCTTGTTTCTGGCACTAAGCCCACAGATCACTACACCCTTCAGACCGAAGCCATAACCTCGCGATACCAGCCAGTGGGTCAGGGGAGGCAAAGCGATCGGAGCGCGTGAAGATGAAGCGATGGGCCAGTTGCGCAGCTTCGCATCGAAGCTGATCCGAGCCGGAAGCCGAGGCCAGTGGCGCCGAACGTCGATCTCAGGTTTCGTTGAAGCTGCAGTCGTGGAAAGTTCCCGCAGGTCGGGCAGTGCCCCGGTAGGCTGGTCGATCCGCAAGCTGCTTGTCGCGCCCGTTTTGATGCTGTGTCGGTGCCGGGCAGCATTGCAGCGTCGTCAGCCCTTGAAGCGGCGATGATCTAACGCCACTGAAACTGGCAAGTATCGCGGGGCGCAGGGCCAGGCTGGTCTCGAACGGGCGCGCAAGTATCGCCGGCTGTTGCCACTGCGCGCGAAAGGCTATCTCACCCTGGCAGGAGTTAGAGAACAAACGTATCGAAGATCGTGCGCGCAATGCGGAGGTTTCGAGCCGGCCGCGCCTGCGGAGCTCACCAGATGCTCGGGAAATGTCTTTTCAAGAGCCCGATCAGCGGCCAAGTGACGGCCGTGAAGATGTTGCTGTAGTTTCGTGCAGGCCGGCGAATGGTTAGCCGAAAATTCAGTAATCGGCGCAACGGAAAACTTCCACTTTTGTTGTGACACGATTCTTGGTGAAGCATCAAAGTCGGGGGGGGCTCGCGACTGTGACAGCAGGATCGCGGTGAATTCCAGGCCCGGGTCACCAGTGGGGCAGCGGCGGCAAGCGAAGCTAATCGGTGGCACGTCTGTGCGGGCGCAGCGAAGATTCAACGCACGACACCGCCGGCGGGAACGCGGTTGACGGCTTTTCCTGTGGTTCAATGCGCGCGACATTCGCCTCACGGTGCCTTCAGGAGCTGTTCAGACCCTGAACGGCAGCCATGTTGGTCTTTGCTCACGACATAAAGGGGGCACCAAGTGTGGCCCAGGCCTCTATCTGTGGCGATTGGGAAGCAGACAGGAGGGCCGCACGGAGATTCCTCTCGGGCCTCAAGGGAGGCGAAACTCTTGCCGTCAACACCTTATGGCTGAAGACCGAGCTGGAACGCAGTCGCCCTAGGCCTTCAGGACAGTCGCTCCATTAACCTTACCCAGCGCAGAGCAGGGATAGGTCGTATAAACCATCGATCCAGTTCCATGCCAAACACGAAAACCACGTTTTTTGATTTTGCTTGGCTGCCGGTAGGCCATTGCTCGCATGTCGCCGGCCCTGAAGCTGGCGTTGCACGGACGCCTCATTCGCCCTTTGGTTAAGCCTCTCACCGTTCGAGCCAGGCCGATTGGCCGGCAGGTTGAACGGAGCGACTTGGAGTGCTTGAGGGGCAACTCAGCAGTTGAGGGCGAAACGATGTCGGACGTGGGAACAACCGCCCTGCGTTTCCGGGCTGGGGAGAACCAACTCCGAGCTGGCCTATGGCCATATGCGAAGATTCCAGGGAAACTGGAATCGCCGGCTCGTGGCAGCTCGAAGCCAGTGGTCTCCCACGATCCAGCTTTCCGCCAGTTCCCTTTTGTGTCGGCCTGGGAAAAATGCCGTCGCACGGAGTAAATTCCCAGCCTCATGATTCCATCGAGCCCCCAGGCGGCCGGTGCCCACCGGGCCCAATGGGATCGTCAGTTGGCAGGGGTCGGAGGTGACCTTCTTTGACCCCGCTCGCGGGCCCACAATCCGCTTCCGCGGGCGCCGAGCTCGAAGCTTAAAAAATTCCTTTTCGAATTCCGTGCCAGAGACCTGCTGCGTGGGGCTCAGACGCGCTACGTCGATCTCCAGGCGATGCTCGAAAAGATTCAGACCAGCATCAACGGAGATCTATATCTTCAACCACCGAGGCAGCAACAGGTTATTTTGCCGCAGCGAAGACGATCCTCAATGCCAGTGCTTTGGGCTAGCTATTGGCTGTGTTTGAACAGATCCCGCACTGCCCCAAATGCGCGAGCAAACTCCCAGCAGCTTTTACGAGGCCTATGAAGAATCTGCTTCACTGGACTCTGCCGAAACAATGGCTGGAGCCATGGCGCTGGCCTGATGTTGAAGGGTTCGTGCTGCCGTCCGAACCGCTGCAGCCCAGCGAGGGCTTGGGCCGCTGGGACGCGAACAGGACACTTTCAGCAGGCCTTGGGCCCTGCGCAGGAAATCCAGGCAAAGCTGTGCCCAGGCCAGTGGGGCCTCTGGGAGGGGCGAGCGCCTTACAAAAATTCAATATCTGACCCAAACTCTCCTCTCGGCAGCTGCCGGGCAATCAACCGGCTTTCCAGAGGAAAATTCGGGAAACTTTGCCACCCTGGACGGTGCCGTTGGACGTCGGATTCAGCTGGACCCTCTTTGATTGGCTGGGGCATCCAGGTGCTGCTGCCAACAGTTCGCCGATCGGAATTTTCGTCCCAATGGGCAAGCGGAGGGCAGCTCAGCAGCGGCTGCAGATCCGCAAGCAAGCGGATCGCCACCCTTCGCACGTCTATGCAATTTCGCAGCTTGGCGATCGAAAGTTGCGGGAGCCAGCAATCAGAGCTCACGGCCCGCCTCTTATTGCCGTCGAAATCCCGTACGCAGCTTGGGGTGACAGACTTGACCAACCGTGCTTGGCACGCGCAGTGCAAGGCGGGCGCCGTGGATCGAATCGATGCGATTACACCAGGCCACAACCTGCAGTCGCCAGCCTCTACCGCTTTCGGCCAATGGCCTGCGAGCACCTTGCGTGGTTGAAACCCCCGCAAGCGGCTAGCATCTATCCGGCAGAAGCCATACAGTTCCCTTAGGGGGCAACAAAACCACAGCATGCATAACGAAAACACAGTTCACACTTGGCAAGCGACAGGGCATTACGTTTTGGCAAAAGGACGCTAAAGACGACCTGAGAATCGCGCAACGCTGATGTCATATAGAGCCGGATCAGCGTCGTGATGATGGTGCAGGGTTTGAGCTCGGTCGCCGGCACGATGTTCGGCTCGATGGGCATTGCTGCCGATTGGCCTACATATGCATCACACGCCGCTCTGGCTTCAAGCGTTTTCAAGGCTTCGCTTATGTCATTGCAGGCGCGCAACGCCGGCAATCCTCGATTAGCTTTGGAACCGGAAGGTCAACGCACTTTGGGGGGCTCACCGGGCACTACTGCTAGCTGTCTTTGCACTCTTTAGGCAAGTGAAAGTTGTTGGCAGGGACTACTTAATCCGATTGAAATTATTTTTTGATCAGGGAATGTTTTCATTGCTGTGCTGGGCTTGCTGGTTAATGGCGTCTGTTGCTTATCCTTTCGGCGTCAGAGACCACGACCATAGCCATGTTGAGCATGATCACAGCCACTCACCCACCCGGGGCCATCATCCCAATCGACCACAAACCTCAGAAGGCCCAGTCCTCCATAATCTCTACATGTCCTTGCTCCTGTTCGACCTTACCTCTATCCTCCTGCGGCAACTCACTCGCCATTGCTCAACGTGCCAAAAAGTCATTTTCGTTCATGCCTCGACAATGGATATCGGCCAAATGGGAATCGTTGGAGCCTGTGCTTAGTCGGGCCGCAAGTGGTCGGTCGTCTTAGTTAACGGTCTCGAGCAGGGTATTGCTGGCAGCCAGGCAAAAGGTCCCGCAAGACGCAAATCTCGGCCGCCTCACAATCGGCAGGCCTCAGGCCGACGATGACCACAAGTGACTCGGGAATCTGGCATGTGGTGTCGGCGCGGATTGGGCCAAACTCTATTCTCGCCGATCATTCTCCGGTATGTTGCACATGAACCATGAGACCAGGCTCGAATTAGCAAAGCATGTATCCCCAAGAAACATGGGCCTTGTCCATGTCACAGTTGAGTGCATGGCAGCCCCAGAATCTGCCGAAAGGTTGAACTCCGCTGGCTAGAAACAACTTCTGACACACTCCGGGCTTCCATTGCACGGCAGATATTCCCTCGCAGGCTCGCATGAAGAATCACAGACCAAGTGCAGTATTAGAAGGCTTGTGATTCATGTTCCACGACCTATTGGCCCACACAAGCAGAAGTGAGGGTGGCCCCACTAGCCAGTCAGGTGGCTTGATCGGCGCGGGCTGCTGTGATCGGCGCCGTGCCTCTCGTTCTTCGCGTACTTAGCGCTCCGCTGAATCATGTCTATCCAGTCGGGAATGGCTCCGGCCGCTGATGGATTCGCGGCACTAGAGCACGTGTACGGAGCGAGCCACCTTCGGGTCTTGTTCTGATCCGCGCTCCGGGAGGTTTTTGATTTGTCCGATCAACGGGAGGATCCCCCATTCTCGTCCAAGGATCCTTCCACCACTTCCTGGGATCAGCAATTTCTTCGGTGGGTACTGGTCGGACCTAAGCCTCGTCTGCTGGTTTTGCAGGGGCTCACCTGCTCCTTGCGGAATTCAGCCTCAGCTGCGCTGAACCTAGAGCAGTGTTCACCTTTTGATCGCGTGGCGGTAGGTGTTTGTTGGCCGTCCAACACTCGCCCGGCAAGGGACTGATCGCTGCCGTTTTGATCCTCAGCCACGGGAGCCGTGCTGCCTCAACGACAGCTCTTCTCCTCTGTTCGCCGGTTTTTGCCAGCCTGCAGGGCACACTCGTTATGATCGGGGCGCCTTTGCCTGCCTGGGGATCGACAACAACCTCCGCCCAACACACGCCTGAGCTTCGCTCGCGACCCGCTCCAGATCGCCCTGCTGAAAGCGATCGGGGCCTCAGCTCCCGCTGCCTGATCGCTCTCGCATCTGGCCAATCCCTGCCGGCCGCTCCGCTTTGTATGCTCTGTATCTTGGGATACGCTTTCGTCTGGGTGGATCTGCTGGCTCTTACGCCACCTGGCCGAGCTCGCGAGGCTGTGTGTTTGCACGGCTCCTGTTCGTCTCGGCGTGTGTTTCGGTGCTGCCCGCTGGCGCGAAGCCTTCACCGGCGCCATGGCTCCTAAGCCCTCTGATTGCTGTCCGGCGGCCGGCTGCTGCACAATATTCACCGTTGCCCCACTGCATCGCTAATTCAGGTCTGCGTTCCGGCGCCCCATTGCCCCTCTCTAGATCACCGATCCAGGTGACCCGACCGTCGGAGACCTCACCGCCCACAGCCATTTCTCCACCCGAGCGGCGATGTTGTCGTCAACGGGCAAACGCCACAGGCAGAGGCTACTGGCTCCATGAAACATCAGCACGGAACCGAGTTACGAGCGACTCTATCACCCTCAGTCAGTGGATGCACATCAACCGGGCACCGGCATAGTGTATGGCGAAGTAGGAACGCCCCTGTGCTGGCGCCCTACAGCTTCTCATCGAAAAGGCTGCGCCTACGCAGAAGCCCAAGGCTCGTACACTCCGGGTGATGGCATCTGAAATTCCGATGTAGTAGAACAACAGAAGCCGTGATCTTGCTTCAGAAGCGGCTACCCAAGTACACCATCCCGTTTGGCACCCAGCTGGAGAGCAGGGGTGGAGACCTCAGGGAGTCTCCGGGCCAGCGCGGGTTTTGCTGCCAGAGCGCGAACGCGAGCGTGCGCTTATTTCTCGATATGTCCTCTCTCGCTCGTTTAATCCCCCCCTCGGACGCCAACATTCGGCGGCCAGTTCTAATAATCTTCAGGCCCCCGCTGGGCTCCTGTTGTTCAGCTCACCGAGCCGGAAGGGCCAGGAGTCTGTTGGACATGGTGGCTCTGTGGCGCGGGCGTCGTGGCCGATTTGTCAGGCGCCCCCGCCGTTAGGTGTAGTCGCAGCATTTACTTCGAGAAAACCACACACCCGGTTTCTCGCCTTCGGCTGGGCCCATGCCATCACTCCGCCATACGCACTCTCGCGATTGCAGCCTGCTTCTATGCGTGGGTAGCCCGCCAGGCTGTTGGGGGTCTCCGGCCCGGCTTGGAGCGCCACGGGTACACCGGGGCTGGGCAGGTACCAGAGCCTTGCGCCAGAGAGCATCGCCGGATCTCCTGGGCCTGTCGCGGCCAGATCGAATGACCAAGGCCCCCACGCCAGGCTGGCCGCATATTGAAGACGAAGCTCGCTCATGCGCAGCGCCCCAGTGTGGTGCTGCACCCATGCCGTCGATGAAGGCGCAGGTCGTAAGTGGAGCCGGCCGGCGCCAAATCGGTGCGACGCCGATGGCCTCGGGCATTTCATTCGGGCCGGGTCGCCAGGCCGGTCGGGGGTCTCATGCCAGGCATGCCGTCCATTGCCGCCGATTGACCCCTCGTGGGGATCCATCATGGGCCAGCGCCGGGAAAAGGCAGAACGCAACTGACGTGGCAGCGATGGCGACAGGTGATCAGCAGCGAGCGAGCGTGGCATGGGGGGTGGATGTTGGAATGGCCAACGTTAACTCCGTATGGTCTTCCCCTATGCAGGAGAGTCAGCGAGAGCAAGAACGTGTACACCTCGGTTCTGGTGAACTCAAAGTATCTCGGCGAAAGGACTGAGTGCACCCCTGGCTCTCTGAAACTCTCGGGTCCAGGGCCACGGATGGGGCATCTTTGCAGATACTCTCTCTGACGGTGGCTCGGCTCGTCTCTTCAGATCCTGGGCTCAAGTCTTACGCTGCGCGTGCTTCTTTCACTTGTGCTCTGATTCATTGATAGATCCGCCTGGACCTTGTTTGGTTGCTCAGTACGGCCAGCCGAGCCATCCACCTCACGGCGGACGGCTGCGCGATCAGAGCGATTGGCAACTGCGCAGAGAAAGAAGTAGCCCAAGATCGCCTTCGTCGCCCTGGCAGCTGATCGCTGAGGCCATCCGCAGCTTGGTGTAACGCCGGCGGCCCAGGTTGTTCTTCACCGCCCATCGCCTCAGTGCATTTTCTCTTAGCGCCCACCAGCACCACAGTCTTGCTTGCCGCGGGTGGATAGCCGGTGGTAGCGACCACGACTTGCCGAGCACGCACATGGCGTAGTGCTGGGTGTGCAGCAGTGGGGATGACCACAAGCGGGGTATTCGCTGCCCTGGCTTCTTTGTGGATCGTGCAGGCAGTAGGCAGGCACCAGGTTGTCGAGTTCACCCCAAGCCATAGGGTCACCTCGCGTCCGTTCCCTGCTTGCTCCCGGATTCCCCGGGAGGGAAACGCGCCACACTGTCGCAGTTCGCTTGGGATCGGCACTTGGCGATTTGTTTTCCACCGTGCGCGACATCGCCGCTTGCATCCTCCTTCTGCGTAGTCGTTTTGCCACCCTCCGCTTCTACCTTGTCGGCCGTGGGCTCAAACGCCAGCCGAAGCGCGCTCCACCTCGCTCTGGGTGGGGTCGGGGTTTGGCACTGCTGCCAGAGCTACGACTGTGCTCGACGGGGGCAACAGCGCCGCAACCACGCGCGCCATCGGGGCACAGCACTGCCCTGCTCGGCGATTAGGTTAATCACGAGGCTCAAAGCCCGCCGGGGATTGCAGTCGCCAACCACCTGAGATCAAGGCCACGCCTGCTCGAGACGAGTCGCGGCAGGGCAGGAGATAGAAGTCGCTGGTGGCTTCAGCCGGCGGTTGGCCGCTAGATCGGGATTGGCTGCCCGGGCATTGATGGCAGTGGGCCCCGGGTGGTGATGATGCGCGGCTGCTCGCGGGCCTGGCGGAGACTACGCTCCGGTGATGCCGGGCCACGGCAGGGCGCCGCTGTTGATCAGATCGTGCGAGCACCTGGCCGGGCCCCAGACCGAGGGCAGGCTGATCCACATTACACACCCACGCAGCAGCAAGGGCCGGCCTCGGCTGCAGGGCTCCGCAGTGAGTGCATCAACGGCACCATTCACCATTCGGAAGGCTCTGTTCCACACCAGTCGATCGCCACTTCCAGCGGCAAGCCCTCGGCCTTGCGCTTGGAAGCCGAAGCGCCTTGCCGGGCGTCACTCAGCACCGTGGATGGTTTTGGCCTCTAGCCCCGTGGTTTCGCCCCATCCGCTTTGGCTGCCCGTGCGGTGGGGGAGCGCAGCAGTGCAGGATGCGTACTCTTGAGCCACCATGATCGCGCGGAATCGTCACGAGTCTGATCAGGGTGGTTCTTGCCCACCCCCGGCGCCAGCAGATGAATCTCACCAGCACCCTTTGCTGGGTAGGGGCCTGCTTCCACCGCCCCCTTCTGGCTGGCGGCGAGCTCCAGGGCGAGGGCGGTTGCTCCACCCTAGGGTGGAATGGGGCTAATGGCCGGCCTGATGCTTCCCCAGGACGGGAGCACTGAGGTTCAGGCGCCTGGAAGGGCTTTCGCGATGCGGCGACTTCATCGCAGGCTGGAGATGCGCCAGCAAAGTGGGCGGGTTCACCCAGCCAGTCAGGACTTGATCCGGCCAACCGACGAGCCGCCTTCGCGAGTCCAATCCAGGGCGCTTGGATCAACCCTTGGCCTCCAAATTCGGCACCCGAGAGGTGGCGCCGGTGCTCCTTCAAAGCACGGCCAGTTGGGCGCTCGACGCCTGAGCAGTTCTCAGCCCAGCCTTGAGCAGGCTCAGCGCTGGGCAGGCCGCAGTTGGCCATCACCACCTCCGGCTCCAGCAGGCGTTAATTGACGCCGGCCCGCAGGCGGGATTCATGGCGGTGGGCTCAAGGCCATGCCCTGCGGCGATCGCATCAGCTCGGTGCGAAGCCGATGCCGCGGGACTTGTCGCGCTCGCCAAGGGCGTAGGGGTTTCTCGGCATCACCTGCACGGGCGTCGTTCCCATACGTCTTGAGATTGCGCACGGGCCCTGGCGGTGCCGACACCATGGCTGTGACAGGAAGACCATGATTTTCGCGCCGAACCCACTTCTGATCGGCCCCAGGCCTGGGCTGATCCCGCTGCCCCGCCACCGGGGGGCCGTATGCCCGGCACCCTCTCGTAGGCGGCTCGGGCGCACTGCTCGATCCACCTTCACGAACAACCTGATCGGCGAACGCAGCCAACCGAGCTTGCTGGCGTAAGAATCGGGGCGATTGCCCCCCGGATCATTCCACTAAGCACGCCAGGTACTTCTCGATCCTATCTGCGCGGTGCGTCGGGGTCGGTAGTGCCCTGGGAGGAAGCGAGGCCCTTTTGAAATACTGCTGGCCGTGGCTCCCGGCTGCTTCACCCAAGGTGCCGGCTCACCGTTCACCCATTCGCCGGCGCTGATCTCGGCGGCAATTGACCCACCACCCGTCACCAGGTCGCGGTGGCGCGGGACCTTGAGCCGCAGCACGCAGGGAAAGCTCGTATACTCTCGGCGCGTTGTGGAAGTTGACCGCCCC
>Ga0163217_1099015_pt1 | contig 10357 bp, 18 predicted proteins | sample SynspAceP_FD_185933 | JGI IMG/M metagenome (GOLD analysis project Ga0163217, IMG submission 185933) | Saline lake microbial communities from Ace Lake in Antarctica - Synechococcus sp. Ace-P (PacBio error correction) | ecosystem: Environmental > Aquatic > Non-marine Saline and Alkaline > Saline ... | reverse complement strand
GCGTCTTCGAGCAAGCGCACCTTTAATCGCCCGCCCTGGGCCTGAAGCAGGGCTCAAGCACGTCCAGGCAGCGCCCGGGCGGCGACCTTGGGGGCCAAGCCCGACCCGCATCCGGCTGTAGCCATCAAGTGGCCGCCCCAAGCGCCAGCAACCTTACTGTCGAAGTCAGCAGCTCTTCTGCCGCGGCGTGCCGCTGCAGCGCAGCGCAGGGGCCCAGAGCTGGGATTGAGGTTGCTAATCTCAGGCTGTTGCGGTCTTGGCTGCATTGGCGTTTTACCGCCTGAGGGGGCGATGGCGACATCCTTGCACGAAAGGGGATCCGCGAACTGGAGCAACAGGGCCCGCCCGGACTCGCGGCCAGCTCTCGGTGCTGCTGGGCTGCGTTACGGACGTTCTTGATTCGGCAGGGCGGACAGCCTGAGCGATCCACAGGCCTTCGGACGAGCCCGTCTCTGGCCGCCTGCTGCGGGCGAGACCCGCCGTTTATCCAGCAGTGTGTGAAACTGTTGTTCTGGCCGGGGTGGAGCCTGGTTGCCAGGCTCGGCTTGATCGAGGACGGCAGCGGAAACTGAGGCGGCATGCCGACATGATCGGGATTCCAGCAATGACGCCACTCCCTGCTGGTGGACGTGGCTGAGCGCACCGCAGTTGGCCCGGCTCTGCCTGGGCCAAGCTGCAGGCCTGGATCGCCCAGCGTCAGCTGCTTCAATCGCTGGTTCGGCGGCCCTGATTGGCCCGAGGTGACGGGTTGCAATCTCTGTCAGAAACCGGGTGATGGCCCCCTTATGGACGGGAAACGCCAGTTCTATTGGACGCGATGGGAGGAACGGCAACCGGCCAGTTGTTGAGGCCACCGCGCCGCCTCCTGCACGCGATTTGGCCGGCAGCTTTGTCTCACCCCGCCTGCAGCCGGCATGCGTCACCTGCTCAGGCGATCGCTGGGATCCAGAGTGAACCACGGGCCGATCCGGAGAACCAAGGTGGATGGGCTTCCATCGGTGAAGGCCTTACCGGAGAGGGCGAGGGCGTGGAGCAAGGCCGGCTGGTATGAGGCCAGGCGCGCCACGACGCCGCCTATGTGGAGATTGAGTGGGCACCATCCCTTCATCCTTGGTGGTGTTCAGCGAGGGTGCTGGCCCGCGCTACCGACCACAACCCTGCTGCGAGCTGGCCCCGCCGGGCTGGCCCCAGGCCTGCCGGCGCCCTGACTGAAGCTGGGGGCAGAACGCCCAGCCACGCCGGTCTTGGCGCCAGCCGGCGCGAGCCAGGCATCAAAGAAACGGAGAGGGAGGAATTCGAACCCTTCGACAGAAGTTGCCTCCTGTAAACTCCTTAGCAGGGAGCGCGCTTTCAACCCTCAGCCACCTCTCCAGGGGCGAGCCGAGCTTATCAGCGCTGCTCGCCCGACCTGCGCTCGGCCTGGAGCCTCGGCAGGCGGTGCTTGAAAGCCGCAGAGGATTTCCCAGGAGATGGTGCCCAGGCCTCGGCCCAGTGGCTCCGGTCCGATCACCTGGGGCCACCTTCTTTTGCCGAGCAGGGTCACCACCGTCCCTGCCACCAGTTCATGCAGTCGTGGCATCGTGATCAGCTGCCATGGTGATGGCACCGACTGGGGCCACCGGCTATACGTCTACTCTCAGTGGACCAGGCTGATTCATCGAGCCAACGCGAACAACACCACGTCAGCGTGTTTGGAGGTAAGGCGGCGCTGGCACCCCATCGGCGTAAACCATTCGCCACCACCGCCAAGCGACTCGGCCGCTGGGTCAGGAAACGGTGCCCGTAGCTTTTCACCCCTACCCCGGTGGGCCACCTCGCGGATCAGGGTCACCCTGGCGCAAACGTCCATTCGCCGGCTCCAGTGCGACGCTTGCCACCGAAGATGGGAAGCAGGGCAATGGCCATACAGGGCCAGCCCCACCCGCACCAGGTCGTAGTGGAGGGATGGGCTGCGCAGAGGTCCTGCCGAGTTGCCAGGTGGCGGCGGCCTGTGGGCCAGCCCCTGGCTGGCCACGCTGGAAGCGCCGCCCCAAAACCGCAGCTTTTGCAAGGCGTAGGCTGGCGTCGCCATTCCATCGCGGGCTGTCGGCATCGGCCAGATGGGAATTACACCCCGGCACCTGCACGGCATCGAGCCCGTTGGCACGCCAACTGCTGGGCCCCGTCTGGCCAGTCAATGCCCAGACGGTCATTGCCCGTTATCGAGCTTGAGATGCAGGGCCATTTGCGGCGGCCCACTGCCACTGGCATGTGCTCTGGCAGAAGCAGGCTTGGCGTTGGCTGCTGACGTGGGCATCAGCTGCCAGTGCAGGCAGCTCCTCAGTTCCGTCGGGTTCGCTGAGGTTGCCCATCACCAAGCAGGGGGCCTCGATCCCCGCCTGGCGCAGTTCCATCCCTCTTGGAGGGGCCACACCGAGGTGTTGGCCCCCCGGCGAGGGCGGTGGCCACCGGGCAGGGCACCGTGGCCGTAGCATCGCCTTGACAACCGCCATCAGCTCGCAGCCTTGTGGCCCAAGCAGGGCCTTGAGACGGCGAGCATTGCGGCGAGGCGGCCCCGTCTACCCACCAGGCCCTTGGGCGGGATGGAGCAGGTCCACAGGGTTGGAGGCAGAGCCTGGCTCAGCGGCATCGAAGTTTGGAAAGGTACCCAATCGACCCGTAGGGCGGACCCGTGATCAGACGTGATTGAAGCCGTTAGCATGGGCCATCGGCCGACTGGCACCCACTTCATGGGTCGAGCCACCGTGAGCCAAGGTCCCGTTCTCAACGTCTACGAGCCGCTCAACATCACCAGCGGCGCCCGCGCCCACTGTGATGTTCTCAAAGGAAAAGCCCGAAAAGGACTGGAGCACGATTCAAGTCACTTCAAATCCGCAGTATTTGTTTGCTGCGTGCCCCACGGTGATCCGATCTGCGGGCAATTCGTGCGGGTTCCTTCAAGCAACTTCCGCTCACCCGTCGCACGTCTTTCAGCGCGGACAGCCATTTCCTGTCAATACTGCGGCTACCAGGGGGATCAGCTCTCGATCGACCATGTGATCCCCCGCAGCCGCGGCGGCATCGATAGCTGGGAGAAACGTCACCACAGCTGATTGCGTTGCAATGTGCGCAAGGGCGAGGCGCACGCCACGGGAAGCGCGATGCCCGGCGAAAGTGCCCCGCGGCCGGTGAGCAACCTTGTATTTTGAAGCCACCCGCCCACATCCGCTCCGGCCGAGGGGAATGGGTAAAATATGTGATCGGGGCCTGAATTTGGCCCGCCCCTTCTGACTCACCCGCTCCCACTGGGCCTCAGTGGCCAGCTTCTCCATCTGCTGGCGCTGGTCGTCGGCGATGCAGGCGCCGATCAAGCTCATCGAGTTGCCCGCCAGGACCGGGCTCAGGCTGAAATTGCGGTGGCAGACGTGGTCGGTGATGCGGTTGTCTTTGACGTTTGTAAAGTGCGAATCTTCTCGCTGCGATCACCCCGCCCCACCTGGCCCGCCGGGCGGAACTTTCTTCCGCTGCTGCCGCTTCGGCCAGCTCCCGCTCCAGCAGCTTGGCCCGCAAGGATCTCCAACGCCCGTCCATTGTTCTGAAGCTGGGAGCGCTTCCTGGGTGAGAACACCCGGGATGCCCGTGGGCTTGTGCAAGGTCGACCGCCGTTCAAACCTTGTTTGACGTTCTGCCACCGGCGCCACCGGAAGCGGGCGGTGCTATCTCCAGGGTCGCCGGGGTCGGCCGAACTTTCAAACCGGATCGGCTTCCGGGCATCACCGCCACGGTGCGGTGGGGGTGTGCACCCGTCCCCTGTGATTCGGTGGCCGGCGACCCGCTGCACGCCGATGAAACGCCGGCCTCGTTTACTTGAGCTGGCTCTTTAGGACCCCTCGCCACGCGATCGGAGGTACAGATCGTTGTAATAGCCACCAAGTCGCCTTCTAGGCACTCAAAGTTTCACGCTCCCAGCCCAGGTCGGGCATGGGCGCTCGTACATCGCGGCAGATACCGGCCCACAGCGAAGCTTCATCACCGCCGGCTCTGCTCTGATCTCCAGCATCACGCTGCGCGATCGGCGCGGGTCGCGGGGCAGCAGGGCGAGAATGAGGCGATCGCGCAGATGGACGCTCGATCTGGCATTGTGAGCTCCTGCAGCTCATCCTCTGCCAGCGCTTCCATTCTGCAGGGTCGCCCGCGGTTCTCCCTTAGCAGTTGCCGCGCTCCGCCGAGCTGCCTCGGACTGCTTGAAGCTTGGCCATGGCAGCACCAGGGCGGTTCGAGGCGCGAGCGCTCCCGGGCGAGTGATTTCCAGCTGGTGGATTTGGAAGAAGCCACGGGCCGGATCGGGCCAGGTTGTCGCTCCAGGGTGGCGAAGGTGCGGCAGGCACCTCCAGCCGCTCGCTCAAAAACGAACAATCCAATGGGCCCAGCTCAGCGGACAACAAAAAGCCGGAAGCCCAGAGGCTTTCCGCAACGGCTGGGGGGCAGACCCTTGGCCGCAGCGGCAGGGGGGACCCTGATCAGGACGCGGACGTCGTCGGTGGCGGCAAGCGGTCTGCTCAGCCTGGCTTGGCGGCACGTGTCGATGCTTTGCCCATGCCGTACTGCGCCAGAAAACGATCAACGCGCCTTCGGTGTCGAGGATCTTCTGGGTGCCGGTATAGAAGGGGTGGTTGCACTCCCAGGAACGTCGACATGGAGCTCGCTTCTGGGTGGAGCCTGTGAGTCATAACATCACTTCCGCGTTGCAGATCACCTTGGCTCGTCGGGATACCATGGTGGGATGAATGTTGGCCTTGGGGCATGGGAGGAGAATTCAGCGCTTGGAGAACTGGGGAGCTTTTACGGGCTTTCTTCAGGCGTACTTGCGGCGCTCTTTGGCGCGGGGATCCCGGCTGAGTGTGGCCTTGGTCTTGAGGGGCTTGCGGTTGTCAGGCGAGAGAATCGCAGAGCGCACGGCCGCACCCTTGCTTGAATCGCATTTCGGCTGGGCGGTGAGGCCCCGCCCTGACGTTCCAGCAGTTCGTAGGCCGCTGGCAAGGCCGGGTGTCGAGGGGGCCTTCACCGCTTAGCCATGGGTAACTGGGCGTTGTAGTTGAGTAGTTGTCACCGGGGCGGCCGTTGATTGGTTGATCGAACCGTGCCGGAACCAACCCGCAACCCGTGCCACAGGCAGTTTTTGCGGCGCCGGTTGCCCCAGTACAACGACGCCGGTTGGAAGGGTTGCTCATTGGGCGGAGGCGGAAGGATCGAGGGTCATGATTCGGGGCTGTTGCCGTGTGGCGAGGGTCAGTTCCCTTGTAGACCTTGAGTTTGCGGAAAAAACTGCCGGACCCAGGGGCGTTGTGGGGCAGCATGCCGTGATCGCCTTCTCGACGATCCGCTCGGGGGCAGGCCGGCCATGAAGGGGCGGCAAAGCGTTTCGTCTTCATTGCCGCCTGGGCCTGCCGGAGAGTTGGGCGGTAGATTCTGATCGGCCTTGTTGCCACTGATGCGGATCTTGTCGGCGTTGACAATGATTCACGAAATCACCCAGTGTCGGGTGGGGCGTGAAGGGGCGGCGTTTGTTCTTGCCCGCAGGCACGCGGCACTGTGTGCGCGTGGCCTGCTGGCGCGAGGCGTGGTAGCATAATAGATTCTTCGGCGTCTATGGTTCGTTTGTTTTCTTATCAGGATACCACTCGTCGAGGGAACTCTCTATGGGAGGGAACGGAGGTCTTGTTCATTCGCACCGAGGCGGATCACATAACGCCCCACCGGCGGCAGGTCTGGAACAGGGAAGGAACGCAGGGGGAATCCGCAGAACGGGGCTCTGGTCTGCGCATTCACAGTTCTTGCAGCTAAAACCTTTGGCCTGCCCCCCATTGCCAAAAACCCTGGAGGAAGCGGTGGTGGATCGTTGCCCCTGGAGGACGAAGTGCGGGCTTGGCCATCGAACCAGAGACTGCGCAAACAAGCTCCTCGGGGTACCCACGCGCAGCAGGCAGAGGCCCTGGGCGGGGCCGCTTTCCTTGACCTCCTCCCGAGCCTGCTGCGCCAGCGCCGCTCGAACTGGGCTAGCGACAGACCGGCCTTCGCCGACCAGGACGAGTGCCCATGAGCAGGCGCACCATGCCGTAGAGGAGCCGCTGCCTGGAATCTCGCAGACGATCAGATCCCGCGCCGCTCCAGAGCCAAACCTCCTGGACCGTGGTGCGGGAATGCAAGAGCGCCGGCTGGCGCGGCTTTGCGAAACGTGGAGAAGTCGTGGTGGCCCAGCAGGACCCTCCAGCGCTTCGGCCATCGCCCGCCGTTGAGGCGAAGCGGTTTAGCGGTGCCAGCTGTAGGGCGCCAGGAAAGAATGGGCGTGCAGGCCGTTATAGAGGTTGTAGCGGGTAGCCCGGTAGGGGCCGAGAACAAAGGCAATTGCCAACTGGAGGGGCACCTCGGGCGGCGGGCTGCGGACCCGAACCGTGGGCAGGCCAGCGACCATGAGTGCCTTCGGGCCAGCGCGGGGCGGGGATCGGGCGCTGGCGTCGAAATGAAACGCGACCTGGCCGCCGCATGCACGCCGCTATCGGGTGCGACCGGCGGGCCACGCAGCATGGGCCGCAAGGATTCGAGGCCGGGCTAGGGCCAGCCAAGGGTGGCCTGGAACACTGGACTGGCGGTTTGCGGCTGCCAACGCAGATTGCTGAACCCTCGTATGGAGCAGAGTGGGCATCTCTGCGCAGGGCGCTCAGACCAAGCTCGATGATGGCCATCTCGGCATGTCGCCGCGACGGGGCGCACCGTTTGCGAATGATCCGGGGTGTAGCCACCCTGGCGCTCCTCCGTAACCGTCCTGCGCGCTTGTCAACAGGGATTGGGAACCAGCTGCTTGTCGAAGATGGAGCCCATGGCCCGGCGGCGGGCGGCCCAGGCTGGCCTTCCTTGCAGGGTGATCATGCGCTCGTCCTCATGCGCAGCGGCCTTGCGCGCGCGCTTTGGTTGGTGGTCACGCGACCCTCCCGGAAATTCAGCTGGAGTTGGGTCAGCCCACGGAGCAGGGCTTTGCGTTGGTTCGCGCGGAAGTCCAGCAGGGGCTCGCACTTGGTGTCGCATGGTCCGGGGCGTGAAAAGAAGGAAAGGGGAGGCTGGCCGAGGGGCCGGGCCGTTCAGGCTTGTGGTGCGGCTCTGGGGCAGGAAATGCCGATTTGCCGCTCGGGCTTCCCGAATCACTTCGTCGGCCGACTTGGAGCCGAAGTTCTTGATCTCGAGGAGATCCTCCATAGCTTGAAGCCCATTCAGATCGGTGAGACCGAATTGACCTGCGGCGCGCTTGAGGCAGTTGTAGGCGCGAACCCGAAAGGTTCAGCTCCTCCAGGGGGATCTGGCTTTCGGCGGAGGGTTTCTGGTTCCAGGCCAGGCTCCTCAACCATGGTTGAGGCTGGCCAGGGGCTGGAACAGGCGATCAGGATTGGCTGCCTGCGGGCCTGCGTCGTCTGGGGTGATGGCGCCGCTGGTGTGGATGTCGTAGGCGAAGGCGCTCACGGCCGAGCCGCCTTCGCCACGGCCGTATTCATTCGATCGTGTAGTTGACCGCCGCACGCATGAACACGGCATTCGATCTGGAGCAGATCGATCGAACGGTGTCTTGTCCTGAGACGAGTCCCACCGGGCGATAGCCCACCACCCGCTCGACGTGAACCTCCAGCTTCCAGGCTGTGGCCATCGGCCCACTGTGGCTGATCGGGCGATCCAGTCGATGACCTTGTACCTTGCGAGGGGAGAATTTGGAGATCGGCGGCAAAAGTGACCGATGGCGGGGCCGCGTAACCACAGGCCGGCCGATTTCTCCACTTCGCGGGTGCGGCTGCTGACAAAACCCACTTCCTATGCAGTTCAAGCAGGATGTCGAGGAACGTCTTCACGCACCCCAGGGATGGTGGCGTATTCGTGGTTCACACCGGCGATGCTGCACGCGGTGATGGCACTACCTTTCATTTTTGGCCACCCATCAGGGACCACGCCGCAAAGGCGTTACCCAGGGTGAACGGCTTGACCGACGGTTCGAGGGGCCCGATCACGAACACCCGGTCTGGTGAGCGGTCGGCGCATCTCATGCTCCGACGCGGATCGATGCTGATACTGATGCACGGCGCGGAAGGAGGGGGAATGGAACGCCCGAGGCTGCGTGAAGCCGAGGGCTTAATGGAAACGACGACTCAGACCCGGCGCCCTGGAAACGGCGGCAGCCGGTGTGCGCATGGGGGTGACATCGCGGATCAGGGTGATCCCAGACCGGCCACCTTGCAGGGCAACGGATCGCGGTTTCCCCGGCCTGAGCCTGGGCCCCTGGACCAGCACTTCGATCTGGCGCATGCCCTGATCTGAGGGCGCGGCGTCCGCCGGGCTTCTGCGGCGTCTGCGCAGCGAAAGGGGGCCTTGCGAGCGGCCTTGAACCCGCTGGCACCAGCCGACGACCAGGAGATCAACTTCACCTGCCCGAGTCGGTGATCGACACGATGGTGTTGTTGAAGGTGCTCTGGATGTGAGCAACGCCATTGGGGACGTTGCGCTTGGTTTTTTTTGGCGCCGGTTTTCTTGGCTGGCTTTTGCCATGGATCGTGGCCTGGGGTAGGGGAATGAAAAACCTGCAGCGGCCGCAAGGGCTGGCATCAGGGGGACGGCTTTATTTTCTTGCCGGCCACGGTTTGCGAGCACCCCCGGCGGGTTGCGGGCGTTGGTGCGGGTGCGCTGGCCGCGAACAGGCAAGCCCATTCGTGGCGACGACCGCGCACCACAGGCGATGTCTTGAGACGCTTGAGGGCCATGCCCCTCCTGCCGGCGGCAGATCGCCTCGAGGGTGAAGGAATTCGGCGGCGGCACGGCAGCTTTCTGAATGTCGCCGTCTTCGAAGATTCCTTGACGCGGGATGTCGGGGCTGACACAGGGGCCCTTGGCCAGGATCTTGTGGGACCTGGTCAACCCCACGCCGTACCCCAGTAGTGAGGAAATCTCGACCCTTCTTGTCACGAGCGATAATCAACCACCGCAATCCGGAAGCCACGAATGAAAACAATCAGTTTGGAAAGGTTGGGTCGCCCGGCCCCTTGGGGTTCTGGGGCGGTTGCGCCCCGGAAGCGGGACGGCCCAAAGTTTAGGAGAAGAGCAGTTCTCGGCTCAGCCCTTGCGTTGCGTTGTGCTTGGGAATTGGAAGCAGATTCACCATCACCCGGCCGTGGCGACGAAATCACCCGGCACTTGTCACACATTTGTCTTGACTTAGGCCACGCACCTTCATGGGCGTCGGCTCTCAATTTTTCAAAACAGCTAAAGCTAATCACAGGGGCTTACCGACAAAACAGCAGCCCACCGCTGCGCGATGGCGTCGACCGAACGGTTGCATCGACCGGCACAGAGGTTGCGTGAGCGGTTAGTAGGCGAATCAGGGGCCTCCGTTTGCTCCTGGTAAGGAACAAAACGAGGGCGATTTGCGGATCACCGCCTTCGTTGTCGTCGTTCGCGGCCGCGGTTGAGCAGTCGTCATTGATTCAGCTCGTCATCATCGAGCTCGAAGCAGCCAGAACCGATTCGATCGGATTGCTGGAGTTCTTCGGAAGCAACGAGAGTTGAGGGTTCGGCCCTGGGCGACGTTCCGGGGAAAGCCATCCAGCAGCCACCCTCCGGTGTGGGCCTCCCAGTCGGTGCGCGGAACGATCGCCAGCAGCCAGGCATCGTGACCAGCTCGCCCCGGGCCATCACCGCCGCGGCTGCCTTGGGGCAAGCGTTGCTGCCGGCCTTGACTTCGGCCCGCAAGGCCAACTCGCCGGTGGAGAGGTGAAGCAGCTTCGCGATCGGCTGCCCAGGGGCCTCTCGGCTGGGTGCCCTGTGCCGGCCCCAGGCGGACCCAAGGAACCAAAATCGGTTGGTCATTGGACCGCACCATCCCTTTTGTTAAAACGTTGAGAGATCACATTTAGGGTTGAAAAACCTGTGGCCGTGTCGATGCGACGCCACCAGGATCAGCAGGGAATTTTGTGCCCCCAAGGCCTTGAAAGGTGACGCACCTTTGGGTGGCACCTGCGGACGGCGAGGGGAAATTGATGCCACGGCCACCAAAGGAAAGGGAAAACGCCGAGCAGGGTGAGGGGGGGACGGTTCTGAACACCGCTCAGGTAGGTTGGCCCGTGGCGGGGAGGCCCGGTGCCGGGGAACCCCCGGGATCGCCACCCCACCGGTGGCGCTTCCAAATTGGTTAAAAAGCGATGGTTCGGGACCCGCCAGGGTTGACAAGTTTGGAGCGAGGCGTAAAAAGAGTGAAAGAAAGGCGGATGGATTCAAAAGGGCTCCCGGTTGTTGTTTTTGTTTGAGAAAGAAGAATATTTCTCCCTTTTTTTCCCCCCGTTTTTTTCCT
>Ga0163217_1006832_pt1 | contig 10358 bp, 13 predicted proteins | sample SynspAceP_FD_185933 | JGI IMG/M metagenome (GOLD analysis project Ga0163217, IMG submission 185933) | Saline lake microbial communities from Ace Lake in Antarctica - Synechococcus sp. Ace-P (PacBio error correction) | ecosystem: Environmental > Aquatic > Non-marine Saline and Alkaline > Saline ... | reverse complement strand
GATGTTCTATTGCCAATAGCTTCAGGGGGATTGCAACCGGCGCGCGCCGCTGTCGAGGACGCTGCGGACCCCATTGCGGATATTTCTGCCAAACGGCTGCCCGCCAATGGTCTGTTGTTTGGGCCGTCCGCTGACGCTGGCGGATATCCAATCTCGTATCTGCTCGGCCAACCTCTCAGCGGCGAGCCTTCTGGCGGATCAGCCTCTTGTGCGCCTATTGGAACAAGGCTTCAACAGCAGCAAGTTACTTACCGCAAACGACTGCAAAAGCAGACCCCAATGGCGCCAGATATGTGATCTTTTAACCTCAGTGAGGAAAGACAGGAGTTTGATATGAAAATCCTTAGTCCGCCCGGGGCCACCGCAAAAAACCGGCCATCACATTGGTCAAAGCGTTAAAAGCGCGGCGGGCCCCGAAACCCGTCGCGATTGCGTGGCCGCAGCAGTTCTGACACCTCGAAGTATACCCACGACATCGCCCTGCGCACACACCGAATCTGACACAGGACACCTGCAAAAAAGACGTTGTGACGCGCTGCGACACAAGTTAGTTATTCGCGGCGGATCAGTTTGCACACCAGGGCGCATAGACGGACAAGGTAGACGTGAACGGTGCCATCCGTTTTGATATATATCTTTGGCAAAAACAGGCAGGGCGTTCACGGTTGTCATGCTCAGCACGGTGGGGCGGCCGATTCTGATTCCGGACAGTGATCTGGCGCATTACCGTCAGCCCAAACATGATGCAGACGCGCATTGCAAAGCGTCAGGCTGGAGTTTGCCATTGTACGGCCTGTAGCACTGAACGATGATGTGGCGGGGGACAGATTATGTTGCGTGATGATGTCGATGTCCAAAGGGCCAAGCCGCGCGCGTTATGTTGGCAAAGGTTTCTGGCCGACGCTGTTGCAGACCTAGAGTGGACCGGCAAGGCATTGCGGATGCAGTCGCTCTAAGCCATAGGTTTTCAATCTGCCGAAGAATTCCTCTGCGAAGAGGAGGGATTGCCGTCGCTTCCGGTAAGGCCGAAGCGGGGGCTTTTGCGGCCGATGAGCGCTGCGCAAAAGGGCAATCAGATCGGGTGCGCTGTCGCTGATAATCGGCGCGCCGTCATAGCGCCTTGTCGCTTCATCAAAGCGTTTTGTAGAAATCCGGTGCGCGCGCGCTGTCGCGGTGCCAAGATATTTTGCACCAGCGCACAAACCTTTCCGCCAGTTCAGGCGCATCGCCGACGGATCCTACAAAAGGCAGCAGGCGGATAGACAAAGGTGTTGTGCAACAGATGCAGATCCACCGCAGGCGGCGCCATCACAGTGCAGCATATGCGCAAGTGCCGTAACGTCAGCTGGTGGCAACCGCGTCAGCGGCAGGGCGGTCTGCAACATCACCGATGCATTTAAATGCCTATGCCACGTTGGTCTCGCCCAAAATTGCGCTGGTAACGGCCAAGGCGCCACGTTGGAAAACAGTTTTCTAACCTTGCCTGAAAACGGACCAAGCTGTTCAATGTTGGGGGTCCGCCCTACAGGCAGCAACGACGGCCATTACCGTCAGGGTTTGACCCGTTTTAGCAGACATTCGAAACCCACCCACCGCGTTGTGTAACGGCCTCGTAAGCCATTGTTCAGCCACGTCGATGCCTGCTGTTCAAGCCCCTCTGGACGTTTGTTTCGCCATATTTTCTGCAAAGGAATCGAGCACCAGGCGCGCCGTCATGTACAAAAGCGTCCCCTTGACACCCAAAGCGGTTGAAAAATACGGCGCGAATTCGTATCCGATATAATCCGCCACCGACGATCATCATCCGCCGCGGGCAGGTGGTCCACTCCAGCACATTCGCGCATTGTTCATTGAGTGTGCGGCGCCTTCGATATCCATTTTCGAGAGCCTGCCGCCGGTGGGCAAGAATGATGTGCGATGCGGTGAATATTCTCATCCCTGATTGCGGACAGATATGCGCATTCATCAGACGTCGCATCACCCCTTATTAAGGTCAACGCCGACATCTTCCAGAGACGTCTCAAACGAAGCATGGATTGGGCTGCGGATATTGCATCACGCTTTGCGACCAGTTTTTGAAATCAAATGAGTATGTCGTCCGTTTTGAAACTGCCTTGCTGCGCTGTGTGTGTTGCGCTGCGGGCAATGCCACTGGCCGCCCAGAGGATTTTCTTGGAACACATTCCCGGTTCACACAGGTCCCGGCCAAGTGCGTCCCCTCGACCAGGCAGCACGTTAGCGCCCAGCTTGGCTGCAGTTTGTGCATTATGCCAATCTTTGGCAGAAACCTGCGCCGATTACAATACTGTTCAAATTCTGGGGTGCTCATACATTGATGTTCCTGAATAAAAAGGCGGACAAATGGGGCCTTGTGCAGAAAACAGCGCAGCAACGGGCAGGCCCGCAGGTTTGCGCTGTCTATTTCCGCAAGGTCAGCATCGGGCGCTTGTGCTCGCCTCTTCCACTTCTGGTCGATTAATTTTTGCGACGAAAGGGCATCAAGATCTTCAGGACTGCGCGAACGTGATGATCCCGTCGATATGGCGACCTCCTTGTTCGACCACGTTTGCACCCGGCATTTTTCAGTCGGTGCGGATTGGAGTGGCTAGGATGTTATCTTCACGGTCTTTGGACCACACCCGGCCTCGAATCAGCAACCATGGGGCGTGGCAGCGGCTGCAACAATTTTACCCTGTAGTCACGAATTCCCGCACTTGCTCCACCGCGTTTCATTTGGCGCGCAGAGAATTGTTCATTTGGCGCGGCAGAATGTCGGGGTTGATACTGGCCGCCGGGCAGGACCAGCGCATCATAGGCGGCAACATCAATGTCTGAAATCTTTGAGATCGGCGTTCGACGCGGATTTGCCCCAGTTGCCACACGCATCCCAGCCTTTGATGTCTATGCCATCACGCGTTCGCGATGTGGACTGCGCACCCAGCGGCCTGTCAGTTTTTATAAAGGCACGAGCAATTCCTTGCCTCGAATCCGTTTGTAGACAGATTAGAATTTTTTGCATTTTTGATATTATGCATTTTCTGGACCCTTTCTGCGCAAGCACCGCTTTTTTGTGATTGCAGTCAGAAGGATAAACGGACGTGCCGCCCGCTTGGGTTTCCTGAAACACCGCTTGTCCGGCAAAAACGCTGTTTGGAACGCCATGACGGTTCTAAAAGCGTTCTTTACTTATTACAATCCAACCAAATGCAGGAGGGCCTATATGACAATGAACTCCCTTTAAAGACGTGATACCATTGACCAGCTTCAGGGACATCTGGAGCGCCAATAAGCAGTCGCCTCGGAAGTGTTACGCGCTTGGCGTGCAAGCACAGGACAAAGAATTATTCCGAGGCCGATTGCCGGTGCAAATGGATCAGTGACGGGATGGAAAAGATCGCAGAAGATTTGTAGCCAGCAGGGCATTTCGCCCAACGGCGCAGCATTGCAAAAGGCAGGAGGGCTGGTGGCAAGGGCAGAAGGCGCATGTGCTGGATGCTGACTTCGGCTCCGACGAGGTGCCGCGAGCAATGATTTTCGTCACGCCAGTACAGCGAATGGTGCATTTATGCGCTTTGCGGGACGGCTGCCTTGTGGCTTTTGCCAATCGCCTATGGCCAAAGATGAAGATGGTGCGATTTTTGCAATCGTGTCTGGATAAAACCTTATGACGGTGACCGCACAATGACCGCAATTGCGACCGAACGGTCTGAATAAGCGGCCCCTGTAGAAGACGGCATAAAGAAAAAAGCGGGCCGATGGCAGTTTTTATACCACATCGCCGCCTTTATATCGATACCAATATCAGCCCTGATTATTTAGCCGCATCTTTTAAGCTCTGTGGACATTGTTGTCTTTTCGTTGACTGCTCAAGCTATCTTTATAGCACCGTCCGCTTTTTTCCCTTATCCCCGCCATCGGCTTCGTATGCTCTGGATCGCCTTTTTTCGCCGGGCTGGTCTTGAGGTCGTGATGCTGCTCTGAACCGTTAGATCAAGCAGGCATCGGGGTATCGTGGCAAATTGGCGTTGTCTCTTACCGTCGGTAGCCATTAGAAAACTCCTTTTATTCAATGGGACCAAGCTTTGGCCATGTGGGCCAATGCTGTGACTTATGCTTAGTTTAAAACGCAGCTGAAACGTCTTGGTTCCCAAAACTGCGGGTGGTATTCTGCCTTTTCTTCGCATCTATCCCGCCAAAAGTTCCATTAAAGATTTTTTCAGGAACCAATTGTCGCACCTCCGTTTATTTTCTGTAATGACGAGGGCTTGTTGCATAAATAGGTATCGGTGGGGATTCATGTTGGGAAATCCAGCATGGTAAAACTGTGTGTGCATGAACCACATTTATCCCCCCGCGTTTATCCGCCACGAAGAATGGCCGAGTACAATCGTGCCCTCAAGCAAGCGCGGGGTCTTCTGACCATTTGGTTGATCCTGAAGTTCCACGTGGAGGCCGCTCCGACTGGTAAGCGGGGCGTCAGCCGCGCTACAGGGCGAGGCTGCCCAATCCAGGTCCTGCCTGACGTTAAAAAGTACTATTTGGAATTGCCCCTTGCGGCAGACCACAGGATTTGTGGATAGCTGCTGAAGCTTTGGTCATTCTGGACTGGGCAGGTCCCGGACTTCAGCACGTTGTGTCGGCGTTCAGAAGAACCTCTCAGTCAACATCCCCTATCAAGGCTCAAAAAGCCCACTGCCACCTTCTCATCGACAGCACTGCATCAAAGCAAGAGGGGTGAGGGTGAGTGGAAACGCGCGCAAGCACGCGAGGCTCAAAGCGGCCGACCTCTGGCGCAAGGTACACATGGGATTGATGAGGAAACGTGGAAATCCGCGCTTATTGAGGTAACCGCAGCAACATTTGTTATGCGCCCATGTTGCCTAAACTTACATGAACAATCGCGCCGGATCAAGGAAATTTGGCAGGTGACTGTGCTGACGGAAGCTTTTATGACACCCCAAGTTGCCATGAGGCCATCGCTGGGTCGCAACGCACATGCCGCGTTCATCCCGCGCGCAAGAATGCCAAAGCTGTGGGAAGCCAGATACACCGGGAAGCGATCGCACGAAACGAAGCTGTTTCAGGCGTTCAGCTTACCTGCGGGGGCTGCCTTTTGGCGACGCGTTTCTCTGGTTTACCACCGCGAAGCCGCGTCGAGACCAAGATGAAACTGTATAAAGTTATTGGGGACAAGCGCCTCGCAGCGCTGACTTCGATCGGTCAGTCGCGGAGATCAAATACGCCGCTGCGATCCTAAACGGACTTCACGGCACCTTGGGCATCCCCACACGGTTAACCGTAGGATGAAGCTGCAGGCGTTAAGGGGAAGCACGACCTCAAACCGATTTGTGCAACAAAGCCAATGACCGAAACAAACGAGGTGTGGAAATGCACAGTATTTTTTACCTGACTGGCCCTGATTGTTTATCGTTTCTGGCCGTCATTAACCTTGCATCTGGAAGAGGAGGAAAACCAAAATACACTTAAAGATGACGCCGTTCAACAGCATCGAACTGTATAGTAGATAAAAAACCAAAGGCCGCCGGCGAAAGATGGCAGGCCGGTTGCTGCCAAGAGCAGATAAATCTCATTGCACGCAATCAAAGATGGAATTGCCGATGAGGTCAAACTCGATTTCTCGTCGCACCGGCGCACAGCGCAGACGAGATGCGCAGTGGCTCTGCACAAGAGCGCACGATGGGGCAGTCCCGGTACGTTGCGCCGGATATCTCTTGATACCATCCGTTGACAAGATCTGGCGAGCATGGTCACCGCGACCACGACATTTTGCGCGCCAAAATTCTGCGATTTTCTTGGGCAGTGCAGCGTTTCTTGGGCTTCGCCGCAGCGCGGTTTAGCCAAATCTTCTGCGCCTGATGTGCGCTTATCCGGCGCAGGCGGCAGAACAAGATTTGAAAGAGAGCAGTTCATGACTGAACTCCTCCTAAATCCGCGAGTAGCTTGCTGAGTGACACGCTCGGCACTGTCAGTTCGCTGATCGAGGAACGAGATCAAGCTGGCGCGCGCGGAGGTCAGCGAGAGAACGTCAATTCAGGCAGCGTCGCGATTGGTCTGATTGCAGGCGCGCTTTATCGTGGCGCTGGTATTTGTTGAATGTGCTTGGCAGCCGCCGCTTGTGGCAGGTCTGACCGAGCTTGCTGATGCGGGCTGGTGCCTCGCGCTTCTGACAGGTGCCGGCTTGGCCCTTGATCGCTTGGCGTGATGCAAAAGGCACTAATGATTTAAAATTTCCAGCATTGCACCGACGCGCACGGCGCAAAACCTCAAAGCGCGAGCACAAACACTTCCAAGGAGACATACAATGACGCATGATCCCCGTTCCCCTTCCGAAATCGAACGTACATCGAATATGACCGGCAGGCGGTTGAGCGGGGACAAATCTAGAAACGCTTTCAGGATAGATTTTCTGTTCGAGCGGGCGCATTGGGTCAGATTGGTGACCAGTTTGCGCGAAGCATGCGTGGCGATATCGGCCACGCTTTCACCCGCACGGGGCAGGGATAACCGGCGGCTGTGGCTCTGAAACGGGCATCGGCCTTGCGTGGTTGATATTTTGGCGAAATGCGCGCGGCAAAGGATGAGGTGACCCCATGCGCGGCGGCCATCGCATCCCATGCCTACCGCACCGACCGCAGCCATTGCCGTGTCGCGGCCGATCCGGCAATGAAAAGCGTTGGATATGCGGGGCTGCCCGACTGGGCGCATTCGGAATTGGATAATTGACAGCATGTCCGACCGGCTGGCACAGTCTGCCGTAGCGGCCGGCGTGATGGTCTGGCATCCAAAGCATCAGATTTGCGGCGGTCCGCCTGTAGCAGAAAAGACGGATGCATTTCTGAAAAACCTGTCAGAGACATCCCAGACGATACAAGACCCGCGCAGAGCGTTGCGCCCCGCCTGCATGACGGAACCGAGCATTTTTTTCCCGAAGAGGCTCGTGCCCGTATTGTGGCCGCCCGCGAAGTCGCACAGTGGGTGCGCGGTCGTTCGTGCCAGTGCCGGGGGTATCTGCCCAAACAAGCAGGCGGATGATATTCTACGCGCGCCAACCGCTGGTGATTCGGTTGCCTTGCCCTCGCGGTGGGTGCCGCCAATCGGGGGGCCTTGCCCCGCCACCCGCCACAGAGGATGAATGGGTCGGTTATTACAGCCGATGGATCTGGATGCACCGCCGCCGAGCAGATTTTCAGCAGGAGCGCGAGAAGGCTGCTGCCGTGGTGAGTGCCGCCAAGCGCGCAGAGTTCGCGACATCGGCAAATAGCGCGCGCGAAGAACCCTTGACGAGGCGCGAGCCGGGGGACAAAAAACTGCAGGTCCAAGCCTTAACTGAAAGCGAAAAGCATCCGGCCAGCGCTTGTAGATGCCGCAAACTGATAGGCGCAGTAGGAACAGAACTGGCAAAAATCTCGTTATGATACAGATTAAAGGAGGCCGGTACATCTGTCGGCCTCCCCTCTCTCAAGGAGACCGATTATGGCCAGAGGCCGCACAAGCAACTGCCCACGCGAAATCCCTCTTTCGGGCTGGAAAAGACATCATAACTACGGCTGAAGACGAAGCATTCGCGCAGGACCGTGTTCGGGCTGATGGCGGCCGGTGTCGCGTTCTACGGGCTGCTCGCCTGTTCCCCGCAATCACGGCTTTCGCTCGCCTTGGGGGCTTTTGGTGGAACCGAACCGGTAATTGTTGATCAACTCTCTGTCTGCGGGTAATTGTCCCTCAGGAATTATGTGACCATTCATCACCAAAACAGCGACGCCGTGGCCGGATCACGCGAGGTGGTCTGGGCTGGCGGCTGTTGTTCGGGATTATGCTGCCGGTATATTCTGCCTCCAAAAGGCGTCAGACAGTCTGGCAGGGCATGAACGTGGTGGCCTATGACGAGGAAGAAAAGGCGCGGGTTCTTCGCCAAACCGCGATCACTACTGGCGCTGACGCGTCCTTTTGATTTTCGGACTGTTGGCCGGACATGGGCGCGACCCTTTGCTGTACCGGCGCTGACGCAGGTGCTTGATTGCAGGTCTTGTGCCGAAGTGGTGGCACGCCACTGGTCATGGCGGCGTTGATTCGCGCTGGACGCTGGTGGGCCTCTCCTTATTCTTACCGCTACGCGGCCATCGCGCGACGCGCCAGAGTTTCGTTGGGTGTCATGGGGGGACTGTGTGGCTTGTGTTTCTGTGGATCATCGGCTCCGCAGGTTTCGCTTTTTACGTCAGCAATTTCGGTTCTTATAACGAGAGCTTCGCGCACCCGCTGGGCGGTGTTGTCGTTCTGTGATGTGGTTTCTGGATTTTCGGCTTTCATCATCCTGATCGACGCCAGAGCTGAACGCAGAGATGGAGGCGCAGACCCCGCACCATGACACCACCTCGCAAAGACCGCCATGGGCGCACGAAGGACGCCTGAAAAGCAGACACAACTTCCGTGCTTCGCGTCTCCAACGTCGGTGCGCAAAAGCGAGACGCTGCAGGGACATCTGCGAGCCTCCTGATGAAAGAAAGCATTATACAAAAAAACAACCAAGCGCCCACTGTGCAATTGATCTCTATTCGTATTATGTCTTCTCGACTTCCGTCCATCATTCTTGTGGGACCCGTGTTCTGACTGGGGTCCTGAGAGCACTCGCGTCGAGAGAAATAGGTTCGGGTAGAAAGTGTTAATGCGTCCAGGACCTGGAACTCTCTGCCGCACGCGCTCTGTGGCAGAAGTTTTTCGTATCTCCCTAGCCACCAGCGGCTCTCTCTCCTCGACGCGCAACTCATATCGCGATCATCGCGAGAGGACGACTGTAACTCGGCCGGGCGGTCTGATGACCAACAGCGTTTCTGCGCACTCGACCGGCATCTCGACTGATATTTACTTGATAGCTCAAAGTTCCGCGCGTCGCACTCGAACCGCTCCGTGCCTATCCGCTTTGGCTTATGGTTTTCGGATGCTGGTACCTGCATAATAGTGCCCCGCCAGAGGCCTGTGTTTGCGGGTAGGGGGACCTCGCCGTCCTTCGGGACCGCCGTGTTATCTTCTGCTCTTATCGCGGCCTGTACTATGGGGGCGCGCAAGTTCTGCTTTTTTTCCTGTGAGCACGGACGCATGGCGCTCGAGACACTGTGTCTGCCATGTGTTCGCCGTTGGGGGCTGTTCCCCTAGCTGTGCGGTGTCAAGGTTTGATGCATTTGATGTGCTTATTTCAAAACCAGCAACCGCGCGAGAGTGTTCGCTCGTGCTTGTTCGGCCGTGAGCTGGCGCCACCGCACTCACGTGCTAACCACTTCTCAGCGTTCTTGCACATATGTCCAGGAAACACCTCAAAGGCTATAGACCTCTAAGACTTACTGGACGACTTGCAAAGACTAGTTGGGTCTCTCGTTGCCATCAGCGGACGATCTGCGGACATGGCGTTTCGGCGAAGGCTGAATTAAATAACGGCGGCGCGCATCGCATGAAATTCTCCGCGCTGTTACTTGACTTACGTCCACGAGTATTGCCGACCTCTGACTGCGAGATCCAGATCACTGAGATATACGGCCAAGGGATCAAGAGGCATCACTGCGGTGTAGGATTGATGTTTTTACCTCGGGGTGCGACACTAATGACTGTCGTCCGTCCGTTGCAGTGGACAGCAGTAACAGTGCTTATTGGTTCACATTGCAATTGCGAGGAGCCGACTCCTCGCATGAACCTTCTAGTCCGTCTCTGAATCTTGAACTAATTAAATCACCACACCCGTCTGCCACGTGATTTTTTATATTGTGATGACTCGTGACACCTCGCTAGGGCTGTGTCGTGTACTCGCTCTGAGGCTATTTGAGTAAACAGAGGTTGCCCTACTCACGCACGTCGAGCTAGGTCGACAATCACGCACGTCAACATCCTAGCGGCCCTGAATTCTCGCGCTGTTGTCCTCCAACGTTTGAGTGGCCGGGAAAAAGCGCAACAGGAAAACGCCTGATGCTCATCACGCAACACCGCCTATTTCGATAATTCAGGGCTGGATGAAGCAACTGGACGGCGCTCCAAAAGCCTATTAGTGCTCCGTCGGCCACCCCCAAAGCAGCCTTTGCAGCGGCACACCGGACCAGATTCTCTCTCTGGCTGGGGAAGCCACTCCGGAAGGCACCGTGGCATGAAGGCACGCGCTCAGTCACCAAGCACAAAAGGTTCCTGTCACTCGTGCCCAACCGCAGCGCCTGGACAACAAAAATTTAAGCTGCGACGAAAAAGCGGACAATAGCGCCTCGCGCAGGGGGCGGGCTACGCTCCCCTATGAACGCGCGCAAAAAACATGACACACTTAAGGCGTGGCACCCCCAAAGGACGATGTTTATTGGGCCTACGCC
>Ga0163217_1117874_pt1 | contig 10359 bp, 13 predicted proteins | sample SynspAceP_FD_185933 | JGI IMG/M metagenome (GOLD analysis project Ga0163217, IMG submission 185933) | Saline lake microbial communities from Ace Lake in Antarctica - Synechococcus sp. Ace-P (PacBio error correction) | ecosystem: Environmental > Aquatic > Non-marine Saline and Alkaline > Saline ... | reverse complement strand
AGTGGTTTTGATTTCATTTTTTGTTTAAGCCGCCCGCAGCACCGTGCGGTTAACCGCATCAATGTCAGCCTTATATTGGTCTGCAATTTGCGTCATCGCCACTGTAAAAAGCTTGCGATTTGGCTACAGGCTGCTTCGTAATTGGCCTATAGCTATGCTGGTTCCGATGTGCGCACCATCGCGGGCCACAGACATCAAAGACAGGCGCTGGTCATCGCGACGATGCAACTGCTGTGATTTTGACGATTGTTTTTGGAGATATTTGCGTCATCCAGAATTGTGTTCCTACGGTTTAAATGTGAAAAAGTTTTGATCATCGCCAGGCTCTTTAACACGCCCTGCTACTTCGATCCGGAATGGACCAATGGTGAATTCCCCAGTTCACACCCGAAGCCTTAACTGAATAAGCGTGGCTCGGAGAATCCCCCCGAAAAAGCCGCTCGACGAAATTGGTGTGTTGGGTGCAATAGATGATCACCGTTGGCATCAACCGAATCAGCGTAACGTGTTGGCATTGCCATCAGTTCTGCATTGCCATTCAGTGTCTTACGGTTCAAAAATTCCGGTCGGCAACTGCCGCCAATTACTGGGTTACCATCCGGTGTCAAAAAATTGTTTGTCGTTGCCGGGCTGGTCGTCTGCAAATCGCGTGAGCAGCAACGGATCCTGATGATTACTTTTGAAACACCGCTCAACATCAACAAATATGGAAGGTCGCCAAACAAAAGCCCAGTTTCGCGCGCGCGCCCCGATCCCAGCGGGAAATTTCAAGTTCACCCCCGAACCAGATAATAACCCGCCGCCAATGGGCGTCATCGGTCTGGTCGACCATGTCACTTCCACAATCTCGGTTGATCGGGGTTGAAGTTGCCATCGGTATCCAGCCCCCGGGATCGTTGGACGAACGCACAACGCGTTGGGAAAAAAACCAACACCCGAATTTCAAAAACCGCGTATATTTTTTGGTTCACCCAGGGAAAAAGCGTGTCTGTTCAGCGGACGTTCATTCAATTGCCATCCCCCGGAAGTCGGGGAACGATTTTTCAGCGAATGGATATAGCCACCTTCGCCACTGGCGGTCTAAAAATAAAGTTCTCGCCCAATGAAACACGCCAGTGCTTGGAAACATTCAAACGGCCCCGGATAATTTGAACACTACACCCCCAAACCGCCAAAATCCATTGCTGCGACGACAGACTGTCCCCGGGTTGGCCGGACCACGATTGTCACGTCATCATAGTCAGCGATGCGCCGATCGAAGAGGGTCGTGGAATTACCAGAGCATCGCAAAAGGAAGCTCCTGGCACAAGCGGGACACAAAACATCGGCCGGGCTGTTGCCCCTTATACCCATCACTGTTGCTATCCGAGAAGAACAGGCTCGGCTCCAGAGTCACGTTCCATCCTGGCTGACGGCCATAAGCGGAATGAAGCGGACTATATTCGGTTAATCGGACACCCGCACGATTTGGAAACCCGTGGTAAGCTGCTCGAAGGTGGTTTTCGCGATTGTTGTTGACGAAATTGGAGCTGTTTCAAGTTCACGACGAAAAAACATCCCCGCCGCCGGCGTATTTTCCCGGTCCAAAACAATAGGTTCGGTAAAACCGAGTCGATCGATTGCGAGAAACTTGAATTAGCTGACCGCTCGGTGCGCATTCCTGGCCTTTGCCGCGGGGGAAGTTTCGTTTGCCTACGGGGCCTGGAAATGAAATTTTCTCGACGCTGGAAAAGCCGGCCGGAAAGCTGCGAATTCTCCGTCGACGTTTTCGTTGCATCGCGGCCTTCCAAATATGATGCGGTCAGGCGCGCTGCCCTGCCTTCTGTTTCAATTTCTAGATTCTCCTGGAAATTCCCAGGAATTTAATCCCGTGGCCCGAACGCGTTTGACGTGAAAGCTGTTGAACGCATCACCTTCGTTCAAACGGAATTCCCGGCGCACGACCTTGGTCCTGGGTCAATGTGCTTCCCGTTAATGTCGAAGTCCGCTCGACATAATACGCGATCCACTTTCCGCAACCTGGAACAGCGATATCCCATGGTCAGCGTTTCTTTGTTACCGCGTAAAATTGCAGGGGCGGACTCGCAGTATGCCAAACGTCCGGCGGGTTTCTGACAGACGTTCGACCGTGTCTTCACCTGTTTGGCGTTATAGAAATCCTCAGCTTTCATCGGCAGCTGAGGATCAGAAAACTCTGTGGTTAAAGATCGCCGAATTATCGCTTTCGCACGAACACTCTCGCACACTGAATATCGATTTCACCTTCCTCCACCAAATTAAGTGATGATAAAATCGCGCTTGTTCGGGTGAGCTCTGGAAGCGCATTAGGAAATCAAAGCACAGTGGCACCATTGTGCCACGGCGGAGATTAACGCGAAACTCGACCACTGACCTTATGCAATAAACTGGACGCAGCTCTGCGTGCATGGTTAACAAGAGAGCGTAGACCGCTCCCGGCATCATAGGCGCTCTCACTGGAGCCTGCACAGAAACCGAGTAAATCGCGGCACTCTCGCACATTCGAGTGGCTCACACATATGCCTCGCGCAGAGCTGTGATGTCCTCCGGAGAGAGGAAATCGCGTAACACGTCTCCAAAGCCAAGGCGCTCTCTCTCTCTCCGAAGGCCTCGCAACCTAGAGCTTGGTCGCCCCCGGCCTTACACGGTGAGTTCGAATCAACTATCGACGCGATTCTGTCCAGTGCACCCATTTTTCGGTTCTACACGTTCCGCGCGAAGCGGCGCACCGGAATGCTGCGTAAAACCAGTGTATAGCGTGCATGTACGGTGATGTCCTCCCCCATCAGGCGACGGGACTGTGAGTCTGAGCACGCGGCTCAAGACAGTAGCTGGTCCGTCACCGAGGAGGTCGGAACTCGCGATACGATTGATTCTACCTGCGCCCTTCTTGATTCCGCTTGTTTGCCTTCAGCAAGCATCGATTGATCACCGGATTTTTCACAATCTCGATAATCACGCACCCTTATCATTTCCGTATACGTGACATCCTTGAACAATTCTGTTTCAAACAATCCTTTCAGCGCCTGAATGTCGGCAGATTCCTGCGTTAAGTCTGCCCGATTGCGCCCAATTGCATGATAGGGGACAAAGACCTGTGGTCGGCTCCAGTCGCTGGGCACCCTTCGTACCACAATCGACGTATCGTGGCGTCAGCCGGAAGCCACAGGTGCGGCTGATGCCGCTTCCTTGCGCTTTGCGGCCTGCGAAGAAACGCCGCTGCCACCAAATTAGTGCCACACATTAACAAGGGCCAAAAAGCCGCTTTTATGATTCACAGACAAAACTCGCTTCACACCATAAACCAAAATAAATGAACTGGACCAAAGCACCAACTTTCGCCAACCCCCTGCCCAATGCGCGTGTCAATCAATGTCAATCAGCCGGATATAGCCCCGGAACGGCCAAATGACGGACAAATCGTTTAAATGTCACCACCAGCATGAACACCATGACCAGTGCCAGTCCGGACCGGAACGCCCATTCCTGCAACTTTTGCACTGCTGGCTTCTCCGTACCGCTTCAATGCCAAGAACATCAGATGCCCTCCATCGAGGAACTCGAGTATGTGGGCAGTGCAAGTTGATGAACCCCAAGTAATTGAGATCAGTGCGAACAAAAAGAATTGAAGCTTTCCAGACCCAGCTTAACTGTTCCACCGGAAAACCTGAGCAATTTTAAGCGGTCCGCCAAGCTCTTTTATCGAACGCCTTGGCCGCGTAATTCACCTGCCAAGAGTGGTCGTGATTTGATCGACAGCCGATGGTTTTCTCTACCGCACAGCGGGGCGCCTCAAGCGGGCTGACTTTCGCGCCAATCCACTTTACTGGGATGGACTTATTCCAACAATCCAAGCCGATATTCATTGCCGACCTGTCGTTCAGATATGGACGCCGAACTTGCCCTTGCTTTTGGGCGACGCGTGGCCATTCCCGTTTCATAGACAATTTCAACATTCTGTCGGGAATCAGCATTATTTTCTGCCGCAGATCGTCAAAACAGTTCAATATTCTCTCCGTCGGGGACGGATATGATCCGGGTCTCCGGGGTTCCATACCAATCGCAGCTGCGTGAATGGAGAAATCTCAAACTGCCGCAACAGCAGGGTTAGCGCTGGTGCCATAGCGATGACAAAGCCATGATGATCAAAAATAGCAAAGAGGAATTTGATTTGCGTCGCGCAAAAACCAATCGCCTGTGCTGCTGCCCAGTGACTTGGACTGGAAGTTTGGGATTGCGTTCGCTGCCGGGCAGCTGAGCCAATCTTTGCTTTCGTCCCCGAAATGGGTCCATGTATCACCGGCAAACTGGACATTAAAGCCACCCAGCGGCAAACAGGCAGATTTTTCCAGCGAAGTCCCGCGCTTGTCCGTCCATTCCGGCAATTTCCTTGCCCAAAGGCCAATGGCAAAAGGTTCCGCCTTGGACGCCACACCAGCGGCCAAACCAGATAATCCCCATTTCGTGCACCGAAGGACGAGCACGCCCAAGACCGATCAGAAATTGAAAATAAATAGATCAAATACCGGGGTATTCCGCATCAAAACCTTCAATCCTCGGACCAGTGCTCGTCCGAACGCGCGTCTCTTTGTCTATCGCAAAAATGTCCCGGCCACGCGCTCGTTCCGTCGGCATATAACTATCTAAACAGTCGCGTTACAATCTCTGTGATGTGCCAGAAACTGAAAAAACGCACGATTGAGAAATGCCGCAACGCCACTTCATTGCCGCAGTGAGGCATCGCCGGCTGTCGCGCGGCCCGCCATGATTGCGGCCTCTGGCGATTCCGGGTGGCCGGGAAGCGGCTTTCATCGGGCAGTTCGGAAATTCCAGCCTGCCGATACCGCCAAATGAGAGGCTGGCAATGGTGGTTTATCCGATCGGCCAAGCGAGGTGTTGGCAATCGTATCGCATATCCGGAGAGCCCAGCCTGCGCAGCGTCGAGCGTCATGATATTCGACCATCGAATGAATCAACCGACTCGGATGGACCAAATTTCGATATTTTTCGAGACCGACCGGGAAAAAGATGATGGGCTTCGAATCAGCTCCAGCCCCTTGTTCAATCATGTCGCGCTCGTCGACCGAAATTTGGCGCCCATGTCCAGTTGGGATGTGCAAACCGCCTGCTCGGCGTCACATTGCCACTGTTCGCGCGTCCATGTGCGGAAAAACCGGGCCGCGCTGGCGGTCAGGGTGATTCTTGCGGACCTGATCGATCGTCCGCCCTGCAGGGCCTGGGAATATGCATTATGCTCCGAATCGACCGGCAGCAATGTCGCACCCGGGCTTTTCGGGCCTCGGCAATCATCAAACGCGCCGCAGGATACCGAGACGCTTCCTTATTGGCCAGCAAGCGCACCGTCTTGCCGCAGCGCAAGCCTCAAGCGTGGCGGCAATCCCGCGCAACCGACGTATCGCAGCCATTGGTCCAGTCTGCGCCCATGGAGCAAAGCAGCATCCAGACGCGTCTTTAACCACTTGGCTGCCTCAATCGACGTCCCTGCCAGTTGCTGCTTGAGTTCTTCATAGGCGGAAATCATCTGCCACAACCGCAACCTGTGCTGAAAATTTCTGATGGCCAGCGCCGCCAACTGGGGAGGCATTCCGTTCGCAAGGGTCAGGGCAATAATCTCATATTTGTTTCCCGATGCTGAGCGAACCAAGATCAGAGTCGACAGACCGACAGATCCCGTGTCGCACAAAAATGGAGATTCTGATTGTGTCAATGAAATAAGAGACGGAACAGATATTTCAGGCAAGAAGATCAAAGCAACGGACACGGTGCGACCGGAATTAGCCCGTCAAGAACGGTCCATCCACGCCGCCATGAACCCAGAAGATTGTACCGCTATTCCCTCGCCCCGCCTTTAGCTTAGCCAGCTTTCAAAACAAGTCGCCCATTATGCCAGCACCGCCAGCGGAGCTTGAGCAGCACCAGTTGAAGGCAAGCCCCCAATAGAAGAAATGCAGCACATAGCCTGACCCACTGCGGTTCGGGCGACGCCGCCGATCAGGCCAGGCCCCAGGTTTTATTCGGACTATATTGCGGCGCCAATTGGGACCGCACGATCGCAAACGACCGGAAATAAGGCCCCGATATCGGTGCCCATACCAGAAAGCAAGCGTCCAGAAAGAATAACAATCAATATGCCAAGTTTATCGGAAATAATCGCGATATATAAATAATGCGCCAGAGCAGGGAAACCCGGCGAAATATAAGAACACGCACAAACACGCAGCGAGGCTTGAGCCGACCGGTCAAAAACCGCAACAAAACATCGCAGGTACCGATGATCAGGCCGAGTGCCAGAAATGACCCGCCCCTGCGGCCCAGGGGACATGATCGCCAGTGGCACCGACAGCTACATGCGCCAGCATCCGGTTTTCCTGGCGGCCCGTCAGTCTCGCCCATTCGCTCATGAGTCCAAGCGCCATATAAGCACGACAAAAGGCAACCAAGGAATATACCGCCAAAATTATTCGCCAGCACCGCAGCAACAATCAGAAGCACGCCCACATGATGCGGTTTGCAGTTTCATTTGGCTTGACCGGGTGCGGAGCAGCGGGTTCAGTCATGCTCAGGCGCCCACCAAAACCGTCGTTCACGGTCGCAAATGATTGCAGCGCTTTCTCGAGCTCAGCCTTGTCGAAATCGGGCCCAGAGCTGTACGTAAAAATAAAGTCCGAATAAGCCGCCGGCCACGAAGAAAAATTGGACAGGCGCAATTCCCCGGGATTTCTGATCAAGCAATCCAGCCGGCGGCAGATCCGGCTGTATCAGCGCACCGGAGGATTTATGATCGAAGATTGATCGCCTCCGCGCTTCCAAGTTCGCCTGCTTTCACGCTGCGTTGCAATATGCTGGACCGCCCGGAAGCAATCTTCGTTCCCGCGCGCCATAGTTAAGGCGCCACGGCCAGCTCATTTTGCTGTTCTGGGCGGTTTTTTCAATCGCATTGTCAATCATCGCGACTATGCAGTCCAGCGCCTTGTTTTAATTGCCGATGACCTTCAACCGCACCATTTTCGGACAATTCTTCGATATCCGACTGAATAATTGCCGCAGACAACCCCATGAGATCACTGATTTCCTCTTCCGAGCCGATTGTTCCAGTTTTCGGGAGTGAAAAGGCATAGGCGTCATGGTCTCCAAGCCCATTTTTCCGCTACGCGGACAATATGCGGACCGCCTCGACGCCTTCTTGTGGCCAAGGCCGCGCGGGCAAATGCTTGCGCTTACGCCATCGCCATGCACCATTTGATGAGTTGCGACCGGTGACGGGGCACCCATATAGCGGGTCGCATATCCGCCATTGGCTTGCGCCGATCGCAGCCACCGTATCTTGGCAACGCGCCAGCTTCACTGGGTCAGGATTCCTGCTCTTCTGATCCGCCAGCTTGTCGTTCGGCAATCATTCTCGTCGGTCCAAGCTTCTGAACTTCAGTCTCGAGCCGCTTTTCCGTCATCTTCACTGATTTCCTCTTTGTTCTTCGTCGCTTTCAGGTCATCCATTGCCGTCCCGCGACGGTTGGCGAATGGCGATTGGCGGGCCTTTTCGGCAAATTGCCCGGGTTTCAGCTTGGGCAAGGTCCTTGCGCGCTCTTCGGTCAGATCCGGGATCGGAAAGCCCTTTGACAATTGGGACCGATCCAGTCATCGGGTTCAGTCCGACCAGCGGAACGGATTGCCTTTCCACGGGCTGGACATTGCCTTGTCCACATACCCCTGGACCGAACGCATGCGCGGTTCTGGCACGGATACGGCTGGCGACCTGGGATTGAGCGCCATTCTCGGATCCGAAACCTCAACCGTTATCGTATCCAGAAAGGTGCGATATTGGCCCGGCCGGAATACGCAGAACCGCTCACAAATTCATGCTTGAGCGCCTCCAGCGACCATTCATCCTCTTTTTGCAGATCGGCTTTGTCATATTTGCCATTGCTGTTTTCCTTAAATATTTATTCGGTCTGTTCCGACCATCGGTCGCAGTTTCCGCCGCACCCAATACGAGGTAGGCCGAGGATTGCCTTGCGTCCGCGTCGAGAAAGACAACGATCGTATCTTGTTTTCGCGCAGGAGCGCAACCGCACTGGGCGTCCATGACCTTCAGTATTTTCATTAAAAAACCCGCGGTCGAACTCAATTCCTCGTAGCGCGTTGCCTCAGGATCGATTTCGGATCGGCATTATAGACGCCATCGACACTTCGTGCCTTGAACAGCGCCTCGGCAGGCCATTTCAAGCGGCGCGCAACCGCCGGCGGCCGTGTCGGTTCGTAAAATAGGGATTGCCGGTTCCGCGCAAAAATTAACGATACGGCCTTTTTCCAATGCCGCACGGCCTTGCGGGAAGTATTAGGGCTCGCACACGCTCGCCATCGGGAATGGCTGACAGACCCGCCCCGGTGTATCACGCCCATCTGTTCTGAGCGCATTCTGCACCGCCAGCGCGTTCATCCACGGTTGCCAGCATACCCATTATAATCGGCGCTGGTCCGTCGAAGCCCTTTGCTTGCCGCAAGCCAGCCCGCGGAAAATAATTTACCACCGGCCGGACACCAGACAGAGCTTCAAACCCCGCTCTTTCGCTGACTTTACTCGCTGGCCAATGCCGGGGTAACCGATTTCCGGGTCAATTCCCGAATTTCGCCCGAGCCATCATGGCTTCACCAGAAAGTTTTCAGCAAAATGCGCTTTGAACGCCGGTCGTTTCATGGCAAATCCCATCCTGCCGGAAATAATGCCGGCCCCAAAAACAAATATGGGCGCAGACCATAGATAGTCCGCGCCATGCTGCAAGCTTTAACCCGCCTGAAATATTCAATCTTTGCGGCTCGATTTAGCCAGCAACCGCAGCGGCGACTTCCGCCTGCAAAGTCTTCTTCTTTCTTTCAATGCCTTCGGCCAAGCTGGAAACGGGAACATAATTTCCGTCAGCTTGATGTTCGACGCCAAGCAACAACCCTTCGCCGGCTTGCTCGACAAAACCGTGCGCGACGGGAGTCTTGTATCCACACGAAAGTCTGGCTTGAGGCAATGCATTTTCCTTGGGCAACATTTTGCCAGTCGACGACCACATCCGACATTTTCTCGACAATATTGTTCAGGCGTTGCCGGATTCGGCAGCCTTTTCGCTTGGCAATCGCCGCTCACGAGCGGAGCAATTCCGGATCGAGGCCCTCATTGCGTTCAGCGACCAAGCGCGGGAAATGCAGGCGCGATATGCAATTGCAATCTGCTTGACCGAGTGGTTCCCAGAACATCAGCGCAGCGGGTGTTTCCAGCGCAACCAACACGCCGATCTTGCCCTGGGTAGGGTGACGGCGCATTGCGAATATAAGCACGACCAAGACCGCTGGAGGGACGGCAACCGTTTTCATCCTGCGGATCGGCTGGTTCTCACCGATGGTCGCAATATTGGTTTGGTCAACACGTCTTCTTACCGGTTTGCCGCCGGGAAGGATAGTCGGAAGCGGCCAGCGCTTCGACATTACATCGCTATCAGACCCAGTGCAACGCCTGTTACCTTGGCAACCAAAATCCTTTGAAACTGAGGTCATTTTTGGCAAACAAAATCCGGCTTTCCGCTGTTCACTTCAACAGCGACCCGCCCTTGGTTCCAGCGACGAAAACGCCAACCAGCCTTCAGCCGCCGGTTTACGGCTGATTTCTGTCTGCGCAAAAACCGCAGACAAGGCCTTTGGTCACGCAAAACCAGATCGACGCGCTTCCCCACAGTACGCCATTGGTTTTCGCTTCCAGGTGCCTTTTGTCAAAATCCATTCATGCCCGCAACCGGTTGCGCTGCCGCATTCTTTCACTGCCGCTTGCGTAATAAGCCATTATTCGTTCCTTCAATTTCTAGGGACTGGAGAAATGTGAAATTGGGGCGACAAAAAATGCCGCCCCGTTTGTGTTTTTTGTTATAAGCAATATATGACGCAGAAAGAGCGTTCAAGTTCGGGCTTTTTCGTTCAGCCTTTGCTTTCATCTTTCTTCTCAAACAGCCAACCCGTCTCGAGCCCGCTGGCTTCTTCAGCCTTTGCTTCTCGCTGCTGCAGGAGCTGCTTTTCAAGCCGGCTGTCAGTTTCTTTGCTGCGATGCCCCGCAAATATCAGCAAACCGCGGCTTCTTCCGCCGGAACCATGGCGCTAGCGTTTTGCTTTCGCTGAGACGATTTGTTCAAACCGAGGAGGCAACCGCTTGCTCCGAGGATCCCATTGCCGGCTGCAACCGGGAACAAGCGTCCTGGCCGCCCGTTTGCGTCGCTTTGCCGCAGCAACGGATTCACAAATAGAGACGAATCGCCCGAGCCGCATCCTTCAATTGCCGGGAAACCG
>Ga0163217_1024453_pt1 | contig 10359 bp, 7 predicted proteins | sample SynspAceP_FD_185933 | JGI IMG/M metagenome (GOLD analysis project Ga0163217, IMG submission 185933) | Saline lake microbial communities from Ace Lake in Antarctica - Synechococcus sp. Ace-P (PacBio error correction) | ecosystem: Environmental > Aquatic > Non-marine Saline and Alkaline > Saline ... | reverse complement strand
GTCAGGGTTCGACGTTGTTTCGTGATTGAGTTGGTTGGCTTGTATGTTTTTTGCGTGCGGTGTGCAATTATTAGCTCAGGAAATTATCTGTTAGGGAGATCGAGAATGTTTGCACTTGGGTAGCAAATATCGAGGTCTTACCATCTGAAAATGGGCTAAGATGAAGCCGGGCAGTGTACGCTGTGCGTATTCGGTATTGGCAAAGAGTGCAAACGGGACTGTATAAGATTTTTGTGGTAGATTTTTTTTTTTTTTTTTTTTTTTTTTTTACCCAGATTAGGTCTTTTTCAGTTGTGTAGCCGAGTTATGAGGTTAACTCAAAAGATTAGTCAATCAGCTATTGTTTTAATGAATTGATATTTGTGGGGGCTTTGTTAATTGCGGGGTGGTTCTGATGTTACCGAGTTTAGCGGAAAGTTTTTATGAGTGCACTAAACGACTGCAAGGTGGTGTATTCTGGTAAGCCCTGATTTTTGTTCAATGGTTGACGTAAAGGAGCTGTGGTTGAAAGCTATGTTTAGTATTTGCCGGTAGTTTGATTTGAGCGAAGGCGGGTTTGTGGTTAGGTTGGCTAATCCGGCTACCTAGAGTACTACTCAGTGGTTACAGAACGCCTGAAAAGGTTTCGGTTTTATTACATCGAGAGACGCTATTGGTTTAAAGTGGCGTTTTTGAGGCATTGAGTGTGAGTTGATTTTTGGAACTTTGATAAAAGGCAATTTGTGACAGAAAGCGAGGCGTCGAGAACTTCCTATGCGGTGTTATTATTTAATTGAGTTGTGGTGAATTGAGTGTTTAGGTGGCGATGTTCCAGCAGGCTAGATTGGATATCGCAAAGGACGTCGTTCCTAAGCTGGTTCGTTTTAGTTTTTGCTTATGTAGTATTGTGGACTAAAGGACCGAATGTGGCTAGGTTGAATTAAGTGATCAAGAAAATCAGACAAAAACAGTATTGGTATGTGGGGCGGGTTTGCCTAAATATTAGATACTTGTCACCGATTTGAATTTGGTCAACATTGGGGCTTATATGAGTACGATCGGTGTGGTGGATTCAAGCGTTAAGCTGCGTCGTTTTATTGAATCGTGGTCTCCCAGTATCACGGTCGATAAGCTAGCGAAGCGGCCCCGGCTTCTTTTATTAATCGTTAGCAAGAGATATTACTCCCTTTACACTGAAACTGACGTGACATTCGACTATTGTGGTTGGCGACCAGTAATACTTAGTTTATGGGGAGTTGGATCGATCTTGCGTTTTTGTGTAGGGCAGCATGAATGCCATGAATCGGATAGATTGTCCAATGGTTGATGAAATAGGTAACATGCGATATTGGTCCGCATGTTCGTACTCTGACTAGGTTAAATTATGGCAAACATATATCAACCGTCGTAAAGAGAAGGATGTACTTGCGTATGTTGATCATTAATTTAGCGCAGTAAAGTTCATTAGGTGGTGCGAGATGGTTTTGCACATACGTCTTGTGAACAGAAATGTAGCAGATTAAGTGGAAAGATGGTTCGTTTTAAAAACAATTATTCATGCTGAGTACCCCAAAACGTCCAGTTAATATGCGTCGTTTAGAATGGTGAATTTTTAAGCTCGAAGTAGGTGAGTGTGCGTGTCGAGAATTTGAGGATTATTAACTGAAAAAAACTAGGCAATCGGTTGGGCTCAATCACATGATCGGGTTCATGGACTAGTATGGTGAACCGAAGAATATTGTTCAGGCTGAAATTACCGGATTTTGAAGGCTGGACAACTGAAGAACGGACGAAGCACAAGTAGTTTGCTATTGTGACCGTGGTTGTGTGTTGTTTAAAAGTGGGATTACTAAATAAAAAAAAAAAAAAAACAAATGTTAAAGATGCATCCACGCATCTTATATGAGAAGCCGGATTGGCTTCGGTTTGTGGGGTTATGACAAGCAAGTCATTTTTTGCCTTTCCGGGCAGCACCCCCGGTGAGACATTCGCCAACATAGTGCGGTGGTTTCTGCGCAAAACTTGAGTTTTGAAGCCAGTGCTTAAGCAGCCACAGAATTTACAATGCGACTTTAAGTGGTTCCGTACGCTCGCGCTGCACTTTTCTCCAAATCGTAAGACTTGTTAGTTAGACGTCAGTGTACGTGAAACGTCTGCCCGGCGCGAGAGCTCGCAGTCGCCGATTGAGTCGAGACGCGATGATGATGCGGTGACACTCGCGGTCTGGCAGTTTCTGAATGGCCCGAATCAGGGTTAGACCATCGGTGTTCTGTAGTGAGTCGATCGTGTTTCATAGGGAGCATTTACCGCGGCGTGGCGCTCCAGATCGGAAAGCGGCGTTTGTTGCTGCTTTACGTTAGCTGCGGGGTCGGAAGCCCACCGCAATAGGCCCAATATAGCCGACTAGTTGGGACTCGGGTTACATGTTGGCGTTCGTAACACCACGCGAAGCAGCGGTGAGACGCATCAGCAGTCCGGGCAGATACGCGTCGTGTGAGTGTAGAGTGCCCGGAGGCCATTTACTCTGGGCGACCCTTTCGGTTGAGGACAGGAAGTGATGGCGCGCATTCGGCGCTGGATTTGGAGATTACAATCAAGTGAGGTGTTCGCTTTGCGTCGTGACGCTTCCAAGCCGAAGCGAGCATCAGCGGTGTGCGGGCGTCCACTGGGGATGGTGTGACTGGATTTGCCGCGGCGAGCATGGAAGGCCGCGCCGTGGACCGATTTGCTCCACCGATCGAAACTCACGACCGAAGCTCATCTGCTGCTTATCTTCGAGCTACCCCCATAATCGCAGGCCATGGCTGCCTCGATAGTGTTGAGAGTACCTGGCCGATCCCGTGCGGCTGAGGAGGCGCGACTCCGATCGCAGGAAAGGGGGAGAATTTCGAGGTAGGAACTGCCTGGATGTTAAGTCTTAATTTTGCCTCGCAGTAGTCGTTGCGGCTGGCATGGTTGTCGCGAGGGCGTGGATGTTTAGTACGTTGGACGTTTAAACGTAGATGTGCAGCGGGCGGAGGGTCGGGGTGGTGTATCGCCGCAGAGGGGAAGGGCCGCTAGGCGTGCGATCGCATGCGTGGGCTCGAGGCGCTGGGATTGGTGCTGCCGGTGCAGCCAGGCCTGGGCCAGCTCCAGCCCAGGCAGGCGTGTGAGTCCGGTGGCGGCGCGGTGGCTGCGGGGCTGACGCTTGCAGCGGATTCCGCCCAAACCGACACGGAAAGTTTTCGGCGGGGATCAGGCCTAATCCCGGCAGATCGCCGGTCTCCTGTTCGCTTGCAGCGATCAGCGGGGAGTCTCGGGCCTGGACGGTGCGTTTCTCGGCGCTTCGGCCCCACTTGTGGTGGGGTGGTGCTTGCGGAATGGAGCAGGGGAATTGGCATCCCAGAGCCGGTTGGTCCTGCAGTGAGGCATAGGCTCTCGTCAGCCGTTGTTATGGTGGGGAACCCCCCAGCCGCTGTCTCCCGTTGAGGCGGCAGACCAGCCGATTTTGAGCCGACTCACCTGGCGGGCTAGGGGCTCTGAGCTCGTGTGATGCGGGCTGGTTTCGAGTCGCGAGTGTCTCTAGGAAGGGCCCCGAGATGGTGGTTCTCACTCACACGCGGGCCAATTTGTGTTAGCAAAGGTATTTGGACCGAATGGTAGCATACGCTGGCAAAGTAGCCGGGCTTTGCGTTGGGGTCAAGGCCGTTGGAGGCATGCACGGTTCGATCACCGAGCGTCCGGCCGGCTGGGCTGGCCAGCTTTCAAGCTGTCCGCCAGGGGAATCGCGGACGAAAGAGGACGCGATAACGAGCGCCGCAGTGGTAGTTGGGGTGCCGGGGTGTGGTGCCAGGTTTAGATAGAACTGGAAGGAGATGGTCGCGACGTCCACACACAGGCTCGCAGGGGCTGCGCCGGAGGGTCGGCACTCGGGACGGGCCTCACCCCCCGAACCAGTCTAAGTCTTCCCGGCGCTGAGACACCACCGAGGTGCGGTCCGAAGGCCATGGTCCGGAGCTCAATCAGGGGTTGAGCCAGTTGGGCGTTGTGGTGTGGTTTGCGCGGCTCGCAGTGGCCTCGGGGCTCTAGTCATGTTTTGTCGTTTGCAAGTGCCGAGTGGATGAGTAACGAAGCATCGTCGCATTCTTGCGGCGATGTTCATGGGTAAAGGGTTGCGAGCCGCTTCGATTGGCCGTCGATTTCTTAATTCCTGCACGTGCAGGTTTTTGTACGAAGTCGCATCGCTTTCGGAGGCTAGTTCCAGTTGCTTTTTTATTCCTCAGCGTTGGTCCGGAGTTGAGTGTTTTTCCGGTGAGACTCCCGTGTGGCGAGGTATCGTGAGGAAGGATCAGGGAAGCGGGAGCGGCGGATCTGGCCTCATTGCCGAATTAAGTTGCTCGAGGATGCCGGTCCGATGGCATGCTGGGTAGGGCAGGGGTGTCGTCGACGCCCTAACGAGGAGGTGTAACGCCGACTGCCGCAGGTGGGAGTCATAATCTGTGCGGAGTAAGGTGCGCCCATGGGTTCCCCGAGCATCATCGACGTCCATCCCTTGTGGCCCAGCGCCCTGCAGGTGGCAGCCTTCAATCGTCTGGGGACGCGCTCCCCTCGCGATTTGGTCCATGTAGAAGGAACCTGTCGCGGCCAGCGGGCGTTGCCTGGTGGTAGTCGTGTCGGCGATGCGGTAGAGGTGTTAGCTGGGTTGGCGAATGCCCGTGTACGCCCAGCCTCGGCCGGTCGCTGGCTCGGCAATGCAGGTCTGTCACGTGCAAAAACGTGGGTTGCCCTGGAGCAGTGCATTCCGCGCTGGTGGGATAGATTGCAAGGTTCGTGACCCAGGGTTGTCGATGCAAGCTCGGGTAGCGGCGTTTCACGCGTTACTGCGGGTGGAACCGGTGAGGCGCAGAACCTCTCGATCTTTACGAGAGTCCCCGCGCCGATGCCAGCATCGCCGCCGGTCAAGGATTCCCGGAGCAGATCCCCCCGCGATGGCAATGGCCGGCACCTGAGGCTGGGGTATGTCGACGTGACTGTCAAAATGCGCTCCCAGTGGGTTATCCCGGGAGGAGCGCACAGCGGCGGCGGCCGGATCTCTTCCTGCTACGCTGCCTAGTGTCAGCAGCTCGCGAGATGGCGGCGCAAAGGCAAAGCCTCAGGCCAAGTTATGGGGATCAGAGGAATACGGAACGGGGTCGGCGCCGCGGGATGAAAGGCAGATCTGTGATGAAACGCGCGAAAAGGAAAGGCTGCGGTTGCTTGGAGCAATAAAAATGGGTGTTCGGAGGCCTGGTGAGTTATCACTTGATGGGACTTGTGTTCTTGGGCGTCGACCCTGGATATAGACAACCAAAGATTACCACAGCCTTCGGGTGGACACATAGGCCCACGCGTGAGAGTGGTCGTGTCGAGACCTTCGGTTTATGGCGTTGTCGGTCTCGGTTTTGGCAGTCGCCGGTTGAGCGCTAGGCGATGTCTTATGGGACCCCCGTGCTTGGCAGCGCACCTTTGTTTTCATTATCGTGGGGAGAAGGCGATCAGCGGGACCTGTCCGGCCCGGCCACGACTGATTCGATGAGGTGGTTGACCAAGACAGTGTGCGTATATTGTGCTGGTGCCCCTTGTTGGCTCACGATTACCGGCTGCCCGATCACCAAGGCCCGCCGCCGTAATGGTGTGGGACGCTTTGTTCGGCCGGTGGTCGCTTCTTGAACGCAGACTACAGCCCGGCATCGTGCTTGGTGCATGACTAATACAAAACGATGTTTCTCAGCGATAGGAGCGCCGTGGGCGCTGGGTGTGCAGTAGTTGAGGCGCTTTGCCTTGCTCTAGCGTGGTCGAGCTAGCACCCAGGAATGTGAGGGTTTCGTGACTTTCCCGATTTTGATGCGCGATGTTTATGGGTCTCGGCGATTTCGGGACTGTGATAGCCAGGCTGTTTGCCTGCTTCAGATATGCCCGTGGCCCAGGCAGCCCCCTACGCGAAGCTCTTCATGACGCCGTCACGCGCTGCTGCCGCCCGTCCTAGGGCGTCTTCCGAGGTCGTCAGAGAGGGGCAAGTGGCGCTTTCATGCAGCTGGTGCGGCTGTCTTTGGCCGCCTGGCGGGTTTGATTCTGCTACAGAAGGTGCTCGTGAAGCTTGGTTCAAGTACGTACCCTTGCGCGGGTGTACGACGTGGCCGGGGGATGGTTTGCTGTTGTTTATTGACTCGGCTATGAGACACGCTCGTCCTGAGCTGTAACCTAGCTTGCTTGAGCTATTAGCTCAGCATCTCCGCCGAGTGGCTGGCTGCAGCAAGAGGTCTTGCCGGCCGCACTGGGCGCTCCGTGTGATTACGCAGGGGCTGAGGCCGTAACCGCCTACGGGCCCAGCCGTGCGCCACGCTCGATGCCGTGGTGAAGGGTGATGCGCCTGACCCGCGTGGGGGTTTTCCGCCGGGCGTCAGCCGCAGACACGACTTTGTTCGCTGAGCGGGATGTGCTGGTTCCAGCGATAAGTGGTTGCAGTGTGAGTTTATCACCGCCAGCACGGCAAGGAGGGCTACGAGAATTTGGAGGCTCATTCCGGACTCTCGCCGCATCGCCAATCTTGTGGAACCTGCACCGCCATCGGTGTCCCTCCGTTTCTCGGTGGCGGTAGGAGCGGGTCTTGTTTGGAGGTTATTAGCGCTGGGGGGCAGTGGATCGGTGCTTGCAGAGATGGAGCGCGGCTTGTCAGCAGTGGGCTGTGGCGTGGAGGTTGCGATCAGTGATTCGTTTCTCATCAGGGTATTCCAGCTTGTCCCAAGGGGGCGGCTTTTGGTTCGGACCGGGGGCCGCATTCTTTGAAAGGGGTGACTTGGAGCCCGGCTGCGTTTAAGATTGCTGGGACCTGAGTATCGATGGTTGCTCTGGCTTTGGTGGTACAGCGGCGCAGAGATATGAGTATATAGATTAGAGAGATAGATATGAGAACTGATGGAGGGTTTTCGAGGCCTTTCGCTAGGGCGAGGCCTTGGCTTGATGTTGGGACTTGGCTTCTTGTTGTAAATAGGAATCTCGCTATGAGATCTTAAAGCAGGATCAATGGGATTTTGTATTAGATGACGCGAGCGGGCTGTGTTTCGATATTTTGCGTTAGGGTGCATGTCGTGGTTGAGCTAGAATGTGATGTGATATTTTGAGCCATGCGAATTTTTCTTCTGGTTGGCGCGTGCCTTCCGGTGTCCTCTGGCCCCGGTGCGGCGAGGGCAAACAACCAGGACTTTTCGGATGGAGCCCCCCGCGATGTCGAGAAAGAACGCCAAGGAGGGGGGGGCGGGGAAAAGGGCCAGGGGAGGGGATTGACTTTTCCACGCTCGGAGTAGTGATGAGTGTTCTTCAATCACAATGTTACTTACCGCTTGGACTCAAGACATGATTGAGTCGCGTTTGTTCGTGTTTAACAACAAGACCGCCTGATCAAGGTTGGCTTCTTAAGAGCCGGAACTGATCAGACTGCGTCTTTGCTCAGCTTCAATTCACAGGAGTGGTGAGATTGCCATTAGCACTGCCTCTTGAAAGCTCAATGCATTGGGCAGTTAGGCGCAGACTTATGAGCGTCGCGGCAGATGAAATAGTCTGTGCCTGTTTTGATCTGAGTCAGCGGTGGGTTGCGGAAAGGACGTTAACCTGAGGTTGTCGCGCAGAGGCCCTAGTGTAAATTCTCCACAGGCAACGGCTTGCGCTATGTTTGGTCAACGCCGCCTAGGCCTCTTCCAGCTCCTGGTGCCGCTGTCTGAGAACTTGACAGACAGCGGTTGTTTCGAACCTGTCGGTAGGACATCGACTGCAGGCGTTTCCTTGTTTGGCTGGGCTGATCCTGCAGCGGCGGCAAGTTTGGCACAAGATGTCGTTGGCGAAGCAGCAGCACAAGGTGATTCCAGGTAGATAGAATTCTCAAGGCCATTCAGCGGGTCTGTCAGCGGGCGTGTTTTTCCTGGTAGGCATCATTACGCAGTGCAGCGGACCGCGTGATCACGGGTGATTCGCGGGCTCAGGCAGTTCAAAGATGAACAGACGTGGCCAATCAAGCGACCAGCTGCTAGAAATTGAGAGCATCTCGCGATAGAGCAGTCCGGCCAGTGGCGAGCCAACCCATACCACTGCGGCAACTCCACTCCTTCCGGAGCGGCTCATCAAGGCACAGGTTTCTAGACATTGCTGGTGTCTTCGTAGGCGGTGCGATGTCTTTTGGCGATCCAGTGATCGCTTGCTTGCGGCATCCACCAAGGGCAGAAAGGCCCCGGCGCCCAGCCGGTGCACCATTACCTTGCGGGTGGCGGAGCACAGGCGGCACGTCAGGCATTGGCAGGACGGGAGGCGCCTTTGCCAGATACAGCGACGGCCGATCGGCGCGAAGTTAGGCGTGAGACTGATGCCCGCCGATAGTCGAAGCAATTTGCGTCCCAATTACTACAGGGGCTAACTTCATGGGGCGCCGTATCGCGAACAGTCCCCGTGGACCAACATCCCTGACCAGGGAGAGCGGCATGTAATTGATGACTGAGTGCGACTTCGTCTTTTATGAGGGAGCCCGAGACGTGGTCAGTCTTGAAGGAGACCGGCCTTTCTGAGCATCTCGTACGGCCTCCGCGCCAGGTCTGCAAGTGACCTTAGTTAACGGGGCAGCAGCAGAAGCGGTTGTATGAAAGGTTTTGGGCAAGGGCACGGGCGCCCCAACGGAAAGCACGCCGTCAGCACGGAATTAAGCGCTTGTCTTCGATCATTTGCTCCTAGGTTGCAACTCGAGCGAACTGATTCCTTGCTGAGGTGCCGAGCCCGTCATGGACTGAGCAAGGGGTTATTGTGCCATGGGCATTGCATTAGCGCTGATGCGTTTCAACGGTGGCCGCGAGCGAACGGCGCCAGCAGACCAACGGTGAACGCCCAGGATCCGAGGATGGCAAGCCCAACAAAGCAGTACGAGCGCTCAGACTTGAGCAGATAGACCCGAACGCGCGCGTGGCAACGCAAGAAGGAGGCCGGCACAGACTGTGAGAGCCCCCCCGGGCAACATCGGTTTCAACGGGCCTGATGGGGGTGGCCAATACAGAAGGTCCAAGAGCAGGTGGAGGATAAGCTTTCGACTTCTCCTGCGACGAGCATGGCCAGAGCTGGGGCGATAGCGCATTGTGACATTCGGGCGTTGTGAAGTTTGATAAAGGGCAGCTTAAGCTTGGACGTTGACTTCTTCGCCCCCAGTAGCGAAAAGTACCCGTCAGATAATATGTTTACCATGCCCAATTTGGCCTTTTTCTGTTGCAATTGTATAATTGTTATAGATATTAAAGTCGATAGGTTGGCCACCGAAAGGCCGGACATTATGCTCTTTGATGCCTTGGTTTGCTGATTGGCTCAAAGGGGCAAGTGCTTGGCATGGAAGGCATATCAGCTGGTTCAACTTTATTGGTTGGATCAAAGCCGTTGGAGTTAGCTTCCCCGAAAGAAGCCGGACCAATCCTTGTGCCCACAACAGAACTGTTATAGCTGATTTTTAATCAAGATCATTGGTCTTGCCAGCGGTTTAGCGTGGATCTTAATCTTTACTGAGCTAGGTCATTGGCGAGAGAGCGTTTAGCTGTACGAAATACGCAGATCTGGCGGTCAGTCAGATTCCTTGAGTCGAAGACACAATAAGCCTGTTCTTTTGAGTGTTGTATGGCTAAAAAAGTAACTCGCGGATATTGTCTGGTGCAGCAAACTTATTTGGATATTGAGCAGCACCAGGCTGCATTGATGCCCGGCAATTGCCATCAAGTTTAGGCAGTTTTGAAATGCAGAAGTAACAAAGAGCAAGGACTCTGTTCGTTATCCGCTTCAATCTGGAAGCCAACACTACTCAAAGAGGCTGATGCTGTGTCAGTCAATGCTTCTTACTTCCAAAGCTGTCGCTTTTTCGACCCGAGCTGAGGATTTGCGCGCCTACGAGCCCAGAGGCTTAATGCGGCGGGATGATTGAAGGCGTTGCTGTCTGGGGCGGCATCCCTCGGGGGCGCTCCAGGGTGTAATGGTTATTGCAGTCCGTCCGCGCAAAAGTGTTCCGATGCGTAACTGTTGTGTACGGCGGGTGCCAGCAATCTTCAGCTCTGCTCAAGATATAGCCTGATCAGAGAATATGGGTGATCACCCGTGAAAGTCCTACCGGTGAGGAATGGCCCCGCTCTGTGTGCATTGGCCACTTATATTTTTTATATAAAATCAGTGACTGGAACAGATGTGTCGCCTTGGCTAACCTAGAATGGTAATGAGATAAAGATCTCACAGCGCAAACCCTGGGTGAATGTCTCGATCAATGAAGCGGAATTGTCAAAAAAACATCCAATTTATTTTTCAGACTTTAAATCATTGTCAATTGTTTTATTAAAAATTTAGATAGCTGAGATT